>Ga0209702_10005907_pt1 | contig 16201 bp, 8 predicted proteins | sample FRY01_FD_187210 | JGI IMG/M metagenome (GOLD analysis project Ga0209702, IMG submission 187210) | Freshwater microbial communities from Lake Fryxell liftoff mats and glacier meltwater in Antarctica - FRY-01 (SPAdes) (version 2) | ecosystem: Environmental > Aquatic > Freshwater > Ice > Glacier... | reverse complement strand
AGCCCAAGCGCAGGCACAGGCTGACGCACAAGCTCAGGCCCAAGCCCAAGCCCAAGCACAAGCTCAGGCACAGGCTGACGCACAAGCCGCTGAGAACGATCGCATCGCAGCTCAAGCTCAATCCGATGCTGGGGACTACGTGGCGCATAACCCAGACTTCAATGACCCAGAGGGCACGGGGACACAGGGCGGCGAAGGTGGTAGTGCTGGTGGTGGGTGTGTTATTTCTACAGCATTAAACGAAAGCGGGCGGTGGACGATGCGCGAGAAACGTACCGCAGTGATGTGGTGTCACCGCGAGCACCATGACGGCTCTAAACGAGGCGCTATTTGGGTTGACGGCTACCATGTATGGGGTGGACTGATCGTTAAAGCTATGCGTAAGAGCAAGCGGTTTGCCGAGTATGCCAAAGTGATGACTGATGCTTTCGTAACACACGAGATATTGAAGCGCCCATCAGCGCGCGGTTGGTGCGCGAAAAATCTATGGTTGTACCCCGCAAGCTATACCATCGGGGCTATTCGATTCATATTGGGTAGGAGCAAGTAATGCGAGAAATAACACCCGAAGAGCGCGCAGAGGTAATGCGTACCGTGGTTACGCTAACTACTGCGGAGCGCGCTGAAGTGAAGCGTGACATGGACACACTGCAACCCGAAGAGCGCGCAGCTATGATACGCGCCGTGCTTGCAGTACCCCCCAATGAACGCGCAGACATGATACGCGCCTTGATTGCTCTGACTCCCGCTGAGATTGTTGATGAGGTTCGCCGCGTAATGCAGCAACCAGAGCAAGATTCCGGCGGCGACGACAGCGGCTGGTAATAAATTCAGGAGAAAAGTATGGCATATACAAGCAATGATGATGACGAGGTTTGGGCGTGGTTGAGACGCAGCGAAGCGGCGACTTCTGATGGCAACGCGGGCGAGGCAGAGGCTAGGCAATACGTGAGCAATCAAGTTAGTGGAAACGAAGACCCGAACTACGACCCGTCTTACACGTACCAGAACCGGGACACTAGCGGATCAACGCCCGAGAACTTCTACGATAATATCTACACGAGTGAAGTTGGCTTCAAAATCGGTGGGGTCGAAATAGCCAAGGCGACAGCAGAAGCCGGGGTGTCGAAAAGCGCACTAGATGAGCTATTTGGCGGTGTTAGTAGAGCCGTTCAAGCATCTGGCGCATGGATGGAGAGGAACAAGGAGCTAACCAAAATTCTCGGTTTAGGGATTTCAAGTTACGCGGCCAGTAAGTCAAAAGAAAAGGCAGCTAAAACATTAGCCAATGCAAAGCGCGACGATGCTACGCGCTACAGTGCGTCAGTTTCTGGTTTGAAGTCACCTAAAGGCTTGATCGGTGCGCAGAAAAAGCTCACCCGTGTTGGTGGTACGCCTGTATTCTCTGGCGGCGGCTTAATCTACAAAGGCTAAATCATGCAACAACAAAACAAAGATATCTTGTCAAAGCTGACAACGATTGCAAAGATCATCATCTTTGATGCGAAACGCATGGGGCAGTTTCTTAAAATGATGGACACCAAGTCGGGCGCGGTAGCCGCTGTTTCGGCAGTGACTGGCGCGATAGAACAAAAGAAAAACATCCCGGCAGAGGTAGCGCCTTTACTGGCGGTGAACATCTACATGCTGATGGTTGACATGGCGCAAGACGTGACGAAACGCAAAGCCAACCAAGGAAGTATGATGGCCGTCATCGGTATGCTGCTCAAAGGCGCAGGGTACTCACAAGGCCAGCAGCAGCCGCCACAACAACCGCAGCAGCAGCAACCGCCACAACAACAACAACAACCGATGCCTCCGCAGGGCGGCTTGATAACTCAAGGAGCTTAATATGGCAGGACTATTAGACTTCTTAGGAGGTGTGGGTCAGGGCATGGCCGAGAACGCTGACTTGGGTATGCGCGAAGACATCCAAACCAAACGGGATAACCTGCAAGCTGAAATACAGGCCAAGCGGGATAAGGCTGTTGAGGAGTTGGCTTTTGCTAGGGAAGGTCGGCAGCAGGGGTACGCCAAGGACGCTGAAGAGCGGAAGGTTGCTGCTGCGGACCTAGAGCGCGCCAAAACGCGCAAGCGGGTTGACGAACAAGTAGGCGCTACAGCCGATGCAACCAACATAACCCGGCGCGGGCAGATGCAGGCGGAAAGCGAAGCGCGCGATGGCTGGACTCCTGATGAGCAGTCCGCAGTGGATAATCAGTTGGCTATTGATCGTGCCGGGCTTATTAAAGACCCAAGAGCGCGCACGACGGCCGGCAGGCTAACCGGCGACATAACCCTGTACCAAGGTGCTCAACTGGATGAGACCGAGCGGCGAGGGGACCGGGCTGAGAAGAAGGACGCGACTCTGGAAGAGAGAGCCCGCCGTACTGAGGTCTTCAAGTACGTGGAACTGGAAACCAAAGAACGCATGAACGACGCCAAGGTCGAAGCGGCTATCAAGCGCGCAGGCGGCGGTGCATCTGGGGCAACAGCCCTCAGCAAGAACATTGCCGAAGCGATGCTAAACAACCCCGGCATGACATGGAATGCGGCCTTTGAAAAGGTCCGCACCAGCATGGCCCCTGCCGAGTCAACCTCGGTTACTTTGGTGGAGGACGCGCGGGGCAGGAAGACCGAAACCCGCACCACCACCAAAAGCCCGACGCCAGTGGTAACACCCGTTGCCATAAACGAAACACCAGCAGCAGCGCCGCGCCCCCCGGGGGCAACGCGCGGCGGCATCAACCCAGCGACGGGTAAGATGGAATACTACAACGCAGCAGGAAAGAGAGTTCAATAATGGCAGTTCCAGCATGGGCCTTACCGCTTGACGCTGAGGTGCCGTCGTGGGCCGTACCCCTGGATGAGCCAGCAGCTAACGACGATCCCACCAGCTACGGCCGCGGCCTAGTAGACGCCCGCCGGTTCGATCAAGAGGAGATGCCGTGGGATCCGCTGGACGGTCCGAAGGATACGCCCCGCGCGCTAACCGGGGCTGATGAAGCGCGTCGGATACGTCTGGCCCAGCCAGCAGAACCATCGAGTGGAAGTGACTCGTTCGTAAACCCGCATATATTTGGCTCTGGGGCGGTTGACGTACCGCAAGCCAAGCGCAGTGTGCTGGAGGGCACACCGGCGGTACCGCCAAAGTTCGGCCCCACGCCAGAGTTTGTTGAAAGTTTCAGGCAAACACTAGGTGAGATGCCGCTTGAGAATAGGCGTGCTGCTTTGGAAGCGTATGCAAAAACCGATGATAGCGTCTATGGCCGTGCTGCGCGTGTGATTCTTGCTGAAGTGGAACGTGATGAACGATGGGCGCCTGTTAGTGAAAAAGATAAGTTATGGGCTGAGATAATCAAGGACGCGCCTGAAGTTCCACCCAAACCCGGCACAAAACCAGTCGCTGGGAAAATACACTTTCCAAAAGCAGATCTAGGGCTGTTTGATAAGTCTGACGGCGTAACCCCTGAGCAAGTCGCCAAGAGGAACGTAACGGAAAGCATCCTTGCTGAAGCGAGCGTTGATGCGAAGCTCACAGAAGCCACCCAGAGACGGGAACTGAGTGTTCCGCTTTCAGAGTGGGCGAGCGAGATGGCAGTGAAAAACCCACGCTCTGCAGAAGCTCTCAGCGGTATTATTGGCTTTGGTGGGGGTATATGGGGCGCGGTAAGCGCGGCGCTGCCGCCCGGTTCATTCCCAGAGGAAGTCTCCAGCATAGCCCAGCAATTTGCTGACAAGTTAGCAACAGAGAGCATGAATGAGAATTTTGTAGATGCGGACAGCAAACTTAGCTGGATGCTCTCGAAAGCTTTGTCGAATGCACTTCCGGCAGCGGGGTCGATAATCGCTTTGTTTAACCCCGCACTTGCGACAGTTATGCTCTCCACAATGGCCACATCGGCAGGCGGTGGACAATTCGCAAATTTGATTGCGCAGGGTGTTGACCGGGACATTGCGAGAGTGGCTGGTGTTGGGTACGCATTCACCGAGCTTGTATTTGAAAAGGTACAGCTTGGTATCGGCAGCTCGATCATCAAGAAGCTAAACACCGTACCAGTAAACCTCTACGCAAGTATTGGAGTGGACATCTTGCGCGGTGTTGCAAAGGGAACTGCCGTTTTGGGCGTGATTGCTGCTGGTGAAGGTGGTGAGGAATTAGGAACTGCGGTAGGGCAAATTGGCGTTGATGTACTAACCGGAAAGGCACAAGAGGCCAGCACTGGGCCATCAAAAGTAACCAAAGAACTGACTGATCTTACCCCTAAAACCGTACTAAACAAGCTGATTGATGCCACTATGGGTGGTATCGCTGGTGGTATGGGTGTCGCATCAGTGCATCCTGTTCTTGGTGGCATCGATGCTGCGCGCGCCGATCTCACCACCGGTAGAGAATTCAGCCAATCTGGTATCGCCGCTGCTGGTGGCCTGACGCTAAACCCAAACATAGCGCGACCAGCCACTGACCCCACCACCATAGCCGCAGCTATCACCGACCCCAACAAGACACTGGCTGAGTCCCTCGACGTGGCCAAAGCGATTGCTGAAGCGCCCGTCACGCCACAACAAAGCGCGCCGCCCACCGTGATGGACATCCTGAACCAAGGCCGCCCGGCGGAGCCCCTCGCAGCGCTTACCCCACCACCTCAAGCCGTTACCCCCACGCAAGAGGCCTCTACGCCCGTAGCAGACGCCTTCGCCCAAGCGAGCGATGCCTCCGCCTTGCTGGAAGAGGCGGAAAGACGCCACGAGGGCAACACTACCCCCGAGAATGCCGCAGCTGTCGAGGCTGCCCGCGCTGCTTACACCGCCACTTTATCAACCCAAGGAGTCACAGATGCCCAAACCACAGAAACCCAAGCGCAACCCGAAACCACCAGCACCACGGCCCTACCCGATGCGGTAACTGATCTATCTACCCGTGAAGGTTACAAAGCTCACATACAAAAACTAGCGAATGTGCTTGAGAAGGGTGACACCCTCGTAGATGAGTTCGGCGAGCGCATCGAAATAATCGAAGTGCATCGCAACAAGGCGGGGGACGTAGTCCACATCCTGCCGAAGCCAATAGAGGGCGTAGCCAATAGCGGCGCTGCTTTTGGGCTGGACGTAATAGGTTCGCTGCTTATGCCACAGCCGTATACCGCAGCGGACGGTACGCGGGGAATGTCAATAGCTGGCGTAGTCGAGAAAGCACCCGTCGTCGCGCCTGTTGCGGAGCCCAGCGCTTTGGCGCCAGAGCAGCAAGCTGCCGTGACGTTCTTGGCCGACATAGACCGCGGCGGCTTGCCAACCAACACCCCCAAGCTGAACAAGATCGCGCGTGACTTGGGCCTTGACGTTACCCCCACGGCCAAACCGGAGGAGACCATTGCGCGTCTTCGTGAAGCCGTAGCACGGATAGAAACCCCAACAGGAGATACAAATGCCGCTCAGGACATCCAAATCATCGCGGACTTGGTTAAGAGTCACCGCAGCTCTGGCGACGCAACTAGAATTGCAGAGGCAGACGAGTTCGACGGGTTCACCCTCGCGGGCCCCGCGTCGCTGCCTGACACAGGAGCTGAGGGCGTACTCGGCAAGGACGGGTACGAGTTCCTCACAGCCCTCCGTGGGATAAGCGGCGTACGGTATGTACTAGGCCGCTTTCCGAAACTAGGTGCGGATCAGTTCATCGTCACCAAAACTGGCGGCAAGCGGGTGTACATCAACATCAGCAAGCCGACACGCATCTCCGCTATTGTGTCCGCGGGGCACGAGGTCACGCACCTCGCCCTAAAAGAGTACCGCGAATCCAAAAACCCAGCGGAGCGCGCGCTCGCCAAGACGGTTGACACCGCGATGGCCAAAGGCTTGACGGGGGTTAAGCTCGCGCAGTTTGCGCGGGAATACAACGGCGAGCCGAAGGTTCCCGACTCGGCGATTACTCAAGCAGAGATAGACCTAGCGGAGTCGAAAGGTCCCTTCTACCGCGAGGAGTCGGCGGCCGACGTCGGCGGCAACCTGCACGGCATAAAAGCGTTTTACGAGTACATGATCGCTGCGGTGGACAAAGCGCACGGGCTGGCCGGTGTGCGCCAGTACGTCGCCTTGATCCGCAAATCGTATGACAAGCTGCGGGCGATGGTTAAGGGGCGCATGTTCGAGCAGGGCTTCGTCAGCAATCTTGCCGACGTACAAAAGGCGGTTGGCGAGTTGCTGACCAGCTACTACGTCAAGCACGGCATGAAGCCGGCGCAAGCCCAGACCTTGGCGGGCATGGGGCTGGGCATCAAGAAGACAACCCCGAGAGGGCTGACCGTCGAGGCCTACCACTTCAGCCAAGAGGACCGCCCGACGCTCTCGACCGAGCTGTTCGGCACCGGTTTGAAGGGGAGCGCCCGCGACGAGATCATGGCGCACCCAGACAAGCGCATCCGCAGTCGGCTGTCCTTCTACACCGACAAGGGCGCTGGCGTGCGCCCAGAGGCTGGTGTGGGCGGCCGCGCGCACCGCGCGCAGCTCACCAACATCTACGACGCCAACGCTGACCCTCTGAAGCTGCGCAGCGGCAACGCCCGGGACTTTGAGAGCAAGGTGCTGGACGCCGGCTTCAGCGGCTACCTGGACCGCCTGAGCGGCACCCAGCCGGGGCAGGTCATCCTGCTGGGCAAGCAGACCGTCAAGGCCGAGCTGATGGGCGCCCAGAGCCGGATCGACACCGGCGCCAAGGCGGAACCCCAGGCTGAGCCTGAGTGGAAGACCCAGGCCACAGGCACCCCTGAGGTGCTGCAGGCCAAGCTCGAGCGCATGCAGGCCAACGCAGCGTGGGACCGCCACGAGCTGCGCATCGAGGGCGACGAGCTGCAGACTATCAAACGGACTAAGGCACGGCCGCCTGCGCAGGTCGCGCAGGGGCTGGACGAGCTCGCAGCGGGCGAACGCTCTTACGACCTCGGCGTAGAGCGCGGCCGCCGCGCTAAAACGACAGGCGCGACGCTGACCACAGCGGAGAAGCTTGCGCTGCCAACAAAGGCTCTGCGCAACGCGGCCATCAAGATCCGCAACGCTAACCCCGTATCTAAAGGCTGGGCGCCCATCGAGTTCATAGGGGTGGAGAAGGGCAAGCCAAAAATCAGGCCAGTTAACTACACCTTCAACGTCCCGCCGGGGGCTGCCAAGGCGCCGCTGAAGAACGACGCTTGGGTGAAAACAATCGGTGACCGAGCAGTCGCCGAAATTGCTGCGCTGATGGCCAGGGCCAAAGGTGGTGACAAGATCGCCAAGGACATCATCGCGCACAAGGACTGGTACAGGGCTATGGCCTCCCGGCTGCGCCAAGAGTTTGGGGCGTTTGGTGATACCTTCGCGGACCTGCTGGGCGCCACCAGCCCGAACACCGTGGTGTCAGATAACTGGAAGATGTCCATCGCTGCGCTGCGTCAGTTCGTCAGGGGCGACTACGACGTGCAGCTCGCTGCGCTGGAGAAGCACCTGAACGCCGGTGGTAACGTAAAAGACTTCAAAAACAAAACACCTGAGCTGCTGATCCGCAAGCTGAACGACACGCTATACGGTATGAACTCCGACAAAGCCATGAAGGCCCTGCTCGGAATATGGCGAAGCATCAAAGCCAAAGACGCGCCGAAGGCTAGGAACTTTGCTTTGAATCTTATCGGCCTGTCCGACATGGCCACGATTGACGTGTGGGCTGCGCGCTTCTTGAACCGCATAGCGGGTAAGAAGCGGGTGCCCATCAAAGTAGAAAACGCGGTCCAAGGAAACTGGGACATGGCAGTTACCTACCCCGGCGGGGCGTACGGCTTTGGCGCTAAAGTGCTTGAGCACGCAGCCGCCGCGCTGCGCGCGAAAGGGCTGGACATCACTGCGCCGGATCTGCAGGCCATCGTGTGGTTTGTGGAAAAAGAGCTGTGGACGAAGAACAACTGGACAAGCAAAGCGGGTGAAGGCGGATCCTTCGAGGACGCGCTGGACAACACACCGCTGTCCCGCTTCCAGATCGGCGCGACCATAGCTAAAGACGGCACCCCTACCAACGCAGCGATGCAGAGAGCGGCGTCGCCCATCAATGCCGTGCTGAAGGCCGACAAGGGCGTGCTGGCGTATCGTATTCTTCCAACTCGGGGGATGTACGCAAACCAGCCCGAACGCAGCTTCGACACGGAAATCGTGGCGGATACGGGGTGGAGCCCGACGGCGGTTATGCGGGCCGTGGTGAAAATGGCGAAAGGCGCCGATCAGTTCGACGTGTTTATCAGCCGCGCGCTGGACGCCAACGAAAGCCACGAAGGCGCACGTCCGGGGGTTGAGCTGTTCTTCAAAACTGAGCAGGACTTCGCGGCCGTCAAGCCTATCCTTGATGCGATAACGAATAAAGGCCTTGATGGCTTCACCTTAGCGGTGGACCCTAAGCAGCGCCGCACGCTGCTAGCAGGTAAAGAAGCTGAGACGTTCATCGGCGTGCGTCTTCAGTACATCCCTGAGTTCAAGCTGCGGGCGGTGCATGAGGGTTGGGCAGATGCTGGCGCCGAGTACAACGCGCTGGTGTCAGGCAACGAAGCCCGTGTTGCGAAGGTCATTCAGGCCAAGTACGAGGCGATGCGAGACGCTGTGGACGCGGTACGACAACTTGACACTGTGGCCTATGCTGAAGTAGTATGGTACGCTACAGATGTAATTGGAAAGGAACGGTACGATGAATACGCGAGATTGGATAGCGCAGGACATAGAACTCTTGGAACGGACGAAGCCCGACCACGGAATGCTGCCACACTTAAGGACACAGCTGCGCGGCATCGACGCGGCGCAGGGCCGGTCAGCGCAGAGTCTGTTCGTGACGGGGAGCCTGGGGGCGCCATCAAGCGAACCCCAGCTCGAGACGGAGGAGGACGGGATTCTGGTGCAGGATCGTCGGCGCTTCCAGGCGCTCCAAAGGTTACAGGCGCAACAGGGCCGGACCCCCGGCTAGTTGCCGTTGCGGAGCAGTACGCCCGCGACAACGGTATAACACTTACCCGCCAAAGTGAGTACGCAGAAGTAGACGAAGCGCGCGCCAAGCGCATCGCGCAGGCGTACGCCGACATGGCCCACGACCCACAGGACCCTGCGGTCAAGGAGGCCTTCCAGAACCTCATCACCCAGACCACGGCGCAATACGAAGCGCTGGTCAAAGCCGGGTACAAGTTCTACTTCATAGATCCGAAGAACGACCCCTACAAAAGCCCTTGGGACGCCATGCGCGAGTTGCGCGCCGACAAGACTATGGGTGTGTTCCCGACGTTCGCGGGCTTTGGCGCCAGCAACGCAGACGTAAGCGGCAATCCACTCAACGTGGACACGGGAATCAAGTGGGGTGGCGAGCCAGTCATGGCCAACGACCTCTTCCGCGCAGTGCATGACGCCTTCGGCCACGGCCTTGAGGGCGCGGGCTTCCGCGCCCGTGGCGAGGAGAATGCCTGGCAGTCACACATCCGCCTGTTCACCGGTTCGGCCATCGGTGCCATCACCTCTGAGACGCGCGGCCAGAACAGCTGGCTGAACTACGGCCCGAACGCGGAGAAGAACCAGACCGCCAAGGTCGAGGACACCGTGTTCGCCGACCAGAAGACCGGGCTCATGCCTGAGTGGACCTGGACTGAGGGCATCAAGCGCACCCCGGCCCGAGAATCAGCCCAAGACCTGATCGACAAGTCCGACATCCCGTCGGCTGACAAGATCCGTCTGGCGGCCGACCTGCGTCGCGGCGACGTGACCGAGGCTGACGTGGCGAAGGTGCTGGGAAAACCGGCAGAAATAAAGCGCAGCACGCCGCGCCTCGCCCCGAACGGCAAACCTTCCAACCTTGATGACCGCCAGTGGGCGCAGGTCCGCACGCCCGAATTCAAGGCCTGGTTCGGCGACTGGGAGAAGGGCAACATCTGGGGCCGCGACGACGTCTCTAAGATCGTTGACGCCAACGGCGAGCCTTTGGTGGTCTACCACGGCGCCAAGCAGGGCGGCTTCACGGTTATGCGCCCCGACAAGGGCGACAAGCACCGCAGCCCGATGACGTTCGCTGCGTCCACCCACGAGACCGCGAGGTCTTACTCGGGCAAAGGCGTTGAGGTTCAATTCGACCTTGACCCTGCGCTGCTGGACGACGCGGCGGACGCCTACCAGGGTGTGCCCTTCGCGGAGCTAACTCAGGACGACCAGCGGTATATTGAGCAGGAACTGCTTGGTGAGTACGCTAGACCCGGTGTCTACTCCCTGTTCCTGAACATCAGGAACCCCAACGAGATAGACATGCAAGGCGGCAACTGGGACGGCAGCCACCGGGGGCAGTACCGGGTGTTGTTCGGTGAAGAATCGAGCGGTGAACCCGGCGAGCCAATTTACAACAAAGCAGGACGCGAGTGGATGTCAGAGGATGAGGCCATTACGCTGTCAGAAGAAACCCCTGACACGACGGTAGAAGAGGGTGATGACTTCGGCTTCGAGACGACGAACTCCGCCGCCGAAGACGCGCTGAGGTACAAGCAAGACGGCGCTATCATCCGCAACGTGGTTGATGACGGTGGCCAAACTGGATCCGTGGACGCCGCTGACGTGTTTGTGTTCTTCGACTCGAACCAAGCGAAGAGTGCCACCAGCAACATCGGCACCTTCGACGCCAAGGACCCAGACATCCGCCGCAGCCCACCCCGCCCTGCAGACGGAGACCTATCAAAGCGACTCCTGGCCGACATGCCTGAGCAAATAGGGGTCAACATCAGCCTTGAAGTCTATGCTGAAAATGAAGTTGAACTGGCCAACATCGAGGCTGTGCAGAAAAATCAAGGTGCTGGCACTAAGGCGATGCAAAGCCTGATCGAAGCCGCCGATAAGAACGGCATCAATCTGATGCTGATCCCCGCTGGCGACGACGCCAAGAAACAGCGCTTGACAGTTTTTTATGGACGCTTCGGCTTTGAGTCTGACGGTGACGTCATGCGGCGTAGGGCGGCCCCCGACATCCGCCGCACCCCACCGCGCGGGGCAGACGCCTACCAAGGCCACCTACCCGACGGCTCCAGCGTCCAAGCGCACAGCGCGGGCGGCCTGTACCCGTTCGTTCTCTACGCGCAAGGCACGCCCGGGGACTTGACATGGGGCTACATCGCGCCGGGTAAGGAAGGCCAGCTGATCGGCAACTATGATGATGCCAACGACAAGGCGCTGGAGGCCAAGAATGAGTGGGATGCTGGCATCCGCCGCAGCCCACCGCGCCTGTACTCCGCCCTGAACCGCATGTTCGAGGGCACGCCCGAGCGGGTGTTCAACCAACCGGCAACGATGCTGGGCGCCTGGCTCAAGGGCAACGCGCAGAAGAACGCGGTCAAGACCGACGAGATCTACTGGTCCGGCATCGAGAACTACCTGACCCTGCAAGGCAAAAACAAGGTCAGCAAGGCCGATGTGCTGGCGTACCTGGCCGAGAACAACGTGCAGACGGTGAATGTGGTGCTGGGTGGCGGGCCTACTACAGGCGAACAGCGGACGATATGGCGCGAGGTGTCGGCTATCGTAAGTGAAAACGACAACCTCGGGTACGACCGGGTGTCTGATGCTGTCTCCGACATACTGAATGGGTCACTCGCGCCGCAGCAGATGGACATCCCTGATGCTCAACGAGAGCAGCTGCAAAACGCAGTTGCGCGGTACGCCAAAGGCGGCGAGGTCAAACACGCCGGCGGCAACCTAGTCCTGCCGGGTGGCACCAACCAGCGCGAGACCGTCGTCACCATCCCCAGCATCAAGGCATGGGGCGAAACAGACGTGACCCACTACGGCGACACTGGTAAGGGTAAGCAGATAGCCTGGGTGCGCACCAACGACCGCACGGATGCCGATGGTGCCGAGGGCCGCTTTATCGAGGAAGAGCAGAGTAGGCGGGCGATGGAAGGAAAGAGCAAGGGGTTTGCTAGTACAGAGCCGCTCTTTGAATTGCGGAACAGAGCCGGCAACCTTGAGAGTGTGCATGGAAGTAAGGACGACGCCGAGGCCGCCAAGGTCAGAATGCAGAAGCGCTTCCCGCACCGGCCAGCAGAATCTGTCACGGCCGGATGGACGATCACACAGATCACAAGCCCAGTAGGCCCGCCACCTGCCCCCTTCATCACCACCGCCGACAACAAAGCCAGCACCGCCTACATCACCTTGCTGATGAAGAAGGCCGTGCTGCAGGCCATCGACGACGGCAAGAGCTGGGTGGCGTGGACGACGGCCGCGCAGCAGTCGGAGCGCTACTCGCTCGACAAGACCGTGCAGTCCATTGAGTGGAGTGGTGGCTACAAGCCGGACACCCGGAGGGTGGAGATCTACACGATTGAGGGTGACGCTATCACTCTGGCGACCGCCGCTGGCGCCATCACAGAGAGCTCTCAAGATGGCCTGGTCGGCAAGGACTTGTCCGAGCTGGTGGGCAAGGAGATCGCCGCGCAGATCCGCAAGGAAGGCGCGGGCGAGCTGAGCGGCGAGGGTCTGAAGATCGACCCCGCCTGGACCAAGGGCATGTACGGCGACGAGCGCGGGCTGGACGCGAAGGGCAACCCTTCGCTGATGTCGCTGGCGGCGATGGACGTGCTGAAGAAGCTGGGTGGTGGGAAGGTTGAGAGCATCAACGTAAATACCGGAGAAACAGGCGCAACACGATTGAGTGAGCTGGAGCGTCAGCGGTTGGATAAATTAACGGCGACTCACCCAGATCGCCTGTCGGAGGCCGAGCGTGCCGAAGTGCGTGATCTGATGGTTAAACACAATGCAGATACCATGACCTCACAGCCCGGCTTCTACATCACCCCTGAGATGGCGGCCAAGGCTGAGGGCGGCCTGCCGCTGTTCACCAAGCCACGGGCTCAGGGCTTCGTCCTGCCGGAGGAGACCAAGCTCCGTGCCGCGCAGCGCACGATCCAGGACCACCAGGTCCGTTGGGACGTGGTGCAGGACGCCATCAAGGCTCAGGGCGGCAGCGTCACGGAGGCCAACAACGTGTTCCTCGCGCTGAAGGTTTACCCCGGTCGCGTGGCGGCGGCCTTTAGAGCGTTCCAAGACCAGACCCTTGAGCCTATTCTCGAACGCGCGGCGAAGGCTGGCATACGCCTTGAGGATGTGGCAGCGTACATGTACGCCCGGCACGCGCCCGAGCGCAATGCGCAGATCGCGAAGATCAACCTGAGCATGCCCGACGGCGGGTCCGGCATGACCAACGCCGACGCGGCAACGATCGTGGCTCAGTACAAGGGCAACAAAGTGCTGATCGGTATTGCCGACGACCTGCAAACCATCACCTCGAACACCATGCAGATCTTGGTGAACTTTGGCGTATTCAGCCAGGAGCACGCAGACACCTACGCGAACACCTACCAATACTACGTGCCTCTCAAAGGCTTCGAGCAGCTGGACGAGGACGGTAAGCTGACGGGCACCGGCATGGGCCACTCAACCCCAGCCAAGATAGGCAAGCGAGCGCTGGGTCGTAAGAGCCGCGCAGGGCAGATCATCGAGAACATCGTGCGTGACCACGAAGCTGCGATCCTCGCGGCTGAGAAAATCAACGTCGGCCGGGTGGTGCGGGCCTTCGTTGAGGCGAACCCTGACGGGAACCTGTGGAGCGTAGAGAAGGCGCCCTACACCCCCATGTTCGTCAAGGGCAGCAAGGCCCACCCAGAAGGGATGGTTGCGCTGCGCAAGAACATGTTCGACCCTGAGAAGGAGCTGCGCTACATCGAGGGCGACACTGAGATCCGCATTCAGCTGCACGACCCACTGCTGCTGCGCGCGTACAACAAGCTGGGCTTCAGCCAGATGGGCCAGTTGTTCGAGTTGTCTGCCTCATTCAACAGCTACCTGCGCCAGATGTACATTGAGAAGAACCCATCCTTCTTCTTCGTGAACCCGCTGCGCGACCTCCAGGACATCGGCATTACCCTCACTGGTATGGCAGGGGCTAAGGTCTCGGCCAATGCCTTCAGACACTGGCCCGGCGCGTGGCTGTCAATGATCCGTTACGCGGAGCAGACCAAGTCAACCAGCACGTTCGTTGGCCGACACACAGTTGGCAGTGATACGAAAGCGTGGAAGCAGTGGATCAAGGACTTCACATCGAACGGCGGCGGCATTGGCTTCTCGTTCGTGGGTGACATCCGGCACAAGGCCGAGCAGATTCAGAACCTGATGACGCGGCTTGGCGGTGACACGGTGTTCCAAGCTATAGGCCGTGGTGACATTAAGGCTGGCGCAAAGCTCCTGCTGTTCCGCACGATCAATAACGAGTTGTTCGATATGATCCAGCACCTCAACTACGCATTCGAGAACGCCAGCCGTTTGGCCACGTTCCGAGCTCTGGTAGAGGACGGAACCAGCAAGCGCGAAGCGGCGCGCATGTCCAAGATGGTCACCACCAACTTCAACGACAAGGGCGAGATCGGCGGCGAGTTCACCGCGCTGTTCTTGTTCGGCAATGCTGCCATACAGGGTGCGGCTAAAAACGCCAACGTGCTGTTTGGTAAGCTCGGCAAGCACAAGGGTCAGCTGTACTCTATCGTCGCGACCATCATGGCGCTGGGCTTTCTCGAAGGCCTCAGCTATGGCGACGACGATGACGAGGACCTTGTGGCTGAGAGCGAGAAGCGCCGCAGCTGGGGCATCGACCTCGGTGACGGTACGCGCCTTACGCCGCCGAAGCCATACGGCTGGTCCTTCTTCTACGACCTCGGCCGCTCGGCTGCGCGAGTCACCAAGGGTAGCAGCCTCGCGAAAGAATCGCTGGCCGTAGCCGGCTCGTTCCTGGGCAACTTCTCGCCGATTAATCCGATACCCGACGATAAGCTCAACATCAAAGACGTCGCCCAGGCCATCACCCCCACGGTGCTTCGCCCGATCGTGCAGATCGCAACCAACCGCTCGGCGTTCGGCAGCCCCATCATGCCGGAGGGCAAGGAGAGCCAGCCAGACAGCATGAAGATGTGGCGCAAAACGCGCGGTACTGCCTACGAGGCCCTAGCCAAGGGCATGAATGTAGCCTCTGGGGGCGACGAAGTGCAGGCGGGTGTGGTAGATGTATCACCTGAGACTTTAAAGCTGATGGTGAACTTCCTGACGGGCGGGGCGGGGCGCTTCGTGACCGATACAGCATCGACTGGGTATGAGTTGGCCACCGACGGGAAGGCCAAGCTAGAGAACGCGCCAGTCGCGCGTACGTTCTACAAGAAGGTTGGCATAGACGCGCATCGCGCCAGGTTCTACGATCAGGCCGATGAGGTGCGCCGGCTGCAGGAATACAAGGCGGGCTACAAGAAGCTGAAGTCTGACGAGGGCGACGCAGGACAGGACAAGATCGACGAGAACGAGCTGGTGTACCTGAAGCCGAAGAACACCAGCAAAAGGTTGACCACGCTTCGCGACGAGGTCGAAGAAGTCACCCTCGACAAAACAATCACACAGGCACAAAAGCGCAAGCAGGTGCAGGCGCTGGAGAAAGAGCAGATCAACGAAGTGCAAAACTTCGACATTGAATTTAAAGCCGCGAGGAGAGTGAATTCAGTGAACGAGCAGGCGGGACTATCGGAGGCCGCCAAGCAGACCCGCATCGCGCTGATCAACGCCGCAGCAAACGCCAGCCTGAAGGTGCTTAACGACGCCTACGCCGCGGAGGCGCTGGCGGACTAGCGCAAAGCCGCGCCCTTCACCATCTCAACAATGGTGGCCTTCACCATATCTTCGTACCATAGCCAGTACGAGCCGTGCTTGGCGAGCCAGTACCCGCCAAGGCCGACGGCGATGCCAGTGACGTATATCGCTATGAGCTTCATCGTCTATCCTCCTGTTTTACAACCAGTTGCCGGTATGCGTCGAGCGCAACCCGCACCTGTTCCTCCAAGTCCTTGATTCGCGCATCCTGCTCTAGCATCCAGGTGCGCGATGCTTCGGCGAAGTCGGCTAGCGTGGGCTGTGGCCAAGAACGAAAATCAGTCTTCATGATTTTTCTCCTTGAGTTTTGCTTCGATGCCACGGCGTAACGATTGCGGCGAATCGTCTTTGAGCATGACAATTCCCATGTATTCCTCGTCCGTCAACCCCACCCAAGCGCGCGGCCTCAACATTTGCTGCACAGCATCCAGCACAGCCCTTGCTGCTACCGATACTTCAACATCCTCGTTCACCTCGATCTTTCGGTCAGGCG
>Ga0209702_10005905_pt1 | contig 16204 bp, 13 predicted proteins | sample FRY01_FD_187210 | JGI IMG/M metagenome (GOLD analysis project Ga0209702, IMG submission 187210) | Freshwater microbial communities from Lake Fryxell liftoff mats and glacier meltwater in Antarctica - FRY-01 (SPAdes) (version 2) | ecosystem: Environmental > Aquatic > Freshwater > Ice > Glacier... | reverse complement strand
TGAAATCACGCAAGCTTCTTTCTGCAAGTGCGCCCACGGGTCGGTTGCAGGTATTCTCCGAACGCTTCAACCCAAGGTCCACCCACTCCATGAGCTGTCCCGGCCAGTCCAACCCCGCTCCTCAAAGAGCGAAGAATAGGGGTCAGGCGAATCGGATTGACATCAGGCCTCCTAACAGTTAATAACTCCCCACCAGTTCGTTCCTCACACGTGGCTCGTTGGCCGTCCAAAAGCCTCCGCGCCCCCGTTCCAACCCTTCCGGCCCTCGCCGATTGAATGTACTCCGCGCCCCGCCCCACCACTGGAGGCCTGGCACGTGTGGCAAACAAAGGTAACAGTTTAACCGATTTTTCTCACGTCGTATCAGGAAAGATCTGGGCCTGAGTCTGACTCGCGGACCCTCCGAACAACGCTTGGAACAGGCCGATGACCTTGCCCTCCTGGAGCTTTGTGGTCTCGGCAAGACTGCTGAAGACCGCAACCTTTTCCGACCCTGTCCGACTCCGGGATCCAAGGCAGACTTTTCGGAATATCACAAGCGGGCGCAAGGCCCGTTCCGCATGATTGTTCGCCGATGGACCACCAAAGCGGATGAAAGCGAAGACCTGCTCATACTCACGCGCTCCGGGAACCAAGCGGGATCGTAGAGTCCCCGCCTTGGGATGGGCGAGTGCTGATGAGCCGCAAATCCGATCCAAAGTCAGGAAAAAGGGGCCAGGAAAGAATTCTTACAATCAGACCTCCTCCGCACGGGTCAAGCCCCGCCCTTCCCGGGCTAAGTCGAGCCACAGCACTCCGGGCAACAATCCGGGGGACTCTCCGCGATGTGTAGAATGTGTAAACATGGGGTTCTTAATTTGTGATCTTGCAAATCTAACAGATCGTGGCTTTCCACCGGTTCGTTCCGCACACGTGTTTCGTTGTCCATTTCAAATCGGCCTCCGCCCCCCTCCTGCCACCACAAACAATTCTGCTCCACCGAGCCACCCCTAAAACCCCACCTCGTCTTCCCCGATTATCTGCACCTCCGTCTCCAAGGTCACTCCCCGCTCCTCCAACGCCTTCTTCTGAATCTCCTCGATCAACCCCTGCACCTCCCCCGCCGTGGCCTTCCCGCGGTTCACGATAAAGTTCCCGTGTTCCGCCGACACCTCCGCCTTCCCGACCCCGCTGCCCTTCAGTCCCAGCTCATCCACCAATTGCCCTGCCCCGATCCCCTCCGGGTTCTTGAAAATGCATCCCGCACTCGCCGCGATGGGTTGTGAACTCCGCCGCTTCGCCTTCGATTCCTCCATCCGCCCCTCGATCTCCTCCGCGCCCGCCTTCGTCCCGCGAAACACCGCCTCCAACGCATAGTTCCGCCGCAACTCCGGCACGTTCCGGTACTGCGCCTCGATCTCCTCCCGCGCCCGGGTCCGCACCTCCCCGTCCTCATCCAAAAACGTCACGCTGACCACCTGGTCAAAAGTCTCCGTCCCCATCGCCCCTGCGTTCATCCGCAGTCCACCCCCCACATTCCCCGGGATCCCCTCCATCCACTCAAAGCCGCCGATCCCCGCCGCCTGCGCCACGCTGGCCACCTTCTTGAATCGCACTCCCGCCCCCGCCGTGATGCGGTCACCCTCCACCCGCACCTCGCCAAACTCCCCCTTCGCCGGATGGATCACCGCCCCGCGCACCCCTCCATCCCGCACCAACAAATTCGATCCACGCCCCACCACCCGCAACGGAATCCCCCGCTCCTTGAAAAAGCCCACCGCCTTCGCAAACGCCGTGAAACTGTGCGGCTCCACCCAATACTGCGCCGGGCCTCCCACCAGCATCGTGGTGTGCCGCCGCATCGGTTCATAGAGCGTCGTCTCCACATCCTCCCCGCCCAATTCCAAACGCAACTCCTCCAAGACCCGCAAGTCCCGGGCCAACTTCTTCCCCGCCTCGTGCACATTCCCCGCCCCCAGCGTGATGATCAAATCCCCCACCTCCAGCGCATTCCCCACCACATGATGCGCCGACACCAGACTCGGCACCGAATGGCACTCCGTCTCCCCATGCCGCTTCATCGCTTCCACGATGGTCTCTCCGCTCACTCCCTCGATCGGGGCCTCACTCGCCGGATACACATCCGTCACATACACCAGATCCGCCGCCTGCAAGGCCTCCCCGAACTCCTCCGCCAACCGCTGCGTCCGCGAAAACCGATGCGGTTGGAACAACACCACAATCCGCTCCGGCTTCAATGATCGCGCCGTCTGCAAGGTCGCCGCGATCTCCGTGGGATGATGTCCGTAGTCGTCAATGATCCGAAACCTCGACGACAGATACCCTGTCTCAAACCGACGTTTCGCCCCCGCAAAGGAAGCCAGCGACCGCGCCACCAGATTGAAATCCACCCCCAGATCATCCGCCAGGGCAATCGCCGCCAAGGCGTTCAGCACATTGTGCCGACCCGGGATTCCCAACTCCACCCGCCCGAGCATCACGCCCCGCTTCACCACATCGAAACTCACCACGCCGCGCCCCTCCGTCACCTTCGAGGCCACAAAATCCGCCTCACTCCATCCATACGAAATCGCCCTCTCCCGCCTCCCGCACAACTCCCGCGCCGTGACATCCTCCCCACAGTAGATCACCCGCTCCGAGGTCTGATCGAGCAGCGTCTGGAACACCACCTTGATCTCCTCCAGCCCCGCATAGAAATCCAAGTGCTCCGCCTCGATATTCAGCACGATCGAATGGCTCGGTCGATACAGCGCCAGCGTCCCATCGCTCTCGTCCCCCTCCGCCACCATGTATTCACTGGCCTCCTCCCACCGCGCATTGGCCCCCAACACCGGAATCTCCGCCCCCACATAATGCGAGGCCGGCTTCCCGCCCTTCCGCAAGACATGCGCACACATCGCCGAGGTCGTCGTCTTCCCGTGCGTCCCGGAAATCACCACGGCCTTCTTCGTCTGCAAAATCGCCGCCAGACACTCCGCCCTCCGCATGGTCGGGATCCCCCGCTCCTCTGCCGCCGCCCGCGCCACGTTGTCCGCCTTGATGGCCGAGGAATACACCACCACATCCACCTCCGCCACGGCCTCCGCCGAATGCGGTGAGGAAAACCGCAGCCCCAGTCCCTGCAGGCGCTCCGTCTCCCCGCTCGTCACCCGGTCCGATCCGCTCACGCGGTGCCCCATCTCCATCAGCAACAGCGCCAGCCCACTCATCCCCGAACCCGCCACCCCCAACAAATGCACCCGCACCGGCTCGGCCCGGTTCATCAGCTTCCTGCTCAGCGCCTCGATCATTTCGCCATCCCCCCTTCGATCACATCACAGATCCGCGCCGCCGCATCATCCACCGCCATCCCCCGCATTCCTGCCGCCAGCTTCTCCAACCGCTCCCCGTCCGAAAGCAAGCCCTTCACCTCCTCCGCCAAACGCGTCCCGCTCAAATCCTTCTCCGCCACCAACACCGCCGCCCCACCCGACACAAAGGCCTCCGCATTCACGGTCTGATGATCATCCGCCGCATACGGAAACGGCACCAGGATCCCCGGCAACCCGATCCGCGCCATCTCCGTCAAACTCGAGGCCCCCGAACGACACACCACCAAATCCGCCGCCGCATAGGCCGTCGCCATGTCATCGCAGAACCCCAACACCACATGACGCACCAGTCCCGCCGCCTCCGCCTGCACCCGTTCAAAATCCCCGCGTCCCGCCACATGCAACCACTGCACCTCCCCACCAAGCTCCCTGCTCGCCTCCAACACGATCGAGTTCAACCCCTGCGCCCCCTGGCTCCCCCCCACCACCAGCACCACCGGCCGACCCGCCTCCAAACCAAATTTCTTCAAGGCCTCATACTTTGCCGGCAGCTCCAACAACTCGCTCCGCACCGGCGTCCCCGTCACCTCCGTCTCCCGCCCCGCGAAATACGACCGCGCCGCCTCCAAGCCCAGCAACACCTTCGTGCAAAATCGCCCCGTCAACCGATTCGATTTCCCCGGCAAGGCATTGGAATCATGCACATACGTCGGCAACCCCAGCTTGTGCCCCGCATAAACCGGCGGCAGCGAGGTGAACCCGCCCATCCCGATCACCGCATCCACCCGCTCCCCCACCAACATCACCCGGCTGTGCCGGATCGTCTTCCACAGCCGCCACAGGAACGGCAGCATCTTCGGCGAAAACGTGGCGGGCTTGGCGATCATCCGCACCACCTTGAAATCCATCCCCAGATACTTCGCGGAAGCCTCCACATCGACCTTCTTCTCGGAGATCAACAGCAGCGCCCGGTGCCCGCGACGCTCCAATTCCTCCGCCACGGCGATTCCGGGAAACAAATGCCCACCGGTTCCCCCGCAAGCAATGACAACGGTCCTTTTCGGTCCCACCTGGTCAGATCTTCAGTGCGAGTTTGCGTTCCTTGATGACTGGCATCTCGGCGCGTTCCGCGAATCGGGCGCGCCGGTGCAGACTGACAAGCAAACCGACTGCGGCAAGCGTAAAGACAAGGTTCGAGCCCCCGTAACTCACAAACGGCAGGGGAAGCCCCGTATTCGGGAGCACCGCCGTGACCACCCCGATGTTCATGATGGCCGGCACCACGATCATCGCCGTCAATCCCACCCCCAATAGCTTCCCAAAATGGTCGTTCGCATTCAGGGCGATCGACAGGCCCATGGTCGTGATCAGCACAAAGCAAAAGACCGTCCCCAGCGTCGCCACCAGACCCAGCTCCTCCCCGATCATCGAAAAAATGAAATCGGTGTGCGCAAAGGGCAGCGCCCCATGCTTCTCCGTTCCGTTCCCCAGACCCACCCCGGTCATTCCGCCCGAACCAAACGCCAGCATGGCCCGATACTGCTGCAAACCCGCCCCCAGCTTGGTGCCCTCCAGATCAAGGAAGGCCATGATCCGGGCCCACCGGTTCTCGTCCGACATCACCATATAGCTCAGCCCCGAAAACCCTCCCCCCGCCGACATCAACAACCACCACCACCGCGTCCCCGCCACATAGAGCACCGCAAACCCCGCCGCACCCACCGCCGCCGCCGTGCCCATGTCCTTCTCAAAAAAGATCAGCATCGTCGGCACTCCCAACAGAAGACCCGGCATCACAAAGCCACGCCAAAAACAGGTCGATTCCGCCTGATACTGCGCAAACCACGCCGCCAGGCTGATGATGATCGCCACTTTCGCGATCTCCGACGGCTGAAACTGCCCCAACAACGGCAGATTGATCCAACGTGTCTCCCCGTTCCGCCACACCCCGATCCCCGGAACGTAACAAAGCGCCAACAACACACAAGCCACCAACAAAATCGGTATCCAGAAACGCCGCAGCACCCGGTAGTCCATCCACGCCATCCCTCCCGCCACCAGCAACCCAACACCGGTCCAGATGATCTGACGTTTCACCAGCGAATACTCCTCCACCCCGGCCGCCCACATGCTGGTGCTGGTCAACATGATCAACCCCATCGACACCATCGTGGCGACCGCGACACAGAGAACAATTGCGCTACTTCGACCCATTGGTTCGTCGTTCGATCTTAGTTGGAAGCAGGAATCTTCAACTCCATCCCGGCCCGCAGCTTGTTCGGATCGGCAAGACCATTGAGCTCAAGAAGAGCCTCCTGCTCCACCTTGTAGCGACGCGTGATGCCCCAGATGCTGTCCCCAGACTTCACCTTGTGGCGCAATCCGCTATCGCTCACTCTGGATGCCGTCGAAACCGGCTCCGCCACGGGAATGGCCGGAGGCGCGATGCGCGGGCTCACCATCACGGCCTCCTGCACCGCCAGCACAGGCACCTCCTCATCCTCCTCGATGATCATCGCGCGGGCCACCTCCGCCGCCCGCGGCGGCAGGTCGCCATCCACCGTCGGCAGCTCCAGCACCGGCTCAGGCTCCTCCATGGCCATGCGTGGCCCCTGGCGGGCCGGAACATGAGCCGCGGCAGGCACCGCCGATTCCGTCGGCAAACGCAGAATCCGTCCAGCCCGCAGCGCCACATTGTTGTTCAGCTCCTTCAGCGCGAGAATATCCACATCCTTCGTCTGCGCGATCTTCTCATAGGTGTCCCCCGTCGCCACAAAGTAGTAGTCCTCACCCTGCGCCATCTTTGGCTGACGCTCTTCCGCCGCCCGGCCGGCCATCGCCGCCGCGCCATCCTGCACCGCAGATTTCATCACCACCGGATCCTCATCGGTCACCTTGTTGTGCACGAAGATCGCCGCGATCGCCGCCACGTGCAGAATGAGAATGACAAAGAGGGCCCGCGCCACCCCGAGATTCGGGACTTCGGAGCCCAGGTCGGCCGCCGAAGCGGATCCGGCCGCAACACGCTGTTTCCGGCGTGCTCCGGTTTTGCTGTGCAGGATCATCAGTCCGCCGTTGGCTGCGGCCCGCCGTTTTTTCTGTAGGATTCGGTCTTTCATCGGGTGTCGAGTTTGCTGGTTGTGATTGGCTTATTTGAGAGCATTGACGGCCGCGCGGAACACATCGCCCCGCGCCTCGTATCCGGAAAACATGTCAAAGGAGGAGGTCCCCGGAGAAAAGAGCACCGTCCCTCCACGCACCGCGAGCCCCTGCGCCGCGCCCACCGCGTCCGCCAGCGTCTCCGCCTTGTGCACCTCCACCTCGTCGGCAAACAACGCCGCCAGCGATTCGCGAATCTCCCCGATCAAAACCACCGCGCTAACGTGTTGCTTTAGCAGCGGCAGGACCCCGCCGTAGTCGAGCCCCTTGTCCTTGCCCCCCGCGATCAACACGGCCGGACGATCGAGCGAACGCAGCGCCGACTCCATGGCGTGCAGGTTCGTGGCCTTGGAATCATTGATATACTCCACCCCGTCCAAAGTGCGCACCAGTTCGCAGCGATGCAGCGGCGGAGCATAGTCGGCCAGAGCCTCCGCCACCACCTCCGCCGAAATCCCCAAGGCCCGGGCCGTGGCCAGCGCCGCCATCGCATTCTCGGCATTGTGCAGACCGCGGAGCATCGTCGACCCCAATTCCAGCACCGCCGCGCCTTCCAGCATGATCGTCGAACCCCGCAAGGAATAGTCCCCACCCTCCTCGGTCGCCGAAAAGGTCCGGCACTGCCCCTTCACCCCCGGCAGATCTTCTCCCAAGCGCACCACCGCGACATCCTCCGGCCGCTGGTTCTCAAAAATCCGCAGCTTCGCCGCCCGGTAGTCCTCCACCGAGGTGTAACGATCCATGTGATCCGGCGAAAAATTCAGCCACACCGCCACGTCCGGACGAAAATCGCGGATCGTCTCCAGTTGAAACGACGACAACTCCACCGCCACCGTCTCCGGCACGTCCTCCCCCAGCACCGCATTCGCAAAGGGCCGCCCGTAGTTGCCGCAGGCCTCACAAGTCCGACCGGCCGCCTTCATGATCCGCTCCACCAATTCCGTGGTCGTGGTCTTCCCATTGGTCCCCGTGATCCCCACCACCGTCCCCGTATAGACCCGCGCCGCCAGCTCGATCTCCCCGATGAACTCCCCCGCCCCCGTCGCAAAGGCCGAGGCAAACTCCCCGTCCGTGGTGATCCCCGGGCTGATCACCACGAGGTCCGCACGACAGGCCTTCCCGGTCTCCACCGTGGCTCCGGGATGCCGCGTCACTCCCTCCGGCATCCCCTCAAACGCCTTCTCCCCCGCCGTGTCATAGACCGTCACCGTCCCTCCCAGATGCAGCGCCAAACGCGCCGCGGCTCGGCCACTCCGGCCGGCCCCCAACACTGCAACACTCTGTCCGGTAAGGTTCATTAGAGAATTTTCACAAGCGCCAGACCACCCAGCGCAAACACCACGGAAAGGATCCAAAATCGAATGATGACCTGGCTCTCATGCCAGCCGCGCAACTCAAAGTGATGGTGAATCGGCGACATCGCGAAGATCCGCTTGCCGCGCAGCTTGAAGCTCGCCACCTGCAGGATCACCGACATTGCCTCCATCACGAACACCCCGCCGATCAACACCAACAGCAGTTCCTGTTTCGTGCAGATCGCCGCCGTCCCCAGCGCTCCCCCAATGGCCAGCGATCCCGTATCACCCATGAAGACTTTCGCCGGATGGCAGTTGAACCAAAGGAACCCCATCCCCGCCCCCACCAGCGCCATCAGCAGGACGCTCAACTCGCCCAGCAAGGGATTGAAGGGAATGTTCAAATACTCCAACCCCAGCGTCGCACTTCCCGCCAGATAGGCCAACACCCCGTAGGCCAGCGCCACCGTGATCGTGCAACCGGTCGCCAGTCCATCGAGGCCGTCGGTCAGGTTCACCGCATTCGAACATCCCACCGTGATCAGAATGAAAAACGGAATGGCCAACAATCCGAGGGCCGGAATGATCGGCGACTTGAACAGCGGAAAGCCCACCGAGGACACATCGATGTCACCATATTCCTTCATCTTGTAGCCCATCGCCGCGACCTCCTCACCCACCGCCCCGAAGCCGGAGACCTCTTTCTTGAAATACAGGAAACACGCCGCAATCAACCCGATCAAACACTGCCAGAACAACTTCTGCCGCGCACTCACCCCCGCCGAATCCTTCTTCACCACCTTCGTGTAGTCATCCACAAAACCCAGCAGCCCCAGCGCCAACATCACGCAGGTCGTCACCGCCACGAAGGGGTTGAACGGCCGGCCACAAATCAGCACCGCCAACAACACCGTCCCCAGAATCAGCACCCCGCCCATCGTCGGCGTCCCCGCCTTGCCGCCATGCAACTCGGCCAGCTTGTGCACTTCATCCGCCGTCCGGATCGGCTGACCGACCTTCATGGAAATCAGCTTCCGGATCACCCGCGGCCCCAGCACCAGACTCAGCGAAAAGGACAGGATCGTCGCCACCGCCGCCCGAAAGGTGATGTAGTAGAAGAGGTTCAGGAACTTGAACGTCACCGCCCAGTCCTCCCCCGCCCGGAAGGCCTCATCCCATTGTTGGTAAATCCAGTAAAGCATCAGTTCTTCGCAAAAATTTCATTCATGACGGTCTCCACCGCCGCCATCCGACTGCCCTTGAAGAGCACAAAGTCCCCGGCATGCAGCTCCTGCCGCAACCAGGCCGCCGCTTCCTTGTAATCATCAAAGTGCGTCACCGCCTCCGCATTCACCTCCCGGCCCCCCTCCGCAATCAGTGCGGCCTCCGCACCCACCGACACCAACCGCACCCCATGCCCCACCGCGTATCGCCCCACTTCCTTGTGCATCGCCTCCGCGAAATGACCCAACTCGGCCATCATCCCCAAGACCACCGTCTTGGAATTGCCATTCGTGGTGACCTGCTCCGCCAAGACGTCGATCGCCGCCTTCACCGATTCGGGATTCGCGTTGTAGGTGTCGTCAAATACCGTGATCCCCTCCGCCACAAAACGCTTCAACCGTCCTCCGGTGATCTCCGCGGTCTGCAAACCCGCCGCGATCTCTTCCAAGCTCAATCCTAGCGCCATCCCCGCCCCCGCCGCCAACAGCGCGTTGTTCACCATGTGCCGACCCGCCACATTGATCGTCACCGGCGTCTGCCCCTGCCCCTCCACCACCAAATTGAAGTGTGCCCCGTGCTCGTCAAAACTCAGCCCCTCGGCCCGCACCATTCCGCGCCCGTTCCCCACCGTCACGGTCCGCGCCAGGGTCCGCTCCTGGTAATAGGAGGCGTAATCACAACCAGCCGTCAGCAGCAGGGTCCCCACTTCCGGCAGGGATCGCGCCAGAGCTCCCTTCTCCTCCGCGATGCCGTCCCGCGTCCCCATGAACTCGATGTGCGCCGTCCCTATGTTGGTGATCAACCCAACGTGCGGTCGCGCAATCTCACATAGCGGCGCAATCTCCCCGGGATGGCTCATGCCCATCTCCACCACGATCACCTCCGCCCTTTCCTCCGTGCTCAAAATGGTCAGCGGCACCCCGATGTGATTGTTCAGGTTGCCCTTCGTCGCATTCACCACAAAGCGCTGCCCCAACACCGACGCCGTAAAATCCTTCGTCGTGGTCTTCCCATTCGATCCCGTGATGGCCACCACCACGATCGCCAACTCGTCCCGATACCAACGCGCCAACCGCTGCAGGCCCCGCAGGGTGCTCCCCACCTCGATCACCGCAGTCTCGCCACCCTCAAATCCTTCCGGCACCCGACTCACCATCACTCCCGCCGCTCCTGCCTCCACCGCCTTCGCCAGAAAATCATGCGCGTCAAAGCGCTCCCCCTCCAATGCAATGAACAACGACCCCGCCGGCAGGTGCCGCGTGTCGGTCGAGACACCCGCTTCCACCATCCGCCCCCCATCGCCACTCACCAGGGTTCCCCCCGTGGCGTCGCAAATGGCCTGGATGCTGCAGGCAATCATTCCTCGGTCTGCATGTTCAGGTTCTGCCGCTCCGCCAGCGCCGCGCGGGCCACCTTGCGGTCATCAAAAGAAATCCGGCGATCCGCGAACTGCTGGTAGTCCTCGTGACCCTTGCCCGCGATGATCACCACGTCCCCCTTCCATCCGTCCACCACCGCATGACGAATCGCCTCGGCCCGGTCCACCACCGCCTCGTGCGCCTTGCCCACCATCCCTCGCTGCGCATCACGGATGATCGCTTCCGGATCCTCCGAACGGGGATTGTCCGAGGTCACAATGCACCAGTCGCTCAGACTCGACGCCGCCTTCCCCATCAGCGGACGCTTCGCGCGATCACGATCCCCGCCACAGCCAAAGACCGTCACCAACCGCCGCGGACTCAACTCGCGGACGGTCGCGCATACATTCTCCAGGGCGTCCGGCGTGTGCGCATAATCCACATAGACCGACACCCCGTCCACGCTGCCCACAAATTCCAATCGTCCCGGCACCTGCGGCACGTCCGCCAGCGCCGCCACCGCCTCGCGCAACGGAATACGCACCGCCGCCGCCGCCGCCAGCGCCGCCAGGGAATTGTAAACGTTGAACCGGCCGATCAATGGCAGACGAACCAGATACGTCTTGCCGTGCGCGGAGAGCGGATACTCCATGCCCCGCTTCGTCTGCTTCACATTTCCAGCCCGAAAATCACAGTCCACGCCAAATCCATAGGTGATCACCCGCAGGCGATCCTTGAACTGCCGCGCCAACAACTGCCCGTGCGCATCGTCGAGATTGATCACCGCAGTCGGCGTCTTCCCCCGCGGACGGGCGGCCATTTGCTCGAAGAGCCCCCGCTTCGATTCAAAATACCGCTCCATCGTCCCGTGGTAGTCGAGGTGGTCCTGGGTCAGGTTCGTGAAAACCGCCGCGTCAAAGGCCACCGAGGCCACCCGCCCCTGGTCGATTGCATGGGAGGACACCTCCATCGCCACTCCTTGACAGCCATTGCCGCGCATCTCCCCCAGTAAGGTCTGCAACTCCAACACCCCCGGCGTGGTGTGCGTCGCGGGCCGATGCTTGTTGCCGTCGTGAAAGTGAATGGTCCCCAGCAAGCCCACCCGCTGCAGGACCCGTTGCATGATCGCATGCAGCAGGAATGCGGTGGTCGTCTTCCCGTTCGTCCCCGTCACCCCCACCACCCGGAGATCCAGCGAAGGCATTCCGCACCACGCATCCGCCAAGAGGGCCAGCGCATCCCGCGAGGAGCGCACCATCACCCAGGTCACCCCCGGCCGCAGATCGCCCGGCGCGGGCGTCTCCGCCACCACCGCCACCGCCCCCGCATCCATGGCCTTGTTGATGTATTCGTGCCCGTCCACCTCATCGCCCCGCACCGCCACAAAGACAAACCCCTCCCCCACCGCCCGACTGTCGTCGGCCAGTCCGCTCACTTCCCTCTCCGCCGAACCGACCACGGCGGTTTGCGGGAGTGAATCAATGAGTGCGTGCAAGGTCATGGTCTAGTCTTCCTTCGCTACGGCCAAAACTTCCTCTTCTCCCTCAATCGGCTCGGTCGGCACCAGATTCATATAGGCCGCGGCGCGTTCCCCGATCTTCGCAAAAGTCGGCGCGGCAATCGTGCCGCCGTAGCGATGCACCTCCGTCGTCAACGGATCGTCGATCACCACCACACAGACAAACGCAGGATCATCCGCCGGCAAGGCCCCCGCAAACGACACCACGTAGTGGCCGTCCATGTAGCGCCCGTTCGGCCCGATCTTGATCGCCGTCCCGGTCTTGCCCAGGCTCTTGAACCCCGGAACCGCGGCCCGGGAGGCGGTGCCTTTCTCACTGACCACCTTGCTCAGGGCATTCCGCATCTGCAGCGAAGTCCGCTCCTTCATGACCTGCCGCACCACTTTCGGCTCGAATTTCTCCACCACCAGCCCGTTGTTCGCGACCACTTCCTTGATGATCCGCGGCTGCATCAGCTTCCCACCGTTGGCGATCGCCCCGTAGGCCATGGCCACCTGCAGGGGCGTCACACTCACCCCGTAGCCATAGGCCATGCGGGAATAGTTCGTCGGGTTGGTCGGGTCCGCCACCAGCCCCCTCTGCTCGCCGCTCATCTCGATCCCCGTCCGCTGCGCGAAACCGTAGGCGTTCAGGTAACTCATGTAGTTCTCCTGCCCGATCTGCTTCGCAAACTTGTAAGTCCCGATGTTGCTCGACTTCATCAACACCTCATCGAGGCTCAGGTAGCCGTAGGGATGGTGATCGGGTATCCGGACCCGCCCCTCCACCAGCATCCCGTGGTGACAGAAAACCTGCGTGCCGGGAGTGGCGAAGCCCATGTCGAGCGCCGCGCCCGTCGCCACCACCTTCAGGGTGGATCCCGGCTCGTAGATCGCCTGGATCGCGTAGTTGAAACTCGCCTCGGCAACACGTTCCCGGACATTCAGGTCAAAGTGCGGACGACTGGCCATCGCCAGGATCTCCCCCGTCTTCGGATCCAGCAGGATCACCGTCCCCTGCTCCGAAAGAAACTCGGCAAGCGCCGCATCCAATTCCTCTTCCACGATCGCCTGCAGGCCGAGATCAATCGTCAACTTCACATGCAGTCCGCCCCGCGGCGGCAACAGCTCGCCCTCGTTCGGAGCAAGGAGCCGCCCCTGCACGCTGGCCTTGATTTTCCGCCAACCATCCTTGCCGGCCAAATACTTCTCCATCGTCCGCTCGATCCCGCACTGCCCGACTCCCTCATGATCGGTGTAGCCCAGCACGTGCACCGCCAACCCCGGGTTCGAATACCAACGCCGCAGCTTCTTCTTGAAAAAGAGCCCCTGGATCTCGTTCTCCTGCACCAACTCCTCCAGCGGATCAGCCACATCCTCGTGCAGGTCCTTGGTCAAGACCATCTCCCCCTTCGTCTTGCTCGAAAGCTCGGCCAGCAACTCGTCCTCCCGACGCCCCAGCGGCCGGGCCAGAATGCGCGCAATGTGCTCGCGGTGCATTCGCACGATGTCGTCCCCGCCCAATTCAGAGGACTGCAACATCTTCATCCGCTCCACATTCACCATCCGCCGACGATCCTCCGGCGTCGCCGCATCCCACTCCGCACCGTGCGCGACCCGGGCATGCGCCGCCCCCCACGCCGCCACCTTCGGGTCCGCCAGATGCTGCATGTCAGCCACCACCGCCGTCACAGGAAAGTTTCGCGCCATGATCTCCTCGTTGCGATCCACAATGATCCCCCGCGGCGCCTCAATGGGAATCGTCCGCGACGAAAGGCTGGCCGCCTTCGCCACTGCATCCCCACGGTCCAGCCACTGCAAATGCACAAGCCGCGCCGAGAGGACGCTGAAACCGGCAACAAGGGCCAGACAGACAATCAGGGCGCGGCTTTGGAGAGATTGACTCACTTCATTCAGGGACCTCGATGGGCCAAATCCGGCTCGGGGTTGCGGTTCGGGGCTTGCTGATCGATCTCCACGATCGCATGAGAAGGAATCGGAACGAGCGACGACTGTGTCAGGCGCGCCCGCAGAAGGGGTCGGATCAGTTGCTCGTCGAGACGCATCTGCAGGGTCAGGATGTCCATCTCCAGTTGACCGATCCGCTTCTCGGTCTTCTCGGTCTTGCGGCCCACTTGCACCTGCAGGTTCTTCACGTAAGCGTGAAACACACCGGCGGTCGCCAGGACGACCGCGACAAAGACAAGGAACACCACGCTCCCGAAGCTCAAGTTCCTGGCACTGCGTCTCCTGTTCATAATTCGCTTGTTCCGATTCGTTCTGCGGCCCTGAGTTTCGCACTCCGGGCCCGGGGATTTTCGCCCAACTCCGCCACCGCGGCCTCCACTGGACGCTTGGTGAGAATCCGGAAGGCCCGCTCGGGATTCGGCCGCGCCTCCGGCCACTCCGGCCGGTCGATCTCCTTCCGACTCGTCCGCTGCAAAAATCGCTTCACCAGCCGGTCTTCCAAACTGTGAAAGGAAATCACCACCAGGCGCCCTCCCGGCTTCAGGACCGACGCCACCGACTCCAAGGCCGTCTCGATCGACTCCAACTCCCGGTTCACCCGCATCCGCAGCGCTTGAAAGGTCCGCGTGGCCGGATGGGTCCGCCCCGACTGCCGCACCACCGAGGACACGCAATCCGCCAACTCCAGCGTCCGCTCAAACGGCTTCTTGTCCCGGCGACTCACAATAGCCCGCGCCACCGCCCGGGACTTCTTCTCCTCCCCCAGCGCATAGATCAAATTTGCCAGCTCCCCCTCCTCCCAGGTGTTCACGATGTCCGCCGCAGTGAGGGCTTCGCCGGGGTCCATCCGCATGTCGAGCGGACCATCGGACCGCAGCGAGAACCCCCGCTCGGCACTGTCCAGTTGATGGGACGACACACCCAGATCCATCAACACACCATCCACTCCTTCCGGAGCCAGTTCGTTCGCCACCTCCCCCAGGTCTGCAAAATTCGCACGACGCGATACGAAGGCCTCGCCATGACCGCGCAACCTCTGTGCGGCATTGGCGAGGGCCTCCGGATCACGATCGATGCCGATCACCCGGGCGCCCCTTCCCAAGACCGCCTCGGCATGACCGGCACCACCCAACGTCGCATCTAAAATCGTCTTTCCCGCCGCAGGGGCCAGATAGTGCAGCACCTCCTGAAAGAGCACCGGCACATGGTGAAATCCACCACCCCCTCCAGACCGCGAGACCCCCTCCGCAAAGAGTGGGTGCCCCAACCCCGGCACCGCCAACAGCATCGAAGATCTGTCAGCAAAGCACCATACGATAGGCGATACCGGGGTTGGAGAGGGCAACAACATCGTTGTTCAGCAGTCAGTCAGTGTGTTTTCAGGTAAATTCATTCAGGAGAAGTCCACCGTGTCGTAGAGCTCGGTCAGCATCCGTGCCTCGGCTTCGTTCATCGCCGCGTGATCCCGGGGGCTCACGATGTCAAAATTCGTTCCGCGCCCATACAGGTGCGCCGCTCCCCCACCCGCCAATCCATTCTCCTCGGCCACCTTCTTCGGAATGGAGAGCTTCCCCTGCTCGTTGATCGTCACCGGCGCGTTCAGCGAATACAGCAACCCCTTCTTCTGCCCCTTCTGCCCCGCCTGCAGACTCGGATCGTTGTCAATCGACCGGATCATCGCCTCAAACGCCTCGTCACTCAGCGCCTTCAATACCGGCACCCCGTAGGTCTGCCAGCGCAACAGCCTCAACGTCAACGCCTCACCACGGCTCGGACGCCACTCCGCAGGCACCGAAACGCGAAATTTCGCGTCCAATTTGAAGTCATAGACTCCTTCAAAGCTGTGATTTGGTACACCCACGGGCTAGTTCTCGTCGATTGAGTGCACTTTGGTACACTTTTTGACACCGTTTGGTCAAATTAAAAACTTACTAACCCAGAATAAATCCGCAGGCCCCTCGTTCGCCTGAATTTTTAGAAAATCTATTTAAGTTTTCTTGAATATCAAGGAAATCTACTAATTCGAGCCCAATTCAACCCCATTTAGGCCATATGGCCCAAATTAATGCCCTTTCCGCCCAGAGATGGGACTCCGCTTCGTCCCGCCCGATCCTTCAATTTGGTGGCGGGAGGCCCGCCTTGCCAACCCTTCTCACTTGGAGGGCTGCGAAAGGCTAGCTCTGACAAGAGAGACATGATCCCTGAATTCATCAGGTGCCTGCGCGAAGTGAGGCAGGCTTGGCTGCGGATCTGCGTCAGATTCACCCACGTGTTGAGCCAATGAAAGATGACACCGGGGCGGTTAGGTCGTTGTGCCAACATTCATGACACTTTGGACTTGGTTGGTTTTTCCTCTTTTTTCTTTGATTTGGCAAGGTTTCGACTCGATTT
>Ga0209702_10005903_pt1 | contig 16208 bp, 17 predicted proteins | sample FRY01_FD_187210 | JGI IMG/M metagenome (GOLD analysis project Ga0209702, IMG submission 187210) | Freshwater microbial communities from Lake Fryxell liftoff mats and glacier meltwater in Antarctica - FRY-01 (SPAdes) (version 2) | ecosystem: Environmental > Aquatic > Freshwater > Ice > Glacier... | reverse complement strand
AAGATTTTTTATTTAGTCGTATATTATTTCCTTGGGAAAGCATTCTTGGCCGAGTGGTTAAGGCGATAGACTTGAAATCTATTGGGATTTCCCTCGCAGGTTCGAATCCTGTAGAATGCGAAAAAATTTAAATTTAAAAAATTTTATTGTACTGGGGCTGTCCGGGATAATATTTTCGAACCCGGGACCTCTCGCACCCAAAACGAGAATCATACCGCTAGACTAACAACCCATTGATTCAATCAATTTTACTTTTAATATTTTTTTTAAAATTTTAATATTTTTTTTAAAAATTATTATTTTTTTCAATAAATTTAAAATTATTTTTTTAACACATAGATTCATTTCTTATTCAACATAACTTAAAACGTTTCTATGGGAAAAGGATGACATATAAAAAAGAATATTCAACGAGCTCATAGAATACTAATGCAGTCGTAAAGAAGAATTGGCGAGAAAACATACTAAGTAACCATTACACCTACCCAGGAAAACGTTTAAAAAGGACAAACCTCGTTAATTCTGATTGTAAAAGATTTCAATAATATATAATCTTATGTCTGATAATATAGATTAATTTTAAATAATGAATTTAATTAAAGAAATTTTGAGTTCTGAAATATGTCAAAAGACCTCATTTAGTCTAATCCAAGATTTCAAAAAGGTTAGCGAGCCTTGGAAAATATGCATTGAAGAAGGGGGGTTAATTCAAAACTTTGGAGGAGAAGCTAGTAAGATTTACAATGAACTTACTGAAATTTTTGATATAGAGACAAGAATATTTAGAGATACCAGATCATATACAATTACAAGATCTGTTTTTGTTGAAAATTTGATGTATTTAATATCGGAAATTTATGAGAAATTGATCGCTAAACTTAAAGAATTTTCGTTTCAGAGTTTCAGAGAAGCTGTTTCAGGACTACAAATCTCAAATAACATTGATCAAGATATTAAATTTTCAATTAAATTAACAGAAAAATACTTTATTACTAAAGCCAAGCCAATGGCACCTTTTTTTATTAGGAATACGTGGATTCTAGAAAAAGAAAGAAAAGAGCTAATAAAAGGAATTAGAGAAATCGTAACTGAAAGATTGCAATTAGCTAGATTACAAGGAGTTTATCTTCAAAAATCTAGGAATCCTATTTCATTATCTTTCCATTTTCTTCATCCACACCCCTTCGGTAAAGATTTAAGACTGGAAAACTTTACTTCTAGTGATTCGTTCGATTTTAATCCAGAACCTTCTAAAAGGGCTGGATTAATGAGACAATTTGTTGAAAGGGATAGAAACTCAATTAAATTTAAGATTGAAAAAGAGTTTGAAAAAAGTTTTTTAGATGATTTGGTTTATCACAAGGAAGCAGCAAAATTATTTAATGATGAATAAAGGTTAATTAAACTTATATAAATAACTATTTCCACATACAAAGCAATTAGAAAAATTAGTTTTAAAAATACTTTTACAAAAACCACATTGTGAGAAAATTTTTTGGGTTGAAATTTTATTATTGAATAATTTAGGTTGAATTTGAAAAGATTTTGAAAACAGTTCTCTGCTGACTATATTTACCCAAAATAAATTTAAGAGAAGTTGAAGAAATTTATTTGAGTGTAGTAATTTTATTATATTACCTATAATTTGTCCAAAATAACCATTTGAAAAAAAGGATAAAAATTTTAAAAAAGGTAATTCTCTGATCAAAACAAAAAAACTGAAAGTACAATGAAATTTTCGTGATATATTCAAAGTTTCTTTAAATTTTTTCAAATTTAAGGCAGATTTTTTATCGGAAAATAAATTAAATACATTTATTTTGAGAAAATCAAATTTTCTAGATAAATTGTACATAATAAAAAACATTAAATTAATATCCAAATAAAATTTTTGACTATCTTGAATAGATTTTATTCCTTCTATTTCTTGATCAATTAGTGATATATAAAAATTTTCTTTCAAATACCTCAAAACATGTTTAAGAACTTTTTTGATTTTCAATCTTTGACCTGTAGATTTTATACCGTACGAAGAAAACCAAAATGGAAACCCATTAATTACTAAAAAACAAACTAAACTGGTTGGAAAAAAAATATAATTAAATTTGATATAGCTAATAATCTGTTCAATTATCCTTATTTTAAAACTTAGATAAGGTATAAGATTTCCAAATTTTCCGGAAGATTTTTTAGAATTTTTCTCTAGAACTAAAGATTCTATAGAATCTAAAATAATGTAGATTAAAATTTTTTTCATTGATTTTTAATTTCTTTCTATTTTTTATTATTGAATTTAAATTAATTAAAATGGGTAAATTGCCATATTTTTGATGTTTGTTTGTAATTAAATTAATTATGACAGAAAGATACATTTTAAAGAATCTTTAAAATTTCAGAAAAATGTCAAAGGGTGGACGTGGATAAATATTTAATTTTTTTGTACATATAATTTAATCATTGATATTATTTTAATAGATTTAATTATTTAAAATAATTTACCCAGAAATTTTTAAATAAATTTTCTAATATTACTCTATTTCAAGAATTATTAAATCTTTTATTAAGATTGTTTCTTCATTTAATAATTATATACATCTGATGGAAATTTTTTAAAAATATTTTCAACTTTAGTTTTTTTTTGACCGAAGATCTTTATTTCCTGTATAATATAATTTTATAGCAAATTTTATAATTTTTTTAGAAATAGATGTTTGATTCCAATTAATATCTCTTTCAAACTCACTCATTATTTGTTTTGAAAATTCAATTAATTCACTTACAAAGCTTTTAGTTAAGCTTTTTATTGCAATAATTAGTGGATCTGAAGAAATAATATTTTTTAGATATGGATTAAAATTAATAACTATTTTTTTAATTTTTTCTTTTTTAAAATCTGATTTTCGATAAAACCCGTATCGTACAGCCTGAATACTATCAAGCGCTTGTACTTTTTGAAATTCATATTTTTGATAATTAACTGGTTTTTCCGAAAAACTTATAGGAATTTTTTTGTTCGATTTCATGAACTTTTAAAAAATTAGTCAATGGTTTCGCTTTTTTTAATTAAATAAATATATATTCCAAAGTTTATTTAAAATTTGTATTGGACTGTTATTTATAATTTATGATCAATTATTTTTAAATTTTTTTTAAATAAAGTTTTTTTATAATTAATGTTTATACTATTTATTTTAATTCTCAAATTGTTTGGTATATTAAAATAGTTTTACAAATAAGGTTCATCAAGATTCTCAATTAAAGAAGTTTTCGAATAAGTAACTTTACACTAACATTTACCTAAAATATCCTATAGTAATAAATACATTTAACATTATTTCTCTACATGGCTATTTATAGCATGATTTTTTTTATCCTTTTTATAGGAAAATTAGATAACTCAAAAATTAATTTATTTTTAATAAAATTTATATTAGATTTTAATTAAATCTGGCAGTTTTCAGCCCTTTGAGTCGATAAATTAATTGAATTTGAATAAAAATCTAAAGTTTTAAACAAACTATCTGTAATTAAATAACTTCCATGTTTAATTGATGAATAGTTGAATGGGAAATTTCTTTTTTTTGATATAACTTTTAGGTAATCTGATGTACTTCTTAGTTTTTCCTCCCTAAGAAATCTTCTTCTTCTAGGAGAATCGCTATTGGTTTTACTACACCAATGATATAGGTAGTCTAATCTAAGACAAAATGATCTTCTTATATGTAAAAAAGAAACTGTATTTTTCTCGTGATTTTTTCGTTTTTGAATTTTCTCCCATTGACCATCTAATAACCAAAAAGTATCAAATAAAATCAAAGTTCCAGTCATAACAAATTTATATTTTATTGTATAACAAGGTTGTAAATTTTTTATGAATAATTTATTTACAAAACCATTCCATAAAATATCTTTAGAATCTAGTATTGGGTTGGAATAAAAATTTGAAAAATCATAAAAAATTTTAAAAAAATTGCTTTTAATGTATTTTATTGGAAATAGATTATTTAATTCCTCATATTGTTTATTGGATATAATTCGCTCTAAAAACAACAAAGCAATATAAGATTTAGTAAAGGATCTTATATATAGTTCGTATATTTTACTCTAAATTAAAAGCTTAAAAATTGATATGCATAAATATTCTTAGAAAGCAAAATTTTTGGAATTCAGAGTATGTGAAATTTGTAAGTAAAATAAAAAATATCTACTGGTTTATTAAAAATTGAAAGTAATAAAAAAACCTAAAAAAATTAACATTAACTATTGAATTTTTTTTAAAAGCTTCTAATATCTTCCTTTATTTTAATATTTTGAATAAGCACTTAAAACTTAAAATTTAAATATAGGAAATTAATACAATAGCCATTTTAAAATATATTTTTAATTATGTTGAAAAATAATCGAGGCATTGTTAACAAAACTAGAAAAAATGAAAATATATCTCTAAAACAAAAAATAAAATCATTAGTTCAAGATTTAAATGGAATATCCCCTTATGAGAGAAACATTATCAATTACCTTAAAATAGGCAAAGAAAAAAAAGCAATTAAATTTGCCAAAAAGCGTCTAGGAAATATTCGAAGGGCTAAGATTAAAATCGAATACCTAAATAATTTAACTAGATTTAACTAGATTTAACTAGATTTAATTAATCCAGACTATATTAATTTAAACTTACAATTGTCAAATCTTAATAAACTCTAATATTTTTTATTAAGATTTAAATATAAAATATTAAAATTATTTTTTAAAAGATGGGAACTACACTACTTGCAATGCGTTACAATGAGGGAGTAATCGTGGCTGCTGATTCTCAAACAAGTTCTAATCATATCATTTTAAATCGAGCTGCTGATAAAATTTCAATGATAACTAACTATATTGTTTGCCTAAGATCAGGATCTTCATCTGACACTCAAAGTATAATAGATTTAGTAAGAAATATAGTATTAAAAGAACAGCTTCAAAAACAAGAACTTATAGAAGTGAGAGTTGTGGCACAAATAATACGAAATATTTGTTATGAAAGAAAATCCTTTCTAAACTGTGGACTAATTTGTGCAGGTTGGGATAATTTACATGGAGGGCAAGTGTATATAGTTATCCAAGGGGGTACTATTTTCGATTCACCTATTATATCATCAGGAAGTGGCTCGATTTTTATAAATTCTTTTTGTGATATTAATTTTAAAAATTGCCTTAACGCTAACAAAACAAAAAATCTTGTCATTAAGGCAATTTCTCTGGCAATTCAAAAAGATGGTAATAGTTGTGGAATAATTAGATTATGTAAAATTAGCAACCATGGAATTTGTAGTAGTTATTTGAATCCTACAAAAATTATAAAAAGAATATTACAGTGTTCGTTATCTAAAAAAATTATAGTTTGGTAAAAATTTTTGATATTTTTGATATTTTTCTTAAAATAAAATAAATTTTTATAAATCAAATTTAGTTTTAACCGTGTATTTGTTTTACTATCTCATAATAAAACTCTTTATTAAAAGGGTAAGTATGGAAATAAATGGAATCAAATTGTATATATAAATATCTAAAATAAAAAAAATATCTTTCAGTCATTAAAGTTATATTATTTTTTTCTTTAATTGAATCAGGTTTTAAAGGTTTTTTTTTTTTATTTTCTAAATATTCACTAAAAACATTGATCTTAAAATTCATTTTCTTTTTTAATTTTTGTAAACTATTCCGAATTGGTATTAGTTCAGAATAATTTTTAACAAATATCAATAAATTAAAATGTTTCTTATTTAAAAGAAAATTTTGAAAATTTGTCTTCAAAAACTGAAGAAAGTAAAAACTAGAAGGTTTTCCACAATCTAGCTCCGTGTTGTTAAAAAAAAACCTTGGAAAAATTAAAATACCGTATGTTTTTAAATTTTCTAAATTTTTTGATAAACTATAACTGGAAAATGACAAGCTAAAAAATAACCTAATCATAAAATCTGGTAACAAAGAAGAAATGATAAAAATTTTAAAAATCAATTTATTTTTTTTATATTCTTTTAACATACCATGGTTAGTGTATATTAAATTCATTCTTATTTCAATCAAATTTTTAATAATAAATAGGAAGTTTTCCGGATTTTGCATTAAAATCATCTCAACAGAATCTATCCAATAAAAACTAATATTATTGAAACGTGTAGCAATTTCGTTTGTTCGTATTAATGTTAGTGGAGTTGTGAAGGAAATATTTGAATTTAAGTAAGATTTAGAAATCTTTATAGTTTTGTTTAAAATGATTCCATAAATATCGAATTGATCGACATTTCCATCCTGAAAATAACTTCGGTTGTCAGATGGCATTATAAGTTTTCCATATTTTAATTTTAGTGATGTTTTTGATAAAATATTTTTAAAAGTTTTTTTTTTTAAAAAGCTTTTAAATTTTTTTTTTTTTATACAAAAAAAAGTTCTTATTAATTGAACAAATGTAGTTTGATTAGGGAAAATTACAAGAATAGATAGTTTTGAGAAATCATTATCTTTTTTTTTACTTATAAAATGAATTTTTTTAATGAACATTAACATTTCTCGTTGTTCATCTTTATTTTCTATTTTATTATTTATTATATATAACCTTATGGGGCAATTTATCAAAGACTGTAATCTTTTTGTACAACCTATACTCAAAAAACAAAGGGGATTGTTAAATCCATCAAAAAATAAATTTGATGTAATTTTATAGGGATTAAAATGTAATCTACCAGCAATTTTAATTTTATTTTCATTAATCATTTCAATTGAATTGGTTGGATAAAAAAGAAAATCTTTTTTAAACTTTGCAAAAAAAGCTTGATTAGGTTTTTTTTTAAGGTGAATATTTTTTTTGTAAAGCATAATTAATTTTATTATATTTGAATTATTAAAATACATATTGATTATTTAAATTTCATAAATTTAGGAACTAAACTAGAAAAATAAGTAAACTATTTTTCCTAGGCTTTAGGCTTTTCCTTTTTCCTCTTATACAATGCTATTAATGCTACGCCAGCTACTTTAACAACTTTAAATCTGACTCCCGGGATATCACCTACTGAATGACCTTTTCTACCAAAACCTGAAATTAAAACTTCATCGTTTTCTTCGATAAAATTTAAACAACCATCATTTGGAACAAATGCTGCAATTTTTTTCCCATTTTTTATAAGTTGAACACGGACAGATTTTCTTATTGCAGAATTAGGCTGTTTAGCTTCAATACCAATCCTTTCTACAACTATACCTTTCGAATGAGATGCTCCATGCATTGGATCAGCTTTCACAGCATTTAGAGAATTTTTTCGGGCATATCTTTTGTCATTCCATTTCTGTTTTTTTCTATGGTTTCTTAATTTCCTTGCAGATTGAATACCTCTTGGTTTTCTTTTAATTTTAAAGAATAATTAGTAAAATTAGCTGTCCAAATAATTCATCAATAACCCAAGTTCTCTATAAATTTACATAGCAATACTTACCCAGTTCCCATATTAAATTCGTTTTATTTAAATAATGAATTAAAAAATTATTAAAATAATTCAATTTATTAATTTTTTAGAAGATTTTTTTAAATTATTTGTATTTTTAAAAATAAGCATATTTAATCATAAAATTTTTTATCTTAAATTTCTAAGTTTTATAGAATTATTTCTCTTCCATGCTGAGCGAACTGATGGCCGAGCTTTATTGGCTCTATGACCTTTTCTTCTAAGTCCTCTTGCTTTTTTTCCAGCAGAAGTCAATCCTCTTAATTCACGATGTTTGGAACTTGGAAGACATATCCAATTAATTTTAAAATCTCTTCGAATACATTTATGATTTGGATCAATGAGAACAACTTCGAAAAATTTAAATGTCGAATCTTCGTTAATCCAATAAGAATTTAAAACTCTCAGATTTCCACATATTTTTCCAACCCTTTCTTCTGCTATTGAACGCTTGTTTCTAGAATATTTTAGTTGATTTATTCCATGATTTTTTGGTTTACCAGAAGTAATTCCTTTAGGAACCGGTCTCTTTCGATCACCTCTTCGAACTCTAACGCGGTAAACAACAAAACCTTGCTTAGATTTGTAACCAACTTGCCTTGCTTTTTCTGGTCTAGATGGTTTTTTTATTCTATAAATTGTCGGTAAATTTCTATATTCCCATGCTCTAACATGTAATAGAAATGACATTAGATTGGATTGTTTTTTCCTCCATAATTGATTAATGAAAGAATAGGCAACCATTTTATCTAAAGTAGAATTTGAATAAAAGCTCGACATATATATTTAAAATGGGAAGAAGACCATGGAGATGTTACAGGTTTTGTAAAAATAAACCCTATCCTAAGTCACGTTTTTGCAGAGGAGTACCTGAACCAAAAATTAGGATATTTGATCTAGGAAATAAAAAAGCATCAGTTAATGAATTCCCAGTATGCATTCATCTTGTTTCCTATGAGAGGGAACAAATTTCGTCCGAATCAATAGAAGCAGGAAGAATTGCTTGCAATAAATATTTAACGACTTACGTTGGAAAAGATTTTTTTCATTTGAAGATTAGAATTCACCCATTTCATGTTATAAGAATAAATAAAATGCTTTCGTGTGCTGGTGCAGATAGATTACAAAGTGGTATGAGGGGAGCATTTGGTAAACCTAATGGAACTGCTGCGAGAGTGAAACCAGGCCAAGTTATTTTATCAGTAAGATCGTCTCAAAATAAAATTAAAGAGATCGTTAAAGCCTTAAATAGAGCAAGATACAAATTTTCAGGGAAACAGAAAATTTTCGTGGGTAAAAAATGGGGATTTTCAAATATACCGTTCAAAGACTTTTTACAAAAAAAATAAATAATTTAAAACTGCTGATTATTTCTTTTTGCACACATTATTTTTAAAAAAAATTGATATAATTAATTAGAAATCTTTAAATACATCTCACGAAAAATATTAAAAAAATGTTATTCAATAAAATTTAATAAAAAAACCAACGATTATTTATTTATTTTTTAAAAAAAGATTTATTCAATATGTGTCAGGTTGAGTGTGTGAATTTTAAATGAAAGAAATCCTAATATTATTAAAAATTGAAATTCTAAGTGTTTAATCACAAAAGTATTGGGTATATTAAAAAAAGAAATAGATTCTTAAATAAAAAAATTAATAAATTAGAGTCTAACTCTAATCCAGTTTTTAAGCTGGACAGAACAGATACTACACTTCGATCAAAGCCGTAAGGCAGAAGATCATGGTTTAAAATAATTCAATTTAATATTATTGTGTGTAAAAATAAAGTCAATAATTTATTTAACTTTAATTTTAATAAAGGTAGTCCAGAATAACCATTCAATGAATGTGCCCGATACACTGAGTGCAAAAAATAAAGCCTGTGCATTGGTTATTCGTAATTCTTTGGATAATTTAGAAAATACTTTCGTGTGATCCAATTGGTATTCTCCACCAATATATTGAGCATAATTGTAAAAAATGAAGGGGAAGTTAAGCAAGGCAACTTGCCACCACCCTCGAAAAATCAACGCAAAAAAGAGGATGAGGTGAGTGATGTATTCTGGACCTTTTATTCGATTGATTTTTTCACAAATTTGGATGGGATTAACTGAATCACTTCTCAAACTTTTTAACAACTTGGTGTTGTAACTCAAACAAAGCAAAATTATTATCGTAGTGGAACTAATAACACGATTGAGACACCAATTAGGTAATACCGATCGTTCTTGATTGATCATGCTAGCTGGTAATAAATTTTATTTATAAATAAAATCCGTATTTTTCAAGACAGGGTGTTTATAAAAAATATCCAAAGTTTAATTATTTGTCCAAGGTTTTAAAGCTTGTTAGCGTTATTTTTTTTTTTCTTAAAATTGAATCCACCTAATGGTAAGGTAGAAGTGATTTTGTTTTTTCTTAAGCTCTCAAACCTCACTTATTTTCTTTCAACATTATTAAGTGTCTATTTTCAAATGTCTTTATATTCTGTCATAGACTTTTGCTTTAAAGGAATCGTTAATTTGAGTCAAAAAATTGGTTGATATAGAATCGGTAGATGAATGAGTAACTAAAATCGAGGAAAAGGTAGTTGGAGGCAACTAAAAATTTAAAACAAACACGATTTAAATGGTTCTACTTACCACTCACAATTTTTGATTTTACTTTTGACTTATAAATATTAATAATTAGAAATGGTGTCGCGATTTTTAAAAAAATTAACATCTCAACCACCTATTTTAAAAAAAGAAAAGATCACTAAAAAAAAACGAACTGAGTCATATTCTATTTATATCTACAAAGTACTTAAACAAGTTCATCCTCAGATTGGAATTTCTTCTAAGTCTATGAGTATTATGAATTCTTTTGCAACTGATTTATTTGCTAGAATCACACATGATGCTATAAAATTGTCTCAATTTAACAAAAATAAAACGTTAACAGCCCGTGAGTTCCAAACGGGAGTACGTTTGTTAATTCCGGGAGAACTTGCTAAACATTCTGTTTCAGAAGGAACTAAAGCTGTAGCCAAGTATAGGAGTTCTGTTTAATTAGTAAGGAAAGTACTTGAGTAAGGATTGAATTATTTTAAAAAACATGAAAAATGTTCAGAAAGATGAAAAATTAATTTAGTTTTCAAAGAATCCGTACTATAAATTTAAACTTTGTGCCTTGGAGTTTTTATATATATAAAATTCTCCATTTTGTATAGATAGGAATATCGTGATAAGCAATAGAAGATTTTAATTAATGATATCAATATAATATTATCCTAATTTATAAGAGAAAAAAATATTGGGTATAAAAAAAAATCTATAAATTGGTATAATTCTATGGAGTTAAAATATTATTAAAAAAAACCAGTATTATATTAAATTTATAGTTATATTAAATTTATAGTTATATTAAATTTATAGTTATATTAATGTATATCAATAAATAGTTCGTTTTAAAATAACAAAATTTAGTATTTTTAGTTGTATCTAATCAATTTTTTAAAATTCTATTAACGGATCGGAATAATATTTGAGCAATTACTTGATTTAGCTTGCTCCAAAGAAAAAACCCATTCGCCGCTAGTAACAGGTCTATCAGGATCGATAGTAAACCTTATATTTTTAACAACTTCCATAAATAAATCTCTTGCATAAATAATTTTTTTTCTTTCTATACTCTCCCCGTTCATTAAAGGTGTTAGTATTCTTTGAACTTCATGAATCGCACATAAACCATGTTCAAGAACCTCCCATTGTCCAACTGTTAATTGTATTGACCCATCGGTTATTTGAAGATCATTATCATTACCAGGCATTATTTTTAGCATTTTTTGTAATTTTTGATTTGTTTCACAAAGACGACTAAAATTTTCTCTAGCGATCAGGTCATTAAATTTTATTAATCCATTTAAGTTTACAAGAACTATTGCAAGATCATTAGCTAAAACTCGAATTCTACCTAAAAAAGCCAAAGTTGGATCTGGAGATACACAAAAAGGATACGTAGCAAATAAATATGTCCATGTTGAACTGATTTTAACCAAAGGAAATAAGATCGATTGTCGTCTTGACAATTTGAAAATCTCTGCAATTCTAATTAAATGGTAATCTGAAGAAATTAAGGTGAAATGACATTTTGAAATTCCTTCTTTTCCATATTTTTTTTCTAGAGTTAAAATAAGATTGCGCAGGTTATCCTTAAAACTTGTTATTTCTTGTTCAATTATGAACTCAAACCCACTTAATTCAAGATTAGCTTCTGTTGATAAACGTCTGAAATATATGTATCCTGCTTTAGCGCCGGAAATTCTATTTTTATTGTCATTTCCTCCAACAAAAGCAATTACATCTGGTCTAAGTTTGTCTTTTTTAATCTGAGATAATAAAATACTAATCCTTCTTCCAAATTCAATTGTAATCATTTCTCCTATCAAAGGTTTGCAAAAAACTACAGCAATATGCATTGTAGATTTTAAATGACCTTTATGATATTCTTGGGTGCTAAAATTAGGTAATTCCCCTAGAGAAAGAAGGTAGCCAAGTTTATCAGCCATTTCATGTAAACTCATATCAGAATTTATTTTTTCATAGGGCTCAAGTTTAGAATGGAAATCACTCGATTTTTTAACAGATATTCTATACATTGATCTATATTTTCTATTTTCTAAGTTCTTCTTAAAACCAACAAGATGATTATTTTTTACATATAAACTTGAAATTGATTTCATTAAATTATTATATGTTAGGATTGAGGCTTCTTAAAAAGTAATATTTATGGTTAAAAATATAATTCAAACATTTGGGAAAAAAGTAAGTATAGATTATAATAAATATTCAATTTATGAGAGTTTTTAAATCAATTTTTAGAAAAAATCAATCGCTGTTGCCATAATAAAAGGTCCTGGACATGGAGTGGTCAGGGTAAATGGAACTCCTCTTGATTTAATACAACCGCATATTCTAAAATTAAAATTATTTGAACCGTTTCTTTTACTAGGAGACGAAAAATTTGGAGACATTGATATACGAATTAGAGTAAAAGGAGGTGGACAAGTAAGCCGAATCTATGCAATAAGACAAGCAATATCGAGAGGAATATTGAGATACATTGAGAAATTTGTTAACGAAAGTGAAAAAATGAAATTGAGAAATATTTATCTTAATTATGATCGTTCGTTATTAGTTACAGATTCAAGAATGATTGAAAGCAAAAAAGCAGGAGGTAGAGGTGCGCGTTCGAGATTCCAAAAATCTTATCGTTAAATATTATTAACAAATTTAAATCAAATGTAAAACTTCTTCTGAAATATTGATTGTAGTTGTTTTTTTTTTTAAAATCATAGAATATTTTTTCTCCTTTATGTTCATTCTCCATTTTCGAATAAAACCAGGCGGGTAAAGGTCACCGTACACTCCGAGATTAAATCGATGTAATAGCTCAAGTTCGATCAATTTTTCAAATTTTATTTTATTCAATAACGAGGACTCTGTAATTTTATTTTTAGAATTTTTTTTTTTATCTACTTGTTTAAATGATTTTTTTTTCATGCAACTTATCCTTTTTCGTATTAAAATTTGATATAGTTTTGTAAGTTTTTGTTTTATTTTATAAACAAAAAATTTTGGCCACAAATTCAAAATTAGATCTAATTCTTGTAACGATTTAGTAAAATTTCTTGAAAGAATAAATTTTTTCCATAATTTATCGGGATAATGATCATTTAATGAATCTTTAATGTAAAGATAGATTTCGCCATTTTTTTGAATTACAGTTGCGTATTTGGAATTCGAGAGCGGACAAGATTGTCTAGAACAAAAACCAGTTGTATTAAATTCGTTTTTACAGAAATTTTGACTTTTTGAATTAAATTTATAGGAACAAAAGTTATTTTTACCAATAATACTCCAAATAAGATCATCATTGAGGGAATTCATTTTAATTATGATAAAAAAAATTTATTAAATTAAATTAAAATTGTTTTATATTTTTTAGCGGGATTCAAAAAACTCACTTTTTTCTGAGGAAGTTTGAAATCTACCATGACCCCATTTTGAAGATGTATCTATAAATTTTAAGATAGTATTTTGTAATGAATCAGTTGTTTCTTTAACAAACAAACTTTTTCTTAGAGTTAAAACTCGTTTTTTTGGTCCAGTTAAACAACCTCTTATAATCAAAAAATCAGTTTTTATTATACCATATCGAGGAAATCCACCCATTGGGGTAATATTTTTAGGGGTATTTTCGAAATCTGTAAAGGCGTTTTTTGAATCGGACGATTTTCCAATCCTATAAATTTTAAGGTTTATTTGGGTTCTATGGTGATAGCCATTTTGACCAGCCCTAGGAACAGTGTAAGAAACTCTGGATGGGTGCCAACTTCCAACACATGCAACTTTTCTAGCACCTCTATGAGTTTTTCTTGGAAGTTTGGTAACACCCCACCTTGTAATTACTCCCGCGAATCCTTTTCCTTTTGTTATTCCAATAACATCAATCATTTCATCCTGTGCAAAAATATCTGAAATAGAAATATCTTTACCAAGGATGCTTTTCGAGAAATCAACCTTTTGGTTGAATGTTCCTCCGTTTATTTGGATTTCTAATATGTCACATTTTTTTCTTTTTAATCCCGTTTCTAAAATACTAGATGCTCCTATACATCGTATTATTGAGCAATATTTTCTAATTTTTTTTAAATCTTTTTCAGAATCTATTTTTATTTGTCCGTCTTCAACTTTTGAATTTAAATGTAGGGATTTAGACTTTGAAAATGCTTTTTTTTTTGATTTATACCAATTTTTATAATAATTTCTACGAAAGTTATCAGGTAAATTTGTTGACCAGACAGTTTTAAATGATCTTAAACCCCTAGCTGTTTTTAAGTAACCAACTATTCCAACAATTTTAGTGGGAGGAGTTTCTATAATAGTGACAGCTTCAACAATATCTTTTTTATTTAATTTCGAACCAGGTGAATTAACTTCTCTTACAACATGAGTCATCCCAGCTTTATAAGCAATCGATGCTGTTAAATGGCACGAAATATTGGAATTATCTTTGGGGAATGACTTAATTTTCCCTTTTCCTTTTTTACATCTTTTTTTTGGTAAAAACCCTAATGAACCATGTCTTGGAGCTTCGTATTTCCTATGGGCCATAATAATACAACTGTGAGTATGAGTATGAATTTATAATAATATACATAAAATATTTGAAATAAATAAAATATAAATTGTAAGGTTATCAAAAAAATAGAATTTTTTTCCCCCATTCCGAATTGAATTTATTTTAGTTTTAATTTTGTCAGAGTTAATATTTGTTTCTATTGAATGGTCTAAAATTTGATCAAGAAATTCTTGATGGAACATAATATTTAAATCTATTATTGAAGTTAATTTACATAAATTTTCTGAAAAAAAAAGCCTAATATTATTTAAATCAGCTTTTAGAAGGAATTTTTTTTTTGTCAAAATATTCTTAAATTTAGAAATTACACCTAGATCATTATTATGTTTAAAGCCTTGATCAAATTTATTTATTTTTCTTTTGGAATTTTTTTTTTTATGTATTAAAAAAATAGTCTTCTTTCGAAAGAACTCTTCCAGAATTTCAAAAAAATATGAGAGATTTTTTTGATACTCGATTATACTTTTTCTAAATCCAAGAATAAAAAAAACCAGATTTGTAGAAACTCCAATCAATATTTTAAACATTGCTTTTAAAAACAAATTCTTATTTCTTTTATTTGAACAATTTGGATCGGTTTTTTTTGTTTTAATTTTTAAATCAAGAAACAAATTTTTTAATATTAAATTTAAACATTTAAAAACATAAAAAAAACAAAAGTATGTACATTTTTCTATTTTTCTTTCTTCCATTATAAAATTATTTTTGTAACAATATTGAGAAGTAGAAAAACTAATTTTTAGTCTACATTCCATCTTATGTAAATTAATATAAAAAATTATTTATAAATTTGAGATTAAGTAATTTTTTATTAAATTGTGTAATTCAAATAAATTTTAATGAAATTCGTTGTTAAGGAACTTTTGAAATTTTATACTAATGATATTAACGAAGTAGTTTTCTTGGTATTAAAAAAAAGAAGAAAATTTCCTGTTTGCTTATTTAAAAATGATTTAATTCTTGAAATGCTTCAACACAAAAAGATTATTCCAGTTAATGTGAATCTTGAAATTCAAATGGTTAAAAAAGAATTTAGAGAACATATTAAAATATATCATACAAAAAAATATGTAATACGAATTTATATACTATTAAATATATGCAGATTGTTAGATTTATTTAAAAACAAAAAAGAATCAACTCGTTTTTTTAATACTTTGGTATTAAAACTTATTTCATTTAATAGTGTTATTTTGAAAAAAAAACGAAATGATCTATTTTCGGAAATTGAAAACAAAATTATTATGGGTTTATATTTAACCAATTCAATTTTTATTAATGAGTGCGCCACAGATAATTTTACTTTATTCTTAAGAAAAGGTTTTTTTTCCAATAAACTAAAAAAAAACAATATAAATTTAGAGTCCGACTTCAATCTTTCAAAAATAAAAATAAAAAGGGTTAGGAGGGGGAAAATCTTTATTAAACTCAAAAATAGTTTTTTAGAATTATTATTATTTTATTTTCCGATAAAATCATTGTTTTTTCTAGATATAAAGGTGTATAGAGTTTGTTTTTCTAAAAGCTCCTA
>Ga0209702_10005898_pt1 | contig 16218 bp, 6 predicted proteins | sample FRY01_FD_187210 | JGI IMG/M metagenome (GOLD analysis project Ga0209702, IMG submission 187210) | Freshwater microbial communities from Lake Fryxell liftoff mats and glacier meltwater in Antarctica - FRY-01 (SPAdes) (version 2) | ecosystem: Environmental > Aquatic > Freshwater > Ice > Glacier... | reverse complement strand
GATCAGATTGTATGCATCACAAATTATTATTTTTATTGTTTTCTAGAATTTGGCTTAGCCAGCAACACGCCATCTGCTTCGTTAAGAGTATTTTGAAGTACTATTTGTACGTCATAAAATCCTCTTATCTCGCATCTGACGTGTTTCTGACTTTTTAAGTGAGCCCTAAAATACCCGTAAGAGATTTACTTCAAAAGCGTCAGTCTGTGAGCATTTTTTTAAGCACTTCAATGCTATCAATCTCTTGAGCCGACAAATGTTCTTGCGCTCGAGATACTTCTGGATTTATCAATTGAAATCCCACTTTGTGCCTTTTACTTCTTTGAATGCTGTTGAATTTTAGTTCGAACACGTGATAAGGAGTTAGACTTCGAACTGGTCCGAATTTCTCAATGGTATTTTTCCTCACAAATTCGTTTAAGAGTTCAAGTTGGTCTTGTGTAAAGCCGAGGGAAGTTTTGGCAATAGGGACAAGTTTTTCATTCTCCAGTAGAGCGAATGTGAATTCATTAAATTGAAATTGCGAAAGCGCTCCATTGCTCGATGCATAAATAATGACAGCATTCACGGAGTATGATAAGGGTCCGATTCTAATCCAATGAGATGAATGATCACTAGCGTATATCGAATTCTCCGATTTTAATATAATGCCATTCGCTCCGATATTTCTAGAGGTGTTTGCTTTTTCTAATAATTCAGACTCATTTGAAACGCCCATGACTTCTGCAATAACTATTGAACGAAAGTTGGATTTGAAAAAGAGCGATTCTAAAAGTGACTTTCGCTCGCGCAGGAGGGTAGTTCGTTGGTCCTGATTATTCAGTTCTAAAATATCAAAAGCGACAAATTGAACAGGAATATCCTTGATTAACTTAGGCGATAGCTTTTTACGTGATAACCTTGATTTCAATAACGCTTTAGGCTGAATTTTACCATTTGATATTGGAATGATGATCCCGTCCAAAACAGTACCGTCGGGCAATAAAGAGGCGCCTTTCATAATTTCCGGGAACAATTCGGTAATTAATTCTGCCTTTTTCGACCATAAAAAACACTGATTATTTCGTTTCACAAGTTGGGCACGGATTCCATTATAGTTCCACTCAATCAAGTACGTTGAAACGTTCATCTCAATGCCATCATTCATTAGATTTGGAATCATGAATGGAAAGGAGAATGAATGATTTTCTGACTTAGTTTCAGTGAAAATTAATTGTTTCCAGGTTGTTGAATTTACTTCCCAATTATTTGATAAGCGAATTACCAATGTCATTAAATCAACATTATGTAGAATTGAAATTGCTTTGTAAATTAAATTTTGAGCAGCGGGGGACTTAAAGGTGCCAGAGATTATTTTATTAAATAAAAGTCGGTGTTGCGCATCCATTGATACCCAAGCCTCGGTGATTCGTCTTTTCTTGTCTTCTTCCGAAAAATTAGCCAATTGACTTGTAAATTCCATCCAATCAGAAAGGCATAAACTTTCAGATTCTTTTTCTTGCTGAACGATAAGAGCAATTGTTTCCTCGATATCGCCAACTGCTCGGTATGATTCTTCAAAAAGCCACTCTGGAATTTGAGCTATCTCAGTGGCCCATAGACGTAACAATGAAACATTCACTGATTTCTTGGACCAGCGACCTGATAATAGTGCAAGAGCCCAGCGTTTATCTAACTCAGAAACAGAACCAAAATAATCCCTCAAAGCACTTACTTTTTCAGTGGAGGATTGAGTCTCTTCAAGCTTTCTGTATAATTTAACAAACGGTTCCATGTTGAAACGAATGTATTGTTTAATTAATGAACCTAAGAGAATTTAATCGTGCTTGACTAATTTTAGATCATGCTATAAGTCTAAAAAGAAGATCAGTAAATGAGAAGAACGTAGACTTTTTTGGATAGAGGCGTCTTTTCAAATTGAGGAAAATAGTTGACGGCTTTAAAGACATAAAAACAGGTGTCACCAATCATTTTTAATTCGTGTGTTTGACAAAATTGACAATACATTAATGCTGTTCTCTGAAATTTCGGGTCTAACCTATATTTCTTTTAGAACTTTGTTGAACTTTTAATTAGTGTCTGTCCACAGAGTCAGAGTTTGAACTTTAGAGATTTCTGATTAGGCGCATGAAGGCCGAAAAAGCGCAGTTTACTTTTGAAAATGAGCGCTTCACATTTAATTAAAAAACCATCACTTTACAAGATAGCAATTGAGTTTTCCTTTCATTTTAAAGGCCTCTTTTTCGAATAAAAACATTGTGTCCTAGGTATATACCCCTATTTATCAGCAAATTGAAACTCAGTTAATCATTTATCGTAATGCATCTAACTACTACTTAAACAATGCTTAAGTAGTACCGTTTGGAAGGCACAAAGCTGATAAATTCCGTGGAGAGCATTCCCTAAATACCAAGATAATCTTAGCTCTCTATGTACGAGACAAAAATGTACTTCTTTCACGATTTTCTTGCATTTGATTTTTTTATTTATCACTTCAATTTGATTACGCAAGAATCTAATTACCAGTATTACAGACTAAATTAAAAGAAGCAGTTCGTACTAAAAAGGATTATTTCCTACAAAAATGAAAAGATTCTCGCACGGAAAATTATTCACCCAAAAATTTCTGCAACCCTTTTATTCTAATAATCCGTTGATACGATCAATAGAAAATTCTATGAGAACATTTTACACGCAACAATGTACTAATTTTTTTGTCTTTGACTTGTTGAAACCATTATTTCTACTTGCATCAAAACGAAAATATGCCTGTGAAAGCCTTACTTGTAGGCAGTGCAATCGACCATCAAACACTTTATTAAAGGGATCTAGTTTGCTACTATTTCTCTTGTTGATAGGGCTAGGTGGATATTCGCAATCGATACTAACAAATCCCATCACAGGAACAAACCCGAGTTCGACCAACCCTTGGGTTACTGGTCAAGTAGCAAATGCCAACATTACTTCTTCAGGATTAGGCCGTGTTGGTTTATCAGCTACCGCAGGAAATGATCGGTATAATGTTAGAAATTGGTCTACAAGTGGTTCAATCAATACGAGTAGATATCTTCAAGTTACACTTACCCCAAATTCATGTTACGAAATTGATTTAAGCAGTTTTGAATTTGATTACACCGTTTCAACAACATCCAACACGCCAAAAATGGTCGTTAGATCAAGCGTGGATGGCTATGCAGCTAACATAGGCGTAGTTACAAATCTTTCTGGAACAGCTGGAACAACATTTACATTGGACTTATCTGCAGCAGCATATCAAAATCTCACCACAGCTATTACTTTTAGAGTATATGTATATTCAGTAAACGCCAGTTCTACAAACTTTTCCATTAATGATTTCACATTCAATGGGACCGTTTCAGCACTTTTAAGCACAGCATCAGCGGCATCATCAACACCAACTGTATGCATAGGTACTGCGTTAACGAATATCACACACACAATAATCGGTGCAACCAATATTTCCAATGGTGGAGTTTCTGGAGCAAATGGATTGCCGACGGGTGTTTCTGCTGTTGAAGCATTTAATACAATTACTATTAGCGGAACTCCAACAGCATCAGGAACGTTCAATTACAGCATTCCTTTGACTGGTGGTTGTGGTATTGTGAATGCTACTGGAACAATCACGGTTACTCCTGCGAGAACGATTACACTTACATCGGCAGCAGGAACAAATGCACAATCAATTTGCAGAACTTCAGCCATTAGCGCAATTAATTACACAACCACTGGTGCTACCGGCGTTACATTTAGCACTTTACCTGCTGGTGTTACTGGTTCTTGGTCTTCTGATGTTGTTACCATTAGCGGAACTCCAACTGTAAACGGAACTTTCAATTACACAGTTAACTTAACTGGTGGTTGTGAAACTGTTAACGCAGCAGGTTCAATTACAGTTGATCCCATTTCTGTTGGTGGAACTGTTGCAGGATCCACTTCAAAATGCGCGGGTACGAATAGCTCCGCACTCACATTGAGCGGAAATACGGGTTCCGTAGTTATGTGGCAGTCGTCGACATCTAGTTCTTTTGCTTCGGGTGTTACCGATATTGCCAATACAACAACAACCTTAACTGCAATCAACTTATCAGCAACCACCTATTACCGCGCAGTTGTACAAAGCGGCGTTTGTGCTGCAATCAATAGTTCAACTGCAACCATTACTATTACTCAACCAGCATCGGGAAATTTCTCTTATGCAGACTATGGTTTCTGTAATTCAACCAATACAGCACAACCAATTGCTATATCTAATTTGACAGGAGTTACAGGAACCTTTGGTTCAATTGCTGGTCTTTCTATCAATGCTACTACAGGCGCTATTTTACCGTCATCGAGTACTTCTTCTGGAACACCTTACGTAGTAACTTACTCTGTGGCGGGTTCAGGCGGCTGTTCCGCATATTCAACTACAACTAATGTTACTATCGATGGACAAGGAACGGGTACCATTGCCTATTCTCCATCTACCATTTGTACCGGAACCGCAGGAACCGTTTCTCCCATCATTACTGGCGCTGGTGGATCTGGCACATCCACATGGTTTACCGCAGCTCCAATTGGTTTGGCGATTAATGGAAGTGGAATTGTAACTCCTTCAACATCAACTGCTGGCCCTTACACAGTTACCTATTTCAGAAGTGCTTCAGGGCTTTGTCCGCAGTATTCTTCAAACACAACAGTAACAATCAATGCGTCACCATCAATTACCACATCAACCCCCGGCGCTCGCTGTGGAACAGGAAGTGTTGTGTTAGGAGCCACATCTAGCACTGGTACCGTAAATTGGTTTGCTAATTTAACAGGAGGAACTAGCCTTGCCTCCGGAAATACCTATAACACGCCATCAATAAGTACCACAACTACTTATTATGCCGATCCTGTGAGTGTGAATGGATGTTTTGCAGCAAATAGAACGGCAGTTATTGCTACCATAAACCCAAACCCAACTGTTGCGTCTACCACACCAGCAGCGCGTTGCGGAACTGGAGCTGTTACTTTAGGAGCAACAGCTTCGGCTGGAACTCTGAGCTGGTTTACTGCATCAACAGGAGGAACTCCAGTTGGGACAGGAACGAGCTACTCAACGCCAAGTATTTCGTCTTCAAATACCTATTTTGTTGAAGCTACAAATGGCGGATGCACATCTGCGCGAACTTCGGTGGTTGCAACGGTCAACAACATTCCAACAGTAAGCACTACAACGCCTGGTTCTAATTGTGGAACTGGAACGGTAACGCTTGCTGCCACTTCAATAGGAACACTTAACTGGTACATAGCTACAACTGGAGGATCATCTCTTGGAACAGGAACTTCATTTACTACGCCAAGCATCTCATCAACAACAACATATCATGTAGATGCTACGCTAGGAAGTTGCACATCTACAAGAACATCTGTAATCGCAACCATAGCAACATCACCAACAATAAGTTCATTCATTAATGGTTCAAGATGCGGAAATGGTACTGTAAACCTATCGGCTACACCTTCTGTAGGTGCTACAATTAGATGGTATAATGCACCCACAGGTGGAACTTTATTAGCAAGTGGAAACTCATTTACCACACCTTCTCTTTCAACCACTGCAACTTACTATGCAGAAGCTGTAATTGGAGGATGCGTTCAACCAAGTAGAACACCAATAAATGCAACAATAAATACAGCTGTTGTGGCTGCTATTACAACAGATTATTGCGCTGTTCCTGGAAACGTAGTTTTAACTGCTAACGCAGGAATGGTTTTATACAAATGGAGTAATGGGGGAATTACTCAATCGATCAATGTTGATCAAGCAGGTACATACACTGTTAAAATTCTAAGTCCTGGAGGATGTTTGGATAGCACTTCAATTTCAGTAGCAACTGAGCTTGTTGTAAATGGAGATTTTGATGCTGGTAATACTGGATTCACAACGGCTTACACTTATGTAGCTGATGGTGCTGGGCAATTTGAAATGTATCCGGAAGGAACTTACGCTGTAGTCCCTAATCCAAATACCGTTCACAATATGTTTTTTGGACAAGACCGCAGCAGTGCGACTGGAAATATAATGGTTATTAATGGTTCGCCGGCGCTTGGAGCGGCTGTTTGGAATCAGAATAATACATCCGTTTTGCCGAATACAACCTATTATTTCTCGGCTTGGGCAATGAGTGTGGTAAATGGTAACAATGCCATTCTTCAATTCTCTATTAATGGAAGTCAAGTTGGAACGATTGCGTATTTACCTAATGGTTATTCTAGCAATTCAGGACCGTATACTTGGGTACGTTTTTATGGGCAATGGGAATCAGGACCAAGCACAACAGCCAATTTATCAATCGTGAACTTAAATTTAATTTTAGGTGGAAATGATTTTGCATTGGATGATGTCTCTTTTGGAACCATGTCGCCGATTGCACTTTCTGCTTCGCCAATAATTGCAGGTAATAGTGTTTGTCAAAACAATCCTTTGGTTCTCAACGCAGTTGCAATTGGTGGCGCGAGTCCATTTAATTATGCTTGGACTGGCCCTAACGGATTTACTTCTACAATTGCAAATCCAACCGTTACTTCAAGTGCTACTTCAATAAACAATGGAACATATTCCGTTTTAGTAACTGATGGATTTGGCTGCACAGCAATACAGAATATAAGTGTTACGGTTGCACCAATTCCTACAAGTCTTATATTAACTGCAGCTTCGACTTCAGTGTGTTCTGGTGGAGCAACTACCATCAACATGAGCACATCTCAAATAGGTGTTTATTATCAGCTTCGAAACAATGCAACTAGCGCCAATATTGGTTCATTGGTTGAAGGTACTGGTTCTGCACTTTCGTTCGCAACTGGCTTAATTACCGCCACAACAATATTTAATGTAATAGCTACGCGCTTTCCGGCCAATTGCGATCTTCAAATGGCAAATACGGTAACCGTTTCACTTTCAACAACTCCTGTATTAGCAATAACCAATCAAGCAGCATGTTCTGGAACTGTGAATCTAACTTTAGCTGCTGTAACTGCTGGAAGTACAGGCTCGGGAACATTGAGCTATTGGACTACCGTTGGAGCTACAACAGCAGTTACTACTCCAACAGCAGTAACTAATGGAACATACTTTATTAGAAGCATTAACGGGTCATGTTTCGACATTGAGCCTGTGGTTGTTTCTATTAGCTCGACTCCAAGTGCAGCATATACTTACACTGGTTCTCCATTCTGTGTTACTGGAACGAATCCAACACCAACGGTGACAGGCACTTCAGGTGTATTTTCTTCATCACCAGCGGGATTGGTATTTGTGAACACATTTACTGGAGTTATCAATTTGGCAGCTTCGGCACCAGGCTCATACACAGTGGTAAATACAGTAACACCTGTAGGAGTTTGTTCTCCAGTTAGTATTTCGCGAACTGTTGTAATTTCTCCTTCGCCATTGGCAGGATTCAATTATGTGTCGAACGATTTATGCCAAAGTGCAAATGCGCTTAATGCATCGCCAATTTTTGATGCAGGAGCTTCGGCTGGAACATTCTCCACAAATGCCGGACTATCGCTAAATACCTCAACAGGTGTTATCAACATTTCTGCATCCACACCCGGAAACTATGCAGTTGTTAATACTCGAGCTGCTGCAAATGGTTGTCCAGCTTTCAGGGATACCACTTTCCTTGATATCAATCCTTACATCTTTACTGGTTCTGTTTCATCAAGCTCATCAGATGATATCATTTGTGCTAATGAAACAGTTGATTTGTTTTCAAATGCAACAACTTATGCTACAGTGTTACTTCGTGAGCGTTTTAATGGAACGATTAACAATTGGACAACCGCAAACACTTCTACGGGTGGAACCCCAGCCAATGCAGCATGGACGTTAAGACCCGAAGGTTACAATGTAAACGAAACCTACAGCTCGAACGACGATAGCCAGTTTTACTTGTCTGATAGTCGGGCTCAAGGTGGTGGAGGATCGGCAGTAACCAATACCCTTCTCAGATCTCCCGTGATGAGCACCGTTGGCTTTAGCACCTTGAGTTTAGATTTCTTTACTTACTATAGAGATAATGATGCAATAGACAATGCTAAAGTTCAGGTTTCAACGAATAACACTACTTGGACCGATTTGGTGACCTACACTTCTAACCAAGGTTCTCCATCTGGATTTGTAAACCAAGTGTTAAACTTGAATGCATATATTGGTTTGCCAACCGTTTATATCCGTTTTGTTTACACAGGTGGAAACGACCGTTACTGGGCAATTGACAATGTGTCGATAACTGGAAATTCTACCAACTACGGATATGCATGGAATTCATCTCCAGCAGGTTATACATCAAGCATTCAGAATCCAACTGCATTGGCGCCAAACGTTAATACATTCTATACATTAACTGCGACCAACACTTACGGATGTTCAACACCTGCAAGTCCGGTGCCTGTTACGGTTAATCCACTTCCGGTTGACAATGCTGGAACAGATAAAAGCATTTGCGGATCAGGAAGTGTAGTACTTGGAAATGCATCAACGGCGGGAAGAACTTACAGTTGGACACCTGCTGCAACATTAGATAACGCTGCCATTGCTCAACCTTCAGCTAGCCCTACTTCAAATATAACTTACACACTTACTGAAACCATCTCTGCAACAGGCTGTTCTGCAAGCAACGATATATTGGTAACTATTACCCAACTTCCAACAATTACTGCTTCAAGTCCAGCAGGTCGCTGTGGATCAGGTACTTTAACGCTTTCGGCTGTTTCATCTACCAGCACATTAAATTGGTTTGCAAATCCAACTGGTGGAGTTTCGTTGAGCAGCAGTTTATCGTTTACCACGCCTTCTATTACCACAACAACAACCTATTATGTTGAAGCCACATCGGCATCATGTAATTCTGCTTCACGAACAGCAGTTATAGCTTCTGTGAATGCATCACCAAGCATTTCTTCACAATCTACTGCAACTGCAACTTACAGTCAGAATGCAACTGCAACAAACTTGTCGGTAACGGCTACTGCAGGCAGTGGAACCATCGCTGGATACCAGTGGTTTTCGAATTCAACTGCGAGTACAATTGGCGGAACTTTATTGGCAGGGGCAACAACTGCTACGTATGTACCATCCACAGCAAGTGTGGCCACACTTTATTACTATTGTGTTGTTACCAATAGCAACGGATGTACTGCTAATAGTGCAGTTTCTGGAGCAATCATCACCTTGCTTAGTCCTTCAATTACAAGTGTGGCTGGAACAGTCCCAGTGGTAAGTGGTCAAGCAGGTTCAACAGGATACCGTGGTCAACGCATTACCATCGATGGAACTAACTTTGCAAATAATGCCACTGTTTCTTTGAATGGAGTTTCAGCAACAGTAACTTTTGTGAATGCTACACGACTAACGGCAATTGTGAACAACTTGGGTGCAAATTCTACAGGAACGATTGTAGTTACCAATCCATCAAACAGTGCATCTACATCAGCTCCATTCAGTTACATCGGTTACTTAACAAACGGCAATACCGAATGGAATGGAACCACAACATGGCTGGGCAATACTTTACCAACCGCAATTTCTGATGCAACAATAATTCACACAGTAACCTCAAACAGTGCAGTTGCAGCAACATTAAACGCTGTAAACATTCAATCGGGCTCTTCACTTACACTCTCAAACAACAACTCTTCCATTAGCTTACTCAACTTAAATAATGCAGGAACAATGGCTTGGACAGCCAGCGGCACAATGAACATTGGCAACATTATTAACCTTACTTCAGGTGCGATTTTTTCATCAGGAACTGGAACAGTAAATTTCAATAAATTAGGCGACCAAATATTGTTTGATGGCCAGTCGTTGGTTACATTTAACAACGTAACACTTTCAGGTTCCGGAAATAAATCATTGACGTTGAATTCCGATATGGTTACCGGAAACCTTATTGTTAACGCAGGAACAACGTTAAATCTATCAACCTGTAATTCTGAGATTTTTGTACGCGGCAACTTAGTTTTGAATGGTAATTTAAATCCAGGCACAAGCGATTTCCGTTTCATTGGAACTATTGACCAAAACATCTCGATGATCGGATCAGGAACATTACTTTTCAGTTCAGTGACTGTGAACAAAGCATCGGGTTTGTTGCTCTTAAATGACAATGTTCAGGTGCAAGATTCTTTGACCATGGTTCAAGGAAACATCAATACCCAAGGTAACATACTTGAGGTTGGTTATGACATCGCTCATACAGGTGCGATCGTTAGAACTTCTGGGGTTGTTACTGGTAAAATGCGCCGCTGGTATGCTGCTTCCGCAAATGCCAGTGTTGCTTCAGGAATCTTCCCAATGGGACAATTCGTAAACAATGCGTGGTATAACAGAACAGTGCAATTAAACTATGCAGATGCACCAAGCAACGGAGGTCATTTGACTATTGAGTTCATGCCAATTCCTATGGTAAACGGTGCTATTGGAACTCAAAACTTTATAGACGCAACTAATACAGGTGGAGCTGGATTTACCGTATCGAACTTCTCGAACGATGGATACTGGAAAATCGATAATCAAACTGGAACGCTCATCGATGGTGAATACACTATTTCATTGACAGGTGAAGGATTTGCAATGCCTGGCGGTATGAATGAATTGACCATTGTAAAACGCGTTAGCGGAGGAGATTGGTTTTGCCCAGGTATCCATGAAATACCTACAGGAAACGTTGTATCACCTATACTTCATCGCTCGGGAGTGAGCGGATTCTCTAACTTCGGTTTCGCCGGTGGTGCAAACAATGCACTTCCAATAACGCTGATCAGTTTTGCAGCAAGCTGTGATGGTTCGGATGTAACTGTTGATTGGACTACAGCTTCAGAATTGAACAACCAAGAATTCTACATCGAAGAGAGTGCTGATGCAATTGTTTGGAAAACAGTAATAGTAGTTCCAGGCGCAGGCAATAGCAACACCAATAGAAATTACAGCGCGAAAGTACAATCGTTGTATAGTGGTGAAAGCTATTTCCGATTAACACAAAAAGATTTTAATGGCGATTCCGAAACCTTCGATCCATTTTATTTAACCTGCGAACAAGCAGCTAAAAATGAGGTGAAAATCTATCCAAATCCAGCCAGCGACTTTGCTAATGTGGAGATAACATCTTCTGATGATGTAGAAATGCAGTTGACCTTGTTTAGCTCTAGCGGACAAATATTGTTCTCACAAAAAGTAAAAGTGACCGCTGGAATCAACACTGTAAAATTGGATGTTTCGTCACTTCCAACAGGTGCCTATCACTTAAGCATTAACAGCGAATCAAAAGTTATTATTACAGGCAATCGCACAATCATTAAACGATAGTGTTCTGATTAAAAAGAGTGAATATTATTAATCACTGCTAACGTCCAATAATTTTAGCATAGAGAAGCTACAACAAGGCACAAAAAAAGGAGCTACTAGGCTCCCTTTTTTATTTTATTCATGAAAAAATTAGTCTATAATATTCGCCACTAAGAAGTCTCTGTTCATGCGAGCTATATTTTCCAGGCTGATTCCTTTTGGACATTCAGCTTCGCAAGCACCCGTATTTGTGCAGTTACCGAATCCTTCAGCATCCATTGCTTCAACCATACTTTGAACGCGTATAAACCGTTCAGGCTGACCTTGAGGCAATAATGCCAACTGACTAACTTTCGCCGATACGAAAAGCATGGCAGAAGCATTTTTACACGCTGCCACACAAGCTCCGCAGCCGATACAAACAGCTGCATCGAAGGCTTTATCAGCATCAGGTTTTGGGATAGGGAGTGAATTTGCATCAACCGCGTTTCCGGTGTTAACTGAAACAAATCCGCCAGCTTGAATGATTCTGTCAAAGGCTGAACGATCAACCATCAAATCCTTAACAATCGGGAATGCTTTGGCTCTCCAAGGTTCAACAGTAATTGTTTCACCATCTTTGAATTTACGCATATGTAATTGGCAAGTCGTAGTTTCATCTGCAGGACCGTGAGGGCGACCGTTGATGTGCATTGAGCACATTCCGCAAATACCTTCGCGACAATCATGATCAAACGCTACTGGCTCATCACCTTTTCGAACTAAATCTTCGTTCAATACGTCAAACATTTCAAGAAAAGACATGTCTTCCGACACATGATCAATTGGATATGTCTTAAATTCTCCTTTGTCTTGGTTGCTTTTTTGGCGCCAAACCTTCAACGTGAGTTTCATATGCTAAAAGATTTTTCTTTTGAATTATTTATAAGAACGTTGAACCAATTTCACATTCTCGTAGATGAGTGCTTCCTTGTGCAGTTGAGAATCTTGGCCTTCGCCTTTGTATTCCCACGCTGAAACGAAAGTGAAGTTTTCATCATCGCGAAGAGCTTCTCCGTCTTCTGTTTGGAATTCTTCTCGAAAGTGACCTCCACAGCTTTCATCGCGACTGAGTGCATCATCAACCATTAATTCTCCAAGCTCAATAAAATCGGCCACACGAAGTGCTTTTTCTAATTCTTGGTTCATTTCATTGGCAGTTCCAGGAACTCTAACATTAGACCAGAATTCAGCTTTAATTGCTTGAATTTCTTTCTTAGCGAATGTTAAGCCTTCGGCACTACGATTCATGCCGCAGTATTCCCACATGATTTTTCCAAGTTTTTTGTGGAAATAATCGGCAGGTTCCTTGCCTTGAATTCCCATTAAACGTTGAATTTTGCTAGCAACGTCTTTTTCGGCTTTTTCAAATTCGGGATGATCCGTTGGGATAGCTTTTGTGCGGATGTCTTTGCTTAAGAAATCGCCAATTGTTATAGGTAACACAAAATATCCATCTGCTAAACCTTGCATAAGTGCAGATGCTCCAAGACGATTAGCCCCGTGATCTGAGAAATTTGATTCGCCAGTTGCATATAATCCTTCTACGGTCGTCATCAAATTATAATCGACCCAAAGTCCACCCATAGTATAATGAACAGCCGGATATATTCTCATTGGGCTTTCGTATGGATTTTCACCCGTAATCTTCGCATACATTTCGAAAAGATTACCATAACGTGCCTCAATAGCTGGTTGACCAAGACGGCGAATTGAATCGCTAAAGTCAAGAAAAACTGCCATTTTTGAAGCACCTACACCATAACCGGCATCGCAACGCTCCTTAGCTGCACGTGAGGCAATATCCCTCGGCACGAGGTTACCAAAAGTAGGGTAACGACGTTCTAAGTAATAATCGCGCTCATCTTCAGGTATTGTATGACCTGCGCGCGCATCTCCTTTTTCCTTTGGCACCCAAATACGGCCATCGTTACGAAGAGATTCAGACATCAACGTAAGTTTAGACTGATGGTCTCCAGAAACGGGGATGCACGTTGGATGAATTTGTGTAAAGCAAGGGTTTCCGAAGTAAGCACCTTTTTTATGGACTTTCCAAGCTGCAGTAACATTACTTCCCATCGCATTTGTTGAGAGGAAGAACACATTACCATATCCGCCTGTGGCGAGAACAACTGCATGACCGAAATGACGTTCAAGCTTACCTGTAACCAGATTACGCGCAATGATACCGCGTGCTTTTCCGTCGATAATAACAACGTCTAGCATTTCATGGCGGCTAAACATATCCACTTGCTTGCGACCAATTTGGCGACTTAAAGCTGAATATGCTCCAAGAAGTAATTGTTGTCCTGTTTGACCACGTGCATAAAAAGTTCGTGAAACCTGCACTCCACCAAAAGATCGGTTATCAAGCAATCCACCGTATTCGCGGGCAAAAGGAACACCTTGAGCCACGCATTGGTCGATGATTGCCGTAGAAACTTCGGCAAGGCGATGCACATTTGCTTCACGAGAGCGATAATCTCCACCTTTGATGGTGTCGTAGAACAGACGATGTACAGAGTCGCCGTCGTTTGCATAGTTCTTCGCAGCGTTAATGCCACCTTGAGCAGCAATACTGTGAGCCCTTCTAGGGGAATCTTGAAAGCAAAACACTTTCACTTTGTAGCCCATTTCGGCTAAAGATGCGGCGGCAGAAGCTCCCGCTAAACCAGAACCAACAACGATAATTTCGATATGTCGCTTGTTCGTCGGATTAACGAGTGGAATGCTTGATTTGTAACGTGTCCACTTATCGGCAAGAGGACCTTCAGGTATTTTTGCGTCCAGTATCATAGTTCAGGGACTTAGTTTTTCAATAAAAGGAAAAATAACGGCATTGCAGCAAACAATGCTGGGATAATGATTGCGAAAAGGCCAACGCCAATTGCTTTGATGGTTGGTGTATATTTCTTGTGGTTCAGACCTAAAGTTTGGAATCCGCTTTGAAAGCCATGAAACAAGTGAAAACCTAGGGCGAACATGCAAATAACATAGAGAATGGCATACCAAGCTTGCGAAAAAGCTTCTACAACGACAGAATACATGTCTTTAAACTCTTGCCCATCATAGGTTACAGTTGGCATTGTTCCGAATTTCATTTCAAACCAGAACGTACGCATGTGAATGACGAGGAAGATAAGAATTAAAGTTCCTAAAATTCCCATGTTGCGGGAACTCCACGTTGAACTTTTACGTTGATCTACGTTGGCATAATTTGATCCTCTTGCTTTTCGATTTGCCAGTGTGAGCAACAAGCCATCAAAAACATGCAGAAGAATAAATAGGTAATTCAAGTATGCAACAACCATGATTACAGGGTTGTGCGTCATAAAATAAGTGTACTCATTGAAAGCTTTACCACCATCATCCTTGAAGAGCTGAAGGTTTCCAGCCACATGTATAACTAAAAATAGGCATAAAAATAAGCCTGAAAGAGCCATCAGATATTTTCTTCCTAAAGATGATTTAAATAAACCTGCCGAAACAGTTGCCATAGTTTGATTTGTTTTTGTTGAGATGTTTGCAAATGTATGCAGCCATCTCTAACTCTGCAATAACGTTTGAATAAACTATCAAAGAGTTCGAATTGTTCAGCTAAATGTGATTTAATTAAAAATAGTCAAACCCTTTAAAACCTATATAATTGGAGGATTTCGAGAAAACTTGGGCTAGGCAAGTCAAATTTACAATTGGTTAATTTAGAATGAAACTAAATAAGATTCATTTACCATAGATACTTAAGATAGTGGCTTGTTTTGAATGGGCTCCTGTTGATAAGATTAAAAAACAATTAAACCACACCAACCTCAAAACAATAATTTCACGCTCAAATTAATCTCTAACCTTTATTTTATGCACATTTCAAAAAATTTACTTCTGCTTTCAATGGCTGTATTAGTTGGCTTTAGCTCTTGTAAAAAAGAAGAAGAACCAGACCCAGAGCCCAATACTCCCACTGCTGCTGTACCAGCAAACCCAATTCCTGCGCCTATTGGTGCTGATGCTGCGCTTGTTGCAATACATACATCAACCTACATAACAGCTCCATTCGTTGGAGAAATCTATCAACCCATTGGTTTTGGAGTTGGCGTATTCGGAGACCTTGCCGCTGGAACGTATGTTAGCGCAGGAGCTGTTGCTTTAAACACAAAAGCTTTAACTGCACAATCAAATCAATCCTATATATTCACTCCTAGCCAAACAGAACCATTAGGAGTAGATTTTAGCAATGGAGCGAACTGGACAGTAGCTGGAGGAAATGACTTTGCTGCCTTTAATCACAGCACAATGAATGAAGTACCGTCTGGACCGAAATATTCTGGCGCCACAACGATTGCTAGAAATGCTGAATTTACTTTAAGTTCTTCAATTGCAATTTTAAGTGCCGATTCTGTTATTTTTAATGTGATTTCGCCAACGGTAACTTTAACAAAAGTGCGCGCAGGTAATATTAGTTCTTGTTCTTTTACTGCTGCTGAAATGGGAACATTAGGTGCAGGATCGGGCTACGTGCAAATTGTACCTTACAATTATGAAAGCGCCACATACAGCGGTAAACAGATTTATTTTATTAATGAATCGGTTTCCACTAGTACTGTAACATTCAATTAATATTCTAAATAACATTTTTTAAAAAAAGGGGGGGGGGAATTCGACAAGCTCATTCTGTATTCGACAAGCTCATTCTATGGAGAAAGTGGAAAGTAGAAAGTAGAAAGGAAAAAGGAGAATTTTGATTCAAGAACCATTGGGGAATTTTGGTTGGCTTTTGAGTTTTAATAAAGTACGAGGGAATCAACATTTATGGATGGTTCCAGCTATAATACTTAATACTT
>Ga0209702_10005894_pt1 | contig 16226 bp, 17 predicted proteins | sample FRY01_FD_187210 | JGI IMG/M metagenome (GOLD analysis project Ga0209702, IMG submission 187210) | Freshwater microbial communities from Lake Fryxell liftoff mats and glacier meltwater in Antarctica - FRY-01 (SPAdes) (version 2) | ecosystem: Environmental > Aquatic > Freshwater > Ice > Glacier... | reverse complement strand
ACGTCTTCGCACAGATGACACGAATGGTGGGAGGATGCATGGTTCAACATATACGCATACAAAAGGATGGGCCTAAACGACCTGGTCGACGCTAGGTGTCCCATTCTCAATTGTGACTGCTGTAAACACTCACACTGCGCGATCCGAACGAATGGTTTGACAGGGCCTAAAGCGGGCTGGTCGTTCTTGGTCATACCACGTCCAACCGCGTCCGGCCATGTTCAACCTGTCATCCTCCTCCGTTCGGGTGTACCACGCTTCTCCCTCGGTAGACGTGCGGCACCTGTATGCAGACTTTCCGCACATGCCGCACATGCCGCACATGCCGCACATACACGCGCCGGCGGTGCGTCGCCGTGCCTCGACGACCTTCGTGAAGCTGCCTCCAAAGAGCGGCGGCGACGGCGCCCCTCGATTCCGCGCCCTGCCTGGGCAGGGCGGTCTCTCCCCCCGCGATCCGCAGGCTCTGTCCCGCCTTTTGATGATGTTCGCCAGCATCTCGGTGGCGCACGATGGCTCCCAGCTCCGTGCGGAGTTCGAACGGTGCCCGGCCCCCGCCGGATCCGCGACGCTTTGGACGCCCCTAAAGCAACACAAATCGACGTGCGCCGGCGTCCTCTGCGTCCAACGTGAGAACGTGAACGGGGGGACGTTGCACCTCGAGGTGAGGTCGACACGCGAGGCGTTCACGATCGACCTGGACCCAGGCGACATCTGCGTCTTTAGGGCGGACGACGTCGAAGTGAGGAGGGACCCGTTCCGCGTGTGGGACTGCGACTTCGATGGGTGGTCTGACACGGTGAAGCTTTCGCTCCACAACTGAGAATGAGAATGGACCACTTTTGGTGCACGGCGATGATGGGCACACACGTGACAGCTTTGATGCTTCATTCCCGGAGTCTCCATGGGATTACATGAGATGCCGCGAAGCGAGGTCGCATGAGGTCGCATGAGGCTCCGGGGGTTGTTGGTGCACGCTAAGACATGACGAGGTCGGAACAGAGGGGTTGAAAAAAGTCAGGGTTTTTGTATCTAGTCTCCTCGTCAACCAGATGCAACGACAAACCGCACAAACCAATAGTGGGATTTCGCATGGGCGTAGTAGGCCGTTGCTTGACCCACGGTATTGAACTCGACCCGTTTCTGCCAGACATTCTGCGATAATGAGTACACGCCGTATTTCCCTGGGGTAACACCAGTCACTCTGTTGAGGGATATGGCGGTATACAGGAGTGTCAAGCCCACTTCATTTTCGAGAAGGAGGTCGGCAGCAGCAGGGGTATCCGGTCCGAGGATCATGGAATGGAGGCTGAGATATTCGTCGTCGTTGGGAACCTCGACCTGCAAGTTAAACTTCTTCATCATGTTTGAAGGGTTGGGTGGTTAGGCGAGGGTAAAATCAACAACGACGTCCCCGGGCTAATTTTTTTCAAATCAGGTATTTTCTCTCAAGCCACAAGGTAGGCAGGTCATCGTCGGCATAAGGCGGTTGCTGTCCACAAACAGCATCAGCATGGCCGCCCCTTCTTTTTCTTTCCCCCCGACCGTGTTACACCCGCCTCCGCCCGCCCCCGCGGCGCCCGCCAAGCGCCGTGCGCCGATGCGCGTCGGCGTCGAGGGGCGCGCCAAAGAGGACCCCGTCCACCGCGTGCGGCACGAGGCCGCGTTCGTAGAGGCCGCGCTCGACCGCCTTTTGCTGCTGCAGCGCCGCCGGGCGGAGGACAGCGGGCGCATCAACGGCGAGGAGCAAGCTGAGGACGATGCTACGCTGGAGGAGGCCGCGGCGCTCGAGGCCGCGACCGCGGCGCTCGGGATCGAGCTGACGCCCGAAGACCTCGAGGGCCGGCGCGTCAAGGTCGCCGGCTGGCGCCGTCGGCTCGCCGAGCTGCTGGCCGACCCGGGCGTCCCTCAGCGGACGCCGGCGTGGTACGAAGCGCGCAAGACGATGGTCACCGCGAGCGACGTCGCCACCGCGCTCGGCTGCGGCAAGTTCGGCACCCAACGCACCTTCTTCCAGAAGAAGTGCGGCGCGCCCGAGGAGCAGTCGGCGTTCGACGCGACGCTGCCTCCGCTCAAGTGGGGCGTCATGTACGAGCCGGTCGCGCAGGCGATCTACTCGGCGGCCAACCAGGGCGTGTTCGTGCACGAGTTCGGGCTGCTGAGGCACCCGACGCTGCCGTTCGTGGGCGCGTCGCCCGACGGGATCACCGAGCTGGGCGTGATGCTCGAGATCAAGTGCCCGTGGCGACGGAAGATCGTCGAGGGCGAGGTGCCGCTGCAGTACTACTATCAGATCCAGGCGCAGCTGGCGGTCTGCGGGCTCGACGAGTGCGACTTCTTCGAGGTAGAGCTCTTCGAGGTAGAGGGGCCCTACGACGACGCGTGGGCCGACAGGCGCGTCGAGCGGGAATACGAGCGCGGCGTGCTTGTTGAGTGGCAGAAAGGGCCTGCTGCGGAAGGTCAACCGCCCGAGCCGCCGACGTACGCGTACCCGCCGCGGGTGGCCGGCGGGTCGCGGGACGACCTCGAGGCGTGGGTCGAGGGCGAGAGGGCGAAGGCCGACGGCAGCGGGTCGGCGATGCGCGAGCACTGGTGGGTGCTGCGCAGACGGTCGACGTCCCGCGTCATGTTCGACCCGGCCTTCTCCGACGACATGTTCAAGCGTCTCGCGGCGGTCTGGGGGCGTACGATGGAATACCGCGGAGACCGCGACAGGTACTTGGACGAGGTAGGCGCAGCGGCGCCGCCCGCCCCGCCGTCCGAAGGGGGAGGAGGTGCGTCGGCGCAGGCAGACGCGGAGGCGGTGGAGCGATTCAGTGTGGCAACAGCGGGCTACGCGTTCGTCGACGAGTGATCTTCGCAAGCGAGCGAGGTTTTTTGCATACGGGGAACGGTGCCTCCTCGCCGTCGTAGTACTCAGACCTGCACGGACCTAGGTCGAACGGAACGTCGCGGCGCTCGAGGAACACGTGGAATCCGGAAGACAGTACCTTGACCTCGGCGGCATACGAGTCTAAGAAGGCATCGACGCCGCGCCGCGGGCACGCCGCGTCGTGACGGCGGTTGTGCACGTAGTTGGTGACGGCCATGACTCCGCCGCCCTGCCTGAGAAGCGGGAAGGCGAGCACGGCGCACTCGAGCGCGTGCCTCGAGGACCTCGCGTCGACGTACACGAGATCGTAGGCACTGTCTGCACCGCGCATCTGCGTTCGCAACGCCAACAACCCCTCGGACGGAGCGAGTCTGAGAAGCTCAACAGGCGCCGCGCCGCGCCGCGGCGCCGAGTTGCGAGCGAAGGCGGCCTCGACATCCTCGCGGGGGTTCCAGACTCCGGCGCCGCGAAAGCCGACGCAGGGCTGGTCGGCAGCGAAGTCCTCGACGACCGTCACAGACGCGAGGCGACGTTTGAGCCTCGTGCGCAGCCACGCGACAGGCAGGCCCTCGTATGCGCCGACGATCAGCGCCCGAACGCCTTTCGCCGGGAGACGCGGCAAGACGTGTGTCTCCCAGCGGGGCAGGTGCTCCGTGAACCAGTCGACCTTTGCGTCTGGCATGATGTGATGATGTGTTGTCGTTCTTAAATCTACGGTGATAAAAAACGGACGGACGTGCATTCCCTACTTCTTTGCCTCCCCACCTTCCGCGTCGACAGCCGCCCCGTCACTTAGTTCCTCAATGTCAGCGACGACATCTTCCTCGGCGGCGGGCGGAAGGGCGGAAGCCCCCTCCTTGATGGGAGGCTCGTCTGCCTTGATGGGAGGCAGAGCCTCTTCTTTCGAGGCAAGAGGAGGGACGACAGGTGCAGGCTCTGGAAGGTCTGCTTTACCCTTCTCCTCATCGCCGCCCTTCTTCGGGGAAGTGACTGCTGCTGATGCTGGTGCAGCAGAGGTGGCGGGGGGCTTTGGGCGCATCAGGCTCTTCATGAAGTAGTTTAGGATCACGAAGCACACCGCAAGGCCGAGCAGGATCGCGCCGATGCGGATCGCAAACTTGACAAACATCATGTTCATTGTTGCTGTGACATGGGTCGCGGCGAAAATGTGCGGGGCTTAAACGCGCGCATCCGCGTTGCTCAGCCGACACACCATGCCGAATCCTAAGCAGACAGGAAAGCAGCCTCCCCCGAACGCGAAGAAGCCTCATCAAGACGTCTCCTCCGTGGACGCTGTGAGGTGGAGGGAGGACCTGGAGCATCTCGGGGCAGTCGTGGATCACATGGCGGCCGCGGGCGTCGCAGCGCCGTCCGACGCTCCGCCGCCGGCGATCGACATGCTCCGGCTCTTGACCGGCGCACTAAAGATCGAGGGCGACGAAAGCCTCGAGGCGGCGCTCGGGACGGCGGTGCGCCGCGGCTGCGCGATCGCCAACGCGGCGGTCGTCGCGTCGGCGAAGGCCGAAGACCCGCCGACGGACGCCGAGCGCGCCCGCATACAGCGCGTCCTCTCGACGCTCTACTACCTCAACCAGGCTCTGAGCGCGTCGACGGTCGCGTGGCGCGTGCTCTCGTCCTCTGACGAGGCGGCCGGAGGCGGCATGGCCTCGGATGACGACCTCGCGGCCGGACTCGCGCGCTTCTCGGCTCCGGACGCGGAGGAGGCGAACCGCGTGCAACAGCTCCTGCTGTACCTCCTCAACACCGCACAGGCAAGCTGGGGGCTCAGAGAAAGAGGGGCGTTCGTGCCTCACGCCCCTCTGTCCCCGAGCGACCCCACCTTGCGAGGTGGGGCCGGAGGCCTTCATCAGGAGATCCGTTGACACACGCATCTCACACGCAGGTCAAGGGCTACCGGCGCCGGCACGGCGAGATGTACCGCCGCGTCGCCGCAGCCGACGGCCGACACGACACGCACGCCTGGGAGCGCGTGTCGGACATGCGCGACTTTGTGTACGACGCGACGCGCAAAGAGGTTCGCACGTGCACATGGCTCCATGGCATCCAGTACATGTCCTCGTAGAGGGGACACCATGGAGTCGCCGGGAGAACACGGCATGCATACACGCATACAAGCATGCAAGCCCCCCTCGGAGAGAATACGCAAGGCGGGGTCGCCCAGGGGAGAGAGAGGGGTGAGGCACGACCCCCTCTCACTCACTCCTTGTGCCCCCGGCTTGCCCAGGTGAACTTCGACATGTGGCTCAACCTGACGTGCATGCGCACCAACGTGCAAGCCGCGGTAGACCACCTCGTCTCCTGCCACGACGTCCAGCTGCCCGACCTCAAGCGCGACCGCCACGTCTTTTCGTTCGCCGACGGCATCTACCTCGCGCCCACTGACCGCTTCGTGCGCTACGGCACGCCAGAGCACGCGGCGCTCCCGACCGAGCTCGTCGCGGCCAAGCATTTCGAGGGCCTCTGCTTCGGTCGGGAGGAAGACGACGTGGTGATCGAGCTTGAGGACCCCGAGGATCGGGAGGATTGGTACGAGGCGATCAAGACGCCCTACATGCAGTCGATCCTCGACTACCAGGTAACCTTTTCTCTTTTGGGTAGGGACCCGCTCTGGGAGGCCCCTCTCAGCGAGGCCCGACGAAAAAACAAAAGCTTGACCAAAATCTCTTGGCGATGCTTCTTTGCTTTGCTTGCACAGGAGATGGGCGCGGACGTGTCCCGCTGGATGTACGTTCTGATCGGCCGCCTGATATACGAGGTCGGCGAGCTCGACGGTTGGCAGGTGCTGCCGTTCCTCAAGGGCGCCGCGTCTTCCGGCAAGAGCACGATCCTGACCCGCGTCTGTCGCGGGCTGTACGAGGCCGCCGACGTCGGCACTCTCTCGAACAACATCGAGCGAAAGTTCGGGCTCTCTGCGCTCGCCGACAAGCTCATCTTCATCGGCCCCGAGATCAAGAGCGACATCGCGCTCGAGCAGGTAACCTTTTCTCTCTCCCAGAGTGAGAGCCCGCCCGCCGCCGGAGGCGGGCGGGCTCTCTCTGGGGAAGCAAAAGCTTGACCGAAATGGCGCCCGTGAAGGGCGCTCCCGGCGGGTCACTGAGGAGATGCACCTGTCCCACAACGTCTCACAGGCAGAGTTCCAGAGCATCGTGAGCGGTGAGACGGTCCAGGTAAGATTCATTGAGCGTCTTCATCATCCGTTGTCGTGTCAGAGGAGTCTAGCGTCTGTTTGCGAAAAGGCACGATCGGGAGTCCGAGAATCCGTGGAACATCTACTCGGATGGCTGAGCGGAGAAGGCGGTTCTCGAACAGCTCTGCTGGTCGATTCCGGAGAGGCCTGCATGCGACAGGGTCCATGCCGGTATCCTTGATGGCACGTACGATGGCCAACCTTTCGTAGCTGACTCCGTACCGCGAAATCACGGGGTCCGACATCAGGTCGCCGGTGATCGGGCAGCAGAACTGCTGCGTCGCCAACGCGCGCAAAGCGTCTGTCATGGTTGCATCTCAACTGTGCCTTGTGCCTTAGGTGGCGGCCAAATTCAAGACCGCGCAGACCGTCGAGTGGAAGGTGCCCGGCGCGCTCGCGGGCAACGAGGTGAGGCGAAGGCTGAGTTCTTCCCGGGATTCCATGCGATACCATGTCACCATCCTGCGGGGGAGATCTCATGGCACCGCATGGAGATTCCGGGAATATCTATGGTGGGGTCGCTCGGGGACTTCTTCCTCGCAAGGTGGGTGGGGTCGCTCGGGGACAGAGCGGGTGAGGCACGATCCCGCTCTGCCGCTGAGCCCCCAGCTTGCCGTGTAGGTCCCCGGCTGGGTTGACAACTCGGGATCGATCAACCGTCGCATCGTGCTCTTCGACTTTCCGAAGCGCGTGCACGACGGCGATATGGAGCTCGGACGCAAGCTTGACAGGGAGATGCCGGCGCTGCTGCGCAAGTGCAACCGGGCCTACCTCGAGGCCGTGCGCCGCCACGCGCGCGACAACATCTGGAAGCATCTGCCGGCGGCTTTCCACGCGGCCAAGGAGGAGCTCGCCGAGAGCGTGAACTCGCTCGTGCACTTCCTGCGCTCGGGGCAGCTCGAGTTTGGCCCGCACGCGTACATGCCTTTCGAGCACTTCGCGGGCGCATACGAGGGCTACGTGACGTCGATGGGGCTGCAGCGCATGCGGCTGACAGGCGACCGCGTCTCTCAGCCTCTGCTCGAGGCCGCCTGCCGCGTGGCCAAGAACCAGACGATGCGCTACCCGCGCGCCGGCTCGAGCGTCGTGACCGGACGCTTCGTCATCGGGTGCGACGTCGCGGCCGCGCGGGCTCCGCAGCGATTCTCCGACTGCGTCGGAGGAGGCACCACGACCGAAGGACCCGACCCTTTGGGCGATTTCTAGATCGATCGACAGTCCATCAATTTACGCAACTGAGAATACCGATGACATGTTCAGTCGCGAGATTCATGATTGATGGTTTTGTCTCACAACATACAGTACGCACGAGTAGAGGATGTCCCTGAATGTAGGTGTACGCTAAGACATGACGAGGTCGGAACAGAATCTGTTCCAGAGGGGGCTCGCACCCTCCTAGCATTGGAGTGTCCCATTATCGTTCCTAATACCTTTTGGACTCCCGTCGTTATTTACGCAATAGGGCATAAACACTTTCGACTCCGGTGCATCCCGGCCAGAATTATCCTTGCATGATAAGCATGAAAACACGTCGGTGTTGCCGTCACGTGCCATCTTGCAATCCCTGCACGTTTCCCTGTAGGGCCCGACGATGTTCATGCTCCTCCAGGTAATTTGTGCCGCGGGCGCGGGCGCGGGCGCGGGCGCGGGTGCGGGTGCGGGTGCGGGCGCGGGTGCGGGCGCGGGTGCGGGTGCGGGTGCGGGCGCGGGCGGTGGAATATTCCTGGCGTCTCTTTCTCCTCTCGCTGTGTCTCTTTCTCCTATGGCTACGTTCTTGTCTCGGAGGTTTCCGTCCTGCGCACCCGTTTTTCATCGATGATTGGTTTGCCGGATTGGATTCGATCCAATAAACTATGTAGATCGGTTATTGTCAGATCGGTTATCGTCGGAGGAGGCACACAGCCAAGCGCTCGTCTCGGTCGTAGAACATCTGTGCATGGTCCTATTCGCCAAGGATGTCATGCAACGCCGAGGAGGTCTCTCACCGTGGAAACACATTGAACGTGTGGTTGGTGTAGGATTTGAATGTAGCCTCGGATGGTCCATATGTGATTACATCTTTTCCGAAGTGTGTCGCTGTATTAAACGATGCATAGGTGAGTTTCGGACCATCGTCGATCGTGAAGTACGAGGACGCTTGTAATTTGAGGACGAACTCATCGTTTCCTCTAGTCACAGCAAAGCCGGGGTATCCTTTATCGCGACCCAGTCCATCCGCCGATGTGTCCTCCACCTTGATGACAAAAGACTTGGATCCGGATGGGGGTGCAGCAGGCGCAGGAAGAGGGTCGCCTGCCCCGCCGATCGTGAACACGGTAGCTTGGTTGTCCCAGCTGGTCTTGCCGTCCGACATCATCACGTTTCGCAGGTCGCTGACGTCTTCGCGAATCACCACGTAATCGCCCCCGTCATCAGTCTCCTTCTTGTTCTGGAACAGCTGGATCCACATGCCGGGCGACACGCTGACCGAGCTGATGCTGTCGTTTTCCACGCCCATACTGCTCATGGTGTAGATACCCTTTTCCTTGGTGGACGAAGGGCCTGAAAAGTTGGCGTCCTGGTACACGGTCACAACGCCCCCCTTGGACGAGACGTAGCCGGACGGGCTGCTGACGTTGCCGGTGTAGCCTCTCGGGTCCTTGTTGTCGCGCGAGACGTCTCCCTCTCCATACCGGTTGACGAAACGATAGCACCTTTTGTCGGTGGAGGTGTAGTACATCGACTTGCAATCGCCTCCTTCCTTGTCGACACACATCCTCACGCATTCTCCGACGTTCTGGGCGATCACTGAGTCGCCGCCCGCGGAGTAGCCGCGGCTCCCGTACCACATATCTCCCAGGGGGGTTGGCTTCGACTCGTCTGGTGTCGGGCCAGCACCGACCAAGATGGACGATATCTGATTTTTCCAATTTTTGCCCCCCCCGGATGACATGGGCACTTGTGTCAGATCTAGCTTGTTTTCTTTGAACACTTTCCACTCACCGCCGCGTGCCGAGTTCTGGAAGACCTGTATCCACATGCCTGGCTCTATCTTAATCGACCTGATGGTCTTGTCTGACAAGCCTATCTTATCTACGTCGTAGAATCCTGGATTCTTGACAACTCCTCTCCCCCCGAACTGAATATCATCGTACACCGTCACAGACAGGCGCCGGGTCCACTCTGAGTCGATGTTGTCCACCGTATCCTTGATCGCCGTGGAGTAGAGCTCGTCTACGCCGTTCATCGCAGTTGCATCGTCGAATGCCAGCGCCACGAGCTGCTTCATCGTGTTGTCACGCTGCTCCTTTTTAAGGCGGACTGTGTCCATTGTATTGTTGAGAAGGGTCGATGTATCCTTGAGCTTGCCTGTGCTTCTACTGAGCTCATCCGTGTTTTTGCCAAGTTGTGTTTCCAACAGATCGTAATGGTACTTCAGCTCCGGATACCCAGATCGGATCGACGCGCCCTCCTCCATCAGCTTCTTATCGAGCTCTGCCAGGGTTTCCGCAGTGGTATTGTCGACATTCATGACGCAGCGCGGGATGCTGCTGACGATCTCCTTTGTGATCATTGTCTGTTGCAGCGGGTTTGTCCAGTTGTATAGGCTGTGATTCGGTAAGACCTCGCACTGCTTCGTGTCGTCCGACTTGAGCAACCCCATGCCGCTGCGGACGATCACGCACTTCGGGTCGGACGGCGTGCTTTGAGGGTGCGCCGCAAGTCCCTCGCTCGCAAAAGTGAAATAGTTATCATCTGATGTTGCGACTTTGCATCTCGTCGTGTCAGCGAAAACCTGGCCGGTGTCTTCATTCAGCGAGCTCTGGAACCCCTCCTCCCCTACGACTGGGGTGCGTTTGGTCCTCGTCAGCGTCGTCGCCGCTGCAATGACCAAGAGCAGCAACAAAACCCCGACTGTGACCGCAACCGCAGATGACAGACGGCTCGTTGCCATGGAGTTGATGTTTGATGTGGAGCGGGACTCTGTCAAGAAGAAGCGTTTTTTTGTATGCCTCAGCAATATACACGGCCGGGCGAATGCTGGAGACAGGAAGAGACAAGTGCGCGTACGGGGCAGACGGGAGCTTCAGCTGCTCCGTTGCAGTCGTTTCGACGACTCCGCACGTGCAACCGATTCCATTCTTGCAGCCTCTTCCGACAGTGGGGCACGCCTCCTCGCCGACCATCGTCGAGGGATTCGTGGGTTCTGGCGGCGTGGCATCATCGTCGGCGAGCACCCTGGACATGTCTGCGACCGCCATCCAAAAATCGAAGGACGGAATCATCGCATCCGATGGCACTCGCGCGGAAGCGGCGAACGTTGGGGACGACCCAACATGGAACACTTCGAGAGTTGATGTGGTCCGTGCTGAAAGACAAGCGGCGCTTGCAAGGGTCCGCATATCGAACAAACCACAGCCTGCTCACGACTCCGTATTAGCACCGAGGTTCATCTAGTCGGTTTAAAGGAATGCCTTCTCCACCACTTCATCAGCAACAGACAGCTCCACCACATACCTCCCACATGTTGTTGTATGATGACGCCGACTGCGCCGCGCTGTCCGCGGCCATCCCGCAGATGATGCGTGACGGCGAGGCCCTGAAGTCGGCGCACGTGGCGCCGACGCAAGATCAGCGCGCCGCGGTGTCGGCCATGGTGCTGGCCTTCGTCCGTCACCGCGGCCGCAAGGTGTACGGGGGGCACGCTCTCAACGCGGCGTTGCTCGACCTGTCTCCGGAAGACGCGATCTACTCCGCCGGTCGCCAAGTCCAACCCGCCGACGAGCAGGGCATCATCGGCGGAGGAGCGTCGGACATCGCCGACATCGAGTTCTATTCGCCCGACCCTATCGCCGACGTCGTCGAGCTGTGCGACCGCCTCTTCGCAGCCGGCCACAGCTACGTGCAGGGGCGAGAGGCGATGCACCACGGCACATTCACGATCAGCGTCGAGTTCAAGCGCGTGTGCGACGTGTCGTTCTTCCCGCGTCCCGCGTACGACCACCTGCCCGTCAGAGCGTCGGACCCTTCATCGATGCTGCCTTTCGCTTGGGACCCGCTCTCCGCGGGAGTCGGCCCTCCGGTGCTGACCATCGACCCCGCTTTCGCTGCGATCGATCACCTCAAGATCCTGTGTGACCCTTTCACGTCCTACTGGAAGCTGGACCGCATGCTCCCCCGCCTGCTGCTTATCCAGAAGCATTTCCCTCTGTCGCATCCCTTCCTCCCCCCCCCTCCTCCTCCGCCTTCTTCCCACGGAGGCAAGCGCGCGGGCCCACCTCCCCTGACCGCCACAGAGATGTCTGTGGTTACCACCGCGCTCGCGTGGGCCGCCGATCACGGGACGCTGGCTGTCGTCGGCGAGCACGCGCTGTCGTACTTTAAGGAGTGGGCAGACGTGCTTGTGGGCGCACAAACACAGGAGTCGCAGGCGACCCCCTGCCGCGACCCTCTGCCCCGTCACCTGACAATGGTCTCCGTCGCCTACGCGGACGACCTCGAGGCGCTCGTCTCGTTCGCCGAGGCCGCGGGCGAGGCCGGCAAGGCGGCCAGCGGAGAGCAGCACGCGCCTCGCGTCCGTCTGACCGAGTACTATCCGTTCGCCGACATGCTCGGCCGCCGCACGACTCTGCGCCTGCGCGCCGGCGGCGCGCCGCTGATTACGTTGATCGACGCCCGGAGCAAGGCGGTCCCGGTCTGCGGCCGCGGACGTGACGGAGCTCCGGTCTGTTCGCTGACGTATGCCATGATGACCTCGATGGCTCTGAGGTTCCTCGCGAGGGCCGACAGCCGCTCGACGGCGGAGAGGGACCAAGGCGAGGTCATTGCGTCTCTGATGCTTGCAAGGCGCGTGGGGCTCACTGCGATCGGCCTGACCGTTGCCGACGAGGGATCGCCCTTCCGCGACACGCACCTCGCGTTCATCGGCCAGCCTCTCTCCGAAATGCGCATCCACATGGGCGGCACCGACGAGCGCCGCGTCCGCGCCGGCCCAAACGCGATGGTCTGGTTCACGTACGACCCTAACAGGAACGGGGCGGGCGGAGTGCGCGGGCGTGGCAAAGGCGGACGCGGAGGACAAAGCCGCGGAGGAGGGCAAGGACAGCACCGCCAGTACATGCTTCTGAGGTGCGACGGAGCGATAGTGTCGCCCGGAGACTCGGTGCTAATGGCCCGCCGCACCGAGCGCTCTCTCGCAGAGACCATGAAGTCCATGGCGCTGGACTGGACGAAGGTCCCGGATGCCCCGGATGCCCCGGAGGTCTTTGTGTCGTGAAGATACAGACCTCCGAGGCCGGCGCGGGCGCATGATAGATCATGCATGCATGGCAGATGTCGTCGAAGACACTTGGGGTTTGAGCTCGTGCAAATTTGATAAGTCCCGGCCCTTCGCTTACGAACTCGGTATACACTCATTCGACTGCTGCCAGACTTCTTCCCGGTTGGTTGGACGGAGTTCAAACTGCAGTTTTGGGCTCGCCTACCAGCAGGGAAGGTTGGGACGGACGAAATGCGAGAGGATGCAGGACTGACTGATTAGCAAAAGGGTCTGAGCTCGTTCGGGAGAAGCGGGCACATCGACAGCGTGTGTATCTTCTGTCTGCACAGCGGACAACACCCCATTCGGACCATCGCGTTGAATGCCGCATCGGACACACCATCGATTCGGACACGCAGTTTCGTATTGACTACCTCGATCGTCGGTGTTCCGACCTCCTGTGGCCGCTTTGGCGGCGCGAGAAGAAGCGGCACAACGTTCGGCGGGAGGACGTCATTTGCTTCGAGTGCGCAATCGAGCGCCTGCACTATCGCCGCATACGTCAGTGTGCGCTCGTAGTCGACGCCGTGCCACCGGCAGTACTCAACACGCGCGCCTTCGCTTCCGTAATGAGAGATGGCCTGCGCCACCGTCGACAGTGCTTCGGATGGCGTCGCAACCGCCACCCGACCCGGAGCGCTCAGCACAGGAGTCCGGCTGACCTCCTCGTCCTCGCTGCTGAAAAAAACGATGGATGCGAAGGCGGGCCGCACCCTGGTGCGGTGAAGGGGGCAGACGACCGTCTCCCGTCTCTTTATCGCCAGTTGCATGGCGTCGGATGTTATTCTTTTATTCTTTTATCCATGTGGGATGCGAAAAATTGCAACGTTTATCCACAGATACACCCGATAGGCGTTGGCAGTGTTGAAGAAGTGTTGAATGACCGTCGGTATCTGTTCCAAATTCAATTGGCAGGACTGATTCAGCGCGATCTCGTAAGGAGCAGGCCTGCGGAGACCACTGCGACGGCAACGGCGGTCGCCGTGACAGCGGCCATGGTGGTGAGCGCGGTCGCGTTCCGGTCTCCTCCGCTGCGGTCGACGCTGCCGCTGCCGCTGCCGCCGTTCGCAGCCTGTGCCAGCAACAAAGCCTCGGCGATACTGATGTTGCCCCCGTTCACGGTCGCCCTCGAGCACGGGGGCAGATTCATCTTCCCCGCGAGCCACGGTGCCGTCCCGTCGTCGCACGGTGGCCCTCCCCGGTAGTAGGAGGAGGCGTACCCGCTGGGGGAGTAGTACTCATCAAACACGCCGAGACGAGGGGAGTCCCGGTAGTAGTAGGCGCGTGGGCGCTCCTCCGCGTAGTGTGCGTGTGCGGAGGCGCCGGTGTGGTGCCCGCCCCCTCCTCCGTTGCCGATGTTGTTGGTGACCGTTACGGTCTGATTAGGATGAGGGACATTGTCGGAGAACGTCTCCGCGTTCGCAATCACAACTTTCTCCTTGGGGAGCGACGGAGACGAAGCTTGAGGGGGGCTTTCGGAAGGAGGATCTTCTGTCGTGAGACCGTCCTCGGCTGAGAACCTCTCGAGCGATTGACGAGGGGGAAACACAGATGGCCAAGCAGCTGCGACCAGGGCGACGGTCAACGAGCATACGATCGCGGTTACAAGGATCAGCTTCGAAAAAGGATGCTCAACGGCCCTCGGTTTTTTTGCCATTTGTGCGGAAGGTTGGTTGTCACTGTCTACAGCCAACGACATACACTCGTGCCAACTAAAAATGGGAACATTGACGTCCCATCATTCTTTGGTCGAGCGTACGACCTGGGGCGCAGCTACCACCCCCTCATCTCAGCGGCCGCATCGTTCATCATCGGGATTGCTCCCTCGCAACTGCCCTGGATTGGATGGATGGCGGGGTATTTTATGCTCTGGAAGTGTTGAATGACCCCCCATAGCTGTTCCCCAATTCAATTGGCAGGACTGTATATTGAGGCGACCTCGGGTGAACGGTGGCTGGCCTAAGGCGATACGCATGCGTGACACGTGTGATGCAGCAACGACAGTCCGTTTCGGTGGCGGGAGGAGGCTATCTGTACTTGTTGCAAGAGCGAGAGTTCGTGAAGTCCGGAGAGGACGTGTACAAGGTGGGGCGCACGGACCGAGACGTGTCTGATCGGTTGAAAGAGTACCCGAAAGGGTCCAGGCTGCTTTACTGTGAGCACGTGCCTCGTGAATCCGTCGTACGCCTCGAGGGGGAGGTGCTTCGGTCGTTCCGACGCAAATTCCGCGCGCGTTGTGACGTCGGCGCAGAGAGCTTCGCCGGTCCCTGGGACGAGATGGTCGCAGCAGTGCGCGAGGTCATCTCCTCAGACCGCCGCTGCGCTGCGCTGTCCGGAGATGTTACGCGGCGCACTGGATGCGCCTCTGCTTCCGAATACGACCTCGTCCTTGCCCGCTTCCTGGAGAAGCATGAAGGTCGGCTCGAGGGCCGACTCGTCTCGATCGAGGAGCTCGAGCGCATGTTCGAGGAGGAAGCCAAGGTACCTCTGCTTCGCGAGCCGCTCGCGAGAGCCTGCCGTAGCTTCGGCGCCGCGGCGCACGAGCGCCTCGAGGTGCAGTTCCGAGCTAGGGGAGAAAACACTCTCCTCGACGCCGCGATGCACTTCCGAACCTTCTCTCTGCGCAGGGCGTGATCATCGATGTAAACATCCCCGTCTCAGGGTTCCTTCCAATGAACCGAGCCGAGGTGCAGAGGGTGTACGATGTCACGGTTGCGGCCGTGAGCCGCAACCGCCTCGACGTGCGGCTGCCAGCTCTGTACGAGCGGGTCACGACGTCATCCTCAGCACCTCGCTGCGGTAGCCCGAGCAGAGGCAAAGGCAAAGGCAAAGGCGGAGGAGGCATCGCAGTGACGTCGAAGGCCAAGGCGGCTGCTAAGAAGGCCGGCGCCAAGAAGGAGGCTGTCTCTTCGCCCCCTCCGAAGCAAAGGCATACGGTCGGCGGACTGATGCTCGTGTTCTTTGCGGCGCGCCTGGGGAAGGTCTTAACCAAGACCGAGCTGGTCGACTTCTTAAGAGCGATGAAGTGCCCGACGCTCGACCCGCAGCCGAGGCACCTCGGCATGCAGGTAGGGCTCAACTTCATCGTCCAAGGCTGCTACCACCCGCGCGCCAAGCGCGCGCTGCGCAGAGGAGAGTACTGCCTGCTCGACCTGAAGCGCTCGCATCCGAGCCATGCGTCGATGCACAGGGTCAAGGCTCTTCCGCGTCTCTCGTGGGAGCCGCTCAAACTTCTCTACGGCGGACGGTGCGCCTGCTGCGGGTCCGTCGAAGGAGAACGGCACCTCAAGAACGCACACCTAGTCACGACGCTCGAAAGGGGGCACTGCGACCCGCGACGACCGCTGACGGATGACAACTGCGTGCCGATGTGCAAGCTCTGCAACATGGTATACAAGGACAAGGCAGTCATCAGCCGCCGCGGGTTTGTTGTCAAGTGGCTCGGAGGTGACGCGGTCGATGACGCGGTCGAAGATGAAGAGACGGAGAAGGAGGCTGCCGAGGGGTCTGCGGCGTCGGACTCGGCATCCGCTATCGACGACACGGTGGTGTCGGCCAAGACGGAAGAGCCTAGAGCTTCTTCCCTACGACTGGTGGCGGGGTGGTGTCACCGCGCATACGAGCGTTTGACAGCCGCGCTCGCACCTTTCGTGCCAGTCTTGCCTGCACGAGGGTGGCTCGGTGCAGCAGGGCTGTGGAGGTCACGGATTGTCTGCAGCGGTTACAGCAGTCACAATTGAGAATGGGACACCTAGCGACGACCAGGTCGTTTAGGCCCATCCTTTTGTATGCGTATATGTTGAACCATGCATCCTCCCACCATTCGTGCCATCTGTGCGAAGACGTAC
>Ga0209702_10005893_pt1 | contig 16232 bp, 13 predicted proteins | sample FRY01_FD_187210 | JGI IMG/M metagenome (GOLD analysis project Ga0209702, IMG submission 187210) | Freshwater microbial communities from Lake Fryxell liftoff mats and glacier meltwater in Antarctica - FRY-01 (SPAdes) (version 2) | ecosystem: Environmental > Aquatic > Freshwater > Ice > Glacier... | reverse complement strand
CTTTTACGAATTTTATTTTGGCTGAATAGTTACCTGCAGTGAGGAAAATGTTCCGAGAAACCCTAAGTATGAGTTTCTGAAAACCCGCAACAGCAATATTTCAAAGACCAATAAGGGTCGGGTCTTTCATGTTCGGTTCTTCTTTTTTATCTCTACATATAAGACAGCGTCTCGGAATGTTATATCCTTCAATGGGCCAATGTGCTACCTCAATTGTGTTGAAGTAAAGAGAAAACCATCGGATCCATTGGTCGAAATTCGGATAGATTAAAAAGTTATGCTTACTGGCCGTCTGGGTTTCGTGCAACGACCAGATGATGGCATTAATGGCAGTTGGAACACTCTTCTCAAATTCTTGATTAGAATAGATATAATCGGGCCGTAGGTTGAACATGTCGATCATGTCTATCGGAGTAAGGATGCAAATTCCGCTCCCAGATTTAGTCCATTGGTACAGATTCTGAACCGTTTTGGCTATCAAATCAATAGTGTTGAGATATGCCCATGGCTGACCGGTACACGAAACCACATCCCATTGGTTGTTCCATGCCTCATTTGGCTCACTTATATCATGTTTTTCAAAGAACATAGCATCTTTATTCGCTTCTCTCGCTTTTTCAAGCATTGATTCTGATAGGTCAAATCCTGCTCTTGGTATCCCGTTGAAATGACTCAGAAAATAACCTGTACCACAGCCGGCATCCAACCATTTGCTATCAGCTTCAATTATGTTTTTGAGCGTATCAATATGGTATTCAGTTTCTTTGAGAAAGGCAGGGTTTTGAGGCCACGTTTCATTGTAATTTTCTGCATAGGCATCATCGTAAGGAAGAACATGGCCTCGTCTATTTCTCATTTTTCAGCTTTTTCATGAATCTGGTAAGTAATAACTTCAACAGATCCTTGGTCGATAGATTCTCAGTGGTCTTAAGTATTCCATCGTTATTTTCCTCATTGTGTATTGGATATAACGAAGGATCCTCATCTACCGTAATTCGGGTTTCAACCTGCTCTTTACGTTTTTTACGACAGAGAATGGCTTTCCTCGATACCCAATCTGGTCTATAAACAGGGTAGCGCACAACCCGAAGCTCCTCAAAGCTTCCACTTAACTTATCTAAGAAATAACCTACCTGAGGTGCAATCAGATGTTTGTGCTCTTTTCCCGATATTTTTTCCTTCCAAGTCCAAGTAGAGGAGGTAAGAATGACAGCCCCTTCGTAGCCCGGCATTTCGGAGTCCCAGCGATAATCCAACACGGTATGTGGTCGAATGTCCTCCAAATCAAAAATAGGTATGAATAGGTTGCCATTTTCTTCAACCACACGGACTAGATTTTCTATGAAAAGATCAAATTCATACAAGGAATTGACGTAGTTGTAAGGTGTCCACATACAGCTTACGAAGTCCCATGTTTCGTTGGTTTGAGACAAAAACTCTCGAAAGTCCTCATTAATGAATTTGGCGGTTGGGTTTCTAGACTCAGCAATCTTCAGCATTGCTGCAGAAATGTCTACACCCCACCTCTCTAGGTTTGGGAATACACTAAGATAGTACCCCGTACCGCATCCAACATCCAACCACTTATCACCCTCGTTTAGATTTTTCTTTAAGATTTTCAGCTCAAAGTCCGAACTCTGTTTGGAATATTCTGAAACTAGAAATCTTTCATCATACGTATTCGCATATTCATCATCATAAATTTCAAGTACTTGGTCGGTCATAGTTTGTTCAAAAGGTAGGTGCAACGCGTATTCAAACTAAACGGTTACCTGAAATTAAGCGTTCGTGACTTTAGAGTATGTATTTTGAATATTCTGTTTCCAGATATTGAATGGCCTCGAAAATAGGCTTTCACTCCGAACTATCTTTTCGTGTCGTGACTTTTTATTGACCATCAAAGGTTACGCACTAGAATTGAGATATTCGTAAAATCCATGGGAAAGAGACCTAAGAAAATTCTAAGTTCGAGCCGGAAATGTTTTTTAAACTAGAAAAGTGGTGGGTGTATAAGATAGCTGGAGGATTGCTAACCGCAGTGCTGTTCACGGTTTTCTATCATATGCCCATAACTAATGCGTATTGGCGGGATTTAACATTGCTTTTCGCAGGATTTATTTCGCTGGCCGTGTTCGGTCATTTGGTTAATGACCTGAGCGATCTGCAAAGCGACCGATTGGCAGGCAAGAGTAATCTTGTTGATACAGTAGGCAAAAACGCTGCCTTTGTCGTTCTGTTCGGAACGAGTGGCTTGGCATTTTTTTTCATATCACTGCTCGGAAGTCCACTTTTACTTGGCTTAGCTAGTGTTCAAATTCTTCTCAATTTAATGTATTCCGTTAGGCCTATTCGTGTTAAAGAAAGGGGGGGGTGGGCCATCCTCATCACTGGTTTCTACGAACGGACCTTGCCTTATATAATGATCGCTGTTCTATTGGTTAAACACGGTCCAACTGAGATTTATCTCCTGTTGCCAGCTTATCTCACGTGGTCATTTCTGTGGGAAGTCAGAAATTTCATCACCGGCCAGAAGGCCGACAGGCTTCTTGATCTACAATCTCAGCAGAATACGGTTTCGCTGGTAATCAGCGATAACGTGTTGAATTCAGTTCATTGGGGACTGTTTCTGCTTGAGGCCTTCCTTTTATTTCTGTGGATTATTCAGTTTCCTAATTGGTGGATTGTCTTCATTTTTTGCATTATCATCGGGTTCTATTTTCATTGGAGAGAAAACGGTACATGCCAAATCAAACAATCGGAATTGTTCAAAGTGGTGGATGACACTTACAATTTGAGTTTTCCAGTTCTCTTCGCTCTGCTTGCTCTCTGTACTTATTCTGTAGATATATGGCCAATATTTGTATTACTTCTTGTTGGTTTTGATAATCACATTCGACTGTTATTTGTGGCATTCGTTAAAAATATTGATTGGCAACGGTGGTGGCGTTGGGTTACCTTTCCTTTCAGATCAGTATCCTTAATTTTCAATTGGTTCATTTACTACTTCAGAAAATGGATTCTGAAATGGCCAGAAGAACGAAATTGGGGAAGGCACTACGCCAAGCATTTGGAAGAGGAACGAGTACGAAAATTTTTGGAAGAAAATAACTGTTAATCAATGCGACAGAGTAAATTGAAATCACGAAGTTTGAACAAATTCTCATTGAGAACTGATAAAAGAAATTGAAATAATGAAAAGAGCATTAGTTCTAGGTGCAGGTGGATTTATCGGTTCTCATTTGGTCAAAAGGCTGAAGCAAGAAGGATATTGGGTGCGCGGGGTAGATTTGAAAAATCCTGAATACAGCGCTTCACAAGCTGATGAGTTTGTGGTTGGCGATCTTCAGGATGTAAACGTTGTGTCCAATGCGATTGACAACAACATTGATGAGGTTTATCAATTGGCAGCAGATATGGGAGGTGCTGGATATATTTTTACAGGCGAAAACGATGCACAGGTGATGCACAATTCCGCACTCATTAATCTTCATGTAGCGCATGAATGTGCCATTAAGAAGGTTGGAAAAGTATTCTATTCGTCTTCGGCCTGTGTTTATCCAGAGCGAAATCAGATGGACCCCAATAATCCAAAATGTGGAGAGGATTCTGTTTATCCCGCACAGCCAGATAGCGAATATGGTTGGGAGAAACTTTTTAGCGAACGGCTTTATTTTTCGTTCTCTAGAAATACAGGGCTTAACGTAAAAATTGCCAGATTTCATAATATCTATGGCCCAGAAGGAGCATGGAACAATGGAAAGGAAAAAGCGCCTGCAGCTATTTGCCGTAAAGTGGCTGAAGCAAAGGAAAATGGCGTAATTGAAATTTGGGGGGATGGGAAACAGACCCGTTCATTCCTTTATATTGATGATTGTTTGGATGCAGTGAGAGCATTGATGGAAAGCGATTTCTCAGGACCGGTGAACATCGGTTCCGAAGAAATGATTGCCATAAACGATTTTGTGAAGATGGTCTGTGATGTTAGTGGTAAAAGCGTAAGCATTAACAACATTGATGGACCCACAGGAGTGCGAGGGCGCAGTTCAGACAATCGCCTTATCGAAGAAAAATTGGGATGGGTACCTAATTTTTCTCTTCGCGAAGGAATTGCAAAAACCTACGATTGGATTGCTTTACAGAGTAAAAAAGCGGCAAAAGTTTAACGACCAATTCGTACACTCAACTCTGGTAATTCGGCTATAAGCGAATCCACCATTGCGTTCACCCTTTCGTGGTCATCAGCACCATATATTTCGTTGATTTTAAGCGCCATTCCTTCATGGAATTTGGTAAACTTGGTATGGGTAGAAAGGTGTTTCTCAAAGGCGGGGACGAAACGCAAGCATCGCTCATCAAATTCGCAGGCAAAACACCGGGGCATTGGCATTTTGTAAATAGAGTCACGCACATGGGTAGCCAAGTCACTGAGCTCCACACAATTATTGGAAAGTAATAGCTCTCGAAGTGTTGAAGGAAGAATGTGGCGATTAATCAAAACATCGGTTTGCACCGTGTCTTCACTAAATTTAAGTTCAAGTGAATCCCCAGCGATCTGCATAAGCAGGCGTTGTAAATCCATTTTATTGCCAGAAGCATCCAAAAGCGTGTAGTTGATGAAAGGGTCGTAGATGAGATACCGACCTCCATATTTAATTAGCACCATAATGTGTGTGAATGGAGTGCCATCAAAACCAAAATTATAAGTATAGGCGTCTATCCCGTTCTCAAGTAGAATCTTCACCATAATTTGCCCGGCCAGGCCACATGAGGCAACTCCGCTATCAGCCTTAAAAACACTCAGGTATTTGCTTGGGTTGAATTCGGAAATCGGAATTTTGGTAAATGTGTCGCATAATGAGTTTGAAGTAAATCCCATGTCGGCATTTTTTGCAACAAACCGCCTCACACGTTCTGCAAATTGCAACGTGTCCTCTGATGGCTCGATGTTCACCAACGGAGCAGACGGCAATCTTTCCGATTTCTGTTCGTGTACGCAGGAGTGAATTAGGATGGATAAAAGGAGAATCAGTCCAAATTGGAGGATTCTTTGACTAAACGTTTGAAGAAAATGGTGCAAGTGAATTCAATTTTGTCAAATTTAACGTCCAATTGTTACCCCAACCTAGTTTTGGTAAATCCATGTTAACACGTTCTGTAGCTATTGTTGCCATTCAACTGTTGGCTCTTGGAGTTTACTATCTGAGTATCGGGTTGGTTGGCATTGATCCTAAGCTGTTTGATCTAGACATAGGTTATCTGTTTTCAGCAAGTTGGTTAGATCTGAAAGAATTTTTTCCCAATTATTACTGGGCAATTTATTCTGTTTGTTTAGGTATCCAACTCGGGATTCCGATTGTTAGTTCCTACTTTTTGTTCGTAAACAGGAAATGGCTCAGTTCGAAATTGGCTCAAAACTGGAAGGTATCGGGTAATCAATTATTGCAGTACATTTTTCCGTTCTTTTTCGGGCTATCTGTTTCACTCGCCATCTATTTTAGCTTTAATCTGAATAGCACTGCCCAGCTTATCCTTTCCCGAACTTTCATAGGCTGGGCCGTGATTGATATCATACTGCTTTTTGCACATGATAAAAATCGGTTTCAGTCAGTTTTGAAGGATTTCCTGCTCAAGCCCGAACTGCCATATTCCTTGGCCATAACACGAATTCTATTCTTCAGCTACAGCGCATTCTTGTCGTTGGGCTATGCTTATGGGTTTTATGCCAACATCGGTGTACTGGATAAGGTAGCGCTGCCTTATATTGGTTGGTTAATTCATGTGCTTCCGGTCAGTTCCAATATTTATTTGGCCATGTGCGTCATCTCCTCTATTTCGGCCATTTTCGTGGCAATCGGTTATAAAACAAGACTAGGATTAGTCGTTAACTGCATCACTATTTTTTACGTTGTGGCGGTTCCTAATTTTTTTGGTAAGCTCGTTCATGATCAGTTATTCATTTGGATTACATGGATACTTGCTTTTAGTCCGTGCTCAGAAGTTCTTTCAATTGATTCAGTTTTGAAGTCAAAACCATCGGTTCAGGAATCGGGTAGGTATGGGTTTCATCTCAAAGTTATTTGGCTTCACTTTGGGGTCATTTACTTCTTTGCTGGGTTTTATAAGTTGTGGATTTGCGGATACGACTGGGCTCTGTCAGATTCGATGGTCAACCAGGTTCTAATTGAATGGTTTGAGCATTTTGATAGAATCCCAAGTATCAGATTCGATCACTTTCCAATTTTGCTCAAGGTATTAGGTATGCTAGCCATTCTCTTCGAGTTGATGTACGTTTTTATGCTTCTCGGCAAACGACTAAGGTGGGTAAGTATCATTGGAGGCCTCATTATGCATAATGCAATCGGACAGATAATGTACATCGCCTTTCTGCATTTGCTTCAGGCATTCTATATCGTTTTCATTCCTTGGAATGCCATTTTAAAGCGGTTTAAACTGGTTAAGGATAGAACATTAGCAAATTCTGCAATCAATCTAAAATCTCCCATGTTCTTAGTGCCTCTTTTCATTTTGTGTGCTAACATCTTGGCAGGAATTCTCAATGTGAGTTCATACCCGTTTTCAGTTTATCCGACCTATTCGGAAATAGTACCTGCCAATGTCAAATATTTCGAATATCGGGTGCTTGACAAAGGTTTGGAGTCCACCAACGTGCGTGAAACGGGAAAGAAGGTTGGATTTCAATGGGAACGATATTCTCGCGCTGAGTATCATATCATTCGTATGTGGAAATCGGGTGCCGGACTTGATTCTGCTGGAGTCAAAACACTTTGGAGAAGATGGCAATTGGAAAGTGCTGAATTGGATGAGATTGACTCTGTTGATGTTTATGTTGTAGAGCGCTCATTGATTCCCGAAAATGCGGATGCGCAACTCAGTGAAGAATATTTGATGTCAATTTATCGATGACGAAAAACCTGCTTCTTTTTCTTCTGACTGGACTCTTAAGTCTAGCAATTGCAGAGTTGGCGTTGCGTGTTTCGGGGCGCGTTCCCGGTCAGTTTGAATACAATCGCTGGTTCCATGAGGTAGATAGTTTATATATGCTTCAAGGATTTGTTGTGGATCAAAATGGAATTTTTAAAGCGGATACAAGTACCATTTCAGAAATTATAGCAACGGTTTCGGAAAATGAAAATTGGACTGGGCGTTTAGTCAATAGCTATAGCGCTCCAAAGTGGGTTACCGAGGCTGTTACCATTCATGAAGATTATGTTAAACTGCTTGATGGCAGTTCAGATAAGGGCGAACTGGGAATAAGACTGAATGAAGCTATCCAATCTGATTCTCCAAGTTGTTTCGATTCCATATTGATTAACTACGCCCATAGTCCCATCAATCAGGATGGGTTCTATAGCATTCCGTTTAAAGCCCGATGCGGGGGGAAGAAGAAAGTTCTACTATTGGGAGATTCATTCACTTGGGGCCATGCAGCCGAAAGTATAACAAATAGCTTTTCGAATATTCTTCTTGCAAGAGGCTATCTCGTTTACAATACTGGAATTAGCGGTGCTGATGTGGCACAATACCAACAGATTGTCAAAACCTACATGGATTCCATTGGTCCTGATCTGGTAATTCTCAATTTCTATATGGGTAATGATGTGAGTTATTTTGAGCGTAAGCCCATGGCTGGAATTCCTATCCATTATAGTACGAATGCTGGAAATCTTATCTCGTTTCAGACCGGAGAACAGTTTAATACAATGGAGCAGGCCTACGACAACGTTACGCGCAATATGGTTATTCAGGAGACTAGTAGTACAAACAGGTTAGCGGCCAAAACGGTCATTAGTACGCTTATTTGGCGTGTAATGCTGAGGAGGAAATTGGTTGACTATCACTATCCTGAAGAACCAGATCTGTCAGAAGCACCCTTTTCCGACACGGAAATAAAATGGATCCGCCATTTTTGTGAACAACGAGAAGTGCCATTCGTGCTTAGTGTGATTCCAAACCTATATGGAGGTACATTTAAGGATGCCGCTTCAGTCAATCATCTGTTTGACGGAATTGAATTTGAGGAACCTGTTATGACAATTAATCAGTACAATAAGGACAACGGACATTTTAACAGAGAAGGTCATTTTGTTTATGCCAACTATTTGGAAAAACTGATTCTGGATAAAATTCGATTTGAGAATTAATCGTTGATGAAAAAGCCTGTTCTCAGCCTTGTCTTAACCGGCCGAAACGATAATTACGGAGGTGATTTTCGAAATCGCCTGCACCATTGCATTTCAAATGCTCACAAGCAATTGAAGAATGCTGGAATTATGGCCGAAATCATATTTGTAAACTATAATCCCGTTGAAAATAATGAGCCAGTCGAGCGGTTCATTGAATGGCCAGAATCTGACGGGCAGGTTTCAATTCGAATCATTACCATTCCGAATTCCATTCATCAATCGTTGGTTGCCGATGGTCTGCGTAAGGATGTTCCGGTGCTGGAGTATTTGGGTAAGAATGCGGGAATAAGGAGAGCTAAAGGAGAATTCATTTTGAGTATGAATCCCGACATCATTCTCACCAAAAGTTTGGTTAATGAGTTGAAACAGCTGAAACGGGACAGTTATTATAGAGCGAATAGAGTTGATTTTTCGGGGGATTTAAACAACAAACATCTACTAAAACGGGTCTTTCTCAAAGGACACGATTATCCGATGAGCGATGTGAACGAGATTCCTGCTCTTCTTAGAAAGAATAAGTTCCGCAACGCATGGAAAGTATTCACCCCAAAGATTAGTTGGTTGCTGAATATGATCTCAGTTCCTGTTTATTACGATCAATTGGGTAACCGTTTTCACTGCAATGTGAGTGGTGATTTTATACTCATGCATCGCGATTGTTGGTTTGAATTGGAAGCTCATAATGAGAACACGCCCATCTCATTGCATGTAGATGCTTTGATGGTGGTTCAAGCAACCCATTTGGGTTTAAAAGAGAAAGTGTTGAACCATCCCATTTTTCATCAGGAACACGAAAGGCGTTATGATGCCACAAAGGTGAATCCCGAGTTTGAAAAAGCGTATCGGTTTTTCGAAGAACAATCTGCTTTGATGATTCAACAGCAAAAAGCCGAAAAATATAACGGTGCGCATTGGGGATTGGCTAAATTTGACCTTCCCGAAATGAACCTATAACTCCGTGAGGGACGATTTGTTTTACCTTTCTATTGTAGCCACTACTCGCAACGACAATCATGGTGGCGATTTGCTCAGACGCACACAAGCTTTTGTTAATAGCGTTTACATTCAAGCAAAGAAGTTCAACCTTCCTGTCGAGTTGATTATTGTGGAATGGAATCCACCTGCAGATAAACCGTTGCTGAAAGAGGTTCTGGTTGGGCCGAAAGAGGACGTCCCCGTTGTTCTGCGCTACATCGTGGTTCCAAAGGAAATTCACGAAACCTATCGTTTTTCCGACTCACTTCCGTTATATCAGATGATTGCCAAAAATGTTGGTATTAGAAGGGCAAACGGTGAATTCATACTTTGTACCAACATCGATGTTCTTTTTAGTAATCTGTGCTTTTCCACATTGGCCGAACGCAAATTAGAGAAAGGTTCGTTTTATCGTGCTAACAGATGTGATGTTCCCAAGGAAGTTATGGACTATCCGACCCACGAAGAACAGCTCGTTTATAGTCGTGCCAACATTCTAAGGAGATTGGGGAATACATCAGGGCATGAGGCTTTGACTGGGCCTAAGTTCATTTTTCAGTATCCGAAATTGGCCAAGTTGCTTAATACGTTGCTTATAAAGCTTTGGCAGAAATTCCATCCTGGTGAGTTCGCCCACTTCGTTATCGACTTCATGGCTTGTGGCGATTTTACGTTGATGAGTCGCGAAGATTGGACGGACATTGATGGCTATGTTGAGTTGGATATGTATTCCATTCATATTGATAGTATGGGGCTTTGGTCTGCTTGTGCCAAAGGCAAGAAACAGGTCATATTTCCTTACGAGGCGTGTATCTATCACATTGATCACGAAAACGGTTGGGAGTCGGATGATGTGATTAAAACAATCAAATTTCTGTCAGACAAACCGTGTCTCGATTATTCCATCGTGCATCGCGCGGGGATGAAAATGGTGGCAAACGGCACAAATTGGGGACTTAATAAAACAGACTGGGGCTGGGCCGATGAAAAATTTGATGAATATGTTTTTGGCGATTAGGTTTAATCCATGAAACAGAAAATTGCTGTTGTTGGTGTAGGTAAACTAGGACTGTGCTTTGCGCTCAATCTTGAAAAAGTAGGATTTGAAGTCTGGGGAATTGAGGCCAATCAGGAATATGCAAATCGGTTAGCACAAAAGGACCTCGATAGCGATGAACCCCAAGTCAATGAGATGCTTCGTTCATCATCATCGCTCATAATTGCTGATGATATTTCGTGCATTTTTCAAGAGAATATTGAGGATGTTTTTTTGATGGTGGCAACACCTTCTTTATCCGATGGAGGATACAATCATTCGCAAATTGAACGTGTTGCAGATCGATTGATAGCCCTGGGAATGTCAGAAAAACCGCGTCATATTTACATAGGCTGCACCACCATGCCGGGTTACTGCGCCCAACTTGCCAAAAAGCTTGGGAAGTTCGGTTATACCGTTTCTTACAATCCAGAATTTATCGCACAGGGATCTATTATTCGCGATCAGCAGTTTCCAGATCAGGTTCTCATTGGGGAATGCAATAAGGAAGTTGGAGATAGGCTCCAAGCAATCTATCAGATGTTTGTGAAAAGCAAGGCGGTCTATTGCAGAATGGATCCGTTGAGCGCAGAAATAACTAAGTTGGCCACCAATTGCTTTCTCACTACAAAGATTTCATTTGCCAATTCGATTGGCGATTTGGCAAAAACAGCAGGTGCTAATGTTGATAGCATTCTGAAAGCCATAGGTTCCGATTCTAGAATAGGAGGGAAGTACCTCGGCTATGGTTTCGGTTTTGGTGGCCCTTGCTTTCCGAGAGATAACAGAGCGTTAGGAAAATATGCAGCCAGTGTGGGTTATCCATTGCGGATAAGCAATGCAACAGACCAGGTCAATGAAGAACATTTTCAGTTTCAACTGAAGAATTATCTAGAAGGCACTTCTCCATCAGAAACAATTGTTTTCGAAGGAGTTGCCTATAAGCAAGGAACAACGCAGATTACCGAATCGCAGCAACTCAGACTGGCGGTTGCCTTGGCAGAAGCAGGGCGTAAGGTCACGATAAAGGATTCGGTTGGAGTTATCAATCAGGTCAGAAAACTTCATCCCGGAATGTTTCAGTTTGAGACCGACCTCTCAGCCGTAGGCTGAAATAAATTACCCTTGGTGATAAATAAATTCTGAATGTCGCTGTTGGAGAAAAAATGGATTCCTTATTGGCTGATATTCATTTTGGCAATTGCCCAATATGCTAACACGCGCAACCATGATTTTGCTTGGGATGATGTAATTGTCATCACCGAGAATTCAAGGGTCCAGAAAGGATGGTCCGACATCCCCGAACTTTTTGAGAATATCAAGACAGCAAAGACCGAAAATCGTTACGGTTATCGTCCCATCTCACTTCTTTCATTCGCCACGGATATTGAGTTTTTTGGGGTGAATTCTAAGGTCTCTCATCGCATCAGCATCATTCATTATGGTGTGCTTGCCCTCTTAGTTTTCTTCTTTTTGCAAACCATTTTCCCTAATAGGAAATGGTTGAATTTTCTTGTCGCAGCCCTATTTGTTGTTCATCCATTACACACAGAAGTGGTGGCCAATATCAAAAGCCGCGATGAGGTTTTGGCCATGTCCTTCGGATTGATTTCTACGCTTTTTTTTTGGAATGGATTGGAGAAGAATCGGTGGGTCAATTATTCGTTTTTCGCTCTTTTTCTGATTCTCGCGTTTTTATCGAAGGAAAACGCTGTCGTCTTTTGTGGAGTTGCAGGATTGCTGGCATGGTACAAGTATTCTAGTAAAACGTGGAAGGAGTGGCTGAACATTGGTGCTCCAATTGTCATTTCCTTGGCTACTTTGGTTGCCATCAGGGTGTTCGTTTATTCAGATATTTTCTTTCAAAATGATGATTATGAACTCGACAAAAAGGGAATTTTTCTACAGGAGGGTTTTGTTGGAAATCCATTATTTGGTTTAGACTCGAATTTGGTTTTGAAATGTTGGAATATCATTTATCTGAATGGGCTCTACTTGGTTAAGTTTCTCGTTCCTTATCCTTTAGTGCACGATTACGGGTACAACTACCTGGAAGTGGTTGGGTATGCTGACTTTAATGCATGGCTTGCTTTTTTTGTTCTGATTGCCATTCTCGGATTTCTAGTCAAAGGACTTCGTGATCGGACAGTTTATGGCTTCGGCTTGGCGTTCTATTTTATCACAGCTTCCATCTACCTCCATATTGCTGGTTTGGCCCCAGATATTTTTGCTGAGCGTTTTATGTTTATCCCGTTGCTTGGGCTAGCATTGGTTCTGGTCGATGTCCTTTTTAGAATCGGTCAGGGTAAGAAAAAGATGGAAATGGCGATTGGAGTGGTTCTGCTTGTTCTTGCTTCCGGATTTTTCGCAATGAGTTGGAATCGGAATGAGGCTTGGAAGGACAATCGGACATTATTAGAAACCGACCTTCCTCGATTGCACAATGGAGCTAGAGCCAATTACAATTTTGCTTTGCTTCTTCATGGTCTTTACTATCAGAGTCCAGAAGCGGAGCAGGTCATTCTTGCAGACAGTATTTTGAAATACTATGAACGTGTTATGGACATAACCGATAGGCTTTACCCCGCTTATCTCGATCTTGGTGGTGCTTACATGGAATTTGAAAAGTTTGATGAGGCAAGAGCAGTGTTTCAAAAGGCCATTGACCGATACCCTCAAATATCCGCATCTTACGTTCAAATGGGTAAATATCACATGACCTTTAAGGAATATGAAAAGGCAATTCCGAATTTTGAGAAAGCAATAGAAAAAGGTGTTCAGGGCTCAGATTACTATTACTATTTGGCAATCTGCGAGTTCAATTCTGAGAATCATCAGAAGGCGATAGAGATACTCAATGCAGGAGAGAAAGTTGGCATAACTTCTGACGCATATTACGTGCTAATGGTTAATCTGCATATGAGACTTAAGGAGACTGAAAAAGCACAACAAGTGTTGAAAAGAGGTCTGGCTGCCTTTCCGAATAGTCAGGAACTGAATAACATGAAAGCATCGGTCAATGCCAATTGATACCAATCCTTAAAACCGATATTTGGCAGTGAATGAGTTGGCTTAATAAGAAATACATCATGTTCTTGGTAGTTGCAATCTGTAGTTTTCTGCAGTTCGCAAATACTCTAAATCATGATTACGCATGGGACGATAAGATTGTGATTCTCGATAATCCTGACGTGAAGGCAGGCATTGCAGGTTTGGGCGAAATTTGGCATAAGCAGCATTCAGATTATCTGCATGATCAGATTGGATACCGGCCCATCGTCCTCTCAACATTTGCACTGGAGCAGGAGTTTTTTTCGATGAATCCTAAGGTCGGCCATTTTATGAATGTGGTTTATTTCTCGATACTTTGCATGGTCATCCTTCTTTTTCTAACCGAAGTGGTTCCATACAAATGGAGGTTTGAAGCATTACTGGTCACGCTCTTGTTTTTGGTTCATCCACTCCATGTGGAAGTCGTGGCGAATATCAAGAGCCGCGATGAAATATTTCAGTTGCTATTCAGTTTGCTCAGCATCCTATTATATTGGAAATGGTTTGAAGCCAAAAAGGGATGGTTTTTGGTCGGATCTGCCCTTTTCTTTATTGCCGCTATTCTGTCAAGAGAAAATTCCATTGTTACCGTTGGCCTCATTCCGCTAACAGTTCTGATTTTTGGAACTGGTACATTGATGCAACGTCTGAAAAGATTGCTCCCTGTTGGAGGTCTGGCTTTAATTGGAGTGATGATTATTACGTTAAGTCTATCGGGCAATGCTGGTAAGGCCGAAACGGAAGGCTTAGGGATTGTATATGAACATCAGGATTTAGCCAACGGATTGTTTTATCACGGCCTGCATGGAATGAAGCGAATTCTCAATTTTAATCTTGTCCTTCTTCGCTACCTCAAAAATTTCCTTTGGCCGATAGACCTCGTTTACTATTACGGGTATAATCATTTGAAAGTTTATGAAACCACCAATATAGTTCCGATTATTGGGGTCATAGGGACTGCTTTTCTCACCTTAACTACACTTCTTGCGTTACGTGTGAATCGGATATTCGCTTACGGATCATTGTTCTTTTTCATCGGTATTTTTCCTTTCCTGCAATTCGTTAATTATATGCCAGACACCATGGCAGACAGGTTTGTTTTCGGGCCCTCGCTTGGATTGAGTATCGCTGGTGTTTCTAGTGTGGGTTGGATGCTAGATAAACTGTTTAAAAATGCTGAACAGGCCCGCATCTGGATTGTCGGGTTGTTGGCCTTGTCCGTGCTCGGATTCTATTCCTTCCAGACCTTCCAGCGTAACAAAGCATGGAAGGACAACTACACCCTTTTTAGCACAGATATTGGAAAGCTCGGGAACTGCGCCAAGTCACATGAGCATTATGCCGATGTGTTGCATGAAAAGTATTTGAGAACAGGTGATGCCGCGCTTATTCCAGAAATAACCTATCACTATCAAGCAAGCATTGAGATCAGCGATAAGAGCTATTATTCATTTATTAAACTCGGTTCCAATTATGCTTCCTTCGGCAATCCCGAATTGGGAATTCAGGTTCTGCGGAAAGCAGTCGAGCTATTTCCTGACAGGGCAGACCCCAACTTCTATTTGGGAAGTGCACTTTTTCAGCAGAAAAAATATTCTGAGGCCATCCCGTATTTCAAAAAAGGAGTCGAATATTCACCACGAATCTCAGATTCACATGAATTGCTCATTAGATCATACGAGGCAGTTGGAAGTTTGGACAGTGCGCTACTTATTGCCTCAAATTCCGTTGCGCTTTTTCCACAGGACATAAAGATCCGGGATGCCATCTGCGATGTCTATTTTGGGATGAAAGATTACGATATAGCCTTTGCCCATGCCGATACATTGCTTGATCTTGCAGGGTCAAACCCGGTCTATTGGAAAAAAGCCATCGGCATCAGGCAGTTGATTGGAAGGGACGCAGAGGCCAATGCACTTTACCGGAAAGGGCTCGAAAAAGGTGTTTCCTTCGACAACTGACCGTTATTTGTCGATATACTGTGCTGAATTGACCCCAAGAACTCCTCAATCAGAAAAAAAATCAGCTTCTTTGTTCGTTCAAATCGGCATCTTCAAACCATCAATCGGTTTTCCTATGAAAAGAATATTTACTGCAATTGTTGTTGTTTTCTCATTTGTTTATTCTCAGAATCTGTTTGGGCAGTGTGGAACGAACACGCAATCGGGAACGGTTTGTAATAGAGCACCCAATGGTAATTCGCCAAGCGGTATTCCATATCTGTATGGAACTCTTCTTCCCAATGCAGGATGTGGTGTGTTTAACGCAACGCCAAACAATTTTGGTCCAGGGCAGTATTTTCAAATGCCTGTTCTTGCGGGCGGTTGCTATTCAGTTAGCACTTGTGGAAGTTCCATAGATACGCAGCTAAGTTGCTTTCAAGGTACAGCAACTACAAGCCCCTTCGCTTATAATGATGATAATGGACCAATATGTGGAGGACTTCAAGCCTCTGTTGACATTACACCAAGTTTTACCGATTACACGAGGGTTCAAGTAAGAGAGTATAATTGCCAAGTTGGCGGGTCTGCTTCAGTTACGGTGAACGTAAGACAGAACAACAACCTCAACATAACTTCTGCCGCAACAGCCATGTGTGAAGGTCAGACTAGAACACTGGCAGCTACTCCTGCTTCAATTTCAGGAACGCTAATAGCAGGTAGTGGAGACCGGGGAACCTTTATTGGTGCTGGAGTTTCTGGCACAACATTTACAGCTCCTACACCAAGCGGTGCCTCGCAAACTTTCACCATCACCTATACGTTTGGTTATTGCACCACTACGCAGAACATTCTAGTACACCGTGCACCTACCACAGCCGCTGCTGGTCCTAATCAGAATCACTACTGTCCGATAAAACCCTTTACAGATAGAAAAAAGTCATTTTCAGCTTAAATTTTAAAGTCTTCAATCAGTTTTTTAAAAGTAAGCCCCCTTGGTTTAGGCTGAACTAAAATTAAGTCGAA
>Ga0209702_10005890_pt1 | contig 16237 bp, 13 predicted proteins | sample FRY01_FD_187210 | JGI IMG/M metagenome (GOLD analysis project Ga0209702, IMG submission 187210) | Freshwater microbial communities from Lake Fryxell liftoff mats and glacier meltwater in Antarctica - FRY-01 (SPAdes) (version 2) | ecosystem: Environmental > Aquatic > Freshwater > Ice > Glacier... | reverse complement strand
TCCACGTGTTGTGCATGAGTCATGAGGGCATGTGTAATGGCGGCCAGACACTTTTCGTTCTCGTTCACGTTCTCGTTTACGGTCATGCGTGCAGGGAAGACACCGACAAGGTACGACAGTGTCATCAAGTTGCATATTACGATATCGTGTTCCATAGCAAATTGTTCCGTGCCACGGAGCAAGTAAGTCTGCATTTCAGTGATGTCGCAGCCGGCGAAAGCCTGCTCAGTCGTGACGACTTGTTGCGATACCAATCGACTGATGTAGGTGGCAAATCTGGCCAAAAGAGCCGCGCCTACGCGGACTGTTTTTCTTCTGGGGCGAACAATTTGCATGCATCGAAACACCACAAACAACATGTTCTGTGTATCCAACATGAAAAAGGGCTCATTTTGCAGAGGGTGTGTGATGCTCTCAATGCTGGTCAAACACCTCTCGTGTAATGTGACGTCGGTCGGAAAATCGTACATGGCCGACACCAGGGATTTGAGAACATAGTCACGCAGGGGAACACTCAAGGCAACAACCGGTGGGGGCAGATACGACAAGATCCTGCACCCGTCCCGTTGAATGTCCACGCTGTGAGAGTGATATCGCATGCTTTGAGCAACCATACGGCGCATTCCGGCGGCTTCCGCGTTTGTACGGTTAATATTTGCTTGCCGAATAGGCAACGGTCCAAACGTCAGAGTCATCCGCAGCATTCCCATGATGGCAGTCTGTGTGATTTCATCTGCCAAAAACTCTCTCATACCAACCGACAGCTCTGCATACTGTCCGGTCATAGTCATGCGATGCAGTCCCGCGTACGGTTCTGCCCCTGGCAAAAGGGGGGCATCAGGTGCCAAGTCATTGACAAACTCAATGGCGCGCCTGTGCCAACTGGCTTTCCATACCGGGTCGCGCAGTCGGGCGTCTAGTGTGTTGCGTATTGTGACTGAAGCAGTACGAAGAAACCCATATTGGGCAAATGTGTCCTGTGTGGGATTTTGCGTCTCAATGTAGTGATCAAGATAGTGTGTAAATATATTGTCCGGTATGGCAAACAGTGGTTCAGCCATGAGGAATGTTGCTCGTGTCCGCACTAGTCTTGTGCTGCTGCTTATATACAAATGGCCCTCGTATGCCTTCGTGCATTGCTATTTCGAGCCAAGGGGTGTCACGGGGTGGCGTCTATGACGATAACAAACACCGCCATCGGCCCGGAAAACACTGAATGTGTGGGTGCATTCACGCGTCATTGCACGCCCAAAGGATCAGTTTCCGACCTGTGCAGGTGCAGCCACGAAAGACGCCAACATTGTCTGCAGCAACCCGCGTTGCACTTCCCATTCCTGGTCCAGTTGGGGCACAGTTGCATCTCGATAAGTAATCGTCAGAATATCGAGTGCACTGCACTCGGCAATAAACTGGGCATTGCTTGCATGATTCTGGCTTAGTACACACAAAAGTTGAAACAGGCTCGTGCAAATGGGTTTGGTCGTTGCCGAAGACTGTGCCACGCGCAACGCACTGACAAGTAGGGGCACAATGGAGTGGATCGGCATGAGCGTCTTGGCACTCGGCGTGTTGGCCACACCTGTTTGTGGGCACCAGAAATTGGGCAACAAGGCGCCAATGAGATGGATTGCATTTTCTGCCACCTCCTCGTGTTCTGCATGAATCATAAGGGCACGTGTAATGGTGCCCAGACACCTGTTGTTCTCCTGCTCCGGCATTTGTGCTGGGAAAACACCGACAAGATACGACAGTGACATCAAGTTCCAGATTGTGATTTGGTGGTCCATTGAAAAATGGTCCGTGCGACGGAGCAAGAAATTCTGCATTTGAGCAATGTCGCAGCCAGCGAAAGCCTGTTGAATCGTGACGGCGGGTGAAGGCACCAAATGACTGATGTTGACGACAAACCTGGCCAGCACAAGCCCCCCTGGACTGACAATGCGCTGTGACAGGGGATGATTTTGCATACATTCAAACACCACCAACAACATGTTGTATGTACCCACCATGAAAAAGGGCTGATTTTGCAAGGGTCGCGTGATATTCTCAATGCTGATCAAACATTTCCGCTGTAGTATCTGATCGGTCGGAAAATCCCGCATGGCCGAGACCAGGGACTCGATAACATAGTCACGCAGCGCAACACTGAACGCAACGTTTGGTTCGGGCATGTACGACAAGATCCTGCAAGCGTCGTGTTGGAGGATCGCGTTGCTACGGTGATATCGCATGCTTTGAGCAACCATACGGCGCATTCCGCCGGCTTCCGCGTTTGCACGGTTGAAAACGCTCTGCAGAGGATTTTGCGGCATGAACCCAAGACTCAACCGCAGCATTCGCATGATGGCGACTTGCATGTTTTCATCTGTAGCAAACTCTCTCATACCTACCGAAAGCTCTGCATACAGTCCCAAACTAATCATACGAAACAGTCCGGCGTCCACTTGTACCCCTGGCAAAAGGGCGGCCCCAGGTGCCAGGTCATTGCGAAACTCAATAGCGCGACTGCGCCAACTGGCCATCCATAACGGATTTTGCAGTCGGTGGTCCACCTCGTCGCGTATTCCTGTTGAAGCAGTACGAAGAAACCGAAAATGCGAAAATGTGTCCTGGGTGGGATGCTGCAAGCCAGTGTAGTACTCGAGTAAATCTCCGGAAAGAGGAGGCGTGGCTCCAGCCATGGCCAGCGTTGTGCTTGTCAAAACTGGCCTGATGCTATTGCTTATATACGAATTCCGGTACAGTACTCTGGCCTCGTATGCAGATTGAAACGAACGTGAAATTGCTTTTGTGCATTACTACTACTTCGAGCCAACGGGTGGCACGGGGTGGCGTCTATGACGATAACAAACACCGCCATCGGCCCGGAAAACACTGAATGTGTAGGTGCATTCACGCGTCATTGCATGCCCCAAGGATCAGTTTCCGACCTGTGCTGGTGCAGCCACGAAAGACGCCAACATTGTCTGCAGCAACCCGCGTTGCACTTCCCATTCATGGTCCACTTGGGGTACAGTTGCATTTCGATAAGTCACCGTCAAAATATGCAGTGCCCTGCACTCGGTAATAAACTGTGTATTGCTTGCATGATTCTGGCTTAGTACACACAACAAACCAAACAGCCTCGTACAAATGGGTTTTGTCGTTGCCGAAAACTGGGCCACCCGGAGCGCACTGACAAGTAAGGGCACTATGGCGTGGATCGGCATGAGCGTCTTAGCACTTGCCGTGTTGGCCACACCTGTATGCGGGCACCAGAAATTGGGTAACAAGGCATCGATAAGAATGATTGCATTTTCTAACACCTCCTCGTGTTCTAAGTGGGTCATGAGGGCACGTGTAGTAGCGGCCAGACACTTGTTGTTCTCTTGCTCGGGCAACTGTGTAGGGAAAACATTGACAAGGTACGATAGTGATGTCAAGTTACATATTGTGATTTCGTGGTCCATTTCAAAATGTTCCATGGAACGGAGCAAGAAAATCTGAATTTGAGTAATGTCGCAGCCAGCGAAAGCTTCTTGAATCGTGACGGCGGACGAGTGCACCAAATGACTGATATTGAAGGTGAACCTGGCCAGAAGAACAGCACCTACACCGACAATGCGTTGTGACAGGGGATAATTTTGCATGCTTTCAAACACCACCAAGAACATGTTGTATGTACCCACCATGAAAAAGAGCGGATTGTGAATTGATTTTGTGATATCCTCAATGCTCATCAAACATGTCCGTTGAAGCATTTGGTCGGTTGGAAAATCCTGCATCGCTGAGACCAGGGACTCGATGACATAGTCACGCAGGGCAACACTGAAGGTAGCGTTCGGTTCGGGTATATACGACAAGATCCTGCAAGCGTCGTGTTGAAGGGTCGCGTTGTGACGGTGAAATCGCATGCTTTGAGCAACCATACGGCGCATTCCGGCGTCTCCTGCTTGCCTACGGTTGATACTGGCCTGCATAGGAATTTGCGGTACAAACGAAAGACTCGACCGCAGCATTGCCATGATGGCGGCTTGCATGTTTTCGTCTGTAACAAACTCTCTCATACCAATTTTAAGCTCCATATACAGTCCTAAACTAATCATGCGAAACAGTCCCGCGTCCACTGGCGCCCCGGGCAAAAGGGCGGCCCCAACTGCCAAGTCATTGCGAAACTCCAAGGCGCGCCTGTGCCAATTGGCCATCCATAACGGATTTTGCAGTCGGTGGTCCACCGTGTCGCGTATGGATGTTGAGGCAGTACGAAGAAACCGAAAATGGGAAAATGTGTCCTGGGTGGGATCGTGCAACCCAGTGTAGTGATCGAGAAAATCTCTGGCAATACCATGCGATGCTTCGGCCATGCCGAGTAGCATGCTCCGGTGCTATTGCTTATATACGGATGCCGACGCAGTAATCTGACCTCGTACTGTTATGTGATGAAACGGACGTGAAATTGCTTTTCTGCATTGCTATTTTTGAGCCGACGGGTGGCACAGCATCGATGCACGGTGCCAGCAAACCTTGACGGCAAAAAAACGCCGGCATCGGCCCGAAAAAACACAAAAGTGCATGGTTATGCACGCTTCATTCCAAGGACAACACCGAAAGAAACAACACACGGACACATGAGAAGTATATACGGTGCCGTGCAAACACGAAGTGGTGCGTCGCAATGGAGTACGACAAGCCCGTTGGTATCGCCAACATGGGCAACTCGTGCTTCTTGAACGCGCTGCTGCAATGTTTGTGCGTTCCCGCTACAGGCGAACGCACGAAATGCAGAATGCACAAAAGCACTGACGCCCTGGACGAGCTGGTGCAATCCGTGGTGGCGCGCCATGCTGGCGGTGTTGCGGCGCACACCGATGCGCGGGACTTTGGGGTGCGCGGCGCCAACGCCGGCACCGGCTACGCTCACAGCAGAGGCAGGCAAGATGCACCGATCACGCTGCAAACTCCGCTCATCCGTGAAATTTTTGACGCAGATCTTGGACACCAGGGCCAGCAGTGTCCGATGCACTTTTTCAGTGCGGCGTGCGCCTCAGGCGGGGTTTTGGCAGAGTGCTTCAACGCTACCATCGGCGAGGTGCTCACCTGTGGAGAGTGTGGAGCGAGTCTCAAGGCTCCACACAGTTGGAAGGACAACCACGTGCAGATTCTAAAATTCGACGCAAAGACCTCTGCTGTCACCTTGAAGGGTCTCATCTTTGAAAATATAATTTCGGCGCAAATCGAGGGATACTCGCCTGAAAAACACGCGTGTCTGGCCTCCTCAGGCCAGATGTGCAGCGGCAAGCACGGAGCACACCATGTGACATATTTTGCGCAAACGCTTCCCGAGCATTTGTGCTTTGCGCTGTCGTCGAGGACAGAGGGAGCGTTGAAGAATTCGCGGTACTTTGCGCCAGAGCACCGGATGGTATTGCCGGAGGTTCGGTATGCACCACCCGGCACCCCTTCCTCCTCTGGCGCTGCACCTGGACCCGCGAGTGTGCCGTACGAGTTGTATGCTACGATCACGCACAGCGGTCGCGATGCTCAGGGCGGTCATTTTTCCGCCTACGTGCTACGTGAAAACAAATCTTGGTTTCACTTGGACGACGAACGCGTGGAACAAGTAGACGCAGCCACCGTGCTGGATCCGCCCCGACACAACTCAATCTACATGCTGTTTTACCGACGGGAGACCGCGCCAAGTGCAGACGCAGACAACTTCCACCGCGCGGTTCGGCACCGCACACATTGAGCTCCGGCGCACCCATGCACGTGAGGGATATAGAATTAAGTATCATTACTTGGGCATATCAAACCATTTGAAACGAGCCGGAAAATGCATTCGCACCGGTCTCAACAATGGGTATACACGGTAGTGCAAACATGTGTTTTCTTTGTGTATTACATCGAACCATTATTTACAAATTTATACGGTTCATACGGTTTGTTGTATATAAACACAAGTCCATACGAATGTTCGGACGAAAAACGTATCATGTCGAATACGGCCATACACCATGCCTCCGAAAGCGCAATATACGGGCCATCTTTTAAGCATTGGAAGCAACAAATATACCACGAAATGAAGGAGTTGTGTTTCAAAATGAACCATCCGCCCTGCAAAATCATTGACATCTTGGGACATGTGTCCCAGGTGAAGAAACTTGTTGCATTTATCACTCTGAAAAGCAAGCATCCGGGACTTGGACGTCCTTATGTTGAGTGGATTACGCCCTCGTTGCGTGAGTTGACATCATTTGTCGATAGGTTGGCCTTGGCCATTGGAGAACTGCACTCGCCAAATGACAAAAATCCAATGCAAGTTTTCCTTGGACTCGTTGAACGCCATGCCGACTTTTGTCGACATGAGATGTTTCGAATTTGGGAAAAAGTCTTTGCCACCGCGTCAGACACAGACAACGATAACATTGCGGATCGATTCCATAGAATTTACGGATGTGGAGAAGAAGCAGCGTATTTCTTGGTTATTTCGGCCCTTCTACAGCCTAAAATGTCTCATAAGCCCGTTCCTGTGTTGGATTTGCTAATGCTGTCCGATATTTTCTCTGCACATGTCGGTGCACACAACCCGCAGATCCAGCATATTTTGAGGGAAATGGACAATATTGTTCAAACCGAATGCTCATACTATAGGGCCATTGCCCCTCAACCAATTTTGTGGCACACGCTTGAGCACTTTGGCGAGCTCGGTTCGGAATGTCTCGTGCAATTTAGTGCTCACGTGCCACCCGGTATGATGCCCCGTGAGGATGCCTCTGTAAATCATATTCAAGAAATCTCGCCAATTTGGAAGAGGTGGCGCGAGTATGAACTTCTGTGCGCAACCAGCCTATTATTGGTATTCGACAGTGCACTTCCAGTTCGTATTGAAACACGGACGATTTCCAGTGTGGAGATGCAAGCCATTTTCCCCCTACGCATAGATCGTGTTAAAATGGGGTTCTTCTACGGGGACGTAAAGGAAATGGTCGAGATAATACAGACAAATGATAGCTATGTCCGCGAATCCGTTCTTGCGAATACATATGAAATAGAACATCACCGTGCATTCGGATTGGATTTTTTGCGTCGCAACTTGGCTTTCAACGAACTGTGTGTAGGTCCCCTCAAGCATTCACACACTGGAAAACTCCAAGCACCGACATTATGTTTGCAGCAACGTACACGTGAGTGATACGACTCCCGAAGACGAGGTTCTTGTGTACTATCAGAATCTGCACATACATGCGTGTCGCAAGTCTTCAAACCCCGTCATGGTATATAGGAGTCAGTGCATCGACTTGCATTGAACACGTATGGTGGACACAGCGGCGAGCCATGCGATCGGTGACGACACTATGGCGCTACGGGCACAACTGCGTTTGTGCCGCGACAGACTTGAGAAATACGAACCCAACGTGGCATGCAACGTTCTGGATCCCATGCATCTTGTTTATGACATCCGTCGAATTTTTGACGAGCATCACCCCTTACAATCGCGCGCCCAACCTATTCCCACCCGCGACTATACCAGCGACACACTCTGCCAGGCGCACGGCGATATCTGGAACGGCGTGGACTCACATGAGGCGACGGACAATTCGCTGCGCGCGTGTTGCGAGCGAGTACTGGTTGCGGCAATGGGTGGAAAATACAACACCTATTGCCGCGAGCAGTCCTACTGTGCTATACAGGCGGTGCGCCACGCGTTACTGGGCGCGCGTCTCGCCACGCGATGGGAGGAGCTTGCCCGCCCACCGACGCAAGAAACTATTGTGTGGCACATTTTGCGCGAACACTTTACCGTAATGCAGGATGATATACGGCTGCGTTTGGAAGCGCCATAGTTGTGAAGTGCATAATGGAGTCACTGCCGATCGTCAGAGACGCGCGCATGCGCTGTATCCGCCTCCCATTTCTGACGGGTGGCCACTTGCGCACTCATCTTCTGCTGAAAACTGCGCTGTTCCATGTCCACGCTTGGCTGTTTGCATGGTGCAAGTGCATCAAATATGCGCGCAGGTGGTACGACCACGTGGACTGCAGTGCGTGCTGGTATGCGACGCTGTGCCAATGTTGTGGGAAGAATCTCCGTCGCCCATGGACTTTCGACGAAGAGCTCACGTCGTGTGTCTTCACGATGTACAAAGTGCGGTCCGATGGCGGCTGCTGCTGATGTTGCAACATTTGCCACCGGCACCGAATTGCGGATTAGCGACAGTCCGCGTTCTCGAATGTCGGCCGTCGTGCGTGGCGGCTGCTTGACTGGCCACTGCCCTTCTTGCTGCCCGACATGTGTGTTTTTACTGGTCATGTTTGCTGGCATGGCAGTCGCATCGAAAGCATGCGACATGTCTGTTTTGTTACAATAGTAGCCGAGTGCGCTTATTTATATAACCAGCAGTGACGGCCGACTGACTGTACCTCACGACACCAACCAACACCCGTACCCAAAATGGATGAACTCGACCCTATAAAGTATAGAGCACTGCACGAAATTTACTTTGTATTCCTATTCTCATCCCATGGCACGCTCCAACCAGAATATGAAAACCAAGACCACACAGCAGAAAAACATGGCGAAGAGGCACATCGCCAAGAAGCACGCCGCGAAGCCGTCGCCTGTCAGGCTGATGGCCGACCTGCAGATGCAGGTAGCGGAAGCACGCGCAAAGATCCACAAACGCACGGTCAAGTACAACCTCAAGCTTTGTGTGATGGAAGAGGAAGTGCTGTGTTTGCAGGACAGAATCAAGTGTTTGCTACACGATTCGTCGCCTTGACGCATTCAACACGTTCGCACACAAAATACACACGGGATGCTAGCTGTTTCATACCAGCTTTCAATAAATATGCAAAGGCACAATACAACTGTTGTACAGGGTGTCATAGTATGAGCGATCAGAAATCCGTAGGCACCGATGTTCTCTCGACTTTGAGAACACAGTGGCCAAATGCAGCGACACAGCACATAGATAACACGCACGTAGCGCGAGCCATCATATATAATCAGGACCAGGGTCTTGTGAGGGCGGCCATGCCCACCAAGGGTAACAAGGGACGTGCTATTCTTCGACACACTGCGTTTAAACATCCGCATGCAGAGAGACTGATTTCCGAGACGCGTGTGCCGGCTCACCAAGTGTACAACCCCAAGAGCTCGCGCAAGCATAACGACCGCGCGTTTGGGAGATTCCTCGCGACTATTCAGGCCCTATACTGCGCTACAAAGGATGCCGAAGGTGAACACGACTCGAACTTGATTGTGCATCTGAATCACGACACACCCACGTGTTTCATGTGCGACAAGACGACAGCAGATATGCATCCGCTCATGAATCGCAAGGGGAATGGGCAGTATTTACGATTTGGGCCGGTGTCCGTGCCCAACGAAATCGTCCAGTTTAAGATGACGGGGACATATCTCAACGTGGATACGAGTAGCGCGTTCGAGAAAGAGATTCCTATCTGCTCGACGTGCTATGCCCAGCGGATCGCGCCTTGTGACTATTACGCACCGCAAACGTGCTTGGCCGAGCACACAGCAGCCCAGACCATCATGCGCCGGCACTGGCAGAACGGTGGCTTCTTTGACTGCTGCACCACCGTATACACCGAGGAAGAACCATGCTGGCCCAAGTGATTTGTGCTGGGGTTTTATTAGCTCTACATTGGGCATTTTATCCATGCATAGCACACATTGCAAGCTTGACCCCACATTGTTTTGTGTTCTTTCTGGCTTGATATATAAGATGGCGTGGTCTAACGTTTCAACCGCGGGCTCGGCGTTCTCGACCTCGATGTCAATATCAGATGTCGATCCTCGAGAGACCTATAGCGAAGAAGAATTGACATCACTCTATGCAGATGCAAACTATAGAACCGAGACAATACAACAAATGTATGCGAAGTTTCTAGTATGGTCGCAGTATATTGCGAATCATCCGGAAATGCCTGCTACGAATCGTGATTTTGTACGTCGGTGCGCAATGTGTGCCCAAAGCAACATGTCCGATATTCGAAACCATTCTGTCACCAGCCGCATACTTGGCCGACCTTGGCGCGAGACTTACAATATCGTTCTTGAGTTACATGCTAGAATCTCATCCGTAGAGGAGATCATGCAGAAGGCACGAGAACTGTACTTATCACAAGATGTTCCCGCACATATTGGTGGCTGTGCTGTTGATGTTTCGAATGCACGTACAGCCAAGTTTTTTCTGGCAATGTGCCAACAGAAAATCAACATTTTCAAGGGAAAATGTACGGCACGGGTGACCGAGCTGCAAAGTGTCGACACCAATATTTTTACGCAATCGTTGCCGTACGTAGACGTTCCGGGAATACCAAATACCATTGGGTGTCTATATTCGTGCATTTGGTTTTGTGATCACTCGACGCACTTGATTTCGTTCATGTTGGAGGACTATTCTATAAACGTTACCCACAATCAAACACTAAATATGCAGCAATTCATTGCTATTCAGCGTAGTATAAAACTAATGCAAAGCAAAATAAACGAGTTGGGTGAATTCCTAGTCGCTGATGGGCGCGCTGGCAGCACTGTTTGGAATAGGCGTAATCAACGGGCATGACCTGACAGTGTCCTGTGAACGAGACACTCTATGGCTTCGATTGTAATACTGGCATTCGGCAGGGATTCTTGCTACGAAGGCCGCAGAAATGCATTAAATGCAAGATTGAGCCCTGCAAATGTGCATTCGACGTCGTCGGCATCACCGGGCAGATTTCCGCGACATGTCGCTTCGCCAAACTGGTGTCCCGATGTGCGCAAATCTGCGGGTTATACATACGGCCTTACTAGGCATAAATCAGTACGCATATCACTAGACTGATTTATAGTATTTGCCATGTAGAGAATGTGAACACGAACACGGACCATTTTCATGGTTTATTTTCCATTGCGACATATTTTTCATTCAATTTTATAAAACTCCACGATTGGTGTAATAAACAGTTTACTAAGTGCATTGTGTGGTCGATTCTATTTTCAAAATAATAGTTTGCACCAACACACATTTTGTTATATAAGTCCCTGTACTAGCTACACGACACGATAAACACCATGGATGTGGCAAATGACGAGTGGCACATTGTACACGACAACATGTTTGTACATTTCGATCGTCTGGTGCCGTCAATCAACAATTATGAACTTATAGTGCGATATGCACAGGTGCAAAGCGGATCCTTTGCTCAACTCAGAACGTTTTTCCGCATGCGACAGAATTGGCGGACGTGGTATATTGGGTTGAGACAACAAATGTTTACGGCAGTCACAAATAACCTTGTAAGCACAGTTGGAAGGCTATTTCATATTGGTGTGCGTGTTGGAAACCTTACTACACCTAATGGGGATCCAATATTCTTCCATGCATGTCGACACAATAGGGTGCAAATGGCGGAGGTGTTGGTAAGGAAAGGGCACGCTCTTGACAATATGCCACCCGATCGACAACTAGAACTGGTGGCTTCATGTGTGAGGTTAAACCACGTCAAAATAGTAGGTTTCCTGGTTGGAGAATGTAATATTGGCGTGATGCATGCGTGTGAATGTGGTGATACGGCACTACTACTTGCTGTAAAGAGGGCCTATGTTGAAATGGCAACTTTGCTCGTGCCACTCTCGGGAGACATAAACCAACTCCATGCCGGCTACACAATGCTACATCTTTGTATGCGACTGAACGCGCGACCCGGCCGTAATATGATGAGGATGTTGTTGCAGAGTGGTGCGAACCCACAGGTTCTGTCTGGTCAAGGTGAAAGCCCACTAGACCACGCAGTGATGTTCCAGTCTGAAGGAATGGTGAACGAATTATTAGACGGAGGCGCTGAGATCGAACATCTCAACTCCACTGGTAACACCGCTTTGCTTGTGGCAGTGAATCATGGTTATGTTGAAATGACCAAATTACTGCTGAGGCGAGGTGCAAATGCCCTCGTTGCCAATAGTGAGGGAGTAACGGCCCTGTCGATTGCCGAAAAGTTCAAGTATAGCGACATTTCGCATTTGTTGTTGAAATTTTGCAGCAGTGTGTAAGATGCAATGACTATTTGCCACGATACGTGTGCTCGGCACTGACACCGAAACAAACCTATATATATATATATATGTACGCGCACACGGATTCACTGCAACTTCGCGCGGTCGGGCGCTGTGATTGCAAGGCGCAATGGCAGCTGGAAGAGGCATTAGGAAGAGCCGTGCGCTGTCGTCCGGAAAAAAATCACGCACCCACAAAAAGGGCGCGGGTGCGAAGAAGAAGAACCGCAATGCCGTCCGGAAAAACACTGCCCCGCGAAATCGGAACATGCCGCAGAACCAAGAGACGTTTATCTACATTTTGCAGTCAATAGTACACGAGAAAAAGTCCTATGTCGGAGTGACCAATAGTTTACCGCGCCGATTACGTCAGCATAACGGAGAACTGCCAGGTGGCGCGCGGTACACCCACGCGAGACGACCCTGGCGTTTCTTTGCCATCTTTGTTGTGGGTAATCGCCATGATGCTCTGTCTATCGAATGGAAGATCAAACACTGTAAACGTGCATCCGACGGTGTCGGTATCACCGGGAAAATTTCCGCGGCATGTCGCTTTGGCACAATGGTGTCGCGGTTTGCGCAAATCAGTGGCCCTGTGTTGACGCCACGGGTGCACTCGCAGAAAAATTTGGCGGTATAGCGCTTGGCTGTACAGCAATGTTTAAATTCAGTCTCAACAGTAGGAGAGCTTTTCTCCACTTTATGTTTTGCGAAGCCGGAAAGGTTATGCCTGCAAGGGTCGATTTTTTCGGGAGATTTGTACGGGTTGCGATATTCCTGACAGCGGCATCGTCCGCGAACGCTCCGTTATGCGTAAGATGCGCGAGCAATATGGTGGCGCCACGTGTGTACCCGGCCTTGTCGAGTGCGACGGCCAGCGCGACGCCGGTTAAACCAATGACGTCGCGGTTGGCAGCCGATTCCGCGCAAGAACATAGTGCGTCCAAACATTCATTAATTACGAGGGCGGGCACGGGTTTCTTGACCGCGGTGGCCATGATGATTGAGATTGGGTGGTAGTGTGCTTGATCATGCAGAAATGAATTGTTTGAATGACATATTAGCACAGTGCGCGCACGGATATACATGGCGTCTTTCAATTTTGTTTCGTAGCAGTACATGCGCTCCATCATATGACACAGCACGCGGACGCCGGCAATTTCCACACTGTTGGCTTTTTGAATTCTGCGCGCAGATACGACTGCCACGATCAATGTTACGCCATCGGCGAGGTACAGTAGTTCGCAGTTTTTGTGATGTAGATGGGTGATGGATTTCAGCACATCGAGGAAGCCGACCAAGTACTCGGCGTGTACCGCGGTGTTGTTATTCGTATCGTACAATCGTTTGAGTCTGTTTAAAAGTATGGGCATCGCACCTGTGGCCCCCATGATGTCCTGCGCCTCTTTGTGGTACAACTGCTTGTCGCAGTCCTCTTCGACAAATTTCAACAGCGCACGAGTGCCCATCAACTGGTCATAATTATCGAACGACTGATTTTGCACGAAATTCAAAGCGCATATAATGTGGGGCATTTCGTTGCGATTCAACCCCTTCAGGTTCAAGGTCGCGAGCTGCATGAGCACCACACACCCCCGTGTCTGCATTTTCACACAGTTCGGGAAAGCGTTCATGGCGTCTGTAACACAGAGATACATCTCATCGTCGACACCGACCGTAGGGGCGGGCGGGCAAATCCACTTGCTGCTGAAGCGACCCAACAATTCGAAACACACGAAAATGCTGTCCAACGTGGTGGCCACGCGCGTCTGCGTCGTGTCTCTGGGTTGGACACCGTGCATTTGCGCGTGGAAAAAGTGGATTTTCTTCAAACACCGTAGCACAAGCAGGACGAGGTCATATTGGCCAGCGTTGCGCATTTCATCATGATGCGACAGGTTCGCATCCAGCGAGCTGACTATGTTCAACAGCTTGACTGCATTGTGTTGTAGGGTTTGTATCCCGCCTCTTCGTATCATGCTCTTGTCTGAATCAACCACGCACATCGACATGGCTTCCAGGGCAACCGTACAGAATGGCACAATATACTTGGCGTGGAATCTCTCTCCAAAATGCACCGCGAAAAAGGACAGTATGACAATCCCATTGCGTTGTATTTGAATGTTGAGCTGGTTTTGTTTCATCACGTACAGGAGCACGAAGATCGTGTTCTGTGGCGGCGACGTCAGTATTTTATATATGTCTCTTGTGTCAGAATCGACGGGGATCCGCTCTTTGGTGTCGCACCACGTGCGAAGTATGTGGTAAGCATGTTGCACAAACGCGACGTTGGTGGCGTTGCTTTGGAGTAAGCTGACAAATTTCGTATACTCGCGCTCAAGAATCAACTTGTCGGCATGCTGGTTCAGAGTGTCTGCTGTAGCACCCGACTGTACAGTGATAGGATCTGCCGCTGGTGATGGTTGGGCCTGCATTTGCGATGGACTAGGCAAATGCGACACACGAGATATCGTCGCCCACACGAGCACCTTATATACAAGGAGGTAGGTGAGGTGCATTTTTCTGGTGCCCTGTCACCCGACTCACATGCAACGATGTTTCAGGATTGTGCTCTCATTCATGTGCACCCCGGAAATGCAAGTAGGTTGGGGTTTGTTGGGCCACGCACGACTTTTATTACAGCATCACACCGGGACATTACCCTGTTTTTACACATGCATCTCTGTGTCTTGCGCTGGTGCATGTGCGGCCAATTGTTGTTGGGTCTGGTTGGCAACAACAATTTCGGCACGCGCCAATCTCAAACGGAGACTGTTGGTAATCGCAAACGACACTGTTGCTCCACTGTTCCATTCGTCCAGAGTCCTCTGCTCGACTTGCAAATATTCCAAAATCGACATGGGATGAGCGGCACGAAACACCTCGAGCTTTTGTTTGACATAGTCATACAAAATGCCTTTCACACAAAGTTGCTTGCAACATTGCAACAGTGTGGTTGTCATCTTGGGATCCACGAGGGTTCCATCGCGCCACGAATCAAGCTCCGCGCGGTCCATGTCCAGCTCACCCCAATAGTTATGCGGCGATAGTTCCAGCACGAGAGAAACAAATTCGTTGGCGTCAATCCACAGCATTCGATTGTGAAGATGCATAACTGTGGCCCGCGTTTTGTCGGTACCGTTATTCCAGGCTTGCATGGTTTCGGTGTTGAGTTGCAACAATCTCATGTCATCTTCCATGACCCCTGTTTTTTTCTGGTCCACCCACATTTTCACCTTCTGAACCATCTGTTGCACAAACTGTTCCTTAGTCTGCCCAGCAATGGGCATGGGTTGCGATGTTTCGTGTGACTCTGCACCTTGCTTGTCCGAAGCAACTCGTTTGGCACGCTGATGGTCGACATTCATGTCCGCCAACTCAACCGACCTCATGCGCTTGAGGGCCACCACAAGCAGCTGTGCCTGTCGGGTTCGTCACCAGCTTTGTCAAGACGAACGCGTGTATGCATGCGCTTGTGCACAAAAACGCACGGAGATTTGTATGTGCCAACGCAGAAACACAGAACACGAATGCCAGCACACAAACAGCTAAACGGCAACGAGCACTTGCACGCACCTCGCGGTGTAGGCCATATTGCGCTGTCATTGCGTTGGCAAACTCGTAAATCTGCCACATTTGCATTAAAATCAGCACATATTACACACAAATGCATATTCACAAACAACGGTTGTCTGCTTGGTATGCTGCATAAACAGCGATTCATACCGTCATGGTCTGCGAATTGAACGGACTATTGTTTTGATGGTCGTAGTAGGTTTGCGCTTTGATTTTGTCCTCTGCAGATACGGTAGCAGCGTACTTGATGATGGCACAACACGATACGATGACCGCTTGTCGCATTAGCAGGTTTGCCAGAGTACGCTGCAACTTTGCAAGGCACACTAGGAATTGCATGTCTTCGCGCAGTGCAGGCAACACCGGCATGAAAACCAGGTCCATGAGCTCTGCATCGGTGGTCAATTCCACGTGTATGCTCACCTTGTGTAGCAATACAATGCAAGCGAGATTCATTGGAGCCTGCTGTGTCGAATTCAACGCTGTGGGCTGTTGGTACAATTTCATTATCGTCTTCATGGGCTCTACTATGGTTAGGCCCATCAGTTCACATGCCACGGCCCTCGAGCACGCGCAGTTGAGAAACCAGAGACAAGCAATCTGTGTTGAAGTACTCGC
>Ga0209702_10005886_pt1 | contig 16244 bp, 13 predicted proteins | sample FRY01_FD_187210 | JGI IMG/M metagenome (GOLD analysis project Ga0209702, IMG submission 187210) | Freshwater microbial communities from Lake Fryxell liftoff mats and glacier meltwater in Antarctica - FRY-01 (SPAdes) (version 2) | ecosystem: Environmental > Aquatic > Freshwater > Ice > Glacier... | reverse complement strand
AAAGGAAGTGTATCAATAGCATCTGAAATAGACCTTGGAACAACCGTTACTTTGCGATTGCCATTTAAAACTTAGAACCTGTTTGTTTTTCATTCTGTGATATTTTATAATAGTTATACCAACTGGAATTATGTTTATATTCAGTTTGTTTATTGCACAATGCCGACTTATATTGATTTATGTTAAATTTCTTTGGCTATATCATATTTAATGTCCGTATACAGAAACGTCGTAATCAATAAGATGATGTTGAATTTTATTGGAGGTTAAAAATAAAAAGGGTGGCCGTGATGTGTAAAGGCCGCTTGAAGAAATTGAATACTTAAATACTTCCAAGACTTCTAGAAAATAAAAAAGACCTCTAAATTAATAAAGGCCTTTTCTACATAAGGGGTACCCGGAGCCGGAGTCGAACCGGCATGCCAGTGAAGGCACAGGTGTTTGAGACCAGCGCGTCTACCAATTCCGCCATCCGGGCATTTTTGCATGTTGCGTCCGCAACAAGATTATTTATATTCGGCGGGCTTTCCTTCGTCAGGTCCGCCATCCGGGCATTTTTGCATGTTGCGTCCGCAACAAGATTATTTATATTCGGCGGGCTTTCCTTCGTCAGGTCCGCCATCCGGGCATTTTTGCGATAATTTTGCTCGTCTAAGCAAAACTGTTGAAATCAAAGAACTTAGAAAATTGAAGACCGAGTTTCAGGCTTTTTTAAAGCCCCTTTCGGTACTGTGGAGTGCAAAAGTATAAAAAACTTCCATTTTTCAACAATCCTTTGTTAAATTCATTTTGATAAGCGCGTTATTTTTAGTTTCTTTGCAGCCCTTTTAATAGAAGGAAAACCATGGCTAGGCAAGTAAAAATATTCTCAGGTACTTCATCGAAATACCTCGCTGAGCAAATCGCAGATTGCTACGGTTCTCCTCTGGGAGACGTGAAAGTTGCCCGCTTTAGCGATGGTGAGTTTTCACCCTCTTTTGATGAAAGTGTTCGTGGATGTGATGTTTTTATTATCCAAAGTACTTTCTCTCCAACCGATAATTTGTTTGAACTCTTATTGCTAATTGATGCAGCAAAAAGAGCTTCAGCCCATTATATCACTGCCGTAATTCCTTATTTCGGCTATGCTCGTAGCGATCGTAAAGATAAACCAAGGGTAGCTATCGCGTCAAAAATGGTAGCCAATCTTTTAGTTGCAGCCGGCGTTACGCGCGTGATGACCATGGATTTACATGCTCCTCAGATTCAAGGATTTTTTGATATTCCTGTAGATCACATGGATGCCTCTGCCATTTTCGTCCCTTATATTAAGAGTCTGAATCTTCCAAATATGATGATCTGCGCACCGGATATGGGCGGCGTTCATCGAGCTCGCGCTTACGCTAATTATTTCAGTGCCGATATGTCAGTGATCGATAAGCATCGTAAACGTGCAAATGAGATTGAAGGAATGCAAGTAATCGGAGATGTTTCCGGTCGCGATTGTATTCTAGTTGACGATATCGTGGATACCGCCGGAACTTTGACTAAAGCAGCAAGTATGCTTGTCGATCAAGGTGCCGCAAGTGTTCGTGCTTTTTGTACGCATCCTGTATTGAGCGGAAAGGCCTACGAAAGAATTGCCGATTCTCACCTTACCGAATTGGTAGTCTGTGATACAATTCCACTCGTGAAACCGGCTAAAAAAATTACACAATTACCAACGGCAGCATTATTTGCAAAGGCCATTCAAAGAGTCTATGCTTATGAATCAATAAGCTCTCTTTTTGTTAAAGTATAATACAATTATTACAATGAAAACTATTGAAATTCAAGGATTAAAGAGGTCAGATTTGACCAAGCAAAGTTTAAAGGCACTTCGCATCGACGAACTAGTACCGTGTGTACTTTATGGTGGTGCTGAGCCTGTTCACTTTACAGTTCCATTGGCATCGTTTAAGACTTTGGTATATACCCCTAGTGTGTATATCGTTAAGCTTGTGGTTGATGGAAAGGAATACTCGAGCGTAATGCAGGATATTCAATTTCACCCTGTGAATGACATCATTCAACACGTTGATTTTTTAGAAATTAACGAAGTAAGTGCTGTTACAATTCAGGTGCCTATCAAAATTACCGGTGTTTCAGAAGGTGTGAAGCAAGGTGGAAAGTTGGTGGCTAAGGTGCGTCGCTTGAAAGTGAAAGCTCTGTCAAAACAACTTCCGGACTCTATCGAAGTGGATATTACCCCATTGAAAATTGGTGGTCATATTCGTGTTCGTGATTTGAAATTGAAAGGTGTTGAGTTTTTAGATGCTCCGTCAAATGTTGTGGTTGCAGTACGAACTACTCGTAACGTAGCTGCTGAACCTGTCGCAGATAAAAAATAATTCAAAATGATGTCATTATCCGCGAGGAACCTGAATAAGGTTCCTTTCGGTGTTTAATATAGGTTTCAATTGAAATATCTCATTGCCGGACTCGGAAATATTGGTCCCGATTATATCCATACTCGTCATAACATTGGTTTTGATGTGGTGGATGCAGTTGCAGGTAGTCTCGGTGCATCTTTCAGTAATGACAAAAAGGCATGGATTTCAGAAGCTAAGTTTAAAGGAAGAGCCCTTTTTCTTATAAAACCAAGCACTTATATGAATTTAAGTGGAGAAGCTGTAAGGTATTGGATGACTTCACTCAAAATTTCTCGCGAAAACCTTTTAATTGTATCTGATGACCTAGCGCTTCCGTATGGTTCGCTAAGATTGAAGCCTTCGGGAGGTGCTGCCGGACATAATGGATTGACTAGCATTATTGAATGTCTTCAAACTGACCAATTTGCAAGACTACGGTTTGGGATCGGAAGTGACTTCGCGAAAGGCCGCCAATCGGATTATGTATTGGGAAAATGGTCATCTGAAGAAGGGCTTCTCCTTCCGGAAAAAATAAAGAGTGCAGCTGACATTGTAAAGAGTTTCGCAACTCTGGGGATTCAGCCTACGATGAATTTATTCAATAATAAGTAACGGCAAGGTCTTTGCGACGTATAAAACATCTAAAACCAATTGCTCATGAAAAAATTAATTTACTCAATATACACCACCGCCGTTTTTCTGCTTTTTACATCTCAGGTATTTTCTCAATCCGTTTCCCTAGATCAAAAAATTACATCTAATCAAAAAGAAATAACTATTTCCTTATTTCCAATGCCTACAGATGGTATCCTACACATCTCTTTCAATAAATCATTAACGGAAGTTCCTTCGCTTCTAGTATATGACATGATTGGAAATTTAGTAGACAACATTAGTATCGATCGTGAATCCGCTTCTTCTTTTACTATCAATCTTTCAGGAAAGAAAGCCGGATTTTATTTCGTCAAAGTTCATACCGACACAGAAAGCTTTTCTCGCCGAATCACAGTAAGGCCATAACAAAATTATAATCATAAAAAAAACGGCTGCTTCAATTTGAAGCAGCCGTTTCTAATTTTAATTCTTTTGCTACTTTGTATAAAGTAGAAGAATTTGACAAACATAAAATCAAATAATTTATAAGTACTATCAGAATTACAATTTTAGAAACTCTGTTTAAAGCCCGCCCTGAAAAGAAGGAAATTTCCTTCTTTTCAGGGCGGGCTATGTTGATAGGGTGAATTTACGTAGTGGCGCATCGCGATGCGCCACTACGTGCAATGAGCCACTACGTGCAATGCGCCACTGCAATGAGCCACTACGTGCAATGCGCCACTGTAATGCACCACCGTGTAATGCGCCACTGTAATGCACCACTGTGTAATGCGCCACTGTAATGCACATATGTGCAATGCGCCACTGTAATGCGCCACTGTAATGCACCACTGTGTAATGCGCCACTGTAATACCCCAATGTGTAATGCGCCACTACGTGCAATGCGCCACTATGCAATGCGCCACTGTGCGATGCGCCACTACGTGCAATGCCCCACTGTGCGATGCCCCACTGTGCGATGCGCCACTACTTGCAATGCGCCACTGTGTAATACGCCACTGTGTAATGCGCCACTACTTGCAATGAGGCCCTACTTTAATTTTAATGTTGATTCCTTTATCATTTATCTTTTGGAAAAACATTTATTAATCTATTAAAAGTTGAATTCAATTAATATTGAAAAGACCCACATTAAATTGAATTTACTTTTCAGAAGTATTCACACCAATGCCCAACTCTTTTAACTGATGTGCATCAATAACCGAAGGTGCATCAATCATCACATCTCTTCCAGAATTATTTTTCGGGAAGGCAATGAAATCACGAATGCTTTCAGATCCTCCAAACAATGAACAAAGTCGGTCGAAGCCAAAAGCAATTCCACCATGTGGAGGTGCTCCGTATTCAAAGGCTGTCATTAAAAATCCGAATTGTGCTTGTGCTTCTTCATCCGTAAATCCAAGAATGCTAAACATCTTCTTCTGCAATTCTTTATTAAAGATGCGAATACTTCCACCACCAACTTCAACGCCATTGATTACCATATCGTAAGCATTTGCTCGTATTTTCCCGGGATCTGTATCAAGCAATGCAATGTCTTCTGCCAAGGGTGAAGTAAAGGGATGATGCATCGCAAACCATCGTGAAGCCTCTTCGCCCCATTCTAGCAATGGAAAATCAACTACCCATAAACATTGATAGTTGTCTTTGTTGCGAAGTCCGAGACGAGTACCCATCTCTAGGCGCAGCTCATTTAAAGCTTTACGTGTTTTTGAAGCTTCACCTGCCATGATCATCAATAAATCTCCGGCTTCTGCTCCCATGGTCAATGCCCAGGTCTTTAAATCTTCAGTGGAATAAAATTTATCAACTGTGGATTTAATGCTTCCATCACTTCCCATTTTCACATAGACGATGCCGTTAGCACCGATCTGCGGTCGTTTTACAAACTCAATAAGTTCATCTGTTTGCTTGCGTGTGTATTCTGCACATCCTTTTGCGCAAATTCCTACAATGAGTTCTGCATCATCAAAAACTTTAAAACCTTTTCCTTGCGCCAATCCATTGAGCTCGCAAAAGCGCATGTCGAAACGAATATCCGGTTTATCACAACCATAAAACTTCATCGCATCGGCATAACTCATTCTTGGCAATTCACCTAAATCAATTCCTTTTACGGTTTTGAAAAGATGTCTTACTAGTCCTTCAAAAGTTTGTAAAATATCTTCTCGCTCCACAAAACTCATCTCACAATCGATCTGCGTAAATTCAGGTTGACGATCTGCTCTTAAATCTTCATCACGAAAGCATTTTACGATTTGGTAGTATCTGTCAAAGCCAGCAACCATCAGCAATTGCTTGAAGGTTTGTGGCGATTGGGGTAAAGCATAAAATTGTCCTTGATTCATTCTCGAAGGAACCACAAAATCACGGGCTCCTTCTGGAGTAGATTTTATCAAAACCGGAGTTTCAACTTCTAGGAATTGCTGCTTGTCAAGAAAGTTTCTGGTTTCAATAGCCATGCGATGGCGTAACTCCAAATTGGCTCTTACCGACGCTCTTCTTAAATCCAAATAACGATATTTCATACGGATATCATCTCCACCATCCGTATTTTCTTCAATAGTAAAAGGAGGTGTAATGGCTGTATTTAAAATTTCTAGCTGATTGACGATAATCTCAATGTCGCCGGTAGGCATTTTGGAGTTTTTACTCTCTCTTTCTTTTACAACTCCATGGACTTTAATAACAAATTCACGACTCAGTTTTCTGGCTAAAAGGCACATCTCCACATTGCTGTCCATATTAAAAGCCAATTGGATAAGTCCGTAGCGGTCGCGCAAGTCAATGAATGTCATGCCTCCTAAGTCTCTGGACCTTTGAACCCATCCACTTAAAATAATTTCTTTTCCAATGTCACTAAGGCGTAATTCTCCGCAAGTATGCGTTCTAAACATATCAATTTATTATATGGCTACGAATTTAGTCCTAAACCTGCTATTGTCGGCGAATTTCTCAATACTTTACACCCTAATTTATGATCTTTGTCCAACAATATTTTATTTGATAACGAGTTATATTAGCTTCATGAATCTTATGAATCGATTCTTTATTTCATTTCTGGCCCTATTTCTTGTGTTTGATGGGAGTGTCAATGCACAGAGCTATTCCATTGGAAACTGGCGCGAACATCTTCCCTATTTGCAAGGAAAAGCTATAGCCAATACAGGGAGTCGGGTTTTTTGCGCTACCGCAGATGGTCTCTTCGCATATGAAAATTCCGACAATAGCATCAACCGTTTTTCAAAATTGAACGGATTAAATGATTTTGGAATCGGATCTATCGTTTACAGCGATGCTTATAAAGTATTGGTGATTGCTTATACCAATACAAATATCGATTTGCTTTTTGATGATAACAAGATATTTAACTTGAGTGATATTAAGCGTAAAAATATTCCGGGGAATAAAGTGATTAATCATTTGAGTGTAAACGGGCGCTATGTATACATCTCGTGTGGATTTGGAATTGTAGTACTTGATTTGGAAAAGAAAGAAATTAAGGATACTTATTTTATTTCAAATGCAAGTGTTCATCCGGAAGTGATGGATGTAGTTTCTGACAATACTTCTTTGTTTGCTACAACCGAGGATGGAGTGTATCGTGCTGCGTTGAATGATCCATTTATTTCCAATTATACAGCATGGACAAAAATTTTAAGTGATACAGGAAATCAAGGTGTTTTCAATCGTGCAGTTTATTTTAACAATAGTTTGATTGTAAATTATTCGAGAGCAATTGGTGATACGATGTTGGCATGGAATGGCTCTTGGGGAGTTTCCCTTCCTGCTGTTTTGATTGACCCGGTTCAAAAGAGAAGTTTGAGAACAGAACAAGGCAAATTATATCTTACTAGCGCTTCGGGACTTTATGTTTTTGATGCTAATTATAATTTAATTCGTCAGATTGATGCTTCAATAATTTCTAATCCTAATTTTAATGATGGGCTAGAAGATGCAACAGGAGAAGCATGGATTGGTGATCAGTCCAGAGGCTTGCTACGTGTGGTAGGAAATAATTATGAAAAGTATTTACCGGTGGGACCCAACTCTTCACGTTGTGCTGCTATGCAAGTAGTCGATGGTAAATTATGGGTTCTACATGGTCCTCGAAATAAAACCTGGAACAATGCATATCAATATGACGGTTTCTCTTCTTATGACGCCGGTGAATGGGTAACCTATGATGGAAAAAGCGCAAATACTCCCCTGTTTTTTCAGTATAATTTTTATGATAATGTGTCGCTCGCCGTTGATCCATCAGATAGAAATCATTTATTTATCGGATCGAGTGGAGCTGGTCTTTTGAATTTTAAAGACGGTCAGGTGTTAAATCGTTTTGACACTTCTAATTCGACCATCGAAAGTCAAATAGGAAATTCAGCTCAATTTAAAGTGCATGGTATTGCAATGGATCGAGATCGAAATCTTTGGGTGTCGAATGCAGGTGTAAAAAATGTTATTAGTGTCTTAAAAACAGATGGAACCTGGAAGACTTTTACTTTTCCGGGTAAAATCAATTCACAGGCAAAGACAGGTGATATGGTGATCGATAATAATGGATATATCTGGACTTCTATTTTTGAAAATATCGGAGGCTCGGAAGGGATTTTATTTTTTAATCCGAATTATACAATTGATAATACGAACGATGATCAATTTGATGTAGTAGATTTTTCTTCCAATAGGATTCGAGCAATGGCGGTAGATAAAGAAGGAACAATATGGGTGGGTTCTGAAGGCGGAATTTATATATTTTATCCACCTTCTGTTGTTCCGCAGCAGATCTTAATCAGGCAAGATAATACCTATCAATATTTATTATCGGCAGAGGTGGTAACTGCCATCGCGATAGATGGAGCAAATCGCAAATGGGTAGGTACAGAGTCCGGCGGATTGTATTTATTTAGTCCTGATGGACAAAATCAGATAAAACATTTTACAATTGAAAATAGTCCTTTGTTCTCTAATAATATTAGTTCACTAACTATCAATGGAAAATCCGGAGAGGTGTTCATTGGCACTGAAAAAGGATTAATTAGTTATCAAAGCGATGCCATAGATGTAGATGAATTAATTGCCGGATGTGATGGTGTGATGGTATACCCAAATCCTGTCAAAGCTGAATACAGCGGTCCTATAGCAATAAAGGGATTAGTGCCAAATGGAATTGTGAAAATTACGGATCTAAGTGGCGGTTTGGTTTATCAAACATCCGCACTTGGAACGCAGGCTATTTGGGATGGAAGAAATTTTAGTGGTGAAAAAGTGGCTTCGGGAGTTTATCTGGTTTTTTCTTCAGATGCAACCAGTGAAAACAATTGTGTGACGAAACTGATGTATTTTAAATAAGACCAACACCATTTTGAAATTTTAATTCGGGTATTTTAATCTGTTTATTTTTAGATGTAGGCAGAAGAAAAATTTGATCAATACAAAAAGTGCAAGCCTCAAAAGTAAATTTTAACGATTTAGAATTCATTAAACGAAAACTTACTCTGGCAGGTTTCTGAATAAAAAAAGGCTGCCTCTTGATTTTGAGACAGCCTCTTTTCTATTTTATAAATAAATGACTTATCCTTTTTTCGCCATGTAATTGTCACTACCACGACGTACTTTTGCATCATACCAAAGCCAATAGATAACGCCAATGGTAATAGAAATTCCGAAGAACCAGTTTAATAGGGCACCGAAACTTGGAAGGTATGGGAAGATGGATTCTGCAGCAGTTGCAATTCCTTTAAAGATGGCAGTCATATTTTTCGTTTAATTTGTTGCAAATTTATAGAAAAATATCAAGTATAAAATATAATGTTAATCCGAAGCTTTAGAAGCGTACAAATTTTTCCGGTCATCATTTTGGTGTTGATTTCGGCTTTGATGTGGTTTACCTCATTATCAAGTGGTTACAATGTAGTTGCTGCCAATGGAATGCCTCTTTATGATTTTACAAGAAGTCTTTTTCTCCACCTACCGCTATCTGTGGCCGCCTCTTTGGCGTTTGTGCTTTTTACAGGACAAGCACTTTATATTAATTACGTTGTAAATAAACATGAAGTTTTATATAAACAATCGTGGCTTCCGGCATTAATGTTCGTCATCATCGGTGGATTAATGCCGCCTTTTTTGTGGATTCATCCCATGCTATTTGTGAATGCTATCTTGATTTTTGTCTTTGATAAGATTTTTTCTCTGTATAAACATCCTACTCCATTGGCACCTGCTTTCGATAGTGCTTTCCTCTTGTCATTAACCGCTCTGTTTTATCTGCCCGCAGTATTTTTATTCGTGTTTTATGTGTTCTGCTTATTGATGCTCCGTCCTTTTTCATGGAGATTATGGATCGTTAGTATCATGGGACTCTTATTGCCTTTTTTCTTTGCCTTTCTTTATTATTATTTGAATGATGAACTCTTTGAATTTTATGACAGAGTGTTTATCTCCGGAATAAAAAGACAAATTGATTTAAGTCATTTTTTTAATGTGAAATATTCTTTGAGCATTGCCATCGTTGGTTTGTTATTTATCCTATCGCTTTTGAAATTGCAAACCAATTATTTTAAAAACGTAACCAAAGCTAGGTTGATACAGCAGTTGCTTATTTTGATGATACCAATTGGTCTTGTTTCGGTTTTGTTTTCTCAAGATGAATCACTCTACCGATATAGTATCTTGGTTTTGCCAATCTCAATTTATCTGTCCTATTATTTTCTCTCAGGAAAAAAACAATGGGTGATGGAATTGATGTTTTTGTTGTTGAGTGCCGGTTGGATATATAACTTTTTCGTTATCTAAGTCTAATTAAATTTGATTGCGAAAATTAAATGCCGGCTTGGTAGGTACTAACAAATTCTTTCGGTAGGTCGGGACTAATCACCACAGAAATTTTTCCTTTCCTTTCAATAAATACAAGATTACTTCTTCGACTACAAAACCAGAGCATTTTACCAAGGTGCTTGGTGTAATAACGACCCGTATAACCGAATATTCCTCCATTGCCAAAAGTACGAATTGGCCAAGCAATTTCTTTGTCAGTTGGAATGCGAACAATTTTTATTTCATTTGCGGAAATCATTTTATCTTGAAACATCCTTTTGATAATGATATTTCCCTTTTCGATTTTATAGGATTGAGGTCGAAAAACAAACAGCGCCAAGCAAACGATTAATAGCAGAATACTACTTAACCCGAAAATATAATGAGATCGGTATCCCATATTCATTTCGCTAAATTGAAATACTGCAATCCCAGCCAAAGAAAAAGAAATAAGGAGGGTCGTAATGATGATTGAGAATTTGTCTCTGCTTAAAGTGAATTCCATCGTGTTTATTTATTCTTTAGAGCTATTGTAAATCTTAATAAGCATTTCATTGCTTTCGTTCTTCTTTAAAGTATTTAACTTGTCAATAGCAATTTTTTTTGTTTCGTTCCAATTATTTACTGCATTTTTATCTTGTCCAGTACTGTAAAATGCAATTTGTTCATCGCAATATTTTATGATTTCAGCAAAAGCCTGCACAGCAGCAAGTCGTGTAATCCATTGCGAATTGTTTTGGGAAACTTCAAAAATATTGCTTATTCCTTCGTTGATGTTTGAATTTTTGTTGCAGTTTTTTAGAAACTTTCCATAGTTCTGAATCATGTAATAGGTTCCAAATCCTGTACTTCTCAACAATGCTTTTGTCATGTAGTTGGATTGTGCATCACTTCCATTCTTGCTGTATAAAGCGGAAATTATTCGTACGATTTTTGGATGTTGATCTTTTTCCATTTCATACGCGATAAGCATAACACCATCTTTGTCTCTTTTTACAGCGGCATTGAATGCTGTCTCCACCACTGAATAAGCACTGTCGGAAATAGCGTTTTTAAAATAAACCAATAAGTCATCGTCGTTATAGTATTCATCTAATGCACTCATTATTGCATCACGAACATCGCTTTTAGTTTCTCTCATGCCTATTTTCATGAGCATTTTTTTGTACATCTCTTTCTTTTCAGAACGTGCCAATGGTTCAAATTTGGAAATTGCAGTCTCTCTGATTTTCCAGTTTTTATCCTGTAATGCTGCAAGAACTAGTTCCGCTTCCTGACTACCTTCCTTGTAGTCGTTTCCAATTGCCTGCAGCGCATCAAATCGATCTTGAAATAGTTTCCCGTTCTTGTAAAGAAAGATCCATTCTGCATTAGTGTGATTGTCTTTTCGTGTACACAATAACATTTTTTCAGCATCTACATTGATGAAGTCAGGTACTGTATTTGATAAAAATCTAAAAGTTTGCTCTTGCTGATTTAGTATAACTCTTTCTCGTTTTATACTGTTGTTCGAGTAAATATCAATGTCGATCGGTAAGTGGTAAAGCGGCGTTTCATTCAAATCCTGATTTTGCTGAATGGTCACCAGTGCGGTTTTAAAAGTATTGTCGTATTTGTAATTGATGGTTAGCACAGGATGATTTTTCGCTAAATACCATTGATTGAAAAACCAGTTTAAATCTTCTCCACTTATTTCTTCAAACGATAAACGTAAATTATGCACTTCTACATTTTTAAATTTATTGGTTTCAAGATAATGTTTTAAAGAAGCAAAAAACACATCGTCGCCAACATATTTTCTAAGCATGTGTAAAACCAAACCTCCTTTCTCATAACTATGTCTGTCAAACATGTCTGTAGGGGCATCGTAGTAAAAACGAATTAAGTCTACATTTTTTGATTTGGATTCTCTTAAATAAGAATTCAAATCCCCCTGGTGATAAATATCAGCTTCATCGCGACCAAATTTATATTCATTCCATAGATATTCTCCATAAGTAGCAAATCCTTCGTTAAGTGTAGTATTGGACCATGACTCACAAGTAACATAATCACCAAACCATTGATGAAATAATTCATGAGAAATAAATTCCTGGTAATCTCCATCTAATAATTCACGTTCATCTCTTTGTATAAAGTCTCCGTGAATTGTGGCAGATGTATTTTCCATAGCCCCACTCACATAGTCTCTCACTACAATTTGACTGTATTTGTCCCAAGGATATTCTACACCAAGTTTGCTTGAAAAGAAAGTCAACATTTCAGGAGTATTCCCAAATATTTTTCGGGCTACATTTTCATATTTAGGCTCCACATAATAATTTACTTCCTTTCCTTTCCAGGTGTCTTTTACAACAGAATAAGGTCCAATAGCCATCATGGTAAGATATGGAGAGTGAGGTAAATTTTGTTTCCATGTGTCGGTTCGAGTTCCATCTGAATTGTTGACGCTGTTGGTCATGGTTCCATTGGAAACAGTTTTAAATTTATTATCTACCGTAATTTTAATTTCTTGTGTCATTTTTTGATTGGGCGCATCAATCGTTGGAAACCAAACAGAGTTGGCTTGTGTTTCTCCTTGCGTCCATATCTGCTGAGGCTTGTCTTTATCTCTCCCATCCGCATTGATGAAATACAATCCTTTGTCACTGGTGATCGCACGACTTCCTCTTATATCTTCTAATTCGTCGGGCTTTGCAATGTAATCAATGTGCAATGTGATGGGTTCCGTAGAAGTATACATACGTCTTAAAAAGACATGTAAACTATCATTTTTGTAATCGTATTTTAATTGAATTGAATCTTTTCCATTCACGAGTTGAATTTGATTAATTTGCATACCCCTTGCATTTAACCAAACATTGTCCTTGCTCGTGAAATGTGCTTTTAAAGTGATGGTTGCTTTGCCATACAAGTATTTTTTATTCCAGTCAAAACGAACATCCAATGATGTATGAATCAAGTTATGCAATTTTGTTACAGAAGACCTATACGTATCATTTTCCGGACGAACATTAATTTCAGGTAACTCTCTTATTTCAGTGGTGATGGGTTTGTTCGTTTTGCAAGCTGCAAATAGCAGGAACGATAGAAGGACTAAATTAATCTTTGATAAATTCATTTGGCGGGTAGTTCTGCTCAAAAGTAATCTCTTCTTTTGAATTTCCTTGTTTCAAAGATGAAAATCTAGTTGTTGATATTGTATTTTTCCTTGGCGTTCACATCGCTACAAATTGAAATGAATCTTTGAATGCAATTTTAAAAGAGCATTCTCAAAAGCAAATTTTATTGAATTAGAATTCATTGAGCGAAAGCGCGCTGGGTCCTTGCCTGATAAAAAGAGGCTATCTCATGCTTTTGAGACAGCCTCTTTCCATTTCTATTGATCATCTGAGGGTAAAGGAAATAGGTAGTTTGTATTGTACATTAACTGCTTGCCCGTTTTGTTTTCCTGCTCTCCAACGCGGCATTTTTTTGATCACGCGCATGGCCTCTTCTTCACAGCCTCCGCCAATCCCTTTCAATAGTTCAATGTTATTGATATCACCTTGTTTGTCTACTATAAAACTGATGTATACAATGCCAACAAGGTTTTCTTCACGCGCTGCTGAAGGATATTTAATGTTAGATGATAGGTAGGCCATCATAGCACTTTCTCCTCCGGGAAAAGTGGGCATTTCTTCTACCCACAAGTGTACATTGGATGTTCCGGTTTCTTTGTTGTCAACAGGATCGGGTAGTGGATCTGTAGCAGGAACGGAGTCGTTTAGGTTTGTTTTAGTAGAAATTGTAAGCTTTGATAACTCATCTTGGGATAGATTTTTATCATCAAAAGTGGAGTCTCTTACTACCAAATTTGAAAATTGCCTTGTGGATCCTTGTGGTTCTGGTTTTACAAAATCAGGCTTTTCGGGTAAGGGAATGAATTCATCAGGCAGAATGATTTCTTTTAAATCCACAATGATTTCTTTCGTTGGGTCTTTAATGATCGTTGCTTCAGGTCTAAAATAGGAGAGAAGCGAAGGAAAAATAACAAGTAAAAACAGACTTGAAAAAGTGATAAAAACTGCTTTTGTGATAGTTTGATTGTAATCTCGGCGCAAAGTGTAAGCGCCATAAGCCTGATTTCTATTTTGAAATACTAATTCAAGCCTTTTTTCGGAGATGGGATTATCCCAATTTTTTTCGATGAAGTTCATTTTTATTTTTTGTTAGGGATTGAGACGATAACGATGTAGGTCACGGAGATATTCCATAAATTGGTCAGGAACAAGTAATAATTGCTCGATGATTTCGAGCCAACGGTCTGGTTTTTTAGATTTTAGAGGGGGTTAATGATTTCATATCATCTCCGTTTCTTTTTTCGACCTTTATTACTACTATTGTAATCTAAATCTAACCTTATGTTTATAGGACTTCTCCACTTCCATAGTTTATTAAGATGGATCATGCTTATCCTTTTAATTACAATTGTTATTAAGGCATTAAGAGGACGAAATGGAAATACGCCCTTTTCGACAGGTGACAAAAAACTATCGCTTTTTGTGATGATTACTGCGCATCTGCAATTGATTTTTGGTGGGTTTTTATATGCTGTAAGTCCAACAGTGCAGTCTGCAATTTCAAATATGGGAGCATCAATGAAAGACGGGGTTGCACGTTTTTGGGCGGTAGAACATATCACTATTATGATTTTGGCCATTGCACTTTTAACCATGGGTCATATTAAATGTAAAAGAGCCAAGGGCGATCAAGCCAAATTCAAAGTGCAAGCTTTGTATTTTACACTGGGATTAATCCTTATTTTAATATCAATTCCATGGCCTTTCCGCGAAGTAGGTTTTGGACGTGGATGGTTTTAGGTTTCAAAAATAAAGATGAAATGCTGTTTCGTTTGCGGTGTTTTCCGATGAATTATTCTTGCCATTAGATGCTGTGAATTGACTAACTTTGTCTTTCAATTCATCTTTATTTATTTCTATCTAAATTATCTTTGCCACATACACCTACTGATTTAACCATTGCTCCTGAGCGCATCATTCTGATTGGAATTTCTACTCGTGATCAGAATATGGATCAAGTGAACGAGTATCTTGATGAACTTGCCTTTTTAGCAGAAACTGCCGGCGGAATAACTGTAAAACGTTTTACTCAAAATCTGGATCGTGCCGACATCAAAACTTTTGTAGGAAAAGGAAAGATGGAGGAAATTATTGCATTCGTAAAAGCAAACGATATTCAAATTGCCGTTTTTGATGATGAACTAACGCCATCGCAGCTACGTAATATTGAAAAAATTATGGGTTGTCGTGTATTGGATCGTACCAACCTCATTCTCGATATTTTTGCTAAGCGTGCACGCACCGCACAAGCGAAAGTGCAAGTGGAGTTGGCACAATACCGCTATTTACTTCCTCGCCTTACTCGTATGTGGACCCACTTAGAAAAGCAGCGTGGAGGTATTGGAATGCGTGGTCCGGGAGAATCTGAAATTGAAACAGATCGTCGAGTAATTCGTGATAAGCTTTCTCGATTAAGAGAAAAGTTAACTGATATAGAAAAACAAACGAAGACGCAGCGTAAGCGCAGAGCCGATGTAGTACGAGTCGCATTGGTAGGTTACACCAATGTAGGGAAAAGTACCTTGATGAATTTATTGTCCAAAAGCGATGTATTTGCGGAGAATAAACTTTTTGCAACACTAGACACTACGGTGCGCAAAGTCGTCATCGATCGAATTCCTTTTTTACTTTCAGATACCGTGGGATTTATTCGCAAACTTCCGCATGATTTAATTGAATCGTTTAAATCTACATTGGATGAAGTTCGTGAAGCAGATATTTTGGTGCATGTAGTAGATATTTCGCACCCAAACTTTGAAGAACAAATTCATGTGGTCAATGAAACATTGCAAGAGTTGAAAGCGATGGACAAGCCCGTGCTTTTAGTTTTTAATAAAATCGATGCCTATACTTTCATTCAAAAAGATGAAGATGATTTGCTTGAGCCCGGTCCCGAAAATTTGAGCCTCGATGATTTAAAAAAATCATGGATGGCCAGAGGAACATATCCGGTAATTTTCATTTCTGCTGTCAAAAAACAAAACATCGATGAGCTGCGCGCAGCCATGATGGGCTTGGTAAAACAAGTGCATTTTATTCGTTACCCACATAATCAACCTGAAGCAGATTTCAATTTTGAAGTTGAAGAGGAAACGGAAGAGTAATTTTTAATTCATTCCTTTAATTTAAATTCATCATGGGCCACTGATTTCTTAAGATGGTCATGATTTTTTATGATTTACTTTTTTTTCCATAATTCAACTCCCAACTCCCAACTCCCAACTCCCAACTCCCATCTCTCATCTCCCATCTCCCAACTCCCAACTCCCATCTCCCAACTCCCAACTCCCAACTCCCAAC
>Ga0209702_10005884_pt1 | contig 16246 bp, 13 predicted proteins | sample FRY01_FD_187210 | JGI IMG/M metagenome (GOLD analysis project Ga0209702, IMG submission 187210) | Freshwater microbial communities from Lake Fryxell liftoff mats and glacier meltwater in Antarctica - FRY-01 (SPAdes) (version 2) | ecosystem: Environmental > Aquatic > Freshwater > Ice > Glacier... | reverse complement strand
GAAGTAACGTTTCACCCATGCGTGCGTCCGATGCTGCCGTTTGTTTTTGTCTAGCAGCTTGAATCTACAGCACTTTCAGGCGCACGCAACCAATCCCTTCCGCTTTCGATGAATAAGGCGGGCTTACCCAACAGCGCCCTATAATCAGCAGTGTCGATTTGGTGGGTCCTTCCAGGCCCCGAAGCTCGCGCCTGAAGCTTAGCCGCATGCAGCAATGCTGTGCCCGCAAGGTCGAGAGAATTATTTCCGTTTTCCATCATTCTGGCCCCTCGATAATCTCTGATAGCCCTGCGACCCACGCCTGCATCGCCATTCGTTTCTCGGTCAAGTAATCATACCGGTCATAGTGGACCGACCCCACGTCGGTCATGGCATGGCCCTGCAGCCGGTTGCGCAGCTCCAGCGAAATGCCGAGGCTTCCAGCTATGGTCTTGAAGGTGCGGCGACTGTCACGTGGTGAGAAGCTCGTCATGCCAGAGGATTCAATAAATCCCCGCACAGCATTTGTAAGGCTGTCGTAGCGTCGAGGTGCTTGCCCGCCTCGGGCTGGAAACAGATAGACGCCGTGCTGTGTCACCGCTTTGATCGCGTCGAGGAGCTCGAGGTGAAGCGCGGTCAGAGGGATGATATGAGGTTCTGAGGTTTTGCCGCGGGTCTTGCGCCGCTCGCCGGGAATGATCCAAACCAATTGCTGCCTGTCAAATTCACCCCACGTGGCATGCAGTACTTCTTCCACGCGCTGGCCCGTAGTAAGCAGCAGCTTCAACGCCAGCAGCATCGGGGCGGTTAGGCCGTCGCTATGCCAGACCTGCCGGACCTCATCTCGTGACAACGTGCGCTGGCCTCGAGGCTTGCGGGTCATGGTCTTCTTGATCGTTGCGACCGGGTTGTGCTGTAGGCTGAACTTCACGGCTCTACCCCGCCAGCGCGTCATGGATTCAGCGTTGAGACCCAGCTCAAAAGCCGCCCGAAGGTAGGCGCGGACGTTGTCGCTGTGCACTGGGGCGCCCCGCTGGGCGATGGGTGTGAGAATGTCGAGGATGTCGTCCTTGGTGATCAGGTGCGCCGGTCGCCCGAGCAGGGCAGGGGCAATGTCTTTGCCTTTGATCCGTTTCACTTCCGTGGCCGTGCGCTTGCCGTCAGCCTCCAAATCCGCCACATACAGCTTGAGCAGATCGTCGAGGGTCCCGAGCGCTCGCTGTTCTATGCGCTGTTCTATGGCATGCTTCTTTTCGCTGGCTGGGTCTTTGCCTTCATCCACCGATGCCCGAAGTTCCCCGGCTTTGAGTCGCGCTTCACGCAGCGACACCGCTGGAAAGCGGCCAATGGCTACCTGCTTGCGCCTCCCGTCCTCGGGCGACGTGTAGGACAGGAAGAAAGTCTTTGCGCCGGATGGCGCGACGGTCAGGCCAAACCCACGACAAACTATATTCGCGTCTCGCATGCGATACACGGTTGGCCTCGGTTTTGTCTCTCGGATCGCTTTGTCTGTCAGCATGGTGCATTGCCACTTTATTGCCGCGTTAGATATGTGGCTTGAGGGTAGCCAATGTTGTCCCATGGTGCAAGGTGCTAACCTATAAGTATTTAATAACAGTAGGTTAAAGCAATCATATACCAGCAGGCACCACTACATGCTGCCAAATGATAGTAGGCAACGCCTCACTCATAACCTGAAGGTCACAGGTTCAAATCCTGTCCCCGCAACCAAAAAATATAAAGATATCAATTACTTGCAAAGCGCCCCTCGGGGCGCTATTTGCGTTGCGAAATCGCCCGGAAGCACTGCGGAAGCAAGAGGGTGCGAAATTCTTGGTAACAATGTGAAAACGGGCATCAGTAGTCAGGATCGACGCGATCGGCCCTTAGCAGACGTTCGGAGTCTGGAGTAACGGAAGTACAGTCGCCAAGGCCGCCATCGCGCGTTACAACGCACATCTGACATTGCCAGTGACTACACCGGCGGACTGAGGATAAAACCCTTCAAGAAAAACGCCGATAGAAAGATTGGATCGCTACTAAATAGGGAGAGTTCCAAGAGACCGTCGACCGATTGCTCGGAGGGCTCTAGTCCAGCAATTGGCACTGACTTGCCCATAGCCTTGCCGTTGTCCGATTGAGTGCTGCCTTGAACTCCGCCATGTGAAGCGAGCGTCGATGCACCTCGATTGCCGAGTCGTCTGTCCATACCTCGTGAATGATCAACCGAACAGGTTCTTTGAGAGAATGAAACACATCATACCGAATGCAGCCAGGTTCAGAGATTGACTGACGGGCAAGTTCCGACACGGCACCTTGCACGTGGGCCATGTCGACTTCCGATATTTCCAAAATCGCAAAGACAGTAAGCGGGTTCGTCACGGGCTCTTCCTTTCAGGTTCGACCGAGGATCAGTTCTGCGGCACGTTCGGCAATCATAACGACGGGCGAGGCGGTGTTGCCCGACACAATCCGTGGCATGACCGAGGCGTCGACGATACGCAGACCGGCGATGCCCTGCAGCTTCAGGGTGGGGTCGACGACAGCATGGGCATCGGTTCCCATTCGGCAGGTACCGACGGGGTGAAAGATCGTGGTCGCAATCTCGCCTGCCTTTGCGGCCAATTCGGCATCTGTCTCGAACCCCGGGCCAGGAAGCCATTCTTCCGGCGCATAGGGCTGAAGAGCCTGCGCAGTCATGATCTGGCGCGCCTGGCGGATCGAGACTACGGCAATGCTACGGTCTTGCTCGGTGGACAGGTAGTTGAGTCGGATCTCGGGCTGAACCTCTGGCTGCCTTGTCGTCGCATGGATGCTTCCAACCGAGGTCGGCCGCAAGTTGCAAACTGAGACGGTGATTGCCGGAAAAGGATGCAGCGGGTCGCCAAGGCGGTCGGTCGACAGTGGCTGGACATGGTATTCAAGGTCCGGCGTTTCGCGATCGGGGCTGGACTTCGTGAACATGCCGAACTGGCTGGGCGCCATCGACATCGGCCCGCTGCGGGTTAGCGCGTATTGCAGCGCAATCCGCGCCTTGCCCGTCCAGCCTGCGGCCATGTCATTCAACGTGCGGGTGCCGCGAACCTTGTAGACAGTGCGGATCTGCAGGTGATCCTGCAGATTTTCGCCAACGCCGGGCAGGTCATGTGCCACGGGAATCCCAAGGTTCGCTAGACGGTCCGGCTGACCGATGCCGGAAAGCTCCAGCAGTTTTGGGCTGTTGATCGCCCCTGCGGTAAGAATGACTTCGGCCCCGGCTGAGGCGCGGAAGGGCTGGTTTTCGGCAAGCCACTCGACCCCCGTCGCGCGGTGGCCGTCAAGTGTGATGCGGCGGACCAGCGCATGGGTCACCACCCGCAGATTGCCACGCCGCATTGCCGGGCGCAGAAATCCCCGCGTGGTGTTCCAGCGCAATCCGCGCGACTGGTTGACCTGAAAGAACCCCGAACCTTCGTTCGATCCGTCGTTGAAATCCGCGCGCGGCTGAATACCGAACTCTTTGGCTCCTTCCTGCACCGCCTGCAGGATGTCCCAGCGGAGCCGTTGCCGTTCAACCCGCCATTCGCCACCCGCGCCGTGCATCGGGCTTTCGCCGTCGCAGTGGTCTTCGGACCGGCGGAAATAGGGCAGCACGTCGTCCCAGCCCCAGCCTGGATTTCCGAGTTGCCGCCAATGGTCATAGTCGGCCGCCTGCCCACGCATGTAGATCATGCCGTTGACAGACGAGCAGCCGCCCAAGACCTTGCCGCGCGGATAAGTCAGGCTGCGGCCGTTCAAGCCAGGCTCGGCGGCGGTTTTCATCATCCAGTCGGTGCGCGGATTGCCAATGCAGTAAAGGTAGCCAACCGGGATCTGCACCCAATGATAGCGATCCGATCCCCCAGCCTCAAGCAACAGCACGCGGCTGCGGCCATCGGCCGTCAGGCGGTTGGCCAGCACGCAGCCAGCTGTGCCAGCGCCGATGATGATGTAGTCATACTGGCCCTCGTCGATCATGGTTGACCGAGCTTTGCGAGGTCGGCCCAGAACGGCTCCATCGCTGCAGTCAAGCGATTCCAGACCGCGAAACGGCGATCATGAAGCGATTTGCGCTGCGGATCGGGGGAAAGCTTTGCCTGTTGCCGGGTCATGGCGCTGACTGCGGCCTCTTCGTCGGCGCAAATGCCCATGCCGACTGCTGCGGCGATGGCGCCGCCCAGCGCGCCGGTTTCATCAGCGCTGCCAAGGCGGACGGGCAGACCAAGGATATCAGCCATCATCTGCGGCCAATGTGGGGACCTTGTACCACCGCCTGACAGGAAAACCTGCGTGATGCTGGCCCCGGCGGTCGTCAGCACTTCGACGTGGCGGCGGTGTTCGAAGGCTACTCCCTCATACAGCGCGCGCAGGAGGTGTCCTTCGTCATGCCAGCCCGCCAGACCATAAAAACCGCCGCGCTGGTGAGCGCCGTGGCGGCCACCGTAAAGAAACGGGTGGAACATCGGATCGTCAGGGGCAACGACCGCCCCACCCACCAGATCGTTTACTATGGCAAAAGGGTCACCATGATGGCCGACCCGCTCTACCAGTGTGCGGACATACCATTCAAGATTTGCCGCCGATGTCGCGCTGTTGTCCATGTTGGCAAAGCGCCGGGGACCAAAGGCCGCGACCATGAAGACATTCGGGTCACGCGCGGGAGCATCGGCAAAGACCTGATTGATCGACCAACTGCCCAGAACGATCGACGCGGTCCCCGAACCGATGGCCCCGGAGCCCAAAGCCGAAGCGACAACATCGAAATATCCCGCCACAACCGGCGTGCCTGCCAGCAGACCAGTGGCCGCAGCGGCGTCTCGTGTCACATGGCCGAGGATATCGGTCGGCTGCGCCAGCCGTGGCAGCAGTTCCATCGCGTCGGACAACCCGTAAAGGGCCATGAGGCCTTTGTCATATATTGCTTCGGGAAGGCGCAGCAGGCCCGCGCCGGACATGTCCGAGACCTCGCTGGCGCGCTGACCCGTCAGGTGCCAGCCAATGATGTCCTTGGCAAAACAGAGTGTTCCGGCTTGCGCGTAAAGCTGGGGCAGGTGCGATTTGACCCAAGCCAAAAGGACCGGCGTCTGCGAGGGCCACGGGCGTTGCAGACAGATGTCGTGCAAGGCGTCGCCGGCGCCGTCATCCAGCGTGGCCGCCAAAGCCGCCGCGCGGGTGTCGAGCGACTGGATGCCAAGAAGCGGCGCGCCTTCCCGGTCCAACAGGTAAAGCCCGTTTCCATGCCCCGCGAGGCCAATGGCTGCGATCCGTTCGGGCGCGACGCCTGCCTTCTGCAGGCAACCCGAAATCGCCGCACGGGCATTCGACCAAAGCTCCGCCACCGGGCGTTCGACCATGCCGGGCGCGGGTTTCAGCGTGGTTCCATCCACCCCGTGCCTTGCAATCTGGCGGCCTGTCAGATCGAACAGCACCGCCTTGACGACGGTGTTGCCGATGTCGATCCCAAGAAGAAGGTCATGCGCCACGGTTGTACACCTCCCATGCGGCGGCACCGTCGGCCCCCGAATGGATGATCGCCATCAGCGCCGCGACGACAGCCTTCGGGTTAGCATGCTGATAGATGTTGCGGCCATAGACGAGACCTTTTGCCCCCTGCGCCACCAAAGCCGCCGATTTCTCCAGCACCAGGCGAAGGTCTTCCTTGCCGCCGCCGCGCGCCAGCACCGGCACACGCGCGGCCTCGACGACGCGGTGAAAGTCGTCAGGATTGTCGGTGGGGTCTGCCTTTATGATGTCGGCCCCCATCTCAGTGGCCAGCCGGACCAGCGTCACGATCTTTTCTGCGTCGCCATCCACCTGATAGCCGCCACGCACATCATTGGGCAGCATGACCAGCGGTTCGATCATCAAGGGCATCCCATAACGCGTGCAATCGCCACGGACGCGCGCAATGTTCTGGACGCATTGGCGGAAAAGCTCGGGCTCATCCGGCAGCATGAAGAGATTGACCACCACGCAGGCGGCGTCCATCTCGACGGCGGGAAGCACAGGGTCGGCGGCGTTCTGCAGTTCGGCCCACATCACGCGGTGGTGGCTGGCGTTGTAGGGGTTACCCATGTCCAGCCGCAGCACCAGCGCAGGCTTGTTGTGTTCCGGGCGCGATTGCAGCAGATCGGCTTGGCCAAGGGTCATCTGGATCGCATCGGGGCGTGCGTCCACCAGCATGCCCACCACGCGGGGCATATCTTCGAGACCGCTCAGGAAACTGGGCTCGTTGCAAACACCGTGATCGACGGCGACATCAAGACAGCCGCCGTTGCGAAACAGACGGTTCATCCGGACCTTGGGGGTCATCTTCATGGGTGGGCTCCTTACGGGGGGGTCAGACGGACCCCGTGATAGGTTTCAAGTTCGCCAAGAAAGCGAGTGGTTTCGTCAGCGGTCCTTTCCTTTGACCAGCCGCATTCCCTGGCCATGACCCGGGCGGTGGCGGTGATCAAAGGACGCGACAAGAGGCCGCGAATGGTCAGCGGGCTGCGCCGTTGCAACACGTCGGACAGATGCAGCGCTTGTTCGTGACGGACGACCCAGACCACCTCAGCCTCGGTCATCAGCACGCCGGGCAGCGGTTGGTCGTGGTCCTTGGCGCAGAAGGCGGCAAGGGTTGCGGCTCGTGCGCCGTAAAGGTCGACCAGATGCACGGCGCGGTCGGGTGTAAGTGCATGCGCGGCCACCAGATCGGCGGCAAGATGGTCCGAATACCCGGCCCCACCGCCAATGGGCAGATCACGGGTGCTGGTCTGACGAGGAAGCCCAAGGTCGGCCAAGACCATGTCGACCGTCTCTTCCGCAAAGGCGCGGTAGGTCGTCCATTTGCCACCTACCATTCCGATTTGCGGCACCGCTCCGCGCAGGTGCCGCACGGCGTGTCCGCGCGAGATGCGGCCGGTGAAATCAGCAGCGCTGACCGGCAAGGGACGAATGCCCGCATAGCTGTAAACGATCTGATCGCGCAGAACCGGGATCGTCGGAAACAGACGCTGCAGCGACCCTAGGATGTAGTCGCGTTCTTCATTGCTGCAGGCGGTGCGGCCCGCCTCGTTCACCCGCAGATCAGTGGACCCGGCAAGCACTTTGCCCAGATAGGGAAACACGATGCAGACCCGGCCATCGCTGTGTTCATAATAGATCATGTGGCCGTTCAGCGCCGCCGCCAGTTCGGGGTTCTTAAGGATCAGGTGTGATCCCTTCGTGCCCGAGACCAGCCTTTCGTTCAGCCGTGCGCCAAGGATCGCCGCGCTTTCGTCAATCCACGCCCCGGTTGCGTTGACGATTACCTTTGAGCTGACCGGCAGCACACGCCCGCTTTCGCCGTCGGTCAGGGCCAGACCGTCCGGCCCGTGGGCCAGACGAACATAGTTCAGCGCCATAGCCTGCTGGTTCTGCTTCGTTGCATCGCTGATCAGTTCCAGCCCCAGCCGTTCGGGATGCGAAATCCAGGCGTCGTGATAAGTTGCCGAAAAGCGCACTTCGGGACGCAGCGCGGGAAAGGCCGCATGAGTCGCCATCCGCCCGCGAAAACGGTGCCGGAGAAGCATCCGCCCGCGCCCGGTGATCGCGTCATAAAGCATCAGGCCCAGTTTGATCGGCAGTGCCCCGCGTGGACGTGGTCGGCCGGTAAAGCCCAAGAAACTGAACGCCGCATTGGCCAGTCCGGATGCAAACCGCTCGATCGGGATCGTCGTGGGCAGGGGCCGCACGAAATGCGGGGCGTTGCGCAAGAGCCGGTCCCGTTCGACCAGGCTTTCGCGCACCAGGGAAATCTCGCCATTCTCCAGATAGCGCAAACCGCCGTGGATCATCCGGGATGGAGCCGCCGAACAGCCCGAGCAGAAGTCATTCATCTCGACCAGAAGCACCCGCAGACCCTGATGTGAAAGGTCGTGAAAAACGCCGATCCCGTTGATCCCGCCGCCCACGACAATCACGTCGAACGCCCCGTTCGCGGCGATAAGGTCAATCCTTTCCTGTCGGGTGTCGGGCATGACGTTTTCCTTTGCGGAGGGGCTCTCCGCTGTTGCGTTCTTGCAGGGTCTGGCCCGCCTAGGCGGCGGCAGGATTAAGATGCAGGTCTATGGCTCGGGTGATGTCTTCAAGTTCTGTCGTGGCAAGGCGCAGTTGCCCGGCTCTGGCGTTCTCGTGTGCTTGATCGGGGTTGCGGGCACCGCAAAGGGCGAAGGTCAAACCCGGTTGCGCGAGCGTCCATGCGATGACCACCTGCGCGGGGCTGGCGCCGTGTTGGTGGGCAATCGGTCGGATGGTCTGCATCAGCCGATCAACGCGGGCGCGATTTTCGGTGGAAAAGCGGGGGTCCTCGCGGCGCTGATCGTCGCCCGCAAACACGCGGTCGGCAGTGATGCGGCCCGACAGAATGCCCAGCGCCAGCACCGAATAGCCCATGACCGCAATCCCCGATGCGCGACACGTTGGCAGATGCGTGGTCTCGATACGGCGGGCGAGCATGGAGTACTCTTCCTGCACTGCTGCGATGCCCCCAGCCGCGCGATAGGCGGCAAGGTCATCGGGGCTGGTGTTCGAGGCGGCAAAGGCGAGAATCTTGCCCTCGCCCTGCAGGGCTTCCAGCGCAGCCACCGTCTCGGGGATCGGCGTGGTTGGGTCCTGCCAATGGGTGATGTAAAGGTCGATCCGGTCGGTTTCCAGACGTCGAAGACTTTCCTCCACCTCATGCCTTATCGCAGTAGGACTGAGGTCACGGTGCACCGGCAGTCCGCCTTGCGAAAAGAAGTAAGGCCCGCGTTGGTCATGCCAGACCAGACCGCATTTCGTGACGAGCACCACCTGATCACGCCGTCCGCGGATCGCACGGCCGACCACCTCTTCTGCGTGGCCAAGGCCATAGGCGGGCGCTGTGTCAATCAGGGTGATCCCGGCATCAAGACCTGCGCGGATCGCGTCTTCGGCCGCAGCATCGTCGGTGCCGCCCCACATCCAGCCACCGATTGCCCATGTGCCCAGACCCACGGCACTGGCGCTTCGCCCTGGCGCATATTCACGCATCAACATTTCAGTCACGCTGCATCTCCGTTCGTTGCCAGTATCCGGCCTGCCGTGTCTTCGTCTGTCACCAGCATCGACACGTAGCCGCCCCGCAGGACCGACTGCACCGGCCCCACCTTGTCTTCGCCCGCCGCGACCGCCACCACGCGACCGCAGGCCCTGATTTCATCCGGGCTCAGGGCGACAAGACGCTGGTTCAGGGCAAAATTCGCAACCTGACCGCGGTCGTGCACCAGATGGCCAAGAAACTCGGCCATCACGCCCAGACCTGGCAGCATCGCCCGGTCCGGTGCCGACAGGGGCTGCAGGTCGAAATAGGATGACCCCGGTGTGGTTATTGACCCGATACCCACCAGACAGGCCGTCGCGCGGCGGCCAAGGTCCAGCACCTCTTTCACCGCACCCAGGTTCATCAGCATCTCGCGCTGATCGGCGCGTTCAGCGAAGAGTGGCGCGTGCAACTGCAGGGACCGCCCGCCCAGCCGCTCCGCCATGCGCGAGGCAAGGTTGTTGACATCGGTGTGGAACTTGCCCTGCACCCCGCCCGTCAGGGGCACAACCTGCACGTCGATGGGCCGTTCCACAGACAGCGCATCAACCACCGCCTCCACCGCCTTGCCGCCCGAAATACCAAGGATGTCACCGTCGCGCAGCGTCTCGGCCAAGTGCGCCGCTGCCGCTTGGCCGACCTGCGCCAGCCGGGTGCCGTCATTGTCCGATACGGTGGGTGACACAATGGCCCCCTGCACCAGTCCCGTGGCAGTCAGCTTTCGCTCAAGCTCCAAAAGTCGCTGGAAGGGTGTCTCGATGGTGATCTTGACCATGCCCGACCGCCGCGCCTGAGAGATGATCCGGTTCACTTTCGAGGTGGACAGGTTCATCTCCTCGGCAATCTCGGCCTGTTTGCGTCCTTCGATGAAGTGCCGCACAAGGACGGCATGCAATTGCCGCATGGAGGTGAAGTCGTCGTTCAACTCATTCACGCCCTGCCTCCTGCTGCCTGTCGCTTGACGAGGTAGTGGTCAAAAGTGACCGCCGCGAGGAGGATCGACCCGCGGATGATGTCCTGCCAGTAGACCGACACATTCAAAAGCGCGAGCGACGACGACACCAGCGACAGAAGGATCGCCCCCAGGATAGCGCCAAAGATCGTGCCCTTTCCGCCCGAAAGGCTTGCCCCACCGATCACGGCGGCGGCGATGACGTTCAACTCCATCCCCACCCCGAAAGTGGGCTGGGCCGAGCCGAAGCGCGCCATGTAGATGATCCCCGCCACACCGCAGAGGGTGGAGCACAGCACGGTAGTCAGGAAGATCACCCGCTTGGTGCGGATGCCGGAATAGGCGGCGGCCTTTTCGTTGCTGCCAGTATAGTAAACGAGGCGAAATGCAGTGGTGCGGCGCAGAAGGAAGTCGAACACCGCTACGACGATGACGAAGATCACGATGGCTACCGGGATGACGCCGATCGACCCGATGCCGATCCACTTGAAGCTGTCGGGCAACTCGAACAGCCCCAAGGGTCGTCCTCCGGTTCCCAGCAGACATAAGCCGCGCGCAATCACCATCGCGGCGAGCGTGACGATGAAATGGTGCAGCCCCACCACCGTGACAAAGAACCCGATGATCGCACCGATCATGCCGCAAGCGGCAATGGCGATCAGCGACGCAATCCAGGGGTTCACCCCGTTCAGGAACAACAGCCCGGCGATCACCATCGCCAGCGCCGTGACTGACCCGACCGACAAGTCGATACCTCCCGAGATCAACAGGATCGTCATGCCGACTACCACGATCGCCTCGACCGAAAAGGCCATCGTCATGGCCCGCATGTTCGTCCAGGTGAGAAAATGCGGCGAGGCAAAGGACATGATCAGAAAAAGTGTCAGAATGATCAGCACCAGTCCGGTTTCCCGGGCACCGAACAGTCGGGACAGAAGGCTGCGGTCTTGGGTGATGGAGGTCATTGAATGGTCCCGGCAAAGGCCGTCGCACCGGGCGCGGCGAGTGTCATGATGTTCGTCTCGGTCAGGTCGGTGCCGGACAGCTCTCCCGCGATGCGGCCTTCACTGACGACGACGACCCGGTCGCAAAGCCCGATCAGTTCGGGCATTTCAGAAGATATGACGGCGATCCCGACGCCGCTGTCGGCCAGCCCGCGCAGGATACCGTGGATCTCGGCCTTGGCCCCCACATCGACGCCCCGCGTGGGTTCGTCGAGGAAGATCACCTGCGGCTGGACCGCCAGAAGTTTGGCCAGCGCCACCTTCTGTTGATTTCCGCCCGAAAGGCTGGACACCCGATGCGCCACGCTTGCCGCCTTCAGATGCAAACTCGCACCGATACGCTGTGCCTGCGCCGCCTCGCGTGCGGCATCGATGACGCCCAATCGTCCGGATACGCGCGCAAGGTCAAGCGCAGCAATGTTTGCGGCAATCGGCAGGTCCAGAAACACGCCATCGCCTTTGCGATCTTCGGACAGATAAACGATGCCACGCGCGATGCAGTCGGAATAGTTTCGCAAGGTGACCTCTTGTCCGTGCAGCCAAACCCGCCCTTGCGCCGCGCCTTCAAGCCGCGTCACGCCCCGCGCAATTTCGCTGCGACCGGCCCCGATCAGTCCGCCGAACCCCAGAATCTCGCCCTTGTGCAACGTAAAGGAAACATCATGAAAGCGCCGGTCGGTCAGCCCTTCGATCCGCAGGATTTCGGCCCCGCGCGAGCCCCGATGCTTGGGCGGATAGAGCGTGTCAAGCTTGCGCCCGACCATGGCGTTGACCACGTCGGACGGCGCAATATCTGCCGTGCGATCTGTCCGGATGTGCTGGCCGTCGCGCATGACCGTCACCCGGTCACAGTTGTCAAATATCTCAGCCATCCGGTGGCTGATGTAGATGATCCCCATTCCACGCGCTGCCAGTCCACGCATGATCGCAAACAGCTTTTGCGCCTCATGTTCCGTCAGGGCAGCGGTCGGTTCGTCCAGGATCAGGATGCGGCAATCCAGCGTCAGAGCCTTGGCGATCTCAACCAGTTGCTGCTGGGAAATCGACAGCTGCCCTGCTGGCAGTCGCGGGTCGATATCGGCCAACGGTGCAAGTACCCGCGCCGCCTTTGCAACCAGATCGGCCCCCCCCATCAGCCGTTTGCGGCTTTGCGCGGTCTGCGCCATGAAGATGTTTTCGGCCACCGAGATGTCGGCACAAAGAGCGATCTCTTGATGAACAAAGCCAATTCCAAGGCGCTGGGCTGTCGAAGGGCTGTCGATCCTGACCAACTGATCATCGATGCGGATTTCACCGCTGTCGGGTTGCAGGATGCCATCCAGCACGTTCATCAGCGTCGACTTGCCCGCCCCGTTTTCGCCAGCCAGCGCATGAATCTCTCCTGCCCGCAGATCGAACTGCCCGCTGCGAAGCGCCCGGATGGCCCCAAAAGACTTGGCGATGTCGGAAAGTTGCAGAAGGGACGGGGCAGTCATCTTTGGTCCTTGCTTTAGTTCAGGGAAAGACGCCCCGCCGCTAATGGGCGGGGCGACAGGGATCAGTTGCGCGCGGCCATGTACTCTTCCAGCACAAAGCTGGCCGCATTGTCCTTGGTGATCACGGCAAAGCCATTGTCCACGAAGGGGATCTGCATCGGATTGTAGCCCGACACCTTGTAGTCGTTGAAAGGGTCGATCAGGGCGGGGTTTGCGCCAAGGAAGGTGTTCATGAAGCCCACAAAGCCCTGGATGCCTTGGTTTGGGTTCAGCGCCATGTGGATGTTGCCCGCCTTGATCTCTTCCAGTGTGGTGGGCGAGATGTCGGCATGGATGATCATCAACGTGTCGCCCGCCGCTTTGACCGCTGCAACGGCACCCTCGGCCGATCCGGATTCGGGGATCCAAAGCGCCGCCAGATCGGGGTTGGCCTGCAACATGGCCGAAACGGCCGTGAAGGCTGCGTTCGGATCCTGATTGGTGGCCTGACGACCAACAAGCTTCATGTTGGGATAGTTCTTTTCCATGTAGGCGATCAAGGCTGTCACGCGAAGGTCATGGTTCGATTGGCCAGGGTTTTCCAGCACCGCATATTCTGCACTGTCGCCGACGGTCTTGACGATCTCTTCCGCCGCAAATTTCGCTTCGGCCAGGTTGTCGGACGTGACATAGGCGGTCCGCTTGGATTTGGGCGAGTCTGCGGCAAAGGTAGTGACCGAAACACCTGCTTCGATGGCGCGGTTGATCGGGTCAATGAACGGATCGGCTTGCATCGGGTGCAAGAGGATTCCCTTGGGGTTTTTCACAAGGTCCTGCTCGAACGAGGCGATCTGCTTGGTGATGTCATAATCCGGGGTGCCCGAGAACACCGCCTCGCAACCCATGGCTTCGGCCGCCTGCTTGAAACCTTCAAACACCGGTACCCAATACGGGTGCCCCATCACCATCACATTCATCACATAGGTCTCGCCGGGTTCGCAGCGCAGACCACCTTCTGCCATGACTGCCGGAGATGCCCCCAAGAGCGCGACGGCCGATGCCCCGCTCAGTATAAGTGCCTTGAAGTAGCTCATGTAATCCTCCCATGACGACGGCGCTTAGCGCCCTTTGAGCAATTTCTCTCGCAGACTGCAAGTTATTGCATGTAAACGGCTAGAACGGCGGAACTTAGGCGTCAACAGGCAATGATATTTTCTTCGAATCGTGAAATTTATTTTACGGTTGGACACCCACGAACCTGTTGTTGCTGCAAATTTCGTGTTGACCGTGCGATGCAGGCTCTAGACCCCTCACCAATTCCCTTTCGGACGAGAGAACCAAGTGACGGAACATGAGAAAGGATGGAGAAAGTGCCACTCCACTCCTGTTCCCTTCTCGATACGTCCGCTTTCGTCGTGTAATTGTAAGAACCAAAATCATGCCGAATGACCGCTTGCGCTCTTCGCATTGCTCAGCCGGGATTCATCCCACGTTGCGGCGGACTGCTGCCTCAGGATGCCGCAGCCATTCATCCAGCTTCGACCAGCGACGCCGCCCCGACACGTTTTTCACGGCGATTGCCACTGCCTTTCGCTGACCGACAATCACCACCAAGCGCTTGCCCCGGGTAATCCCGGTATAGAGCAGGTTGCGCTGAAGCATGGCGTAGTGCTGCGTCAGGACCGGGATGACGACGGCGGGATATTCCGATCCTTGGCTTTTGTGGATCGTCGCGGCGTAGGCGAGCACCAGTGTGTCGAGTTCCCCGAACAGGTAGGTCACGGTCCGGCCGTCGAAATTGGCGGTCAATTCGCCTTCGGTCAGATCCACGCCTTCGACGTACCCGATGTCGCCGTTGTAGACCTCCTTGTCGTAGTCGTTCTCGATCTGCATGACTTTGTCGCCCGGCGCGAAGGTCGAGCCGAACCGTTCGATCTTGTTGTCGCCCGAAGGGTTCAGGGCGGCCTGAAGCTCGATGTTGAGCGAGCGGGCACCGACACCGCCCCGGTTCATCGGACAGAGAACCTGAATATCTCGAATGGGGTCCAAACCGAAGCGCTTGGGTATCCGGTTCTTTACCAGGTCCAGAATTCGAGCGACGGCCTGCTCCGGGTCTTCGGCCGGAACAAAATAGAAATCGCTCTCGCTGTCCGGCTTGGTCAGGTCTGGTATCTGGCCCTGGTTGATCCGGTGGGCGCTGGTGATGATCTTGCTCTGGGCGGCTTGGCGGAACACCTCCGTCAGCCGCACCACCGGAATCGCGTTCGATCCGATGATATCGGCCAGCACCTGCCCGGGGCCGACTGAGGGCAATTGGTCGATGTCTCCGACGATCAAGACCGCAGCGTGATCTGGCACGGCCTTGAGCAGCGAATGCATCAGGGAAATGTCGACCATCGAGCTTTCATCAACGACCAGCAGATCGCACTCGAGCGGGCTTTCCTCGTTGCGCTTGAAACCGAATGTCTTCGGATCAATTTCCAGCATGCGGTGGATGGTCTTCGCTTCCATACCAGTCGCTTCTTTCATCCGTTTGGCCGCCCGCCCGGTTGGGGCGCACAGCAGCAGCGTGACTGCTTTCGCCGCAAGGATCTGCAGGATCGAGTTCACGATGGTAGTCTTGCCCACGCCGGGGCCGCCCGTGATCACCATGACCTTGGAGCGAAGCGCGAGACGAATGGCCTCAGCTTGGGTCGGAGCAAGGGTCAGACCGGTCTTCTTCTCGATCCAAGGGAGGGCTTTGTCGGCATCGATATCTGGCCAGGGACGCGGGCTTGAGACGAGATTTCGGAACCGATCTGCGACACCTTTCTCTGCATGGTAAAGCCCACTCAGGAAGACGCAGGGGGTATCGGCCACCGTGTCGGCCGTCACGGTACCTTCAGTCAATTCCAGGTCGATGGCCGTCTGGATCAGGTCGTTGGGAACCTCGAGCAGTTTGATGGAAAGCGGGATCAGCTCCGCAAGCGGCAAACCGCAATGACCGTTGCCCATAGCTTCGGTGAGGGCATAGGAGATTCCGGCGCGCACACGGATCATGGCGGTCTTTTCGATCCCGAGTTTCTCGGCGATCAGATCCGCCGTTCGGAAACCTATGCCGCGAATGTCCCGCGCCAGTCGATAGGGATCCTCGCTCATCACCTGCACGGCGTCGACGCCGTAGGTCTTGAAGATGCGCACGGCCCGCGCGGTCCCAACCCCATGACTGTGCAGAAACACCATGATCTCGCGGATGACCTTCTGGTCCGCCCAAGCGCCAGTGATCTTCGCGGCCCGCATCGGCCCGATCCCCTCGACCTCACGCAAGCGCTCGGGGGCGGCCTCAATGATGTCAAAGACGTCCTTGCCGAACAACCTGACCATTCGCTTTGCATAAGTCGGTCCGATCCCACGGATCATGCCCGAGCCCAGATACTTCTCGATGCCCTCAAGCGAGGAGGGCGTCGATGCCTTCAGAAACCGTGCGCGAAATTGCAGCCCATGCGTGTGATCATTGGTCCATTCGCCCGATGCAGTCACCCATTCCCCGGCCGAGATCATCGCCGCATGGCCGATGGTGGTTACAAGATCCCGATGCCCGCGCGCCTTGACGCGAAGGACGCAAAAGCCGGTCTCGGCGCTGTGGAATGTCACGCGCTCGACTAGCCCGGCCAGCACTTCACGGCGCTGATCCGTCGCTGCGACGAAGGTCGCGGGTGCCTCTCGCATGCCGTTTGGTTTTCGGTCGTTGTCCATCGCACTCCTGATCGCCATC
>Ga0209702_10005883_pt1 | contig 16247 bp, 23 predicted proteins | sample FRY01_FD_187210 | JGI IMG/M metagenome (GOLD analysis project Ga0209702, IMG submission 187210) | Freshwater microbial communities from Lake Fryxell liftoff mats and glacier meltwater in Antarctica - FRY-01 (SPAdes) (version 2) | ecosystem: Environmental > Aquatic > Freshwater > Ice > Glacier... | reverse complement strand
TCTCCAAAAGTGTAAAAAACAAGAACAATTTTGTACCAAAAAACAACTTATTAAAAGATTTGAATGCATTGGAACTTTCCATTGCGGATTATAGTTCTAATCTAGCTGAAATTGAAGCTTCCGAAGGCGTTTTTATGTTAACCACTATGTTGCAATATGCCGAGAAACAGGTCGAAAAAATTAAAATTGTACAACGGGCTTTTTCTTCTAAAATTAGTTCCTTTGATTTTAATGGAAGAGATAAAGATTTAGAAAAATTCCTGACTCCACAATACTACCTTTGGAGTACGCTAATCGAAAATTTAAGCTTTTCTTCCACCATTTTCAGGCATTCGCTCAGGCTAACCGTAACTATTTTAGTTGGACTTATCATTAGCAAAACAATGTCTTTTCAAAACGAATATTGGATTTTATTGACCATTGTCGTGATTATGCGTCCAGGATATGGATTGACAAAAAAAAGATCGTTCGAAAGGATTTTCGGAACAATTGCAGGTGGGCTACTTGCTTTTGGAATTCTATACTTCGTTCACAACAACATTGTTATTAGCTCATTAACCATTATTTGTATACTCTTGGGTTTTTCATTCGCGCAAATTAATTACAAAATTAGCGCAACCTTTGTCACTATGTATATTGTTTTTATATTTGGAATATTAACGCCAAATATTACTGAAGTTTTACAATATCGAGTCATCGATACTCTAGTTGGAAGTCTATTGGCTTTTCTTGCCAATCACTTTTTATGGCCTTCTTGGGAATTTTTAAAAATCCCTGTTTATTTGAAAAATTCTATTAAAGCGAATCAGAAATACTTGAAAGAAATCTCCCTATTTTACAACAAAAAAGGCGAGGTTTCTACTTCATATCGATTAGCGAGAAAAAATGCTTTTATCGAAATTGGAAATCTTATGGCTTCTTTTCAAAGAATGGCACAAGAACCCAAATCAAAACAAAAACAACTACCGCAAGTTTATAAACTAGCTGTTCTTAATCACACTTTGTTGTCATCATCAGCCTCATTGGGAACTTATATACAATCCCATAAAACTTCTTCAGCCTCGAAGGCATTTAATGTTGTGGTGAATACGGTTACAAAAAATCTCGACCACGCCATCGTGCTTTTGAATGAAGAGCTAATTGATGAAGCAGAAAAAACGGATCAAGTCGATTTGGCACTTCGATTCACGGAATTAAAAAACATCCGAGCCAGAGAATTAAAAGAGGGAATTCCTATGGATGAAGGCGCTTTTCAATTAAAAATGCAGGAAGCCCAACTGGTAATCGAACAATTAATTTGGCTAACAAATTTATCTGAAAACATTCTAAAAACAACAAAACTATTAATGAAAACTGAAAACCAAACCTAAAAGAGAGTCCTTTAGAACATTTTTCGGGTCAAATAATCTTGTAACATTATTGTTGCCGAAATTTCATCAATCAACGCTTTGTTTTGTCGTTGTTTCTTTTTCATTCCGCTATCAATCATACTTTGAAAAGCCATCTTAGAAGTAAAACGTTCGTCCACTCGAATGACTTTCATATCCGGAAAATGATTGGTAAAATGCGTCACGAATCCTTTTATTATGGAAGCACTTTCTGATGGTTCGCCGTTCATTTGCTTGGGTTCGCCAATGAGGACAGCTTCTACTTTTTCTTTAGAAAAATAATCTTTCAAAAAAGCAATTGCTGTTGCAGAAGGAATTGTCGTTAAACCTGAAGCAATAATTTGTAGTTCATCGGTAACAGCTATTCCGGTGCGTTTTTGTCCGTAATCTATGGAGAGTATTCTTGGCATATTAAAAAAAATCTTTATATTTTATGAAACCGAATACGGAAACAATTCGTTTTCTACATCAATCTCGTAAACAGAAACATATCCTTTAAAAACATAATCTCTCATATATTCATTCTCAAAATATCTGGATTTATTAAAATGAAAGGGGTTCCTCAAATCTTTTTTGATATTTTTAAGTAAATCTTTCCTGAATTTTAATGCTGCTCTTGGTTTATCTTTATAAATATATCGAACTTGAGCTGTCAATAATTTTCGAAATTCATTCGAAATACTAACTATCATATTCCGAAAATGTTTTATCCAAAAAAGCATCAACTTCGTCTATAGAATACATTTTTTCATTACCGCTTTTTAATTTAGCATAAGCTTTTTCTAATTTCCTCTTATTTTCTTCAAAATTAGAGTCTTCTTGCACAATTTTCAATTCATCCGAAGAAAATGAACTCAATAATTCTAAGATTTTATCTTTAATATTCGAATTAAATTCTAATCTAATGGTTTCCATACTATTTCTTTTAAAATGAATTTCTGTGTTTCAAAATTGCTACCACTAAAACACTTTCAAGTTCAGCATCAAATCTAAAAACAATTGTATACCCTTTAAAGACATAATCCCTAACATTTTCATCGTCTGAATAAACCGATTTTTTATAATGAAATGGATATTTTAAATCTTTTTTCAAATTAGCAAGTAACTCTTTTTTAAATTTTGTTGCAGCTATCGGTTTATCTCTTGAAATATCCCTGACTTGATCTTCTAATAAAAATTTGAACTTGACAGTAAACTTAATTTTCATATTCTGATATTACTTCATCCAAGTAGCTATCCAACTCTTCTAAAGAACAATATTCTGCTGTGCCATTCCTAATTTTTTCTAACTCTTTTTCAATCATCGCCTTATTCTTAGCAAAATCTTCATCTTCTTTGATGATTCTCAATTCATCCGAAGAAAATGAACTCAATAATTCTAAGATTTTATCTTTAATATTCGAATTAAATTCTATTCTAATGGATTCCATACTATTTCTTTTAAAATGAATTTCTGTGTTTCAAAATTGCTACAACTGAAACAAGTTCTAGTTGAATATTAATTTTAAAAACAACTGTATAACCTTTAAAGACATAATCCCTTACATTCTCATCATCAAAATAAATTGATTTTTTGAAGAAAAAAGGTTGCTTTAAATCTTTTTTTATGTTTTTTATTAATTCTATTTTGAATTTTCTAGAGGCAAGCGGCTTGTCTTTAGCAATGAAATCAACTATATCCTTTAAATCATAATTAAACTCAACGGTTAATTTAACTCTCATACTTTGAAATAGTTTCTTCTAGCAAAACATCTAACTCTTCAAAAGTTGAATACACCGCAGTTCCATTATCAATTTTATCGATTCGAGACTGTAGCATTCTTTTTTCTTCTTCAAAAGTTGCTCTCTCAGCAACAATTTTCAATTCATCCGAAGAAAATGAACTCAATAATTCTAAAATTTTATCTTTGATATTCGAATTAAATTCTAATCTAATGGTTTCCATAATCATTCCGATTTAAAGTACAAATATATAACATTTTCCATTCGATTTAACTTTTTGCTTTTGTCTAAAAATGGTATATTTGCCAAAAATCTTACTAAAATGAATGTACTACAATCAATTATAGAACAAGCTTGGGAAAACCGTGCTTTGTTACAAGAAACCAAAACTACTGACGCTATTAGAGCCGTAATCGAATTATTAGATTCTGGAAAACTACGTGTTGCTCAGCCTGCTGGTGAAGGCTGGCAAGTGAATGAATGGGTGAAAAAAGCGGTTGTGCTGTATTTCCCAATCCAAAAAATGGAAACATTAGAAGCTGGAATCTTCGAATACAATGACAAAATGCTACTTAAAAGAGACTATGCCGAAAAAGGAGTTCGTGTAGTTCCTGGAGCATCTGCTCGTTATGGCGCTTTTCTGGCTAGTGGCGTTATTATGATGCCAAGTTATGTAAACATTGGCGCTTATGTTGATTCAGGAACAATGGTCGACACATGGGCAACCGTAGGGAGTTGTGCTCAAATTGGAAAAGACGTTCACCTTTCTGGCGGAGTTGGAATTGGTGGTGTTTTAGAACCTTTGCAAGCTGCGCCAGTAATCATTGAAGACGGTGCTTTTATTGGTTCTCGTTGTATTATTGTTGAAGGTGTTCACGTAGGAAAAGAAGCCGTTCTTGGTGCAAATGTTTGTTTAACAGCTTCCACAAAAATTATTGATGTAACGGGTGAAACTCCAGTCGAAAGAAAAGGATTTGTTCCGGCTCGTTCAGTTGTAATTCCGGGAAGTTACACTAAAAAGTTTGCTGCAGGCGATTTCCAAGTTCCTTGCGCTTTAATCATTGGAACACGCAAACCATCAACTGATTTGAAAACATCATTGAATAATGCGTTGCGTGAATATGACGTGGCGGTATAGTTTTTAAATTCCAAATATTTTAAATTCCAAATTCCAATTGTTGAATCGATTGGGATTTGGAATTTATATTTTAAAACAAATTCCTGAAAATTGATTTTTTTTGCTTCAATTTGTAGGGTCAAAATCGATTCCTTTTCTGAAATGAAAATACTAGTTATACAACAAAAAATGATTGGCGATGTACTCGTAAGTAGTATCATTTGCAATAATTTGCGCAAAGCTTATCCTAATGCTCAAATCGATTATTTGGTTTACGAATCGACAATCCCGGTCTTAGAAGGCAATCCCAATATTGACAACGTACTTTTGTTTCAGGAAAAACACCGCAAAAGCAAAAGGGAATTCCTGAATTTAGCACACGAAATTCGCTCTTATCAATATGATTTATTGATTGATGCTTATTCTAAATTAGAAAGTTGGCTGATTGTATTATTAAGCGGAGCCAAAAGAAAAATTTCCTATAAAAAATTGGGTCGTACTTTTTTATACAACGACAATGTTCCCTTTGCCGAATTTCCGAAAACAAATTTGGGACTAGCTATCGAAAGACGACTTTCACTACTGGAACCACTTGACTTGAAAATTGAAATTGATCCTTTTCCGAAATTATTTGTAACCGAAAAAGAAAATCAAAAAGCCTTGGCGCTTTTTGAACATCATCACCTAAAAAAAGATCGCAAAACAGTAATGATTAGCCTCTTAGGAAGTGAAAAACTAAAAACTTATCCCTTGGAATATATTGCGAAAGTAATAGATTACATCGCCGATAATCAAGACGTAAATATACTTTTTAATTATTTTCCAAAGCAAATTAAGGATGCCAAAATCATTTTTGACGCTTGTAAAACTTCCACACAGGAGAAAATTTATTTTGATTTGTTGGGCGGCGAATTAAGAGGTTTTATAGCCATTATGAATCAATGCGATTTGATTATTGGCAACGATGGTGGCGCAATTAATATGGCAAAAGCTTTGGGAAAACCTTCTTTTATCATTTTTTCGCCTTGGATTGAAAAGAAAATTTGGGCTACTCTCGAAGATGGAATCCATTATATTTCGGTTCATTTAAATGACTTCAAACCCAAATTATTGGCTTCAAAAACAGATAAAGAACTTAAAAAAAATGCACTTTCTTTATATCAAGAATTCGAACCTGAATTATTCAAAGATAAAATTGAATTGTTTTTAAAACAGAATCTTTAACCCAATATATTTAAGACTTCCAGAACTTCAAAGTCTTCTTCATCTTGATTTTTTTATGGAATTTAATCTGAAAATCATTGGTGTAAAACCACATTTTTTCGAAAATTTCGGCTTCGGTTTGCCTAGTGTATCCTTTAGAATATTCGTTGCTCATTAGAGCTACCATTTCCTTTTTTGGTGTCAGATGACTTAGATTTTTCATTCTGGCATCGAAATCCATTTCGTTGTGAAAATTCATTCGATTCAAATCGACCAAGAAGAAATCGTATTTTCCGTTTGAACTTTTTTTAATCAAGGTATTTCCTGGCGAATGGTCTAAAAACTCAATTCCTTTTTGGTGCAAATCAAAAGAAAACTGGGTAAATTGTCTTAAAATATTTTCGTGGTCTGGAAAATCAGGAATTTGAACTAATTCTCTAAAAGTCAAATCACATTGAAGATGTTCGCTCACATAATAACTATCTTTAAGTCCAATAAAGTCGAAATTTTCAAAATAAGCAATGGGTTCAGGTGTTCCAATGCCATTATCGAGCAATCTATTTGCATACTCGAACGAACGTCTGGCTTTTGATTTTCGGAAATATTTATATGCAATTATATTAATAAGATTCGGGATTTTGAAGGATTTAATATTTACGACTCTATTATTAATTTCAAATATTTTTATCGCATTTCTTGTCCCGCCATACAGTAATTTACCATTCGTTTCAAATGAATTTATTAATGATTTAATTTCATCTTTATTAAAAATAGCGTTTTCCCGAAAAGTATTTAACATTTTTTATGACTGTTTTACGCCTGCAACTGTAGCATATTGATGAATTCTAATATCCATTTGAGTAAATAATGTAAGAATATTAAAAAGTATTGGTTTCAAAGATTTAGTTATATTGATGCCTTCATGAATTAAAATTTCATATCCTAACTCTTCATACATTCGTTTGATACTTTTTCCGGTAAAAAATCGCAAATGTGTTTTATCCATTATTCCAAATTCATCATATTTCCAATCTTTTAAAAATACGACTTTCGAAAAAGTGCGATAAAATCTAACATTGGGTATTGAGCTTATAATAACTCCTTTAGGTGATAATTTAGATTTTAATGTTTCCAATACGGCATAAGGATCAACTAAATGTTCCAAAACATCATTGAAATAAATTACATCAAAATAATTTTCAGGTAGACCTTCTATATGCTTTTCACAATTGCCAATGAAAACTTTATGCAAAACGGTTTCTGCAACTTTAGCCTCTTCTTCCATTAATTCAATTCCCCAAACTTCGGCATTGTTTTTTTGTTTAACCAATGAAGCAAAAGCTCCATTGCCACAACCAACATCCATAATTTTTTTTGCAGTTTCAGGAAGGAATTTCAACATCTCTTTACGTACATTATCGTAGTATCCAGAAGGCTTATTTTGGTAGTATTTCATATAAATTTTGGTGTCTAATGTTTTATAAATATTTCTTATAAAACAGGAATATTTTTCACAAATATAAAAAATAATCTTAACTTGCGTCATTAATTTTTGACTATGAAAAAACGCACTTCATGCACTTTAGTAACCCCTACTTATAATTGGACCGAAGCATTAGACTTATTGTTATTAAGTGTCTTGAATCAGACGGTTTTGCCAAACGAAGTGATAATTGCAGATGATGGCTCTAGAGAAGATACCAAACAATTAATAGAAGGTTTTCAAAAAAAATTTCCCGTTCCTCTAATTCATATTTGGCATGAAGACATCAAAAACAGAAAGCCCAGAATTATGAACAAAGCCATCGCTGCCGCAAAATATAACTATATTATTGAGATTGATGGTGACATTATTATGAACAAATATTTTATAGAAGATCATCTCAATTTTGCCGAAAAAGGACACTATTTGTTTGGCTCCAGAGTTAATATTCAAGAATCTTTTTTACAGGAATTATTTTCAAAAAAAATCTTTCATTTTGATTTCTTTTCCAAAGGCATTAAAAAAAGAGCTCGAACGCTCCGAATTCCCTATTTAATGAATTTTGCAAAAAGTATTGAGAAACGCTCTTCAAAACTAAGAGGTTGCAATATGTCCTTTTGGAGAAAAGATTTTATCAAAATTAATGGTTTTAACGAAGAATTGGTTGGCTGGGGAATTGATGATTCTGAAATGATTCAAAGACTGCACAACATTGGAATCAAAGGGAAAAGATTAAAATATTCTGGAATTGTGTATCACATTTTTCACAAAGAACAATCCAAAAGTCATCTTGAAATCAATAATGAAATCGAGAGACAAACAACTGAAAAGAAACTGACTTTTATTGAAAAAGGAATTAATCAATATCTATAATGTTTGACATAGCTGTAATTTTAATCAATTATAATTCAAGTGAACACAGTATTAATTGTGTTAATTCAATAGTTGAAAAAACCTCAAAAAAACTTAATTACCAAATTATCATCACTGATAATTGTTCTGAAAAAGAGGATTATCTAAACCTAAAAAGTTTTTGCGATGAAACTAATTATTCCAATCTCGAATTGCACCGAAATAATATAAATTCAGGGTTTGGAGGAGGAAATATGTATGGAGTACAATTTTCAAACGCCAAGTATTTGGCTTTTGTAAATAATGACACTTTATTCAAAAACGATTGTTTGTCAATTCTTAAAAAGGCTTTGGATGCTAATCCAAAAATAGGAATTGCCGGGGCTCAAGCTTATAAAGAGAATGGTGATTTTATGATTTCACTCGATCATTTTGCATCTCCAACAAGAGAAATAATTGGAAGAGGATTTTTAGAAATGATTAATCCCAAAAAATATCCAAAGCGAAAAAAACGATACACAAATCCACTGCTAGTTAATTTTATACCCGGAAGTTTTATGTTCGTCAGAGCAAATGATTTTTATGAAATTGGAGGTTTTGACACCAATATTTTCCTTTATTATGAAGAAACTGATTTATGCATTCGATTAGCTAAAAAATCAAAATTTGCCTATTTAGTTCCGGAAGCCGAATTTATCCATTTTCATGGAGCAAGCACTGGAAAATCATTGGCGATTAAAAAAGAATTAAAGATTTCGTTACTGTATATTATCCGAAAACATTATGGTTTTTTTGCGCATAAAATCGTTCTGTCTTTTCTAACCATTAAATACTTTTTTAGCAGTATTTTAAAACCTGAAAATTGGTCTTTATTTTTTTTGCTTCTGAGTGAAGCTCCTTTATCAAAATCATTAAAAACCAAACAAAAAATCGTAAATCCATGATAAACGAAGAAATCCACAAAGCCTTCGAAGTAATTCAACAAGGCGGAATTATCCTGTATCCAACGGACACCGTTTGGGGAATTGGTTGCGATGCCACGAATCCTGAGGCTGTCGCCAAAATCTATAAACTCAAACAACGCGACGAAACCCAATCGATGATTTGCTTGATGAATGGCGAAAAAATGATGTACAATGTTTTCAAAGACATTCCAGAAGTTGCTTGGCAAATTATGGATTTATCCGAAAAACCTACCACATTAATCCTTGACAAACCTAGAAATGTAGCGCCAAATTTAATCGCCGCTGACAACACGCTAGGAATCCGAATCGTAAAAGAACCTTTCTGTTTCAAATTAATGGAAAAGATGCGAAAACCATTGGTTTCAACCTCAGCAAATATTTCGGGACAGCCCACTCCTATTGCCTTCAAAGATATTAGTCCAGAAATTGTAAAAGGTGTTGACTATGTTGTAAATTTGCACCACGAAAAAATTGCCGGAAAACCATCAACAATTATAAAATTGAGTGCTGATAGTCAGGTAAAAGTGATTCGGAAATAAAGGTTAACACTATCGTTTGTCATTCCGAGGAACGAGGAATCTCTTTAGTTGCTCTCGTTATGAGATTCCTCGTTCCTCGGAATGACAAAATAGAACTAAAATAATGACATATAAATCAGCGTTAAATAATAAAATATTCAAAACCATTTCTCAAGCTTCTCAGGAACTTAACATTGATAGTTATGTGATTGGTGGTTTCGTGAGAGATTTAATTCTGGAGAGAGATTTCAAAAAAGACATTGATATTGTCGCCGTTGGCAGCGGAATAGAATTAGCCCTAAAAGTTTCGGAATTATTGCCAAAAAAACCAAAAGTTCAAGTTTTCAAAACCTACGGAACAGCAATGTTGCGCTTTGAAGATACCGAAATTGAATTTGTGGGAGCCAGAAAAGAATCCTATAATCTCGAGAGTAGAAATCCAATTGTAGAAAACGGAACATTAGATGACGACCAAAACCGCCGTGATTTTACCATAAATGCGTTGGCTTTATCCTTAAACAAAAAGAATTTTGGAGAACTATCAGATCCTTTCAACGGATTGGAAGACCTGAAAAACAAAATCATCAAAACACCACTCGATCCAGACATTACTTTTTCTGACGATCCTTTGCGAATGTTGAGAGGAATTCGATTTGCCAACCAATTGGGTTTTGAAATCGAGGAGAACTCCTTGCAATCTATTACAAAAAATGCCCACCGAATCACTATTATTTCTGGTGAAAGAATTGTTGATGAATTGAACAAAATCCTTGCTACAGACAAACCTTCCATCGGTTTTTTATTGTTGTACAAAACTGGGCTTTTAGATATTATTCTTCCGGAATTAACGGCTTTAAATCAAGTGGAAGAAATTGAAGGTCAAACCCACAAAAACAATTTTTACCACACATTAGAAGTGGTCGATAATATTTGTCCTAACACAGACGATGTATGGCTTCGCTGGTCGGCTTTGTTGCACGACATTGGAAAAGCACCAACAAAGCGTTTCAACAAAAAACAAGGTTGGACTTTTCACGGACACGAATTTCTGGGCGGAAAAATGGCAAAGAAAATCTTCGAAAGATTGCACATGCCGTTAAACCACAAAATGAAATTTGTGCAAAAAATGGTGATGATGAGTTCGCGTCCCATTGTTTTATCACAAGATTTGGTAACTGATTCTGCCGTTCGTAGATTGGTTTTTGATGCTGGCGAAGATGTGGAGAGCTTAATGACTTTGTGCGAAGCCGACATCACTACTAAAAACCCGAATAAATTCAAGAAATACCACCAAAATTTTGAAATCGTTCGGAAGAAAATTGTGGAAGTGGAAGAACGTGATCACGTTCGGAATTTTCAACCGCCTATTTCTGGAGAAGAAATTATGGCGATTTTTAATTTGCAACCTTCACGTGAAATTGGCATTCTAAAAGAAGCCGTAAAAGAAGCTATAATGGAAGGTGAAATTCCGAATGAATATCAGGCTGCGTATGACTTTGTATTAAAAAGAGGAGCGGAATTAGGTTTAAAGAAAGTTTAAGTATTGTTTAATCTTAAATATTTAAAAAAATTCTTAATTTTATAAAAATTTTGATCATGAATATAGCCGAATTAAAATTAGAAATTATTGCAAAAATCATCGCAACTGCTGACGAAGTTCTTTTGAATAAAATTAAAGATATTTTCAATTATTCTCATTCTGATTTATCATTAAATGAACCTTCAATAACCTACGAAAAAAAAACTTCGGAAAAAATCTATGTTTTTAATGAATGGCAACAAAAGAGAATTGATATAGCTGTAAAACAAATTGAAAATGGGGAGTATTTAACAGAAGAAGAAGACGCTAAAGAAATGGAAAGATGGTTCAAAGAAGAAGAAAAATTGATTGGTCCCTAAATGCAATACTGACTAAAAAAAGTATTTTCAGCTATTGGAATCACCGAAACAAATCAACACTTTATAGCCAAAAATTGAATCAACTTTTCACAACAACATTACGTTTTGCAGAAAATTATCCAAACGCTTCTATTGCTACCAAAAAAGAAAATATTAGAGCAATATTAGCCAAAGACTATTATTTAATTTTTGAAATTACAGAATTAAACATTAAAGTTCTCGATATCTGGGACACACGCCAAAACCCTCAAGACTTTCCAATAAAATAAAATGAAAAATAAAAATAAATACGTAATTATCTGGTTGCTTTCTGGTTGCTTCTTATTGTTTATAATGGTTGTCGTAGGCGGCATTACCCGATTAACAAATTCAGGATTATCAATGACCGACTGGCATTTAGTAACCGACACTTTTCCGCCGCTTTCTGAGGAAAAATGGTCACAAGCATTCGAAGAATATAAAAAATTCCCGGAATACCAAAAGATTAACATCCACAATGATTTCACTCTTAGTGATTACAAGTTCATTTATTTCTGGGAATGGTTTCACCGTTTTATAGGACGAATTATAGGCTTGGTTTTCATCATTCCGTTTTTCTATTTCCTAATTAGAAAACGACTTTCAAGTGAAACCCTAAAAAAATGCGTTGTTCTACTGGGAATGGGTGCTTTTCAAGGATTCTTGGGTTGGTTTATGGTACGAAGTGGTTTGATAGATAATCCAGACGTGAGCCATTTTAGACTTGCTTTACACTTGACATTTGCCTTTATTACCTTTGCTTACACGCTTTGGGTCGCCTTGGATTTGATTTATCCAAACAAACTAAATGCTATACTTCCATTGCAGAAAATTGCCCGAATCACAATGGTATTTTTAATAGTCCAGATTATCTATGGCGGTTTCGTTGCTGGATTGAATGCAGGATTAATTCACAACCATTGGCCACTGATGAGTGATGGACAATTTCTTCACGAAAGTGTGATTTTAGAAAAAGATTCTTGGCTTCTTAGACTTACCGAAGGTAAAAGTGGTGTTCAATTTGTACACAGAACACTTGCTTATGTTGTAGTTGGATTGATGTTTCTATTGTTTTACAAAAGCAAGAAATACATCCTCACAAACCAACAAAAAAACGGCTTGAATGCAATGCTTGTAATTGTGTTTTTGCAATTTGCATTGGGAGTTTTCACCTTGCTTTATAGCGTTCCGCTATGGCTAGGATTGATTCATCAGGTAATGGCTTTCTTTTTATTGACAGCAATGACTTATACTTTGCATCGATTGTCTAAATAAAACATACATAACCCATAGTATAAACCTTGGGCAATTCAAAATTAAACCTGACTATATTGTCGCATCTTATCGTTAACCTCTATAAATGTCCAAACTTGCTGCCGAAGATAAATTTCTGGATTTGTCAGATTACGGAAGACCAATTGGGAAACTTATTGCCAATCAATTAAAAAACACTCGATTTACGCCCATTCACGTCACGCTGCTTTTTGGAGTTTGTGGCTTAGTTGCCATTTATTTCATATTGCAAAATCAATACGTATTAGCCGGTTTTTTTATCATCCTCAAATCGATTATTGATGCTGCTGATGGCGAATTGGCTAGGATCAAAAACACACCTTCTTATGTTGGAAGATACCTCGACAGCGTGTTTGACATTGTCTTAAATTTTCTTTTTTTTATGGCAATTTTTTACGTGTCTAAAACCTCATTTTGGATGACATTATTAGCCTTTTTTTGCGTCCAATTGCAAGGCACTTTATACAATTATTACTATGTGATTTTGAGAAATAAATCGGTTGGGGGAGACAAAACCAGTAAGATTTTTGAAGATAAATCACCTCGAGCATTACCCGGTGAAAGCCAAAAATCAGTCGATATTTTTTTTCGAATTTATACGATTGTTTATGGAGTTTTTGATAAAATAATTCACGTTTTGGACAGTGATGCTTATCAGGTAAAAACATTTCCAAACTGGTTTATGACATTCGTTTCCATTTACGGATTGGGTTTTCAATTGTTGATTATTGCCGTTATGCTGCCTTTGAATTGGAATGAATACATCGTTCCGTTTTTCATCTTTTATACTTTATTTATTTTTGTTTTAATTGGTATCAGAAAAGTGTTTTTTAAGGCATAAAACCACGATAGATTTAATCTATGTTGTTTTTTTATATTATTTAATACCAGATGTTTATAATAAATTATATAAATTTATAATTGAATTAAAAAATTGAATTAAAACCCTCTTTTTCTTTGTCAATAAAAAATAGAAATCGTGGGAATTATATAATAATTTACTAAAATTACACAACAGTTCTTGGACTTTAAATCTCCAAATTTGTAAAAGAATAAATAGTAATTTAAAAATTAAAAATTATGCCAAATTCAAAAGAGATTAAAGGAAAATGGGATGAGTTAAAAGGAAAACTCAAACAAAAGTATGCTGAATTAACCGATGATGATTTGTTGTTTGAAGAAGGAAAAGAAGATGGAACTTGGGGAAAAATTCAACAGAAAGTAGGAAAAACTGAAAAAGAAATTAAAGCATTACTTGATTAATTTCTAGATTCAAAAATCATTAAAACTGTTTCACAAGCTGAATTCAAATTTATCCTTTTCAAGATTTTTTGAGCACGCTTTTGAAACGGTTTTTTTACTGTTTTTTTTACCCAATCCAAGCCTTGAAATCGGAAACTTTTTCGCGACTTACAATCACTTCTTCTTCTTTATAAGAAGGCAAAATTACCTTCAATCTTGAATTACTATACACCACAATTTCCTTGATTGACTTTAATGGAATAATGAATTTCCGGCTTATTCGATAAAAGACAGCAGGATCTAATTCTTGTTCCAAAACTTCCAAAGTGTTTTCGATTAGATAATTTCTGTTGTCGAAAGTGTGCATATAAGTTCCTTTGTTTTCACTAAAAAAACATTCTATTTCATCGATGGAAATAACTTTGAGATACTGTCCAATTTTGACCGTGAACCGAGTTTTGAAATTTTTGTCAAATGGATTTTGGAACATTTTTTTTATTTGCTCAAAATCAAGTTGAAGCGTATTTTCTTTCTCGATAACTACAGGGTTTGGAAAACGCATTTTAAATTTAGAAATTGCCACTTCCAAATCATCTTCATCAATGGGTTTCAAGAGGTAATCAATCGAGTTTAATTTGAATGCTTTCAGCGCATATTCATCATAAGCCGTTGTAAAAATTACGGCGCTTTTTATGTCGCATTCAGTTTTGCTGAAGTGTTCGAAGATTTCAAACGATAAACCATCCGATAATTGAATGTCGAGAAAGATTAAGTCAGGATGTTCATTCTTGGAAAACCATTCGATGGATTCCTCCACGGAATGAAGCATCGCTCCTACTTGGATGTTGAGTTTTTCTAGTTTTCGCTGCAACAATCGTGCTGCTGGTTTTTCGTCTTCGATTATAATTGTTGTCATTTTTTAAGTTTGAGGTTTTACTGAATATTAAAAAGCTGAACACTGAATACTCTATTCACTCCCACTTTTCGCTTTTTTCTTTTTCCATAAACTCTTGAATTTTTCTTTCTTCCCAATTATGTCCAAAAAAAACATTTCTTCCAAAAACCGATAATCCGTGTGCCAACAATCCTATTCCCCAAAAGAAAGCTGTTGCAAAAGTCTCCCATTCAAAAAAAACTTCACTCCCTTTTTCGCTTTTAAGGACGTTAGATATAATTATAAATGCATTTACAAACAGATAGACTAAGGCATGAACATAAAATCCTTTTATTCTTTTTACTCGTTTAAATGCTAAATTATAGCGTTCGTCTGGATTGAAATTTTCCAATTGGTCTTCGTCAAATATTCTTTTTGATTGTCTCATTTTTTTTAATTTAAAATTATTCCCAATTGCTTTTAGATTTTTTTTCCTTATCCATAAATTCTTTAATTTTTTGCTCTTCCCAGTTTTTTCCAAAGAACGGCATATAATTAAAGACTTTCAATCCGTGAAAAACCACTCCAAATCCCCACCATAGCAGAGGCCAATAAAACCATAAATGTTTTGGAGATGTAAACAGATTAAGAGCCAAAAGACCACTATTTACGACAATAAAAGCGACTAAATTTCCGTAAAAACCTTTGATTTCTTCTACTCTTTTTCTTGCTTTAAAAAGGCGCTCTTCTTGTTGATAATTATTTTTCATCGTTTCAATATTAAAACATTACTTCCAAGTTTGTTTATTTTCTTCTTTTTTCAAAATCTCTTGAATTTTACGCTCTTCCCAATTGGAACTGTATCCAAAAACTTTAAAAGCATGCATCAAGACTCCAAATCCCCATCCTCCAGCAGAGAACCAAAACCATTGAAATTGTGGTGAATAAGTCAAATTAATAAAAACTAAAATTGGAACGACGCAGCAATAAGAAATTAGATTTCCGTAAAATCCTTTAAGTTCTTCTACTCGTTTTTTGGCTCTGTAATAAGCCGTATTTTCATTGTAATTTATTGATGTTTCCATAATCGAAATTTGTTTGGTTAAAACGGGTATTTTGACTGTAAATGTTTGCTCGGTTTGCTCTATAAGCACTTTTCTGTTGGTAATAATTCCGTAGCGATTGATGATGTTCTGTAAACCTACACCCTGCCTATCCTGTAGTACTTCCTTTTTTTGATAATTGTTTTGAATAGCCAAATAATCGCCCTCCATAAAAATGCGAATGTTCAAGGGTCTTTGCTCAGAAACCACATTATGTTTTACTGTATTTTCTAATAAAAGCTGTAACGAAAGTGGCACCACTTTGGCTTCTGGATTAAGAACTGTTGAAGGCAATTCATAAAATAAGCTATTCTCAAAACGCATTTTCAACAAATTCATATAGGTTTTGGCGAAAGCCAATTCTTCTTCAACTGACACCAATTCTTTGTCTTTTTGCTCCAACACATATCGGTAAATTTTAGACAAAGAAGTGGTAAACCGTTGCGCATTTACTGGATTTTCCTCGATTAAAGAACTTAACACATTCAAACTATTGAATAAAAAATGGGGGTCAATTTGATTTTTTAAACTTTCGAATTTTGCATTTGCTGTGCCAGCTATAATTTTTTG
>Ga0209702_10005882_pt1 | contig 16248 bp, 13 predicted proteins | sample FRY01_FD_187210 | JGI IMG/M metagenome (GOLD analysis project Ga0209702, IMG submission 187210) | Freshwater microbial communities from Lake Fryxell liftoff mats and glacier meltwater in Antarctica - FRY-01 (SPAdes) (version 2) | ecosystem: Environmental > Aquatic > Freshwater > Ice > Glacier... | reverse complement strand
GGCCCAGAGCATTCTGAACACCGGACGCTTCATGGGGTCCCAGGCTGCTACAGGCTCTAGGGGTGGTTGGGCGATGGGCGTTTCGCCGGGGATGATTTCTGCCATTCAGTTGCGCTACTTTAATTTATTCAATGTATTCAATGCAAATGGTGCGGATGCTGCGCCAGTGCCATCAGTTTGTTTGACCAGCTCCCACTGTACGTTATGAAATACGGCTACGCTGGGCCGGTGCGCTATCGACAGCATGCCGCCGTGTACCGACTGGACGTGGGCCTGTAGTTTTTCATAAAGCGATTTTTCGGCAACCTCGTCAAGCGATGCGGTAGCCTCGTCGGCCAATATCCACTGCGGTTTTTTAAGCAGCACCCGGGCAATCGCCAGGCGCTGCTGCTCGCCACCCGAGAGCTTTTGACTCCACGCATCGCTGTCGTCCAGTCTGCTGGTCAGCAGCGGCAGCAGCGCGTCGTTCAGTGCTTGAATCAAGGCCTCGTCGCTGTACGTACTAGCGGGCTGCGGGTAGGCCAGCGCGCCCCGCAGCGGGCCATCCGGAAAGTAGGGGCGCTGCGGAATGAACATGGCGTTTGGTGGCAAATGGGTGCGGCCCGTTGCAAACGGCCAGATGCCCGCGAAGGCCCTGAACAGGGTTGACTTGCCACTGCCCGATGGTCCTTTAAGCAACACCAGATCGCCGGGGCTGGCTTGCAATGTGGTGCTTGACAGCAGCGCCTTGCCAGATGGCAGGCTGATGTTTAAATCGCTTGCAGACAACACATCGGTAGCAGCCGTTGGATTTTCAGTTGCTACTGAATTAGTAGCTGCTTGCGCCCGTGTTTGTTGGGCTACCAGCACAATGTTGTCTTCAAAACTGGTCAGGCGATCGGTTGTGGCGCGCCACGCGGCAAGGCTGCTGTAGTTGTCAACCAGCCAGCTCAGCGAGTCCTGCACACGGCCAAAGGCTGATGAAATTTGCATCAACTCACCGAGCTGAATGGCGCCGCTGAAAAACCGAGGTGCCGCCACGATGAACGGAAAAACCACCGCCGCCTGCCCGAAGAAGTTGGTAAACCAGAGTAGGTTTTTCTGCTTTTTAATCAAGGTCAGGTAGTTGGCCAGAACCTTTGAAAATCGCAGGTCGAGCTGGCTGCGCTCAACACCTTCGCCCTTGTCGAGCGCGATGGATTCACTGTACTCACGCACCCGCACCATGTGGTGCCGGAAGTCGGCTTCATAGCGCTGCTGCTGGAAGTTGAGCGCAATTTGTGGCCTGCCAATGTAGTGGGTAATCACACTGCCCACCACACAGTACAGCACCGCCATCCACACCATAAAGCCCGGAATCACATAACTGCTGCCCGCCAAGGTGAAGCTGAAAACACCCGACAGGCTCCACAGTATTCCGACAAAACTCACCAGCGTGACAATGGCATTGAGCAAGCCCATGCTGAGGGAAATGCTGAAGCTGGTGAACTGGTTGATGTCTTCCTGAATACGCTGGTCGGGGTTGTCTGCGCTGGCCTTGTCGTTGCCTGCTGTATTTGTGCTGAAGCGGGCCAGCTCCAGCGTGTAAAAAGCATGGTCAGCCAGCCAGCGTTGCAGGTAGTTGGCCGTCATCCAGGCGCGCCAGCGTACCTGTAGAAGTTGCGTCAGATAAAAGCGGTAAACCGCAATGATGATGAAGGCAAAGGCGAGATAGGTAAAGCGCCCGAGCTGCGTCCAGAAGACCGCTGCGTCCTTGTTTTGTAGTGCGTCATAAAACACGCGGTTCCATTCATTGATCAGCACCAGCATGTAGACCGCGGCCAGATTGAGCAGCACGATGGCGGCAAGCAGGCCGCGTGCTTTCCATTTGTCTTCTGACTTGAAGTAGGGGGCCGAGAGCGCCCAGACACGTCTGCAAAACTGCCTGAAATCAGCGAGCTTGGTGCTGATTTTTTTAGGCTGGCTCATCGCTGCGTTTAAGGCTGAGCTTGTGGTCATGGTCGCAGTACTAGGGCTTATGACAATTTATTTGAAACCCCGCTGGCCACATGGCCGGACGGTACGTGCTGGGCTGCCGCGTTGACATGCCCGGTCTGGTCGTCAAAGAAAAAGTCGGGTTCGAACTCACGCAAAAATTCACCCTTGGCCAGGCCGCCCAGAAACATGGCTTCATCCACTTCAATGTTCCAGTTCATCAGCGTGCGGATGGCGCGCTCATGGGCTGGCGCGCTGCGCGCTGTGACCAGTGCGGTGCGTATGCGCATACGCGGTGTACCCGCCTGCTGCAGGCGGTGCAGGGCTGTCAGCAGCGGCCTGAAGGGGCCGTCAGGCAGCGGCAACACGGCCTTGTCGCGTTCGTGTTTTTGAAATGCTGGCAGGCCCTGACTTTGAAAAACCTGCTCGGCTTCGTCTGAAAACAGCACCGCATCACCGTCGAAGGCGATGCGCACTTCATGCGGGTAGTTGTCCCTGGCGCGCACAGAATGTGTCGCCACCGTTGCGGCCGGAAAACCCATGTGCAGCGCGGCGCGCACGTCGTCCGGGTTGGCGGATAAAAACAAATTCGCCTGCAACGGCGAAAGGTAGCGCCAGGGCTCACGTCCGCGCGTGAACACGCCGCGCGCCACACTCAGCTCATGGGTTTGCACCGAGCGGAAAACACGCAAGCCTGACACCGGATCGTTGCGCGAGAGGATGACGACTTCCACGCGCTGGCTGTCCGTCTCGTTGAAGGCCAGCAGTTTTTTAATCAATGAGAACGCCACGCCCGGTTTGGCGGGTTGCTCTAACCGGTCGAGTTGCAGCTTCATGTAGGCGCGGTCGTCAGATTGCTCGAAAACCTGGTTTTCTTCTTCAAGGTCAAACAGCGCGCGCGATGAAATCGCTACAACGAGTTGTCCGTCTAGCTTGGTGGCCATGTGATGGGTTGCCTTTGTTGCTTGACGAATGGAATTAGGCCTCGTCTTTACCGCTGACACCAGCAGAGGCAAAGCTGGCCATCTCGTTCATCAGGTGTGCGCTTGACTGCACCAGTGGCCAGGCCAGCAGCGCGCCTGTGCCTTCACCGAGGCGCATGTTCAAGTCCAGCAGTGGCCGGGCATTTAGGTGGTCCAGCAGCAGGCGGTGCCCGCGCTCGGCCGAGCGGTGGCAAAACACCATGTAGTGCTGCACCGAGAGCGCCAGCTTTTGTGCCACCAGAGCGGCAGCGCCTGCAATAAAACCATCGACCAGAATAACGCGGCGTTGGCTTGCAGCCTGTAGCATGGCACCGACCATCATGGCGATCTCGAAACCGCCCATCGCCGCTAGCACCTGCAGTGGGCTTGTGGCATTGGCGTGCCGCAGCACGGCGAGCGTCAATACCTCGCGTTTGTGCAGCAGTTGCGCGTCGCTCAGGCCCGTGCCGCGCCCGGTTGCGTCCTTGAGCGAGGTGCCCGTCAGTCGATGCAGCAGCAGTGCCGCAGAAGACGTGTTGGCGATGCCCATTTCGCCAAACGCGACGATGTTTCCCGGCAGCGCCTTGATGGTGTCCACGCCAGCGCGCAGCGCTTCATCAAGCTGCGCTTCAGACATGGCCGGTGCCTTGCACAGGTTGTGGGTGCCAGGCGCGATTTTGCGTTTGATGAGCGACGGATGATCGTCCAGGTCAGCCGCCACGCCGGCATCCACCACCTGCAGTGCAAAGCCATGCTGCCTTGCCAGCACGTTGATGGCCGCGCCACCGGCCAGCATGTTGGTCACCATCTGCAGCGTGACGGCTTGCGGAAACGCCGATACGCCCTCAACCGCAATGCCGTGGTCGGCGGCAAACACGACCATTTGCGGGTTGTCAAAAGTCACGATATCGCAGCGCTGTATCAAGCCGAGTTGCAGGGCCAGGTCTTCGAGCTGGCCAAGCGCACCAACGGGTTTGGTCTTGTTGTCGATTTTGTTTCGCAGCTTGGCTTCAAGGCGTACATCGGTGACGGATTCAATCGTTGGTAGGGTGAAGGTCATGGCTTATGGGCGTTGGTTGGCTATGAGTTTTTCAAGGCAGGCGGGGCACAGGCAAGTGGACGGTGGTTTTTTATCCAGGTCGGGCACGTCGATCACGCGGGCGAAGTCAAAGCACCAGCATTTTGTGTCCCCTGTGACGACACCGCAACGCAAGCCAGCGCCGCAGCCTGGACACACCGATGAGTCTAGGAGCCTGTCGGACTTTGACATAGAGCCCTCAGCTCTGCAAAAACAGCCGGTACACCGGGTTTGCAGTTTCTTCAACATGCGGATAGCCCAGGGTGTCCAGAAAGGTCTTGAAAGCCTTGTTGTCAGCCTTGGGAACTTGCAGCCCGACCAGAATGCGGCCGAAATCAGCACCCTGGTTGCGGTAGTGAAACAGCGAGATGTTCCAGCCCGGCTGCATGCTGGACAAGAACTTCATCAAGGCACCTGGCCGTTCGGGAAACACGAAACGCAGCAGACGCTCATCTTTTGAGAGCGCGCTGTGCCCGCCTACCATGTGCCGTATGTGCTCTTTGGCGAGTTCGTCGTGCGTGAGGTCAAGCGCTTTGAAGCCGTGGCGGGAAAAGTTGGCGGCTATTTTTGTGCTCTCGCCTTTGCCTGAGGTTGTGAGGCCGACAAAAACATGGGCTTTGGAGCCGTCGCTGATGCGGTAGTTGAATTCCGTCACGCTGCGGGGGCCACCAGGAAGCTCGCCAACAGCCAAACAAAACTGCCTGAAGCTGCCGCGCTCTTCGGGAATCGTCACCGCAAACAGGGCTTCGCGCTCTTCGCCCACCTCGGCCCGCTCGGCGACAAAGCGCAGGCGGTCAAAGTTCATGTTGGCACCGCACAAAATGGCGGCGTAGGTCTCACCCTGTTTTTTGTGAAGGGCCACGTATTTTTTCATCCCCGCCACCGCCAACGCCCCTGCGGGCTCGACAATGCTGCGGGTGTCTATAAACACGTCTTTAATGGCGGCGCAGACGGCATCGGTGTCAACGCTGATGAATTCATCGACCAGCTCGCGGCTGATGCGAAAGGTTTCCTCGCCCACCAGCTTGACGGCTGTGCCGTCCGAGAACAGGCCGACATCATTCAGGGCGATGCGCTTTTTGGCCTTGACCGACTGCAGCATGGCGTCCGAGTCATCCATCTGCACGCCAATGACCTTGATCTCGGGCCGCACCGCCTTGATGTAGTTGGCCACGCCTGAGATCAAACCGCCGCCGCCAATGGCAACAAACACCGCGTCAAGCCTGGAAGACTGTGAACCTGTGCCCGGCCCCTGCAATTGTCTGAGGATTTCCATCGCAATCGTGCCCTGGCCGGCAATCACGTCCGGGTCGTCAAACGGGTGTACGAAGGTGAGGCCCTGCTTTTTCTCCAGCGTCACGGCATGAACGTGGGCATCGGAGTAACTGTCGCCATGCAGCAGCACCTCAGCACCCCAGCTTTTGACCGCATCAATCTTGAGCTGCGGCGTGCTGGTGGGCATGACGATCACGGCACGGCACCTAAGCTTTTGCGCGCTCATGGCCACGCCCTGCGCGTGGTTGCCAGCAGAGGCGCAGATCACGCCTTTTTTCAATTGAGCAGCGCTTAACTGCGCCATCTTGTTGTAGGCGCCGCGCAGCTTGAAGCTGAACACCGGCTGCTGGTCTTCGCGTTTTAACAGCACGCTGTTTTTTAGGCGCAGGCTCAAGGCTTTGGCCGGCTCCAGTGCCGATTCAATGGCCACGTCGTAGACCCGTGCCGTGAGAATTTTCTTTAAATAATCAGCGGGTTGGAGCGGCTTTTTTTTGGCGTTTTGGTCTGATGACATGGTGTTTCTCACAGCCTGACATCATAGTTGCCCAATAAAAAAAGACCCAGACTTTGCAGCCTGGGCCTTTAAATCCACCCTTTGAGGAGGTGGAGGAGACAAGTGGTGCAAAAATACGGTTTGTATTTAAGCAATTAAATCAAGTATAGCGGAACAATGCTGCGATGCACAATAAACAGAAAGATATTCATGGAATGCACAGTTAGCTGGACCGGCCCGAGCGTGGCCACGGGGTCACCCTCGGGCATGACTTTCCTGGCCCAGACCGGGAGCGGCCACACGCTGGTGATGGACGGCGCGCCGGATGCCGCCAAAGCCGAAAACGGCGGCGCAAACCTGGCACCTCGCCCGATGGAAACCGTGCTCGCCGGCACCGGTGGCTGCACCGCTTATGACGTGGTGTTGATCCTCAAGCGTGGCCGTCACGATGTGCGGGGCTGCTCTGTCAAATTGACCTCTGAACGCGCGCCTGTGGACCCCAAAGTGTTCACCAAAATCCACATGCATTTCACCGTCACAGGCAAGGGTTTGGCGGCCAGCGCAGTAGAGCGCGCCATCGCCATGAGCCACGACAAATATTGCTCGGCCACCATCATGCTGGGCAAAACCGCTGAGATCACGACCAGTTTTGAGGTTCTGGATATTTCTGGTTAAATACGGCTATGGCAACCATAACCTTCGATTCTTTGAAGATCAGCGACAAACTCAAGGCATCCGGCTTTTCAGCCGAGCAGGCCGAGGCTGTTGTGCGGGTTATTGCAGAAACGCAAGACGAGTTGGTCACCAAAAAAGATCTACAGCTGGCGCTGGATCAAGTGATAAGCCCTATCAAAGCCGATTTACTAGTTTTGAAGTGGGCCGTTGGCTTAAACACGGCGCTGGGCTTGCTGATTTTGGGCAAATTGTTCAATTACTGACCGTTAAACCCAGTACGCCACGGTCGTCATAACCTTGGCACCAGCACCCATCAAACTTTTTACTGCGCCTGGCAACTCCAGCGCTCCGGCATTTACTGCCTCTAGCGCGTGGCGCGCTTCCTCGGCTTTCATTTGCGCCACGATGGCACGCGACTCATGGTCGCCTTCGGGCAGTTTTTCCAGGTGCGTTGCCAGGTGCGCCTCCACCTGACGCTCGGTTTCCACGACGAAGCCTAGGCTCAAGCGGTCTCCGAGGCGGCTGGCGAGCAGCCCCAAACCGAAGGCACCCGCGTACCACAGCGGATTGAGCAGTGAAGGCCGCGCACCCAACTCGCCTAGCCGCTGCCGCGTCCAGGCCAGATGGTCGCCCTCTTCTGCGCTGGCTGCCAAAAAATGCGCGCGTAGCACGGGCTCGCGTGTACCCAAGGCCTGCGCCGCATAAAGCGCCTGGGCACAAACCTCGCCAACGTGATTCACCCGCATCAGCGCGCCTGCCAGGGCTGCGTCAGGTGCGGTTAAGTGGGTGCTTTGGTCGGCCACCGTGGGGCAGGGGCGGCTTGCGCGCGGGTTGGCAAACAGGGTGCGCAGGGCGTTGTCGGCAGCGTTTAGCAGGGCATCCATTGGGCGGGCATTTTTGTGGGGAAAGTTGAAGTCTAGCCAATTCCGCCCCGGGGGTTTGTGGTGCGGCCTCCACGGTGAGGTTTTAATTTGTTGCATGAGTGCAACAGAAATGCTTTTTTAGGGCCGGTTTTCTTTCAAACCCTTTGCCATAGCGCTTCGCCTCTGGTGCAATACATACAACTTCCTAATTGGAGGTTGGCCCGGGGATCCAAAGTCCTGGAGCCCTATGTTTAACCTTGGAGAAACTCTCAATGATGAAAAAAACCCTCATCGCTATAGCCGCTCTTGCAGCCACCAGCGTATTCGCCCAATCTTCCGTGACCATCTCTGGTACGTTTGATCCTTCATTTGTCAACGCTAACACCACATTGGGTGATGGCACTAGCTCTACCGCAAACACCGTTGGCAACAACAACCAAGGTACTACCGTGTTCGCCTTAAGTGGGGTTGAAGATCTGGGCGGCGGTCTGAAGGCCCTGTTCCGCATCGAAAACAATTTTAACTCTGATGATCGAACCGCTCTCTCTACCGGCCAAATTTACACTGGCCTCCAAGGCGGTTTCGGTTCCATCAAAGTGGGTGCTCCTAACACTCCATCGTTGACCACACAGATTTCACGTAGCCCGTTCGTTCACAGAATTGGTTCTGGCTTCGGTGGCGTGACGGGCACCAGCAAAGTTCGTCATACGAACAGCATGGTTTACGCATCGCCTAGCTTCTCTGGCTTCAGCGCAGCTATTGGTTACGTTTTTGAAACGGCTCCCGCCGCCGCCATGACCGACATCGGCTTGAACTACGGCAACGGTCCTTTGAAGGCTGGTCTTTCTTACTACAAGCAATCTAATGTGAACAATCAGACCAACTTGTACGTCAACTACGCCTTTGGTCCTGCAACCGTGTATGCCGGTTACCACAAGGAAAACAAGATCGCCGCTGGCGTGACGTCTACCTCCAGCGGTACCAACATTGGTGTCAAGTACGCTGTCACCAAATCGGTCAACCTGTTGGCTAACCACGCCCGTCTGAACGACCAGACTGTTGCCAATCTCGACAGGAATATTACTGGCATTGGCGCTCAGTACGTGTTGAGCAAGCGTACCTCCGCTTATGCCCGTTACGTGCAGGAAAACAACTCCAACGTGGCTTTGAGCGCAGCCAAAGGCGTGAGAACCACTCTGGTTGGCCTGCAACACAACTTCTAATCTGATGCTGACGTAAGTCAGTTAAGGATTGAAGCAAAAAACCCCGCTATGGCAACGTAGCGGGGTTTTTTTATGGCTGTTCGAGATCAACATTCTTCACTCCAACAGAAACTATCACGCGCAATCATGGCGCTTGACGCGCTGGGTCCCCAGGTACCTGCCGCGTATAGCCTTGGCCCTTCAGTCGCGCGCTTCCAGCTGTCCATGATGGGTTCCACCCAGCGCCAGGCTTCTTCCTGCTCGTCGCTGCGCACAAACAGATTCAGGCGGCCATCGATCACATCGAGCAGCAGTCGTTCGTATGCACCCACGCGTTCCGAGCCGAAGCGTTTGTCAAAGTCAAGATCCAGTTGTACCGCTGACAGCGAGTTTTTGGGGTCAGAGCCCAAATTCGCCGAGCCTATGGCTCGCCCTCCGGGTGCGGTGCTTCGCACCGCTGCGAAATTGGTGTCTGACCCCAATAACCCGCGATTGTCCGGCCCCTGTGCCAGCAAATGCAGCTCCAGCCCGTCCTTGGGTTGCAAGTGAATGACCAGGCGATTGGCAGCGCCAAGCGGGGAGTTGAAAATGGCGTGCGGCGCTGGCCGGAAGTTGACTTCGATATAGGCCGCACGATCTGCCAGGCGCTTGCCGGTACGAATGTAAAAAGGCACGCCAGCCCAGCGCCAGTTGGCAATCTCGCAACGCAATGCTACAAAAGTTTCAGTGTTGCTGGCATCGCTGACACCGGCCTCCTGTCGATACGCTGCAGCGGCCACACCGTCAACGCTGCCAGCAGCGTACTGGCCCCTGACTACATGCTGTTTTAGCGTCTCGGGCGTCCAGGCTTTCAGTGAGCGCAGCACCTTGAGTTTTTCATCACGTATGGCATCGGCATGTGCGTTGATGGGCGGCTCCATGCCTACGGCGCAGAGCAGTTGTAGCGCATGGTTTTGCACCATGTCGCGCAATGCCCCGGTGCTGTCGTAGAACGCGCCGCGTTTTTCAATGCCCAGCTCTTCAGCAATCGTGATTTGAATGTTCGCAATGTTCTCGCGTCGCCACAGCGGCTCAAACAAGGCATTGCCAAAGCGCAGCGCAAACAGGTTTTGTACCGAGGGCTTACCGAGGTAATGGTCGATGCGGAATATCTGCCGCTCTGCAAACACGCGGCGCACGCTTTCATTGATGGCGCGGTTTGATTGAAGATCGTGGCCCAGCGGTTTTTCAAGCACCACCCGCATCTGGGGGCCGTTTAAACCAGCAGCTGCAATCTGCTCGCAGAAGGTCGTGAACAGGCCAGGTGCGGTGGCCAGATACATCACGACGGTGCCGGCTGCATGTTCCTTGAGCTTTGTTGCCAGCTTGGGGTAGTCAAGCGGGTTTGACAAATCCATGCGCAGGTAAAACAGCAGGGCGGCAAAACGCGCAAACTCTTCTTCGCTCGGGCGCTTGGCGATCTCGACATTGTCAAAACGTGACTTGATGAGTGCGCGGTATTGTGCGTCAGACAAATCATCGCGCGCCACGCCCACAATGCGCCCGTCAGCAGGCAATGAGCCGTGCCGGAAGGCCTGAAAAAGCGCTGGCAGCAGCTTGCGCCACACCAAATCACCCGTACCGCCAAATAAAATTAGATCAAAGCTCATGGTTATTAAGTTTCATCATTGCTTGGCATAATCGTAACTCGAGATCGCATTTTTTCTCGAACCAAACCCTTCATGCCTTTATGAATCAACTAGACGCGCTTAAACAATTCACCACTGTTGTTGCCGATACCGGCGACTTCAAGCAACTCGCGCAGTTCAAGCCGCAGGATGCCACTACCAATCCATCGTTGATTTTGAAGGCGGTGCAAAAGTCTGATTACCAGCCTCTTTTGACCAGCACGGTACGCCGCTTCAAGGGCCGGGCGCTGGACGAAATCATGGACCGCTTGCTGGTGCGTTTTGGCTGCGAGATTTTGTCCATCGTGCCGGGGCGCGTATCTACAGAGGTTGATGCGCGCCTGAGCTTTGATACCAACGCCACCCTCACGCGCGGCGAACGCATCATTGATCTGTACCAGGCCGAGGGCGTGCATATTGACCGCGTGCTGATCAAGGTGGCGGCGACCTGGGAGGGCATTCAGGCTGCCGAAAAGCTCGAGCAGCGCGGCATTCACACCAACCTCACGCTGCTGTTTTCGTTTTGCCAGGCCGTTGCTTGCGGGCAAGCCAAGGTGCAATTGATTTCACCCTTCGTCGGGCGGATTTACGACTGGTATAAAAAATCAAGCGGTGCCGCTTGGGTTGAGCTTGAGAACGCAGGTGAAAACGATCCCGGTGTGAAGTCGGTGCGCGAGATTTACCAGCACTACAAGCACTTCGGTATCGCCACCGAAGTCATGGGCGCGAGCTTTCGCAACGTCAGGCAGATCACGGCACTTGTCGGCTGCGACCTGCTGACCATCAGCCCCGACTTGCTCGCGCAACTGGCCGCATCTAGTGCGCCTTTGAGCCGTGCGCTGGATGCTGATGCGGCAAGAGCGCTTGACTTGCCGGCAGTGAACTTCGATGAAGCGGGCTTCCGCTATGCCTTGAATGAAGACGCGATGGCAACCGAAAAACTGGCTGAAGGCATACGTGCTTTCGTTGCGGATGCGCTGAAGCTGGAGCAACTGATGCTGGCGGCTTGAACATGACCGAACGCAGCGACGGGCCGTCCCTAGCAAGTTCAGCCCCCGCGGGGGGCAGAGAACCACACGCAGTGGGTGAACGTGGGGGCCATCTCAGACTCAGACCGCGTTGCGATCAAACACCTGCTTGGAGTGAACTACAGAAAGCATTCACAACGCACGGTCAAACTTTCGATTTACGCGATGCGTTCGCTCAAGACCCCAAGCGTTTCGAGCATTTCAGCCAACAGGCACCCCACGTTTTTGCAGATTTGTCGAAGAACCTGATTGACGCTGCTACGGAGACGCTGCTGTTTGACCTCGCCGTGCAGTGCCAGCTTGAGCAGCACCGCGAGGCGATGTTTGCCGGTGAGCTGGTTAACAGCACCGAAAACCGTGCAGCGATGCACTTTTTGCTCCGCAAACCTGTTCTTGAGGTATCGAATACGGCTGCAAGCCAATCAAATCAGGCGCGATCAGCAGCTAAAAACATAGCCAATGAATTGACCCAGGTACACGCCACGCTGGATGCCATGCTGGCCTACGCCGAAAAAATACGTGCTGACGATGCGATCACCGACATCATCAACATCGGCATTGGCGGCTCAGACCTGGGGCCCCAGATGGCGGTACTGGCCCTTGCTGAATTTGGGGCCAAGGCCAAGCGCTTTCATTTTGTTTCTAACGTTGACGGCCAAGAACTGGCCAGCGTGCTGGCGCAGTGCAAGCCTGCAAGCAGCTTGTTTTTGATAGCGTCCAAAACCTTCACCACCGCCGAGACCATGACCAACGCGCATTCGGCCAAGCAGTGGTTTGAAGGGCAGGGTGGAGAAGGTGTTGACCGTCCCGAGCTTGACCGTCACTTCGCTGCGGTGACAAGCAACGTCAAAGCCGCCAATGAATTCGGTATCACCACCACCTTCGGGTTTTGGGACTGGGTGGGGGGGCGTTATTCGATGTGGTCAGCGATTGGTTTGCCGATTGCGCTGGCCGTAGGCGGCGAGGGTTTTCGTGAACTGCTGGCTGGCGCGCACGCGATGGACGAGCACTTTCGCACTGCACCGATGGCACAGAGTCTGCCCGTGCGCCTGGGCCTGCTCGATGTCTGGTACCGCAACTTCCACGGCTTTGGCAGCCGCAATATTGCACCCTACAGCAGCGCCCTGCGACGCCTGCCGGCGTATTTGCAGCAACTGGAAATGGAAAGCAATGGCAAGCAGGTTGATGCAAGTGGGCAGACACTTCCCTTTCAGACAGCACCCGTGCTGTGGGGCGAGCCTGGCACGAATGGCCAACATGCCTACTTTCAAATGCTACATCAGGGCACGACTGTGGTGCCGGTTGAATTCGTTGCCATCAAAAAACAAGCCCATACGCTGCCAGGGCATCAACAAAAGCTTCTGGCCAATGTACTGGCCCAAGCGCAAGCATTGATGCTGGGAAAAAACGATGTGGGCGGTCACCGGCATTTCCCCGGCAATCGGCCCAGCAGTTTTTTGCTGCTCGAAGAGCTCACGCCTGCCAGTCTGGGTGCGTTGATCGCGCTGCAAGAACACCGCGTGTTTGTCAGCGGTGCCATCTGGGGTATCAACAGTTTTGACCAGTGGGGTGTTGAACTTGGCAAGTTATTGGCGAAGGATATCGAGGCTAGGCTGGTGACTGGCGACACTTCGGGGCTTGACGCATCAACTGCGGGTTTGCTGCGTCGATTTGGAGTCATATAAGTCCAATCCGCATTAAAAACGATAACTGCGTTGCTTCGCTTTGTCGTGCTACATCACAAACGCGAATTCGGGAGACAGAAACATGCAATTCAATCTGGACGGCTTTCGCCCTGGCGATCCCCACATTTTCCCTGCCTCCTCCATGGCTGTGGCGCACACGGGTGCTGCCCCGGCGCAGGTCGATGTGCTGATCGTCGGCTGTGGCCCGGCTGGGCTGACCCTGGCGGCGCAACTGGCGGCTTTCCCCGACATCGCTACCCTCATCGTGGAGCAGAAGGAAGGCCCGCTGCTGCTGGGGCAGGCCGATGGAATTGCCTGCCGGACGATGGAGATGTTCGAGGCGTTCAACTTCAGCGAGCGGGTGCTCAAGGAGGCCTGCTGGGTCAACGAAGTGACCTTCTGGAAACCGGACGAGAAGCAGCCCGAAAAAATCGTTCGCCATGGCCGCGTGCAGGACACCGAGGACGGGCTGTCCGAGTTTCCGCACGTGATACTCAACCAGGCGCGGGTGCATGACTTCTATCTGGATGTCATGCGCCATTCACCCAGCCGCCTGGAGCCGCACTACGCACGCAAGCTGCTGGACGTGTCAGTAGACCACGAGGCATCAGACTACCCGGTGACGGTGCGCATGGAGCGCACAAATTTGGGCAATGGGGCCGCCCACACTGGCCAGCTCGAAACGGTTCGTGCGCGCTATGTCGTGGGTTGCGACGGCGCACGCAGCGCAGTGCGCACATCAATAGGCTTGCCCTTGGTGGGCGATTCGGCCAACCAGGCCTGGGGCGTGATGGACGTGCTGGCCGTGACTGACTTCCCGGACATCCGCCACAAGGTGGCGGTGCAGTCCGCCAACGGCGGCAACCTGATAGTGATCCCGCGCGAGGGCGGTTATATGGCCCGCCTGTATGTGGCGATGGACAAGCTCGCTGAAGACGAGCGCGTGGCTAATCGCAACATCTCGCTGGACCAGCTCATCGCGGCGGCGCAGCGCATCCTGCACCCCTACACGCTGGACGTGAAAGAAGTCGCTTGGTGGTCGGTGTACGAGATCGGCCAGCGCATTTGCGACAGCTACGACGATGTGCCGCCGCAGGACAGGGGCGCACGCCTGCCCCGCGTCTTCATCGCTGGCGATGCCTGCCACACCCACAGCCCGAAGGCGGGCCAGGGCATGAACTTCTCTATGCAAGACACCTTCAACCTAGGCTGGAAGCTGGCCGCCGTGCTGCGTAAGCAATGTGCGCCGCAACTGCTGCACACCTATACAGCAGAGCGCCAGACCGTGGGGCAGGAACTGATTGACTTTGACCGCGAGTGGTCGAAGATGATCAGCGACCGCCCCAAGCAACAGGGCCAGGAGGGCGTACTGGCTGAGAGCGAGAGCGGCGGTGTGGACCCGAAGGAATTCCAAAAATATTTCCAGCAGCATGGGCGCTTTACCGCCGGCATGGGCACGCACTACTCGCCGTCCGTCATCTGCGGCCCCGCCACGCACCAGCCGCTAGCGACCGGATTCGTGATTGGCACACGCTTTCACTCAGCGCCCGTAGTACGCATCACCGATGCCAAGCCCGTGCATCTTGGGCATGTTGGCAAAGCCGATGGCCGCTGGCGGTTGTATGCGTTTGCCGGATCGAGAGACGCTGCGGATGTGACGGTGGGCGTGTGCGCACTGTGCAAATTTCTGGAGGAATCACCTCATTCCCCGGTGCGCCAATTCACGCGACCCGGGCAGGACCCTGATGCCGTGTTTGACCTGCGGGCCATCTTCCAACAGGGATATGCCGACTTGGCAATTGACTCCATGCCCGAACTGTTGCAGCCGCTCAAGGGACGCCACGGCCTGCGTGACTATGAAAAGGTCTTCTGCCCGGACCTGAAGAACGGCCCGGACATCTTTGACCTTAGAGGCATTGACCGTGAAAGAGGTGCACTGGTGGTGGTGCGCCCCGACCAGTACATCGCCCATGTGTTGCCGCTGGACGCGCACGAGGCGCTGGCAGCCTTCTTTGCGGGCTTCATGTTGCCGAACTGACGAAGTTGCGCGTGAAATAGGGTTTTTGGGCTCTGACCCCAAAAACTCTGAAATTGGCGTCTGACCCCAATAACCCCACGGGCGTGAGAAGCTATTGAATTTGTAGCGTCAAATGAAAACCCCCGCAAGGCGCGAGCTTTGCGGGGGTTTTGTGGGTGCCTGAAAAATTCAGGCAGGGCAATTACATGCCCATGCCGCCCATACCACCCATGCCGCCCATATCGCCGCCGCCCATGCCGCCGCCAGCTGCTTCGTCTTTTGGAGCTTCAGCAATCATGGCTTCGGTCGTCAGCATCAGGGATGCGACGGAGGCTGCGTTCTGCAGTGCGGTGCGGGTCACTTTTGTTGGGTCAAGAATGCCCATTTCGATCATGTCGCCGTAGGTGTCGTTGGCTGCATTGAAGCCGTAGTTACCCTTGCCAGCCATCACAGCTGCGACCACGACAGAGGCTTCGCCACCAGCGTTGTACACGATCTCGCGCAGAGGCGCTTCAATGGCCTTGAGCACCAGCTTGATGCCGGCGTCCTGGTCAGCGTTGTCGCCTTTGATGGCGCCTGCAGCTTGCTTGGCGCGCAGGTACGCAACGCCACCGCCAGCCACGATGCCTTCTTCAACCGCAGCGCGGGTAGCGTGCAGGGCGTCTTCAACGCGGGCTTTTTTCTCTTTCATCTCGACTTCGGTGGCAGCGCCAACCTTGATCACTGCAACACCGCCAGCCAGCTTGGCAACGCGCTCTTGCAGTTTTTCACGGTCGTAGTCGCTGGTCGCTTCTTCGATCTGGACGCGAACCTGCTTGACGCGGGCTTCGATGTCAGCAGCTGCACCAGCACCGTCGATGATGATGGTGTTTTCTTTGCTCACTTCGATGCGCTTGGCAGAACCGAGGTCAGCCAGCGTCACTTTTTCAAGCGTCAAGCCGACTTCTTCAGCGATCACCTTGCCGCCGGTCAGGCAGGCGATGTCTTCCAGCATGGCTTTGCGGCGGTCGCCGAAGCCAGGAGCCTTAACAGCCACCACTTTCAGGATGCCGCGCAGGGTGTTGACCACCAGCGTGGCCAGGGCTTCGCCTTCGACATCTTCAGAAATGATCAGCAGCGGACGGCCGGCTTTTGCAACTTGCTCCAGCGTAGGCAGCAGGTCACGGATGTTGCTGATTTTTTTGTCGTAGAGCAACACAAACGGGTTGTCCAAAATCGCCGATTGCTTTTCTGGGTTGTTGATGAAGTAAGGCGAGAGGTAACCGCGGTCAAACTGCATACCTTCAACCACTTCGAGCTCGGACTCGAGTGACTTGCCGTCTTCAACAGTGATAACGCCTTCCTTGCCGA
>Ga0209702_10005880_pt1 | contig 16251 bp, 19 predicted proteins | sample FRY01_FD_187210 | JGI IMG/M metagenome (GOLD analysis project Ga0209702, IMG submission 187210) | Freshwater microbial communities from Lake Fryxell liftoff mats and glacier meltwater in Antarctica - FRY-01 (SPAdes) (version 2) | ecosystem: Environmental > Aquatic > Freshwater > Ice > Glacier... | reverse complement strand
GTGCGTGTTGGGTTTAAACTTATCGTACTCATCTCAAACTCCCCATTGAAAATATCATGGGAGAAGTTTGAACTTTTAAATTTGTAAAAGATATAACGGCGTTGAGTTACCGGTTACATACCTGCGGCAAAAATGATTTTTCGTGGCTGGGCCATTAACGCGGTAAACCCTAAAGGTACAATTTTCATTTTAGCGATTGTGCCGCAATTCTTAAATTTAAACGAGCCACTATTTCACCAATACTTAATCATTGGCATCACACTTTGTTGCACCGATTTAATTGTAATGGCGGGCTACACCGCTTTAGCTGCAAAAATACTCTCAACACTTAAAACAGGCTCACATCTTAGAGCAATGAACAAAGTCTTTGGCGCTTTGTTCATTGCAGCTGCGGCGTCATTGGCATTGTTTAATCGGCATTAAATCAAATAATCATAAAAATAAATCTAGGGCAAACCAATTCAATTCAATTCAATTTTGACCCATTCACGTCAATTCAAAGTATTTGACCGAGATGCGCGGTGAGCCCAGCTGTTCAGGGTGGGGGGATCAATTAAGCATATTTCTTGTCAAATTCCCAAACCGCTTCAAAGCCCATTAGCTTTGAAAATTCTTTAAAGTCAAATAACTCGCCGTTAAAATTCGCTGTTGAGCCTTCTTTAGCAAGTGTTTGATACACCGTATTCATAGCGGCTGCTGCTGCTAAAAATCCACTCGTCGGAAAAATTGCTAAACGATAGCCTAGCATTTCAAGGGTCTCACGACTCAGTACGGGGGTTAGGCCACCTTCAACCATATTTGCAACCAGCGGTGTGCCTTTAAATTCCGTACAGATGCGTTGCATCTCATCTTGAGACTCAGGCGACTCAATAAAAAGAATATCTGCACCCGCTTTGCGGTAAGCATCGCCTCGACGTAAGGCCTCATCTAAACCATAACTTGTACGTGCATCAGTTCTAGCGACAATTAAAAAATTGGGGTCTTGGCGGGTATCAACTGCAACACGAATCTTGTTCACCATGTCTTCAATAGCTATGACTCGACGGCCTGGCGTGTGACCACATTTTTTTGGGAATTCTTGGTCTTCTAATTGAATCGCTGAAGCACCTGCTTTTTCGTAACCCTTAACGGTATGGGCAACATTAAGTAAACCTCCGTAGCCGGTGTCAGCATCAGCAACAAGGGGTTTATCTAAGGTATTCGCAATCAGCTCAACCCGACCCACCATATCTGAAAAAGTAGCCAAACCTGCATCAGGCAATCCCAAATGAGAGGCAACCGTACCGTAACCCGTCATATAGAAGGCATCAAATTCATACTGCTTGGCTATGCGCGTTGAAATCAGATCAAAAATACCTGGCGCAGAGATAAGAGCAGGTTGGCGAATTCGGTTAGCAAAGAAAGCACGCTTTTCTGAGGGATTCATTATATTTTTCACTTTATTAAAGAATAAAAATTAACGTTGTAAATCAAATCACTTTTCAAAAAATAAATTAAAACTGATAAAACACGAATAAATGATTAGGCTGTATGTCACTCAATTTCCGTTATTGTCATTAGTCAACGACGATGCTTTATTAAGCAACATTAGGGTGAAACAGGCGGGGGTTCAAGATTGTTCGGAACCTCGTTTCTTTAGTTACCCGCAAGAAATAGAGCAGTGATATGCTGACTATTACTTCAATTGCGATGACTGGTATGTAAGCTAACCCGAAGGTAAGCAGACTAGTTAGTGTCGTAAAAGACAACCCTTGACCTAAAACAACCCAAAATGCTACCCAAGTAACAATTGAACCCTGAAACAATAGCGACAGTTTGAGTGCGTTTCTATAGGTAATATCGACGTATCTTACGTCTGAAGAAACCAACCGTTTTGCAATGGCTGCAGTGATAAGTAGCGAAGCTAGTAGAGTAGTAACGTTCATTCCATACTGCGGAAGATCGAAAGAAGCAAACAACAACCCTTGTAACAACAAACCAAATGCCATACCAAAGGCCACAGGTGAAAGTCCAAACATGAGCAATAAGGTCGAACCAAGAATCAAATGAACTTCAGAAACCTCAACCGTTGGATGTGGCAAGACTTCAAAAGAAATAAACGTGATTAAGGTAGTGACGAAACAGCCAACTATTAATCTCCCTACGTTTCCCTTGAGTATATCTAATAAAAAAACGCGTGCAGTCACACCGAAAACAGTTGCAGCCGATACATAGCTGATGGCCATTTTCGCTCCATCAACAAGACCTGGTTCTATGTGCATATTTAAACTCCTAGAAAATAAATTATGAAATTTTAAAAATAATTTAAAAAAATTATTGAATAAAATTTAATTTGTTTGGAAGTGAATCAAAATAGTTCAAAACATCTTGTTTATGAACGACATCACCGTATTTTGCGTGAATGTCAAAAAGATTGGCATCATGAACTTGCGGCAAGCGATCGCCCACACACTCTTGTGGCACGATGACTCTAAAACCATGCTGAATGCCATCAATAGCGCTGGCTCTGACACAGCCACTCGTCGAGCACCCAATTAGTATTACGGTGTCTACTCTGTTAGCTGTAAGCATGCTTGCAAGGCTTGTTCCAAAAAACACACTGGCGTAGTTTTTTACGAGAACAATGTCTTTATCAGTTGGTGTAATTCGGCTGTCAATTTCTGCCAAGGGTTCTCCCTCGACCAAACAAGTCAGTACAGGTATTTTTTTAACAAATAAACCTCCATCAAACCCATCAGCTTGAAACAATACTTTGGTGTAGATGATGGGAACCGATGCTTTACGAGCGCAATCTAAAAGATTGACTGATGCTTCAACAGCATTCACTACTGCAGGGGTATAAAGAAGCGAGCCCGGCGTCGTATAGGCATTAATAAAATCAATCACGATCACAGCAGGGGAATTTCCAAACCCTAGAGCTGAGTCAAATACTCCACGGTAATTCTCTTGACGTTGGTCCATAATTATTGCTCTATAAAATTTGGAACAGATGTTCCAATCATCGTGTCACGGGTAACAAGCACCTCGAGTTGCTGCTCTGTCAAGCCCTCGGTACCCACCGGTCTCATGGGTAATACTATGTAACGAATATCGGCTGTACTGTCTGATACTCTGACTTCAGTTTTGTCGGAAACCTGTGTGCCAAACTCAGCCAGCACGATACGTGGCTCAATCACCACCCGGGAACGATAATCTGTTGACCTGTACCAAGCAGGGGGTATTCCAAGCAACATGCGCGGATAACAAGAGCAAAGTGTACAAACCACAATATTGTGAACATCGGGCGTATTTTCAAGAACCACGAGTTCCAAAGGTGTGCTTATAGACATGCCGAAAAATTTGTTAATTGTTTCGAGCGGATTTGATAGCAAGGCTCGTTTGAACTCAGGATCGACCCACGCTTTAACAACAACCTTCGCACCCAAAGATGGCGTGCGACTATCCTGTACGTCAATTTGTTGTGATATTTGAGCAGAGGTCACAATACCTTTTTCATCAAGCAGCTCCCTTAAAGCCTGCTCAAGGTGGCGCAACTCTTCTGCGGGTTCCTGTGTATTATCGACATGATCATGATCGTGATCGTGATCGTGATTATGGTCGTGGTGATCAGGGTGGGACATTCGAGTACTCCTAAGCTGGAATTAACCAATGTTCATATAAATCTGCTGCAACGGTGTCGCAATTTGGCCCGCTGTATTTACGCCATATGTCAGCCTGTTCAAAATTAACTCTGTAGAGCCAAATTTTTGAAACGCTTGTCTTATGAAATGCAAGTAGTGAGGGGTTGTGGTATTCACCCATGATTTGTACGATACTTCCACTTACCCCTCTAAGGTAAGTTGGAGTGCGACAGTGGACCTCAGGCGGTCCAGACTTCACGACAATTAGATCGCCAACATTAAAAATTGGATGTCTCGTATTCGCTTGAAAATCAGTCATAGTGTTTACCTTTTACTATGCTTGATCAGACTAATTCGCTGTTCTATCTCCTCGTCAGAGAGAATAGCTTTCTCAACAAGCAACTGACGAATCGCATACAGCCACTTATCGTAATAGCCCCGCTTTGAGTAATCATCTAAGGTGCTTTCCTCGATAGTTCGTCTGAGCGAATCAACCGAGAATGCTTTCACCTTTGGGCTAGTCAATAACATCAACATCGCATCAACACGCTTTTCGAAGAAAGTCTGATCGTGTTCTTCACGGTTAATAGTTAAACCCGCTAGACCACCTACATCATTTACTTTACGTTGCATCGTCAAACCTCTGAGTTAGACTTTGAAAATTTGTATGTTTGCTTTATCAACAACTAAGCCTATAACGTTGCCACTCTCAACCTGGGCTTGCGAAAAGGAATTGGGGCTTCCTGAGGCACGAAACACTTGGTTATCGGCCGTTTTGATTAATACTTCCATTAATATGCCCTTATATACGGTCTCATGAACAACGCCACGCAAAACAGATGTACTTAAGTTGTTCGTTGGCATTTCAATCGACAGGTGTTCCGGTCGAATACAAACCAGCACTTCCTCTTTAACCTTCAGGTCGCTACGATCTATTACTACCTGAAATCCACTTGATCCACTTAAAGTGACGCCTTGGCTGCTGCTGGCAGTGACCATGCACCGAAGCATATTAGAACCACCTAAAAAATCCATAACGTCGTGATGCTTTGGTCGCTCATACAAATGAGAGGGAACACCTATCTCACGGATAGCCCCACCAAACATCACCGCCACACGATCTGCCAATGAAAGCGCCTCTTCTTGATCGTGTGTGACAATGATAGTCGTGACGCCAAGTTGCTTTTGTAGCTGTTTGAGTTCGACCTGCATTTGGTCGCGAAGTTTTCGATCAAGCGCTCCAAGGGGTTCGTCCAAGAGCAGAATGTCGGGCTTAATCACTAACGCACGCGCCAAGGCAACGCGCTGACGCTGGCCACCTGAAAGGCTCTGAGGCAGACGGTCTTTAACATGATCTAGTTGCACCATTTCCAAAAACTGCTTGACCAATTGAATTGACGCGGTTTCATTATGTTTGCGCATACGCAAACCATATTCAACGTTTTGAAATACGGTCATATGGGGAAAAAGTGCATAGTCTTGAAACACTAAGCCGACATTGCGTTTGTTAGGCGGTAAATTGACATAAGACTGGCCTGAAACGCGTACATCGCCAGATTGTGGGTGAATGAATCCTGCTATGGTTCGCAGCGTCGTGGTTTTGCCGCAGCCCGATGGCCCCAACAATGCTACACATTCACCTTTCGCTATTGAAAGGTTGACGTCGTGCAGAATTTGTTGGCCGTTGAGCCAAACACAAATATTGTCTAATTCAAGTCCGGTCATATCCGCCTGCTATTGAATGGAGTAGGAAACGATTCGGTACCGACGTTCCGCGAATGAAATAATAAGACTGACAACAATCACATAGAGCGTTGAGAATGCAGCAGGTGTTGGGTCGAGGTTTTGGGCGATGTAGTTGAAGATTTCAATCGGCATAGTCGTCAGTCCACCACGAACAAGAAAGACACTGATCGGATAATTATCAAAGCTGATCAAGAAAGCAAACAAAAAACCACTGATAAGCCCAGGCTTAAGTTGTGGCAGCGTTACCGTCCAAAAAGCCTTGAACTTGCTGGCACCCATTGACAAAGCCGCCTCTTCCAGAGATGGGTTCATGAGCGTAAGTGATGCAAGCAAGGTTCGAATCGGATAGGCAATAACCAGCACCATGTGCCCGATCAACAGACTATACCAAGTAAAAGCGGTACCGATCATAATGAAGAATTGGATCAAAGCGATCCCAACAGCCACCATTGGCATAGTGATTGGCGACAGCAAAAAAGCTGTCATTAAGGATTTCCCGGGAAATACGTAGCGACTAATTGAGAGGCTTGCTACGACAGCAAGCGTTGTACAGAGCAAAGCTGCGCAGAACGCAATAGAAACACTGATGAGTGTTGAACGACCGATCGCCTCAATATTCGCGATATTCAAATACCACTTAAAAGAAAAAGCCTTGGGTGGAAATTCGATAAAAAATGATTCATTGAAGGAAACAACAGCCGTTAAAAAGACTGGAAAAAGCAAGAATACCAACGTCAGCCAGGCAATTCCGCTGACCGCTCGGTCAAAAATGTTTTTGGGTGGTTTGCTAGACATCAGCACGGAAAACCCGCCTAAGCACCGTAGCGTAGATGGCGACCACCAAGAATGTAAGCACAGTTAGCGTCACGATAATCGCAGCACCAAACGGAAAGTTCAATTGGGTCAGAAGCTGTTCAGCTGCAACTTGGGAAATCATTGAGGATGACGGTGAGCCGAGCATCAGTGGAGTGACATAAGCACTCATGCTCAGGGCAAATGTCAGAACTGTGCCACCAAAAACACCAGGCAAACTAAGAGGTAATGTAATTTTAAGGAAAGTTTGCCAATGACTACCTCCCAGCGATAGTGATGCCTCTTTCAGGGATGGGGGCTGGCGCAGCAAAGATCCATAAATAGGAAGTACCATGAAAGGAATCGAAAAATGCACTAGTGCGATGACAATAGCCACCTCTGTAAACATAAGCCGTAAGGGTTCGTCGGTCAGACCAATGAATTGTAAAAAAACATTCAATGCACCTTTATCCGAGAGAACGACAACCCAACCGTAGTTTCTAACAATGAGACTTGACGCTAGTGAAATAAAAATCACCAACAAAATTATCGTACGCAACTTAGACTTGAGCCTAAGCATCAACAGAGCTATCGGATAAGAGACCAAAAGTGTTATGACAACCGTCAGCAACGACATTCGGAAGGTTCGCCCCATGACCCTGCCAATTCGTGAGCTGGACCATGTTTTGATGTATTGATACAGCGTCAGACCATCACTAGACTGTGAATCAATATACGAAAATCGAAAGCTTTCCTGCAACAGGTTGACAAACGGGACAACATAAAAAATCAGTAGAAAAACCAACAATGGAGTCAATAGGAAAAATGCACCGGCATAGCGAGACCAGAAACTGGTTTGCAATTGAAGGTCTCGCGATGCCGGCCTTAGTGTGTCCATCATGTCACCACATATATCCCTTTGAATCAGCTAAAGACCTCATTCCACATTTCGGTAATCTTAGGTCGATTTTTTGACAAGAACGCCCAGTCTACGTAAGTGGTATTACTTGCTGGACCGAGAAGTTTTTCCGTTTCTGCAGAAGGCTTGATAGCCACGTGCGCGCAACGGGCACGCAGTGTATTCTCGATTTTCTGTTGAAAATCTTTCTCTAAGCTCATATTGATGTACTGATTAGCAAGTTCAACATTCCTCGCGTTAGTTGGCATGTTGAAGCCTACAATTTCACCTTGCTTACCCTCTTTCAGAAAAGTCGCAGGATAAATAGGAGCACCTTTTGCGATTAAGGGTGCAGCGAATGCCAAGTAAAAAGGCACTAACGGCACTTCGCCGCTCTGCATAAGTTGAAGTGCTTGGGGTGCGCCGCTGTAAACACGGACATCGTTCTTCTTGAGCTTGGCTAGCTCTGCAATTCCAGCCTCAATTTCGTATTGAGCTTGCGCCTGCGGTTTACCGGTGGCGATTTGAGCAGCAGTGACAACCATTCGTACACCATTGTTCCAAGCGATCGGGGGAATGGCGATTCTTCCTTTATTCGCTGGATCCCACATATCCGCCCACGAAGTAGGTGCCGTTTTCTGTTCATTTGTGTTGTAGATGATAGTGTTCACGGCATCAATCATTCCAGCTGAATAGCCGTCTGCAACGTCGAACTCCTTAATCATGTACTTCCAGTTGGGAATTTTTGACCGATCAATTTGCCGCAAAAGACCATTGTCACGTGCCAAGAAAACACCAGCCTCTGAAAACTGCATCAAATCTGGCGGATTGTCTTTTTGCGTGCGTAACATCGCTAACATATTGCCGGTCACTGACTGCTGAATATTTAGCTTAGCTCCAGTTTCCTTCTCAAACTTGGGATTCAATTCGTCGATCCAGAGTTTGGCCAGTAGTCCCTGATTAAGAATGACGGTCAACTGACCCGCTGCTCGGGCAGATGTGGTCACCCAAGGTGCTGTAGCAGCAAAAACACCCGCCGAAAAACCTTTGAGAATCTGACGGCGTGTTAGACGATTGGGGTTGGAGCCTTTCTTTGTTAATGGCTTCATGCTTAAACTCCTTTGATTTTTTAGAGTAAAACAGAACAGGTTGAAAAATCGAAATTATTTAATAATCTGGCCTATAACTAGACCATATTGTGCACAATAGACTTAAAAACAAGTGTTAATAATTAGTAATTACCCTATTAATTTTAAAATAATCACAATTTAATTACACCATTGTGCACAATTAGGCATAAATTTATACTTACTTTGATGCAAAACCTATTTTGGAATACACCACTCGATGGAAACTGTTGCTCACAAAATCTACCAGGACATAAAAGAAAAGATTATTGAAGGCACCTTCTCGCCTGGTGTTCGCATCACCGAGCAAGGTATTGCTGAGTCTTTTAAAAGCTCACGCACCCCAGTTAGAGAAGCCATACGGGGTTTAGCGGCAGATGGTTTTTTAATTGTTAAGACAAACAGCACAACCGTTGTGCGCGGTTGGACACAAGAAGAAATCGTTGAGCTCTTCACCTTAAGAAGCCTGCTCGAAAGTAAACTGGCTGCCATGGCTGCTGTCAATATCACAGTTCAAGATATTCAAAAATTGGTTTCAATTCAAACTGAAATTGAACTTCAAGGCCCTAATATCTCTTCTGAAAATACGGCGCGTATAAGCCCACTTAATCGTGACTTCCACCAAATTATTCACCATGCAGCAAAGAGCGATAGACTGGTTGATTTACTTCAACACACCATCGAAGTACCCATTATTCAACATACTTTTCGTCGCTATAACCCGGCAGAAATGGCACGTAGCTTTGGGCACCACAGAGAGCTCATTGATGCATTTGACAGTCGTGATGTATCTTGGGCAAAAAGTGTGATGAATAGTCATATTCGTAACGCCAAACGGGTTTTATTGGCAACCAAAAGCACCTGGGCTGCACAGTTACAACCCGTACAGACACAAAGTAAAAAATAATTTAAGCGTCTAACTAGCTGATTATCTGACTGCCTAGCGTTCTAACCATCTAACAGTCAAGTTGGTTCAGTATCTGACAGGTTGAAGTCTAAAAAGTAAAGCACTTTCTCAACTTTCCACATAAAACCCCGTCGTTCAGCACGGGGAGTATGTCAATTAAACAATTGTTCCATTTCGCGGCGAATTTTGTACGCATACGTGGTGGTGTCCATATCGACATCAGCCCAAGTCAATGAGTACCCTTTGGCCACCGGGCGTACGACTTTAACTTGATGCGCCAACCCTAGCGGCAAACCACCCAAAACAGCTGATTTTTCTGCTGGCAGCAACTTGCCCCAAACGGTGTAACCGCCCTCACCGTCAAGCATATCGCCCGGTTTTAGATCACGTTTCGCTGTGGCCACGACGTCAGCATGCCAGCCTGTCGCCACACCAGTTGGTTCGCCGCGCAAGGCCACTGACGCTACCGACATACCAACCTCTAAACCAATCAAATGCCACCGTTTGTAAAGGGTGAAGTAACGACCAGTGGGGTCAGTATGGGCGTTGTACTCTTCAAAGCAATTTTTGATGTAATCGGTTTCCGCTTCAACAGTGACCCAAACCCCCATACGAATATCGTAGGGAATTTTGCGACCATCGGTTTCAAGCGATGAAATCACTTCAACCATACCTTTACGTTCAAGCACACCCCCTTCTGAAATAGGTCGTGTCACATAGGGTATGTCTTCAACACTGGCAGGTGGGTAAAGTAAACCATTACTGGGTACACCTAAACCGGTTGCGTTAGCCACTGCTGTGCTTTCAATAGAAGGTTTTGAACCATCTAAAAAACTATTAAACATTTTGGGGTTTAACCCGCCCCGCTCTGCTTGCTCTGGCGTTAATCCGTAATAGCCCCATACCGTTTCAGGGGTTGACTCTGAAAAGTGTGGCAACCATTTATGCCCCCGACCTGCCGCCACCACGGGAAAACCGCAAGTGCGCGCCCAATCAACCAAGTCGCAAATTAAAGCAGGCTGATCACCAAAAGCTAATGAGTACTGAACACCCGCTTGCTGTGCGCGAACAGCCAATAAGGGACCACAAAATGCATCGGCTTCAACTGTGACGTTCACAACATGTTTGCCGTGTGCGAAGCTTTCAAGAATATGATCAACCGCTGCAATAGGGTTGCCGGTGCACTCTACCACCACATCGACACTGGGTAATGAAACTACTGCCTGCCAATCTTCAGTCACCCAAGTCGTACCATTTTTAATCGCCTCATCAGCTGACTTAGCCATTGCTTGGTCAGCATGCCAACCAACCCGAGCAAGATTTTTACGTGCAACATCAGGGTTTAAATCAGCAATCGCCACAAGGTGTATGCCGGGTGTACGAGGCACTTGCGCTAAGTACATTGAACCAAACTTACCGGCCCCAATTAAAGCCACCCGAATTGGTTTGTTTGCTGCAGCGCGGGCTTGTAATTTTTGATAAAGGCTCAATTGATTCTCCGGTCATACCGTGTGATTAAAGAGTGGTCAAAACATTTTGGTCATGACTTAAATTTGTAACACAAAGAATCTAAGATGAGATACATATTCACTATTTGAGATCTTATGTTTAATTTTCAAAAAAACATGACAACATTAGACTTTTTATTGCCCCCACGTGGGGCCCTGATTTCAACACGGCTGTTTTGAATAGTTAAAAATTGAGATCCTCATAAAGTCAATACCTAAACATGATAATTTCTTAATAAGTCAGTGAAAAAAAATGATGGCCATTGATACATAAAATACTTTATGATAAAGTTCACATGACATAACAACAGTACCATTAAAAAAATTGATGCGGGAACAAAAAATTGGATGCCAGTAAGCTATCTGAAACAAAGCCTTACCTACTGAAGTTTTCAGACGTGTCTAAAAGCTTCAACGTAGACAACGTTGATCGCTTAGCCTTACAAAGCGTAAGTTGTTCAGTACAAGAAGGTGAAATCATCACGCTTGTTGGGCCATCAGGTTGCGGCAAATCAACTTTGTTAAACATGGCCGCAGGTCTATATAAGCCTTCATCAGGACAAATAACTTACCTTGGAAAACCTGTTGACGGTTTAAACCATCGCGTGGGTTACATCACCCAAACAGACCATCTTTTACCTTGGCGTAATGTCGAAGACAATATTATGATCCCCCTAGAAATTATAGGAATGAAAAAGCAAGAAAGACGAGATCGCGTTGCAGATTTAATTGAGCTAGTAGGTCTCAAAGGATTTGAAAAATCATATCCAGGACAACTTTCAGGGGGAATGCGTAAACGGACGGCCTTGGCTCGTTTACTTGCTTATGATCCAGAAACCTTGCTAATGGACGAACCATTTGGTGCCCTAGATGCACAACTTCGTTTATTGCTTCAAATAGAGCTAGTTCGTATAGCACGTAAATTTAACAAAACAGTACTTTTTGTAACACATGATTTAGACGAAGCAGTCGCCTTAGCTGACCGTTGCATCGTTTTTAGGGGCCGCCCAGGAAAAATCATTGACACGATCGATATATCTCTGCCAAGAGATAGAGATCTTATGACACTTCGTTTCAATAAAGACTATGTTGATATCTGCGCCCAGCTTTGGAAACAATTATCTGGAACTATTGAGGCTGGAGCAAATAAATGAAAGTTATTTCCTTGAGGATTTTTCTTGTTGTATTCATTCTAGGTGGGTGGGAATACGCATCAGATAGATATGTACCTGCATTTTTTATCAGTAGCCCAACAGAAATAGCAATGTCTTTGTGGGAAAGTGTTGTAGACGGAAACATTTTCTTTCACGCAAGCATTACAGCAATTGAAGCAGTTGGCGGATTTATCTTGGGCGCAAGCATGGGGTTTGTAGTAGGTTTAATTCTGGGCCGACAAGAACTTCTTGCAAAGGTATTAGACCCTTTTATAACTGCTTTTTATAGCTTACCAAAGGTAGCTTTAGCACCGCTATTTATTCTTTGGTTTGGTATCGGTATAGATATGAAAATTATCTTAGCTGCAACTATTGTATTTTTTCTAGTGTTTTTAAATACATACACAGGTGTGCGTAGCGTGAGTCGTGAGCTGCTAGCAATTCTCCGATTGATGGGTGCCAAAGAACATCAACTTATTACAAAAGTTGTTATTCCTGCCGCCTTAAGTTGGGTGTTTGCCGGCCTTCGACTTTCAGTACCCTACGCATTGATAGGTGCAATTGTCGGAGAGATCATAGCCTCAAACCGTGGTTTGGGTTTTATGCTTTCCGACGCTGCAGGTCAATTTGATACTGCAGGCGTTTTTTCAGCTTTACTAGCAATTGTGACACTAGCACTTATACTCAATTTATTAGTTAGACAACTTGAGAAGCGACTGATGCCATGGAAAAGTTCAGAAGATTCTCGAGAAATTACAGTGTAATTTTTTTTCATAATATTTTAATAATTCATTTAGGAGACATTTAAAATGAAAAATATTTTTTCTAAACTTAGAAATGTACTTTTAGGTAGTACTGTTGCCATCACCAGTATGGGTCTAGCCCCTATTACACAAGCTGAAGAAGTTGTTAGGTTTGCACAGCCAAGTGATGGATTTTTATATCTTCCTATGTACATTGCTAGAGAAAGAGGATATTTCAAAGAAGAGGGAATCAAAGCTGATGTCACTGTTTTTAAAGGTGGTGCAGCTTCGCTTACTTCAGTACTGAGTGGAAATTCTGATATTTATATTGGAGTACCTGCAATTGGTATGAAGGCAATTGCAAAAGGCCAGCAAGTAACCATGTTTGCATCAATTATGAATCAATATGGCAGTAACGTTGTGATTCAGGGCGATATTGCTAAACGACTGGGGCTTAATGAAAAAAGCACAATGCAAGAGCGCCTAAAAGCATTAAAAGGTCTTACGATGGGTATCACAGGCCCCGGAAGTGCGACAGATATATTGTTACGACACATGGCTCAAACTTCAGGTATGGACCCTGATCGAGATATGACATTGACACCGCTTGGAGGATCAACTGGTTTATTAGCGGCATTTAAACAAAAAAGAATAGATGGTTTTTGCTTATCTTCTCCAACCAGTGACATTGCTGTTCAAGAAATGGGCGGGTACACACTGTTTAATATGGCAAAAGGTGAATATGCACCTTTAAAAGACTTTTTGTACATTACTCTAATTGCCAAATCAAGCTGGTTAGAGCAAAATCCAGAACTCGCTACCAAAGTAGTTAAAGCCTTGTGGAAGGGCCAAGAGTTGATGACTAAAAACCCAGAGCAAGCGCGCGAATCAGTGCGCACCTTTTTTACAAAAACAGACCCGAAATTGTTTGATTTGGCTTGGTCATCATCTGCCCCAGCTTTTTCTAAAACACCATTTATTGATAAAGAATCGATAGATAAAAACTTTACTTTAATAGTAGAAATGGAAGGCAAGAGCTTGGGTTTAAAACCTGAAGCTGTCTATACAAACGAATTTGTGATTAAAGCTGAAAGTGCTCGTTAAAAATCTAAATCAAAAGCGGCTTACCCAGCGTAAGCCAACTATTCATCTTTGGAGTATTGAATGTTACAAATAAATCCTTCTAGCACTGCATTAGTTCTTATCGACATGCAGAACGGTTTTTTTTTAACAGATGGTCCTTACCCGCGCAATGGTTTAAGTTCACCTGAAATCAACGCCTTACCTAAAATACTTAAACCCGTTGCAGATGCTTTTCGAAAGGCTGGAGGTTGGGTGCTTTCTACGCACTTCACTGTTGTTCCAGGCAAAGACGAAGAGCCACTAATGCTAGAACACATTCGTAAATTACGGCCGTTTTTTGGTAAAGGTGATTTTGCACCCAATAACAAAACCCATGCTCTGATCGACGAACTACAGCCAGCTGATCTATCAGTTGATAAAGTTACTTATTCAGCTTTTTATATGAGCCGACTAGAGTTTGTCCTTCGCCGAGCCAGCATCGAAACACTGGTCTTTGCTGGCATTGTTACAAACGGTGGCGTTTCATTTACTGTAGGTGATGCACACATGCGTGGTTTTAGATCTATTGTTCTCAGTGACGGTTGCGCGGCGTTTAATTTAAGCGCACATAAATCTACCATTGAATCTCTCGGTTCAATGGTAGAAATTACAACCACAGCTGAAATCATTAAATCTCTGAGTTAAAAAGGCAATATCTATGTCACCATTTATCACTATTAATTCACTTATTAGCAGGAGTTAACTTGGTGACACAAAACCTGTTACCACTTTATTACAGAGTATATTTAGTATTGCGACAACGTTTGGCATCAAAACATTTAGAACTCAATGTTGCGATGCCAAGTGAAGTCTCTTTAGCTAGTGAATTCGGTGTTTCACGATTAACAATTCGTAGAGCATTAGAGCAACTTGAGACAGAAGGGATGGTGCAGCGTATTCAGGGAAAAGGTACTTTTGCAACCATCGAAAACGTTGTTCGAAGTGCTCACCAAAGTCAAGACATTGAAAGCTTATTGACGCATTTGAGTAGCATGGGTTCTCAAACAGAAGTGACGCTCTTAAGCTGTGAAAATGAAAACCCAACGTCTTTCATTGCACAACAATTAGAACTTTCAGACGACATGAAAGTTCAAATATCAATTCGCATTAGATCTTTTGAAAATAAACCATTTTCTTACTTAACAGCTTATGTTCCAGAAAATATAAGTAAGCTTTATCTTGCTGAAGATCTTGCTCGTATTCCTCTTCTTAAATTGTTTCAAAACGCGGGTATTGATATTAAAAATGTTGGGCAAACTGTCAGTGCAATTGTCGCTGAACCTAACGTAGCTAAAGAACTTGACGTTCCAATAGGAACACCTTTAATTAGTGTTCGTCGGTTAGTACGAGATAGTCAAAACAGACCAATAGAATATCTTCATGCTCTATATAGACCAGATAGGTATGAGTACCGTATGCAAATATCCGGGCACAAGTCTTTAGTTTCAAATTCTTGGGCAACATCTAATGTCTTAATTCCTGAAACTTTCAGCTATCGAAAATGAACAATAAAAATCTGAAACAAGCTCTTGCAGATGGAAAAACCATTTTGGCTCCTGGTGTGTATGATGCTCTCTCTGCCCTAATTGCTGAACAAACAGGCTTCAGCGCTGTTTATCTTTCTGGGGCATCTATTGCTTACACCAAACTTGGACGATCTGATGTTGGTTTAACGACATATAGTGAAGTTGAAAATGTTCTTAGTAACATCACTAGTAGAGTTAATATTCCTATTATTGTTGATGCAGATACAGGGTTTGGCAATGCCTTAAATGTTCAAAGAACTGTAAGAGGTTTTGAAAGAGCAGGTGCTACGATGATTCAGATTGAAGATCAAAGTTTTCCAAAAAGATGCGGTCATTTATCTGGTAAAACAATTGTTACATTAAGCGAAATGTGTGGAAAATTGCGTGCGGCTTTAGATGCTAGACATGACGCTGACACGCTCATCTTAGCAAGGACAGACGCTCTTGCATCAGAAGGTTTTGACGCAACAATGGAGAGGGCTCAAGCATATTTTGAATGTGGTGTTGACGCCCTATTTATCGAAGCGTTGCAGACAACTGAACAAATTAACAAAGCCTGCGAAATTTTCGCTAATCGTATACCACTTTTAGCAAATATGGTTGAAGGTGGACGAACACCTTTAGCTTCTACCGATGAACTCACACAGTTAGGTTTTCGTATTGTTATTTTTCCTGGTGGCACCGTTCGAGCTTTAGCTTATTCATTACAGGGTTATTACAAAAGTTTGTTCGACTCTGGTACGAGCAAGCCATGGGCAACTTCTATGTTGAATTTTGATCAACTTAATACAATGATTGAGACACCAGAACTCTTAGCTTTGGCTAAACTATATGAGTAATATTTCATAAACTATACAAAATTTATTAAGCTTTCACATTACGATCAGTTATTTAGCTAGCGTTTACTGCCTGAGGTAAAGGCAATAAGTGGAACATGATGAGTTTAGCCGTTTATATTTACTAAATAACCCAAGGCAAAAAACGTTTTGTTCGCTTGCTGTACTCAGCATACTATAGTGGACCCAATGTTTGAGACAGTAGTTTAAGCTGTAGCCTAAGTTAAAAGGGTTACACAAAATGAGCTTAGTATAGTGGACCCGGGATTTGA
>Ga0209702_10005876_pt1 | contig 16259 bp, 14 predicted proteins | sample FRY01_FD_187210 | JGI IMG/M metagenome (GOLD analysis project Ga0209702, IMG submission 187210) | Freshwater microbial communities from Lake Fryxell liftoff mats and glacier meltwater in Antarctica - FRY-01 (SPAdes) (version 2) | ecosystem: Environmental > Aquatic > Freshwater > Ice > Glacier... | reverse complement strand
TCTTAGCATCTGAAGTGTACATTACAGGGACCTCTACACATGTTGTGAAATAAAACCATCAATCCTGAAGCTCGCGACTGAACAGGTCATCGGTAGGGTGTCCCATTCTCAGTTGCGTCTGCTGTAATGTAGAGCTCGAGCCTGAGGTTATAGTACTTCTAAGAAGTGTCGCGGACCGTTCACACAAAAGTACGACATATTCATTAATAGACGCTCTGCATTTATCGCTGATATTTCAATGTATCGCCACCAATACAATGGCCTCCTTGGACAAGCAGACCTCAATCTCGCCGTCCGAGAGGTGTACACGCGGCGCGGCTGCACAGTGAACACGATCGTCGTGGATCCATTCAATCGAACGATTGAATGCAAGGGGATGGCGTTGACGCTCATGACCAGCGCATTTCAGGGCGGCAAACGCGTTGCAGGCGAGTGAATGCAATCAAGCGAATGCAGCAAAATCACTTGAATGACGTCGTCTCCTCCATAGCTCTCGTCGAGTGCACCGCCTTGGCACACGTGCTTGGATGCAAAGTGGACGAGCTGGCCCAAAAGGGCTTGTATTTGGACTCTGGCGACCTTATCGCCGCTTTCTATCCCTGCGATACCACGAAGCTCCGTAAAAAGGAGCCTGGGTTCGAGCTGATGGGATGCAAATGGTTTTCTGGGAAGGCCGTCATCGTCCGGTGGACCAAAGTCTCTTCCCCGAAGACGCAGTGCGACCAGGTACGTTCGCTCGTTCCTCTCTAAATCCTCCCGATTCCCCCCCTGACTTCTCTCTCTCTCTCTCTCTCTTTGTATATGTAGCACGTCGACGTCCATGCATCCGAGTTGGACAGGACCATCATGTGGCTGACGCCGAAAGAGGTCAGGGGCAGGCGCGCGGCTGTCGGGCAGACGTCGCCGCCCATCGCGGCCATCCCTATCCCTGAGATGGGCACTCCAGCCTCGGACGGACGCTCGGAGGTCCCCCTCTCGGACTCGAAGCGCGAGGACAAGAAGCAGTCGTTGTGCGTCGTGTGCGGCACAGCGGGCACGCCGAGCCGGAAGTGCTCGGTCTGCAGGTCCGTGTACTACTGCGGCGAGGAGTGCCAGCAGGCACACTGGCGTGAGCACAAGTCGGTGTGCAAGGCACGAGCAAAGCAAGGCATCCATGCAACCTCATGCGACCTCGCTTCGCGGCATCCCATGTGATCCCATGGAGACTCGGGGGATGAAGCATCAAATCAATTCATTTAACTGGATATAGAAGCCCGACCATCCTCCGAATTCCATGTCCGCGATCAGAATGTTCCAGAAAATTAGTTAGCACGGGTGACATTGCCACGTTTTCAGACTAAACCCTAAATACCGGCCGAGACTGTAAAAGAGTCGCCATGTGCTGGAGCGCCCGCGCGTCGTTGAACACTTACCTCTTCGCCCTCTTCGGCGCCGCGATCGGCCTGGCGAACGGCGTGGACGTGCCGCTGCTGGCGTTCATGCTGGTGTTCTCGCACGTGCAGCTTGTCGAATACTTGATCTGGAGCCGCGGCGAGCCCACTAAAGCTGGGTCGTCCGTCAACAAAGCGCTGTCTCTCGCGATGTGCGGCGTGCTCGCGGCGGAGCCGCTCGCGGCGATCTGGATGGTCCGCGCCGCCGCCGCGCGGCGGCGCTGGTTCGCCGCCTACGGCGCGTTCCTTTTCGCCGCCGCGGCGTACTTCATCATCTCGGCGGGGTCCACGCGGTGGCGCACGTCGATCGCGTCGAACGGGCACCTCGCATGGGAGTGGCTGCCTTCGTTCGACCGCCTCATCGTCGGCGGATCATCGAAGGCGATCGGCGTCGCCGAGGTGGTCGGCGTCGCGCTCGTGACCGTCTGGTGCGCGTTCCTCGTGGCGCCGCTGTGGGGCACCCCGTGGCTGTTCTGGTACGGGGCCTTTGCGCTCGGCATCAGCGTCGCGTGCTGGGCGCGCGGGGGGACCATCGCGACGATGTGGTGCTGGATCTCGGCGTTCGGGTGGCTCTGGATCATCGCGCTGGCCGTGACCGGCTTCAAAAAGCGAGGCTCGAAAGGGACGTTCTGCCGCTGACTAACTCTGCTACAGAGATTTTGCCTACATTTCACCGCAAATGGGCCTGCCACAAACCCTCCCCGTCGAGTCAGGGTATAAATAAAGACCATCCAACACACTTGCGAACCAACACACTTGTCGTCCGCCATGCCTCCGTCCCTCACCCTCCCGGCAAAACCGCTGGCCGCATTCGGAGCGATCTAGTAAATCCTCATTCAATTGACGCGAATCTCGGAATATCGGAATATGACGTCGTCGATGAAAGCCAAGCTCACTAGCTTCATCCTCTGGAACCAAGTGCAGGCGCTTCCCGACTTTCCTGGCGAGGAAAAGAATGCCATACCCGGCGTCGTCGGTGTCAAGCTATTCGGCGTAGCGCCCTCCAACAAGACCAAGGGGCCCACCGTCCTGGTTTCGAGGCTTTTGGTCCACGGCAAGATCCTGACGGTCACGCTGACCATTCCGCCTGGCTATCCGTCCGTTCCTCCAGAGGTTCGCATCAAGGGCAGGATACCGCACGTCAATCTGCTGGTGAGAATGAGAATGAGAATGAGAATGACGAAAACATGTTTTGGATGGACGGAATGACCGAATCCCGCTTCTCGCAGGCGCACGAGCACGACGTCGACGCGAGCGGCTACTATGCCCTTGGGAGCATTTGGAGGTGCAACGCAGAGGAAGGCTGGAGCAACGGGTACGGCTTGGCCCAGTGCCTCATTCACGTGCAACAGTTCCTTTCCGTCTTCATGGCATCCGATGCATCCGATGCATCCGATGCATCCGATGCATCCGATGCATCCGATGCATTGGATGCATTGGATGCATGCACCGACCTCGAGGACGAGCTCTGGGAAGCCTACCCCAGCCTCGCGGCACTGCCTGTGCCCGAGGCGAGCCCGTCGACCGCCTGTGCCTCCGCCTGTGCCTCCGTCGCTGCCGCCGACGTCGCTGCCGCCGGCAAAGACGGCGGCTGGACGACGGTGATCAACGGCAAGCACTGCAAGGCCAAGGTGCCGCCGACGACGCCGCCATGCGCCGCTGCGACGTCGAGCTCCCTTTTGCTCGATGCGCTGTACCGCGCCCTCCAGCCCATGGGGGACTTTCTCGACGGCGCCGACCTGGCGGTCGTCAAGCACGTGTGCGGCGAGCGCGGAGAGTCGGTCGTCAGCCCCGAGGCGGAGTTCAGGTGCTGGTACACCGGCCTCTCCTGCGTCCAGGACACCATCTGCTTGCCCATCAGCTACACCCGCAACCCCAAGACCCGCAAGGCGCGTTTTAGCAGCGTGCGTCTATTGTTCAATGCGTCTCCTTGGATCTCAGGGAGGTCTTCTCCTTCTCAATCGCAGGTCGACTACGTCCTGCCGCTGCTGGACGGCTACCTGAGCCTGACGGCGTTCGACGCCGGAGTCAGGGTGTCCCCGTCCGGCACCGCCTTCACCCACGTGCTGCCTCTGTACATCAGCGCCGAGCACTACGGCGCGCCCGGCGGGCGCGCGGACCGCCTCCTTACGAAGCTCTGCCGCGAGCTCCGCACGACTCGCATCGACCTGTTCTGCCTGCTGTTCAGCGCCTGCGCGGTGCAGCTGGCGGACGGCGGCATCCTCGCGCTCGAGCGCTGCCTGCAGGTGCTCACGCTGACGCTGCACCTCTGCGACAGGGTCTGCTCGGCGGGCGCGGGCCTGCCGATGCCCGCCGAGGCGCACGTCGGCGCGTTCCTGCGCGACCCGCAGCTGCGCACCAAGGGCGTCACGCCTAGCCTCGGCGCGTTCGCCGCGCTGCTGTGCATGGTCGGCAGAAAGGAGCGGTACACGCTGATGCCGTACGCCGGCAGAATCAGCCTCGTGTCGGCGCTGATGGAGGAGTTCCTCACGCGGTGCGTGCTCTGGGTCTGCAAGAAACGCCAGGACGCCCTGGCGCTGCTGCTCGCGGACAGAACCGACGGCGCTTCGGGCGACGACGCGATCCTCGCGTCCGCGTCGTTCGAGGGCTCGAAGAACGCGATGCGCGTCCTCTGCATCTTCCGGCTGCTCGAGTCCATCATCCTCGCCGACGGCGGCTCTCACGCGTCGTTCGTGCGGCGTCTGGACGGGTCGCACGGCCTGCCGACCGCCGTCGACGTCCGCAGGTTCCGGAGCGGCGTGCTCTCGGCCAGGGGCATGTCGTCGTGGACGGAGGCGCTGGCCGCGCTCGGCCTCAAGGGCATGGACGAGGCCGGCATCGCGCGGCAGATGCGCGCGGCGTGGGCGAGGTCGCTGAGCCTCGGCTACCACGCGAGGGACACGGACTTTGCGTCCATCCACCGGAGCGGCGTCAGCAAGCTGCTGCTCAGGGGCGAGACCTACTCCGGCCTCGGACCTGGCACCGACCTTCTCGAGGTGCTGGACATCTGGAGGTGGCGAAAAGACCACCAAGGCTCCCGCTTCCTCGACGCGACCCTGTTCACGGTCGACGCGGACGGGAACACGCTCGGCTACATGGACTACGCAAACAGGGAGATGTTTGCGGACGCCGGCGGCGCGGGCGGCCGTCCGGGACGCACGGGACGTCCGGCCGCGACGCACTCCGGCGACGTCATGGGGTATCTCTCCGGGAAGCACTCGATGCAGGTGTGGCTGTCGGCGTTCCCCCCGAGGGTGGCCGCGCTGTACATCGTGGTCTCGGCGTACGACGACGCCCACTTGAGCGACATCGTCCAGCCGCACGTCAGCGTCAGGGACCCCGGGACCGGCGCCGAGCTCTGCAAGTACGTGCTCGAGGACCAGCCGACGGACGAGAGGCGGGCCATGAAGGCCGTGGTGCTGTGCAGCTTCACGAGGAAGCCGGAGGCGCCAAGCGCGTGGAACGTGAACGCGATCGGCAAGGCGTGCATGGGGTCTGCCGGGGATTACGCGGGGATCACAGAGTGCATAAAGTCCCTACAGCTGAAGAAGTGACGAGCGTGAATCTAAAATGGCTAAACCACCGCATGCCCGCATGCTGGTACTGGATGATCTAGCTTTCGAGTTACATCAACACCCCATCTACACCCGTGCTAACTAGTTATTCCCGGAGTCTCCATGGGATTACATGGGATGCCGCGAAGCGAGGTCGCATGAGGTCGCATGGAGGCTCCGGGGGTGTTGGTGTACGATAAGACATGACGAGGCCGGAACAGAATGGTTAGGCTACGCTGTTTCCAGAATCAATTGGCAGGACTGTATGTGCCGATTCCAGAATCAATCCGGACGGAAGTCCAAATGAACAAATTCGTGATTTCAACGTACAGAACGTTCATGAAACTGAAATGTTTGAATTGGTACCACAAAGCAGACGACATCGTTGTCCGCGAGTACATGGTGCGCAACAATTACATTTATCCGTGGATATCCACGTAACACGCCGGGTCGCGCACGTTTCGATGTTGGTCGCTGCAAGAGAATGACCGACCAGAACGCCGAGGGTGGGGACGATTGGCCGAAAACGCGGGTTCCAAATTAGTTTTGGCAGGTCTGTGTAGACAGACGACACCCGCGTGGGTCAACCCACAGAGACCAACGAGGTCATCACATGTCCAGTTTTTCGTTGATCGCCACCTCCACGGCGCTCAGCAACTCCCGTCTCACCTCTTACGGCGGGCTCAGCAACGTGTTTTCACTTCCGACCGGCTTTTCATGCAACGTGTCGGTAGGCAGCAATCTGACCGTCGCCGGCGACGTGACTCTCTCCAACGGCCTTAGCGTGTATGGGAACGCGATCGTGGCCGGGACGTCCTACGTCTCCGGCGCTGCGACCTTCAGCAACGCCGTCATCGCCGCGGGGGCGCTAACAACGCTAGGAGCGTCGACGCTGTCTAACGGACTGAGCGTCTTCGGAGGCGCGACGACGTTGTCGAACAATCTGAACCTGTCCGGGAACGCGGTCGTGGCCGGGACGTCCTACGTCTCTGGCGCTGCCACCTTTAGCAACGCCGTCATCGCCGCGGGGGCGCTGAACGTGATCGGCGCGTCCGTTCTGTCGAACGGCTTGACCGTCTACGGCGTCGCGGCGTTCAGCAACACGGTCAACGCCTCGGGGGCTCTGACGGTCGCCGGAAACGTCGGGATCGGCACAGCGAGTCCGGCGTTCAAGCTCGACGTCGTGGGAGGAGCGACGAGCGTCTCGAGCGGTGTCAGCGGATTGCCGGCGACGACTGGAGCGGCGCAAACTGCTGCGCTAGCGCTGAGACTTAGAGGCAACGACAACGGCGTATTGGACTTCGGTGTGAACGGCGGACTTGGATCGTGGCTGCAAAGTTGCGATCGAAGTACACTGAGCGGAGGCTACTCGCTCTTGCTCAACCCGAACGGCGGGAACGTCGGGGTCGGAACGTCGAACCCGACGTACAAGCTCGACGTAATAGCTGGCACTGGAAACGGCGGAGTTCAAACCGGATTACGTGTTCAAACTCAGGTCGGAATGAATGGCACGACCGCCGATGCTATCCTGATACAGCAAAACACGGGTGAGGGAAATTCCAAACAAGCAATTACATGGTACAACGGGCAACCGTCTAATCCGTTTCGAATGGCATCTGTTTGGTCCGAGGTCGGCTTGGCGTACACCGCACCCAAGATGGGATTCGACGTTGCAGACGCGAGTCGCGCGATGCAGACGCGCATGGTCATCGACGTGGGTGGAAACGTGGGCATAGGAACTTCGAGTCCGGCGTACAAGCTCGACGTCGCTGGCGATGTCAACGTGGCTGGTGTCATCCGCACGACCAACACGGCCAATAACAAGAAGATCGTTCTTTATGACGATAATGCCGCCGAAAGCGTGGCGACTGGCACAACTTTTTACGGGTTCGGCGTCAATGGGGGCACTCTGCGGTATCAATCCGGTGGAGTGCACGCATGGTATTCGACAACCACGAGCACGATGACGCTCGACGGCACCGGGAACCTGACGTGCGCTGCGAACATCACGGCCTACTCCGACGCGCGCTTGAAGGACGACATCCGACCCCTCGCGGACTCGTTGTCCAAGATCGATCGGATCGGAGGGTACACGTACACGCGCAAGGATATCCAGTCGAGCGTGCGATACGCGGGCGTCCTGGCGCACGAAGTCCGCGAGGTGCTCCCCGAGGTCGTCCACGAGAACGCCGACGGGTATCTGAGCGTGTCTTACGGGAACATGGTCGCGCTGCTGGTCGAGGGGATCAAGGAGTTGAACGGGAAGCTCGCCGAACTACAAACGACTGTAGCCGATCAAGGGGGCATTATTGTTGAACAGAGGGAGGCTATTCGCCTTCTATCGATCGCATTGTATACGTAGAACGTGCACCGGGTAAGTTGTTGCGGATGGGGGGGGGCAATCTAACCAACACAAATCGTCATGGGGACTTGTGGATACCGCTCATGCATGTTGTGTTCCTTCTAGGTTGAGCTGCACAATGCCCGTGCCCTCATCTCCCTTCCTCCTCAATGCCCCAGTCGCCTTCCCCGGAGTCGTCCTCTGAGATCCACCCCTTGGCCCTCAGCTCTTGCTCGAGGCCCCGCACTTCGATGTGGTACACGACGCCCGCATTGCACCTCGTCTTGGAAAGGTGCCGGAACCCGGTGCTCTTCTCTTCGCTCCAGACGAGCTTCGACATCCGCATCCCGAACCTCAGGTGCGTGGTCTCGTACCTGACGCGGTTCGCTACAAGCCACGTGTGTCACAAACCTTCATTTATCGTCACGCAACACTCCGCGATGTGAGGTGAGTACTCCGGCGACCCGATCACCACCGGGCGGCCGTCCGACGAGCAATCGAAGTACATGTACGCCACAGTCAGAGGCCTGTTGGAAAACAGGGGGCCGGCCTGGTCCGTCAACAGTGCGACAAGTGCGAAGACGTCGGGTGACGAAGACCCCTTATGTGACGAAGACGTCGGTGACGAAGACGTCGGTGACGAAGACTTCTTATGTGACGAAGACGTCGGTGACAAAGACGTCGGTGACGAAGACCCCTTATGTGACGAAGACGTCGGTGACGAAGACGTCGGGTGTAGAAGACGTCGGTGACGAAGACGTCGGTGACGAAGACCCCTTATGTGACAAAGACGTCGGTGACGAAGACGTCGGTGACGAAGACGTCGTATGTGACGAAGACGTCGTATGTGACGAAGACGTCGGTGACGAAGATGTCGTATGTGACGAAGATGTCGTATGTGACGAAGACCCCTTACGCGACGAAGACGTCGTATGTGACGAAGACCCCGTATGTGATGAAGACCCCGTATGTGATGAAGACCCCGTATGTGATGAAGACCCCTGATGTGACGAAGACGTCGTATGTGACGAAGACGTCGTATGTGACGAAGGCCCCTGAGACCCCTGATGTCATGAATTCAAATACCACAAGTGAAGGGAGTTTTGCAATCTCATTGACGCTCTTGATGCCTTCCGAACGGAGGTGTAAACGCCCCCCCCGTGCTCTTTTCCACCCAACAACCTACATTCATGACTCCACGTAATTCGGGATCATCGGTGACCTTGACCGAGCGCTTCGACCCGGGCGCGCTTGCATACATCATCGCCAATTTTGACAGCTTCAAATTCCGACCCGAGACCGACCAGGCAGCTACGTTGTCGATGATCCGTCGCTACCTCGCATCCAGCTCCCCCGACGGGAGCAGAGTTGTGACCTACCACAAAGCGAAGCACGGGCACGGGCGTTACTTCGCCGACCACGGGCTGTCGCTCCAAGGGATGGCCCGTGAAATCCGGAACGCGATCTCTTACACTTTCTATGACGACCTAGACTTCCACAACGCTCACCCGTCCTTACTGCTTCAGCGCAGCCAGCGTTGCGCCGTCCCGTGCCCGCTCCTCGAGGAGTACTGCCGACACCGCGAAGCCGTGCTTGGTCAGCTCGGGCCGAGCGGGGGCAAGGCAGCCGTCCTCGCAGTCATCAACGGGGGGAGCTGCGAACCCGACCGCCGTGCACTCACAACGTGCGCTCCGTCAGGCGAGGCTTGGCTCCGGTCGTTCGCGGACGAGATGCGGTTCGTGCGCGAGCAACTCGTCCAGCATGACTCGGAGTTGCTCAAGATCGCCAAAGGCGGTTCCGGCACCAAAGGCACGAGGCGCTCCAACGATACGAATAACGTACTCGGGTCAGCTGTCAACCTCCTCTTGTGCGACCTCGAGAACGACGCACTGATGGCGCTTCGCGAGTACGTAGAGCATGCGACGACGCGCCGTGTTGGCGTGCTTGTCTTCGACGGGTGCATGGTCGAGAAGTCGTCGTCGCCCGACGGCTCGTCGTCGTCAGGCTCCTCCGAATCGTCCGAGTCTCTCTTGAGCGGCGCGAGCGACTTCGTGTTTGCGCAAACCGGGTACCGACTGAGCCTCCGCGTCAAGAGCATGGCACTCGACAAACTCGATGTCCCCTTGTCCGCCTACTGCTGCATCCAAGGAGCCCGCCCTCCGCCGCTGTTCGCCGAGGATGACGTCGGTGCCGGCCAAGCCTTCCTCTCCGAGCTCGGCGACACGGTGACGAGCTGTCGAGCCCAGGTATGGGTTCGCGACAGAGCCATCTGGACCGACGACAAGCCCATGGTCCACAAGCTCCTTACATCTCGATGCATGGGCTGCAACATCTTTCGCGTCACCGAGCGCGGCGACATGACGACGATGACCCGCAACATGCCCCACGTCCGCCGCGTCGTCGAGGCCGCGACGGCGCTGATCCCCGAGGACCCCGGGTTCAAGCAAAGGATGTGGGAGTCGAACATCGGCGTCGTGTGCTACCGCAACGGGCTGTACGACTTCCGCCGCGGCGGATTCTTCGCGTACGCCGATCGACCGGACGTGCTCCCGCGACAGTGCGTCGACGCCGACTTTCCGAACGAACGCCCTCCACCATCGGTGTTCGCCGAGCTGACCGAGCGCGTGCTGCTTTCGACGCTCGGGACAAAAGAGAAAGTGGAGACGTACTTGGCGTTGATAGCGCGCGCGACCGCCGGCGAGTACGCCGACAAGCAATGGGCGATCTTCTTCGGCACAAGGAACTCCGGCAAAGGGCTGCTTCAGCTCATGAACGAAGACGCCTTCGGCCCGTACGTCAACACGGTCAACGCGAACGCGTTCCTTCTCCAACAGAACGCGCCGGCGGACGCCGCGAAGGCGCTCTCATGGGCTCTCGACTGCGAGTACGCCCGCCAGACCTACACGAATGAGGTCAAGTGTGACTCGACGAGCCGCTCTATCAAGCTCGACGGCAACCTGCTCAAAAGCTTCCAGTCCGGCGGCGACGCGATGAGCGCCCGCAAGAACCACGTCGACGAGCGCACGTTCCGCGTGGCGACGAAGCTGATCATGAACCTGAACGACATCCCCACGGTGACCCCGCGGGATGCCATGTCGACGGTGGTGCTGCTCAAGTTCCCGTACAAGTTCGTGGCGGCTGAGGACCTCTCAGAAACCTCTCGGCTTCTCTACTACCGCCCCCGCGACGAGACTCTGAAGACGTCGTTCGTCCGCCGCTCCGAAGTCGTCGCCGCGTTCACTTGGATGGTGATCGATGCATACCTCCCTTCCTCTGTGGTCGTATGTGATGAAGTCAGGGAGGACACTGCGGAGTACCGAGAAGACATCGGGGACAGCGAGTCCGTCATGACCCGCTTCTTCAAGGTCACCGGCGTCCGCAACGACTTCGTACTCGTCAAGGACGTCGAGGCGGTCGCGACCCGGGCCGGGATGTCCCTGACCGTGGTGAAGGACCATCTGAAGAAGATGGGGGGCATCCGGGACAACAACTGCCGGGCCGGGTCGGTGCGACACGGCCGCGGGTTCCTCGGGGTCCGTCTGATCGAGAGCCCGTCCGCGGCTCCACCTTCCTCCGCCGACACCTCTTCACCGCTCGAGGATCGGTTCAGAGCGACCCTCGAGTCAATGACCGGCGACAAGCTGTCGTGGGGCAAGGCCCGGCCGTCCTGGCTGTTGAATCCGCTGACAGGTGCGCCAATGGAGTTGGACATGTACAACGAGCCCTTGGGCATCGCCGTCGAGTACAACGGCTCTCAACACTACGAGTACCCCAACGCGTTCCATGCTACCCGGGACATGTTTGACGCACAAGTGGCGCGAGACAGCGCCAAGCGGGCGTTGTGTGCAGCCAAGGGCGTGCGTTTGATCGAGGTTATGTCTCGATCCGATCTCGAGGTCGAGATTGCCAGCCTACGTGCTCAGTTTGCCACCTTCGAGATCCCGCTCATAGCACTAAGTCCTCGTGGATCATGACAATCAGATCGTCGCATATGCAACGATCTGACCATCATGATGAAGCACTTCAAGGTCAACAACGGCGAAGGCCTGTGATTGACGAAGCCCCATGATGTGACAACGACGTCGTATGCGACGAACGCGTCAACAACGGCGATGGCCCCTGATGTGACAATTGCGTCGGTGCGACGAACGCGTCAAGAAGGCGAAGGCCTCTATATGCGACGAAGGCTCAGTATGCGACGAACACGTCATCACCATGTGGTCCCCGTATAACCCAACGGCATTTCCCATACTCCCCCGCAAAGGACCCGTCGGACCGAGTCTTGACACCCGACACCCGAAAGCCAGATTCCTAACAGTCCGGTTCTTGCTCTCCAGGAGAGCTGAGCGCCCCGACGACTCGGCCCTCTTCTCCGCCCTCTCCTCTCTTGACACTTCCGCACAGACACACACAGCCCCTCGAGGGCCTCCTCAGGTCCGTCTCGCCATGGGAAGGGGGTACCGGTACCCACTAGGCACCTCTAGTCACTCTAGGCAGTAGATTTGAAACTTTTCTGTAGTTTCTTGTATAGTATTTTTCCATAAAAAGTATATGGGAACTCTCTGAGGAGGTGCCTAGAGTGCCTAGAGGTGCCTAGGAGGACGACTCGGCTCCCTTCGACGTGTCCCTTGACCCCCTCTTCTCCGCCCTCTCCTCTCTTGACACTTCCGCACAGACACACACAGCCCCTCGAGGGCCTCCTCAGGTCCGTCTCGCCATGGGAAGGGGGTACCGGTACCCACTAGGCACCTCTAGTCACTCTAGGCAGTAGATTTGAAACTTTTCTGTAGTTTCTTGTATAGTATTTTTCCATAAAAAGTATATGGGAACTCTCTGAGGAGGTGCCTAGAGTGCCTAGAGGTGCCTAGGAGGGATGAAGGACGCGTGACACATCATCGAGAACGTGCGCATGAAGGTCGGGGTGTAAACGCCAAACCTCTCCCTCCGTCTCCCACAATGCCCCCCCGTCAGCGACCCTCGGTGACGCTGACTGAGCGGTTCGACCCGGGTGCCCTCTCGTACATCATCGCAAACTTCGACAGCTTCAAGTTCCGACCGGAGACCGACACGGCGTCCACGTTATCGATGATCCGGCGTTATCGTGCGTCCAGCTCTCCGGACGGGACACGAGTTGTGACGTACCGCCAAGCGAGTCACGGGCACGGGCGATACTTTGCGGACCGTGGTCTCTCTCTCCAAGGGATGGCCCGAGAGATCCGCAACGCGATCTCCTTCCCCATCTACACCGACCTCGACATCCACAACTGCCACCCGACATTGTTGATGCAACGGTGTCGCCGCGATGGCCTAGCGTGCCCCCGGCTTGAGGAATACTGCGCCCGGCGAGACTCGGTGTTGAGCAGCTTGGGGTCTCCTGTCCGCGGCAAGGCCGCAGTGTTGGCGGTCATCAACGGCGGCAGCGACGACCCAAGGCAGCGGGACCTCGAGGAGTGCGAGCCACCCGGCGAGGCGTGGCTGCAGTCTTTCGGCGCCGAGATGCGACACGTGCGTGAGTGCCTGGTCCAAATGGACTCTGTGTACCTGAAGATCGCGCGCCGAGGCAACAAGGGAAACGTGTTGGGCTCGGCGGTCAACTTGATGATTTGCGACCTCGAGAACGACTCCTTGATGGCGCTCCGTGAGTACGTCGAGCAGAGGAAGTCCCTCCGTGTCGGCGTCCTCGTTTTCGACGGTTGCATGGTCGAGCGGGGGTCGAGCGAATCCTCCGAAGCCGAGACGTCCGCGTTCCTCGACGGCGCCAGCGAATTCATTTTCGAGAGAACGGGATACCGAGTGTCCGTCCGCTTGAAGGACATGACGACCGATAAATTGGACGTCCCTCTGACCGTGTACGGCGGCGGCGGCGGCGTGCCTCGTGCCCCGAGGTTCGCCGAGGACGACGCCGGGGCCGGTCGCGTGTTCCTCGAGGACCTCGGCGACTCGGTGACGAGCTGCTGGGCCCGTGTGTGGGTCCGGCACGGCGTACTTTGGACCGACAATGATGCGATGGTGCGCAAGACATTGATGTCACGATGCATGTCGAGCAACATCATGCGCGTGACCGAGCGCGGCCAGGTGTCCCCGATGAGCGGAAACATCCCGCACGTCCGTCGCATCGTTGAGGCCGCGACGATGCTCATCCCGGAGGACCCTGGCTTTTGCCTCCGGATGTGGTCGTCGAACATTGGCGTGGTCTGCTACCGAAACGGGTTGTACGACTTCCGCCGCGGGGTGTTCTTCGCGTACGCGGAGCGTGCGGACGTGCTCCCGCGCCAGTGCATCAACTTTGACTTCCCGACCGAGCGCCCTCCGGCGTCAGTGTTCGCGGAGCTGGCGGAGAGGGTGTTGCTGTCGACGCTCGGCACCCCCGACGTCGTCGAGACGTACGTCGCGCTCGTCGCGCGCGCGATGGCCGGCGAGTTCAGCGACAAACAGTGGATGATAATGCTAGGCGGACGAAATTCTGGAAAAGGGTTGCTACAAGAATTGAACCAGACGGCGTGGGAATGCTACGTGAACACGATCAACGCGAACGCGTTCCTCCTCCAGCAGCACGCGTCTTCAGACGCCGCCAAGGCGCTCTCATGGGCCATCGACTGTGAGTACGCGCGCCAGACGTACACGAACGAGGTCAAGTGCGACACCTCGAGCCGCGGCATCAAGCTCGACGGTAACCTCCTCAAAGGGTTCCAGTCGGGCGGCGACCCGATCAGTGCACGCAAGAACTTTGTCGACGAACGGACGTTTCGGGTCTCGACCAAGCTGATCATGAACCTGAACGACATCCCGACGGTGACGCCGCGAGACGCCGTGTCGACGGCGGTTTTGATCAAGTTCCCGCACAAGTTTGTGTCCGCCGAAGAGCTCGACACGTCCGGCCTACCCTACTACCGCCCTCGCGATGACGGCCTGAAGCACGACTTCATCAAGAGACCCGACGTGATTGCTGCGTTCACGTGGATGGTCATCGACGCGTACACGGCTTCTCCTAACGGCCCCGTGGTCCCTTGCGCAAAGGTCCGCGAGGACACGCTGGACTACCGCGAGGACGTCGGCGACGACCTTGCGTTCCTTACGCAACGCTTCAAGGCGACCGGCAACCGCAAGGACTTCGTGTTGAGCCGGGACATCGAACTCGTCGCGCGGAGCAACGGGATGTCGATCACGACGCTCAAGGACCGACTCTGCAAGATGGGCGGAGTCTACGACAAGAACTGCTTCGTCGGCGGCAGGGCCCACGGACGAGGCGTGATGGGGCTCATCCTCCTAGAGGAGACTGGGGACGGGGTAGAGCCATGAAATCGGGGTATGTGGTACCGGATACCACTAGGGATCTGGGGGATACCCGGGGCCCACTAGGCACCTAGGCACTTCTAGGCGGTATATTTGAAAGGTTTCTGTAAACGGTTGATGTTCATTTCTGAAGAGAAGAGTGTAGAGAACCTATCCAGGGGACCGCCTAGAGGAGCCTAGTCGCCTAGGAGAGTCTGGGGGCGAACCATGTCCCGTCGTCTGCGACGAACATGTCAAGAACGGCGAAGGCCCCTGATGTGACGAAGGCACCGTATGCGACGAAGGCACCTTCTGCGACGAAGGCACCGTATGCGACGAAGGCACCGTATGCGACGAACACGTCAACGATGGCGAAGGCCTTGATATGACGAAGGCCTACTATGCAACGAAGGCGCCATATGTGACGAACATGTCAACAACGGTGGAGGTCCCTGATGTGACGAAGGCGCCATATGTGACGAACAGGTCAAGAACAGCAAAGCCCCCTGATGTGACGAAGGCGTCGTATGCGACGAAGGCCCCTGATGTGACGAACACGTCAAGAACGGCGAAGGTCCCCGATAAGACAAAGACGTCGTATGCGACGAACGCGTCAACAAAGGCGAAGCCCCCCTATGTGACGAAGCCCCCCCCTATGTGACGAAGCCCCCTTATGTGACGAAGGCGTCGTATGTGACGAAGGCGTCGTATGCGACGAAGGCGTCAACACCGGCGAAGACGTCATGCGTGACGAAGACGTCGTATGTGACGAAGACCCCCGTATGCCCGTATGTGACGAAGACCCCGTACGTGACGAAGACCTCATATGTGACGAAGACCTCATATGTGACGAAGACGTCATATGTGACGAAGGCCCCTGATGTGACAAAGACGTTGTACGCGTTCGTCGCGTCAAGAACGGCGAAGGCCCCTGATGTGACAAAGGCGTCTTACGAAGACCCCTTCAGCCAAGTGGTCTCTCTCGTCGACTGACGGCCCTTCTGAGCAAAAACACTACGAAAAAGATTTATGATGTTCGGTAGACCTTCCCCGTATACCCCGTACGGCATTTCCCATGCTCCCCCACATAGGACCCGTCGGACCACTTGCTTATACTGTGAGTCTTGACACCCGTAGGCCAGATTCCTAACAGTCCGTTTTCTTGCTCTCCAGGGGAGTCGAACCCGGGTGGACGGCCTCGCTGAGCGCCCCACTATGCCACTACGCCACACCGGGACGTCTGCATGTCCTGCCAATTGATTCTGGAAACAGCGTAGTCTAACCATTATGTTCCGGCCTCGTCATGTCTTAGCGTACACCAACACCCCCCGGAGCCTCCATGCGACCTCAAGCGACCTCGCTTCGCGGCATCCCGTGTACTCCCATGGAGACTCCGGGAATGAAGCATCAGGGCCGAGTCAATACATTGAACTGAATACAGAATGACGTACCATCCGTCGAATTCCATGTCCGCGATAAGAATGGGCGGAACCTAGTGTTTCCAGAATTAGAATCCTTGACCCCTTCTTCTCCGCTACAGCAGTCACAATTAAGAATGGGACACCTATCGGTGACCAATCCGTCATTGGTCATTCTACCGTGTGGCTTTTTCAGCCCTCACCCTCTGTTTTGAGAGGGGAGCAAGATGCGACGTGTGCTTGT
>Ga0209702_10005872_pt1 | contig 16269 bp, 15 predicted proteins | sample FRY01_FD_187210 | JGI IMG/M metagenome (GOLD analysis project Ga0209702, IMG submission 187210) | Freshwater microbial communities from Lake Fryxell liftoff mats and glacier meltwater in Antarctica - FRY-01 (SPAdes) (version 2) | ecosystem: Environmental > Aquatic > Freshwater > Ice > Glacier... | reverse complement strand
CCACGTTGGACAAGGCTCCGGCTATCCATTGACTGGCGTGCTATATTAAGCTTCTCTAAAGCCCATCCTGGCGCCGCGTCAGGCATCGCGTTCCTAAGGAGTTTCCTCATGTTGTCTCGCATACTTTCTACAGCCGTGGCCGCCATGCTGGCGGGGGCTGTTGCACTCAGCGCACATGCCCAGGCGCCTGTTGCCGGAGGCGCCCTCACGATCGCATTGCCGACCGAACCAACACACCTTAACTCGGCGATCGATACCACACAGCAGGTCAAGGTCGTGGCTGGAAAGATCTTTAGCGGCCTGGTCAAGTACGACCTGAACATGAACATGCAGCCGGACCTAGCGACATCGTGGAACGTCGCACCCGATGGTCGTACCATCACGTTCAACCTGCGCCGTGGCGTCAAATGGCACGACGGACGCGACTTCACTTCGGCCGACGTTGCCTATTCCATCATGAAGGGCTTCGGGCCGAACAACGGACTTGTCCGTTCGACCTTCTCCAACGTGGAGGCTGTGCTGACGCCCGATCCGCACACGGCGGTGCTGGTGATGCGCCAGCCGGCTGCCGCGCTGCTCAACGCGCTGCCAGTCGCAACCGCGACCATCTTGCCCGCGCACATTTATGACAACACGGATATCCGCACCAATCCGGCCAACCTCAAGCCCATCGGAACTGGCCCGTTCCGCTTCGTCGAGTGGCGCCGTGGTAGCGCCATCGTGGTCGAGAAGAACCCGAACTACTACGAACCCGGTAAGCCGTATCTGGACCGCATCGTTTTTCGCGTCATACCCGATACCCAGTCGCGGGGTGCAGCGGTCGAATCAGGCGAAGTCGACATCGTGTTCCACAGTACGGCCGCTGCAGCGGACGCGCGCAGGCTTGGCAGACTGCCCAACCTCCAACTGACGACCGACGGTTATTACTTCGACTCCACCGTCGCATTCATGGAATTCAACATGGCGCACCCCATCCTGGGCAAGGCCGAAGTGCGGCGCGCGCTGGCGCACGCCATCGACCGCAAGTTCATCCTGGACAACATCTGGATGGGTTTCGGCAAGGTTGCGACTTCGCCGATCCACTACGGACTGAAACAGGCCTACACCGATGACGTGCCCCAGTACCCGTTCGACATGCGCCGCGCCGAGCAACTGCTCGACGAGGCCGATTACAAGCGCGGCGCCGACGGTACGCGCTTTAAAATGACAATCGACTTCGTGCCGTTCGGTGACCAGTACGCCAAGACGGCGCAGTATGTTCGCCAGCAGTTGAACCAGATCGGCGTGCAGGCGGACGTGCGCACATCCGACTTTGCCACTTGGGTACGGCGCATCTGGACGCAGCGCGACTGGATGGTCAATATGTCGGCTATCACCAACGCATCCGACCCATCCATCGGCGTGCAGCGCGCCTACTGGTCCAAGAACATTGTGGTTGGTACACCCTTTACCAATAGCACACACTTTCGCAATGCTGACCTAGACCGCTACTTCGAACAGGCGTCCATGGTCAACGACCCGGCAGTTCGCAGGCGCCACTTCGTCGGAGCGCAACGCATCCTGGCTACCGAGTTGCCGGTCATACCGCTGGTGGCTATCAACCAGTTCACGATTGTTAATCGGCGTGTGCACAACCACTCCAATCTCGCCGACGGAGTCTATTCCGGCTATGCCGACGTCTGGGTCACGGCGCGCTGAGACTGCACCCGGAACCACTTTGTCGGCGCCAGCACTTCGATACATGCTCCGGCGCCTTGCCCAGGCGCCGCTGGTACTGCTGATCGTCGTTATCCTGCAATTCTTCATACTGCACTTGGCGCCGGGTGACGTCGCAGACGTTATTGCGGGTGAGGCGCAGTCGGCCGATCCGCAGTTCGTCAAGAAACTGCGCGCTGACCTGGGACTGGATCAGCCGATGGTGATGCAACTGGGCCTGCACATCTGGCGCATGCTGCGGCTTGACCTGGGCAACGCGCATTCCTTGGGAGCACCGGTGATGGAACTGATCGCCGACCGCCTGCCCGCAACGCTCCTGCTAATGGTGTGTGCAATTACGCTGGCATTTTTTGCCGGTGCGGCGCTCGGCATGCTCGCCGCGTTGCGCGCCGGCTCCTTACTGGACATGGTGATCTCCGTACTGGCGCTGCTGTTCTACGCCACGCCGGCCTTCCTGCTGGGCATCGGCCTGATCCTGATCTTCACGGTACAACTGAACTGGCTCCCGATGTCAGGCATGTCGGCCGTCTATGGTGACGCCTCCTGGTGGACGCACAGCCTGGATGTTGCGCGCCACCTGGTGATGCCAATGGTGGCGCTTGGCCTCTTCTATGTGGCGATCTACACCCGACTGATGCGCTCGGCCGTTCTGGAAGTAATTCACCAGGACTACATCCGCACTGCCCGCGCCAAGGGCCTGCTGCCATTGCGCATCATCTGGGTTCATACGGCACGTAATGCAGTACTGCCGATGGTCACCATGCTGGGCCTGCAGGTCGGCTCCCTGCTGGGAGGCGCGATCCTGGTCGAAACCGTGTTCGGCTGGCCCGGCATCGGCCGCCTCGCCTTCGAGGCCGTGTTCCGCCGAGATGTGCCGCTGGTCATGGGCATCCTGTTTTTCAGCTCTTTGCTAGTGTTGGCTGTAAGCCTGTTGATCGACTTGATCTACACGCGGCTTGACCCGCGGATCGTATTGCGCTGACCATGCCTGTGGTGCTGCGACGCCTGATCCGCAACCCAATGGCACTGGTTGGTCTGGCCATACTGTTCTTGGTCGTGGCGATGGCGGTCAGTGGGCCGCTGCTTTACCCGCAAGGGCCTTGGAACATGATTGGCAAGCCCTTTGCCTGGCCGGGTGAAATGCCAGCCGCACCACTTGGCACGGACGCCCTCGGGCGCGACATACTGGCTGGCATCCTGCATGGCTCACGCGTCTCGCTGCTGATCGGGCTGGCAGCCACTGCGGCGGCGCTGGTCATCGGAGTAACCATCGGCGCGGTTTCCGGCTACTTTGGTGGCTTGATAGACGACGCACTGATGCGATTCACCGATGCGGTGCAGACCATCCCGCCGTTTCTGTTGGCTATTGTGATCGTTGTGATCGTCGAGCCGACCGTGACGACCATCATCCTGGCCATCGCCGTAATCTCATGGCCGGGCCTGGCGCGGCTGGTGCGTGCCGAAGTGTTGCGCCTGCGCGAGAGCGAGTTCGTCGCTTCCTGCAAGCTGATCGGCATGGGCGATGCCCGCATCATCCTGACGCAGGTGCTGCCCAATTGCATGGCGCCGATCATCGTCAGCGCCTCCATCATGGTGGCCAGCGCCATCCTCACCGAGGCCGGGCTCTCGTTTCTCGGGCTCGGCGACCCGAACGTGATCTCCTGGGGCACTATGGTGGGCATGGGCCGGTCCGACCTGCGCACGGGTTGGTACCTTGTCGTGATTCCTGGCAGCGCCATCATGCTCGCGGTACTGGCGCTCAACCTGCTCGGCGACGGACTGAACGACGCGCTCAACACGCGTCTGCACCGGACATGACGGCGGCCCTGAGCTCGGATGGAGCCCCACCGGGCGGTGCAGTGCTGCGGGTTGAGCAACTGACCATCAGCCTTTCCGATGGCGTGCCGCTGGTGCAGGACCTCGACTTGGACATCTGCGCGGGCGAAACGCTGGCCATCGTCGGCGAGTCCGGCTGTGGCAAGTCGGTCACGGCACTGGCGCTCATGGGCCTGTTGCCACCGGGGTTGAGCATCACCGCCGGGCGGGTGCTTTTCGGCGGGGAGGACCTTGGCAGCATGCCGGAGTCGCGCCTGCGCGACCTGCGTGGCAACGCCCTTGCGATGGTTTTTCAGGAGCCGATGACCGCGCTCAACCCAGTACTCACCGTCGGCACCCAGATCGAAGAAGTGGTGCTCCGTCATCGCGGTGGCTCCGCGCGGCAAGCGCGCGCGCGCGCAGTCGAACTGCTTGAACGTGTGCAGTTGCCCGACGCTGCACAGCGCTTGCGCGCCTATCCGCACCAGATATCCGGGGGGCAGCGGCAGCGCGTCATGATCGCGATGGCGCTGGCCTGTGGCCCGCGCCTCCTGGTTGCCGATGAACCGACGACTGCGCTCGACGTGTCCATGCAAGCTGGCATCCTGACGTTGCTCAAGGACCTGCAGCGTGACCTCGGCCTGGCCCTGCTCTTGATCACCCACGACTTCAGCGTGGTAGGCCAGATAGCCGACCGCGTGCTTGTGATGTACGCTGGTCGCAAGGTAGAGCAGGGCCCTACGGCCACCGTGCTGTCGCGCCCAAGCCATCCCTACACGCAATTGCTGCTGCAAGCGCGCCCGCATGGCAACCTGCCTCGCACGCAACGCCTGGCCGAGATCCCCGGCATGGTGCTGCCGCCGCATGAACGTGGGGCAGGCTGTACCTTCGCGCCACGTTGTCCGCAAGCGCATGCAGCCTGCCTGCCGGTCTTTCCCGCACTGGCCAGTGCTGCGCCGGACCATCGCGCTGCCTGCGTCCTGATCAATGGCCGCTGAAGCTGTACTCGCCGTCGAAGGCCTGACGTATGCCCACCAGTCCGGCGGGTTGCGCGTGCTTGCAGTGGACGATGTGTCGCTGCAGGTCGCCAGCGGTGAGACGCTCGGACTGGTGGGCGAGTCCGGCTGCGGCAAAACGACCCTGGCCCGTCTCGTGGTCGGCCTGTTGCCGGCCCACCGTGGCGTTGTGCGGGTCGGCGGCGAAGACGCGCACCGCGCCGGGCTGGCGGCGCGCCGCGCGCGCGCGCGCGCGGTGCAGATGGTTTTCCAGGACCCGTTCGGCTCGCTCAACCCGCGTTTGCGCATCGGAACCATCGTGGCCGAGCCGCTTGCCGTCCATGGCATTGGGGATGCCGAATCGCGCCGCCGGCAGGCACTGGAGTTATTGGACAAGGTGGGACTGCCCGCCGCTGCAGCGCAACGCTTCGCCCATGAACTGTCTGGCGGCCAGCGCCAGCGCGTGGCGATCGCACGCGCGCTGGCGCTGCAACCTCGCCTGATCGTCTGTGACGAGGCTGTCTCGGCGCTGGACGTCTCGATTCAGGCCCAGGTCATCAACCTCTTGCGCGACCTGCAGCGCGAGTTCGGCCTGGCCTACCTGTTCATTTCTCATGATCTGCGGGTGGTGCGCTACATCTCTGACCGTATCGCCGTGATGCACCGTGGTCGCATCGTTGAGACCGGCGAATCCGACACCGTCTGGCGCGCGCCGCAGCATCCCTATTCGCGATCGCTGATGGCCTCGCTACCGCGCGAGCCTAACGAATTCGAGGCGGCCGCAGCACCCTAGCCCATTTGCGCCACTTGACCACATGGCGAGTCCCTTTAACGGACTAGGAGCGTGGGTGGTAGCTCAAGCCGCCAGAAGTTGGCGCAAGGTGTCGAGGTCGCGCGCCCAGCCATCACCAGGCTGCGCGTGCAGCCGCACCGGACATACCACCTCAGAGAGCCGTTCTGCCGGCCAGCGCAACCATGCGTCGTGGGCACCCTGCCAGTCACTGCAACGCAAGGCCGCAAACACCTGCAAGGTCAGATCCTCCGCATCGACCGCGGGTTCGATCTGACGCGTCGCGGCCCGCGTTCGCTCGAACCACGGCAGAAAAAACTGGCGGTCGCGCATTTCGTGCCAAAGGCGCAAAAGGTGCCCGCCATCCCACTGCGGAACGATGGACCTCGCGTAGTGCGTGCACCAATGTTCCAGTTCCCCAGGCTGCCAAAACCGCAGTTCGTGCAGGTCGAGTGCCTGCGGCCTGAAGTCACCTTCGCGCTGGCAGGCGATCGCCAGTTCTACCGCCACCGCGGCGCCCAGCCCGCGTCCATGCACACTGAACACCCGCAGGCCCAGTTCGTCCAACGCCTGACGGATTGTCTGCGCCGCTCTCGACGGTGTCAGCAGCGCGCCACCGCTATCCCCATGGGCGGGAAGATCGAGCGCGATCAGCGTGCGGTTCTGGCTTGCGGCCAGGCTCTGCAGTTCAGTTTCCGACGCGCCACCGGCTCCGTGCAGGACCAACAATGGCACTTCCGGACCCGGCATCACCATGGCGCGCCCCGCTAAGCCCGCCGCATAGCCACGCCAGCGACCGGCCGACGCAAGGTCGAACGCCTGCGCTGCGACCGGTGGCACCGAACCTCCACGCGAGTGCGCACGCACGTGGGCCGCTAGCGCGTCGAGCAGGTGGGATCGCGCGCCATTGGCGCAGCGCAGTAGCCGAACCTGCGGCGGCAAGTGGTGCAAGCGGTCGAGATGCGGAAACAACTGGTCCTCGGCCGTGGTGCCGATCAGCGTCGGCATCGACAGGCCCTGCGCGGCCGCAAGTCCGTCCCAGCCGAATACAGCCGGATAGACCGCCCGATGGGCCTCGCGTGAGCGCAGCAACTCCATGATCTGGTAGTCATGGATCGTCTGTGGCGATGGCATGTCGAGGTCACGCCGGTTCGCCAGGCTGCGCAGCGACCAGGGAAAGAACATCCAGCCATCGCGAAAGCGCGCCCAGGCCCACAGGAGGTGCGTGCCATCCCACTGCGGCTGGAAGCGATACAACTGGTGGGGCAGGATGCGTTCGTGCTCCTGTGCACTGAAAACTGTATAACCGTCGAGCGCTACACAAGTGACGCGCTGCGGCCACCGACACGCGAACTCTGCGCCAATGGTGGCGCCTGTGTGCTGCCCGCAGATCGACGCGCGTTGCACTCCCAGCACGTCAAGCGTGTCGGCCAGTGCCTGGGCCAGGTCACCGATGGACCACTCGTGCCCCGGCAAGGGGTCGGAGAGACCGAACCCGGGCGTATCGAAGGCGATGCAGGTGTGGTCTGCTTCCAGTCGCCGCATCAAGGGCTCCATGGTGACCGACGATTGGGGTGTCTGGTGCAGCAAGACCACCGCTGGACCATTGCCGCAGCGCCGGTAATGGACGAATCGGCCGCCTACCCGGCAGAAGCCACGCTCCATGTCAGGCAGGCCGGATTATGTTGGCCGGCTCCTTGGCATCCGTCGCAGTACCAAAGATGACCTTTTTAGCGGCGTGAATGTGGCCACGCATGGCGGCATCAGCCCAGATCGGATCGCGCGCTTCAATCGCCGACGCGATGTCCAGATGCTGCATGGCACTACGTTCCAGCGCTTCACTGCTGTACTTGCCAAACGTCTGGCCCACCATAGGCACTTGTAATACAGCAACCAGCATCGAGGCCAGCCGCGGGTTGCGGCCGGCGTCGAGGATGAGGCGATGCAGGTGGTTATTCGATTCGGCAATCTTGCGCAAGTCCGGAGCGCCAGCTTTGCCGGTCAGCGCGCGGAAGAGCTGGGCTTGCTTGCGCATCTCGCGAATCCCGTCGTCGCTCGCACGGGCAGCGGCCAGCGAAGCGCCGTGAGCCTCGAGCAGCGCCCGCAGGTCAAAGATCTCCAACAGATTGTCAGCCGTCCAGTCGATGACTACCGCACCCCGGTTCGGACGCAGCTCGACGTAGCCTTCACCTGCCAATAAGGTCAGCGCCTGCCGCACCGAAGTGCGCGAGACCTTGGCGAGCGCACAGATTTCGACCTCGCGGATTCGATCCCCCCCCACGAAGCGTCCGCTGAGGATGGCTTCGCGGATTGCCTCGCAGGCCGTCTCGACGGTGCTCGATGCGACAGACTGGGTCATGTCGACGCGCCCGATCCGGGTGCGAGATGCCCTTGATTTAGGGGGCGGTTTCGACAAGGCGTCGGTACTCGCAGGATTTGTAGCCGGTCAGTCGCTTCTCGATCAACGAGCGTTTGGCCACATCGTCGCGAGTTGCCAGGATGCTCTGGAACTTGGCGGCAGAATTTTCCAGCGCAAGCGCTGAGGGGAACAGCATGTCGGCGCCGACCAGAAGGTTGCCGCAGCTGCAACGGACGGGCACTGCGTGATCAGGCCCTGCTGCTGCCGGACGGTAAGTGCGTGCCCGATGGAGGTTGGCTCGTTGGGGATGGCCACCGGTACGGCAGCTGAGCAGGTTGAACTGCTGAAAGTTCATACCGATCTGCTGTAGGGCCTGGCGAAGGTCCGACTGCGACAAGCTGACACGATCGGTGTCGCCGACTCGCACACGCCCGCTGCTGCGTGCCTCGAGTTGGTTGATCAGGCGTAGCAGGGTACTCTTGCCAGCGCCGGAAAAGCCCAGTAGACCGGACACCTTGCCATCGGGCACGGTGAGGCCAGCGGGCAGCAGGGCATGCACGGCATGGCCTCGCACGTCGAAGGGGCTGGAGACCTGGTGGAGCTCAGTCATAACTGGTGGCGGTTCGGGATCATGGGGGCGACACAGGTGCAAAGTCTTATGGTATGCGCGTAGATCAGCCGGCCTGCGGGCTGGCACGCCACGCCTGCACCACCTCGCCCAGGCGCGGCGTCCAGACCTGATCAAGGCGTAGCGCATGGTCCAGGATGCGTTCAAACGCAGCGATGCGCAATGGGGCACCCATGACCCAGGGGCGGACACAGAAATGCAGGAGCCGTGCTGACTGCAGGCAGTCCCGGTTGAGCTGGTCCAGCGCTTTCACGAAGTGGTCCTCGAACATGTCCAGGTTGCACATGCGGTTGATCAGCACCGTCTGATCATCGAAATCGGCCCACAGTGGTGTTGCCACCAGCGAGCCGGGTGTCGTCATGGCATAGGGTTGCTCGTCGTTGGCCCAGTCTGAGACATAGGCCACACCGAGTTCACCGAGCAATTGCGGTGTCACCGTCGATTCGGAGTAGTCGGCGCCGAACCACCCCGCCGTGCGGACACCGCAGGCAGCAAGGCGGTCCAGAGTTTCGGCGATGTAAGCTCGCTCTTCCTGCACGCCCATGGCGCTCGTCTGTGGCCGGGTGACCGCAATGCCGTGGGCGACGAATTCGCAGTCCAGTGCCTGCAGATGGTCGAGCAGGTCGGGGTACTGCTCGGCAGTCAGGGCGTCAATAGCGACAGTTGGCCGGATGCCCCGCTGCGTCAGCGCGTCGAGGATGCGAAAGATCCCCACGCGATGACCGTATTCTCGGGTCGACACGCGCGAGATGTTCGGGAAGTCGCGGATCAGGCCACCACCAACGCTATGCACCTGGGGCCAGCCAACTGGAAGCGGATCCTCGTAGGACTCCAGCACTATCAACGGGACCACTGCCAACTGCCGAGCGCCGGGCCATTGCAGGCGCGCCCGCTTCGGGAACGGGTTCCATGCAAAGTGCGGGTGATCGCTGCCCGGCACGCGGTTTGCTGGCCGGAGCCCGCTGACCCGCGCTTCGGTGGGCACGACCCGTGGCGGCACCGCAACGCGGCGTTTGCGGCGTTCTTCTGCGCGGGCATGCACCGCCATGGCATGTGCAAGTTGCTGGTCGTAGTGGTGATCAAGATAGTGTTGCGCGATCTCATCGCCGGTGGCGAACCAGACGCCCTCGTGCCGACACAGGTGATCCAGGATCTCGCGCAGATGGCCAATGTGGTGGGGTTGCCCGATCTGGTAGGGATGCAAGGCAATGCAGAACACCCGCCCGCCGTCGGCGCTTTCGGCATACAGGCGGTCGAAGGCGTCCTTGCAGGCCTGTACGAAATAGCGCCCTCCGTAGGGCCGGCCGTCCCACAGAGGCGCATCGTTCAGGTCGTAGGAGTAGGGCAGTGAGATCAGCCGTCGCCCCGGCACGATGATGGGCACCGGCACGTCGTCGTGCACCCAGTCCGCGTGGTAGACCATGCCGCTTTCGGCGATCAGGGCCGGTGTGCGTTCGGTGTTGGTGATCGCCGGTGTGAGGATGCCCCTCAAGTCTTGCCCGGTGTGGCGCTTCAGACTGTCGATGTTGTCGCGGTAAAAGGCGCGTTCGGCAGCTTCGTCCATTCCGTAAAGGAATCGGGTGTTGTAGATCCCATGGCTCATCACGCCCCAGCCACGGTCGCGGATGAGTTGCGCCACCTCCGGCAGGTGGTCGAGCAGTGCGAGGTTGAGGGATACCGTCGGGCGCACTGGATAGTCCTGCAGCACGGCGTCCATTCGCCACAGGCCCATGCGGTTGCCATAGTCGCGAAAGCCATACTCGCGCACGTCGGGGTGCGAGGGCACGCGGTCCCAGGTCTCGCGGCCCACTGCCGGCGGTGGCGTGTATTCGTAGTACTCGATGTTGGGAACGATCCATACGGCAAGCCGCTTGCCTTGAGGCCAGGCAATCGGCGGGCGTGTGGTGACGGGTGCATAACGCACGAAGTCGCGGATGGATTTCATGGCGCGCTTTCCTGGCCGGCCGGCGCGGGCAAGGGGATTTCCCGCACGCTGGTCAATTGGCCGAGTCGCTGCAGGCTCTGGTACAACGCCTCGGCAGATTCGTCTGCCAGTCCGGCATGGCGCGTGCAGCCAAGGAACTTGGCGCGGATTTCCTCGGGCGCCAGCGGTGTGTCGGCGTGCCCGGTGGCCCGGCGGATCGGGGGTGTGCTGATGGTTGCGCCATGGTGCAGGTGCAGATGGACCTGATCAAAGGGGGCGGCGTCGCGCCAATCGGGTTCGAATGTATCGGTGGTCACGGTCTGCACGCGCGCCATCAAGGCCTGCACGGCCGGATTGAGGACCATCGCGTCCTGCAGTTCTGCGAAGCCCATGGCGCCATAGACCAGGCTGCCGACGATGGCGTACTCCAGGCTGAACTTGGCCTGGAGCGCATCCTGCGGCAAGTGGTAAGGCATCACGGCGGCGTGGCGTTCACTGATGTGGGCCACGATCTGCCTTACTGATGCCGGATCGGGCGAACCCTGGCGGTGCAAGGCCAGGACGGCGTCAATGCAGCGTTGGGCAGCGCCCACAACCGGATACTTCTTGATGTTGAGTCGTCGCGTTGCCATCTGCCAGTCGTCTGGGCCGGGTGCCAGGCGCTCCAGGTCGACGTTGCCATGGGGAGAAATGGCGCGCAGCAGGCCGCGTTTTCCTTCGATGGCCGTGGGACTGGCATGCAGACCATGGCGTGCCATGGCCGCCGCGGAGATGCCGACGCTCGCCGCGCGGCCACCATGATAGGGCTTGGCCATTGTGCCGAAGTTCTCGAAGATGCCGCCGGCGTTGGACGCCGCAAGTGCCAGCGCATCGCGGGATTGCCGCGTATCCAGCCCCCAGACCACGCTAGCCGCGGTCGCTGCGCCCAGGGTACCGAAGACGGACGTCGGATGCCAGCCTTTGTCGTAATAGAGGTCCCGTTCGCGCAGGAACACATCGCACCACACCTCGTATCCGATGGCATAGGCGCGGATCATCGTGGCGCCAGACACCGCAGCCCCGTGAGCGTCTGCCGCAGCCAGCACGGCGGGAACCAGCACAGCGCTCGGATGGTTCGAAAACGCAAAGTCGTCGTAATCCAGCGCATGCGCTGCAGTGGCGTTGACCAGTGCGGCCTGGGTCGCTGGCAGCCGCGCCGGACCACAGACGCTGCGGGCCTGTGCCGAACCACCTTGTTCAGCGGCCCAGCGGGCCAAAGCGCCTACCGCGTCTTCCCGGGCGCCGGCCAGCATCACGCCAATGGCATCTGTGAAACCCAGCACGGCGACGGACGTGACGTCGTCCGGCAGCGGGCGGCCGCCACAGGTGGAAATCCGTTCCGCATAAGCCTGGGTTAGTTCCGTCATGTTGTATGCAATATGGACTCGTGGTTAGGAAAATACCCGCCGCGTCGTTAATATGTGGAGATTTGTCATGGATTATGCATACAATTTGCGGCTTTCGGGAGTAATAGCGATATGCAAGCCTGGCAACTCAGCGCCGATCAGGCCGCCGCCATGATGGCGCGGGGGGAACTCAGCAGCGAAGTTCTTACGCGTGCCTGCCTGCAGCGCATTGAAGCGCGCGAGCCGCTGGTGCAGGCGTGGGCCCATCTTGACCCTGAGGGCGCAATGGTACAAGCTCGCGCGCGGGACCGCGAGCCGCGGCGAGGGCCGCTGCACGGGATTCCGATTGGAGTGAAAGACATCATCCGGACGTCGGACCTGCCCACGACTTTCAATTCACCGGTGTACGCCGGCCATCGTCCCAGCGAAGACGCTCACGCAGTGGCAGTTCTACGCGCGCATGGCGCCGTCATCCTGGGCAAGACGCAGACACTCGAATTCGCATGTGGTGGCAGATTCCCGACCACCCGCAACCCCTGGGATCCTGAACGTACGCCTGGCGGTTCGTCGTCCGGTTCCGGCGCTGCCGTGGCCGACGGCATGGTTCCGCTGGCGTTGGGAACCCAGACCGGCGGCTCCACGATTCGCCCCGCCGCATTTTGTGGTGTGTATGGCATGAAGCCGACCTGGGGCCGCATTCCGTTTGATGGCATCAAAAGTTACTCACCCGCACTTGACACCGTCGGCTTCTATGGACGCAGCGCGGCAGATCTCCGTCTATTGCTGCAGGCATATGCGGTGGCAGACGGTGAGCCGGTGGTGCGCCGCGACCCGCTGCAACTGCATCTAGGGATCTGCCGCACGCCGCTATGGGCCGAGGCTGAAGCCGAGGCACAGTCAGCATTCGAGGCTACCCTGGGGCGATTGCGCAGCGCCGGTGTTCAACTGGTGGAACTGTCATGGCCCGCGGGCTGCGATGACATCAACCGGTGGCAGGACGAACTCATGCAGGACGGAGGGCGCTACGCATTCTGGCCGGAGCGCTTGAATCATTCGGATCTGCTGCACGATGACTTTCAGGCCAAGCTCGACAACCACCTGGGCCTGACGCCCGAGCGCATGCGTTCGGCGCTTGACGGCATTGCCCGATGCCGGATTGCATTCGAGGCCTCGCTTTCGGGGCTGGATGGCGCGCTGGGCCTGAGCGCGCCGGGAGCGGCCCCGGTCGGGCTGCACACTCAAGGCATGGCCACTTTCAACCGGATGTGGACGGCCATGCAGGTGCCGTGCATCAGCATCCCGGCCCTGTGGACCGCGCAGGGCTTGCCCATGGGTCTGCAACTCATTGGGCAGCGTTATGACGATGCGGCATTGCTGGCGGTTGCCCAGACACTGAGTGCTGTACTGGACCAGGAAAGGACATCATGGAACTGATCGACCGGGGCGCTGAGCCCTCGATGGATGTGCAACGGCAGGATGCCCGCAAGGCGTTCCAGGTCATGGTGAGCGGAGGTGTGGCGGTGCTGCCGCTGTCGGTGTCTTATGCCATCTTCGCCCACACCGCAAGCGGTGTCGAGCGCATTTACGCGCTCAAGCAGCGGCCACAGACCAAGCCCAACGGGGTGATTGGTAACCGGGACATCTTTCGCGAAGTCTTCGACGTGACGCAGCGGGACCATGACCTCGTGGACTGCATCACGCGCGACCACAACCTGCCGCTTTCAGTGATTGCACCCTTCAACCCGCACCATGACTGGTTGCGCACGGTGGAATACGGTGCCCTGCGCCGCTCTACCAAGGCCGCGACCATGGACCTACTCATCAATGCCGGCCCCTTGCACAACGAGCTGGCGCGCATGAGCCTGGAGTGCGCCAAGCCGTTGATGGGGTCCTCTGCCAACCTGTCGAGTTCCGGCAGCAAGTTCAGGCTGGAGGATGTGCAGGAGCCGCTGCGGCAAGGCTGCGACTTCGTGCTCGGTTACGGGACCTCGCCCCATGCCAATACGCACCAGATGGGCAGCACCATCATCGAGTTGCCGAGCTGGAAGGTGATGCGCTGGGGCGGCTGCTTCGAAGAACAGGCGCTTCTTGTGAAGCAACATTTCGGTGTCGAGTTGCCGGAGCGGCCAGCATCTGGCCCGTGGACGCTGGTCTGAAGACCACCTCTGAACATGTACCCGATATTTCCCCGCAGCTACCAAGGTCCGCACGATCCCCAGGCCCTGTTCCAGCCGCAGCAGCTGGGCCGGCTGAAACTTCCAAACCGCATCGTGTTGGCACCGTGCACCCGAAATCGAGCATTGGCTGATCTGTCACCCACGGCGGGCGCCGTCGATTACTTTGCTGCGCGCGCCGAGGCCGGCCTGCTGATCACCGAGGCCACACTGATCACGCCCTCGGCTCAAGGTTTTCTGGACACGCCGGGTATCTTCCTGGACCAGCATGTTAGCCCCTGGGCCGCCGTCACCGACGCGGTGCACCATCGTGGCGGGCGCATCTTCCTGCAGATCTGGCATACCGGGCGGGTGGCGCACTCGCACTTCAATGGCGCCGTCGCCATGGGCCCATCCGCAGTGCTGGACCATGCTCTGCGGCACCAGGTCGGCGGCCTCGAGATCTACAACGAAATGCCGGTGGTGATGACCGAGAAGCAGATCGGCGAAGCCATCCGGCTGTTCGGTGCGGCCTGCGTACGTGCAGACCTGGCAGGGTTCGACGGCGTCGAGATCCACGGTGCGAATGGCTATCTGCCCGAACAGTTCCTGCGCCAGCACACCAACCGGCGCACCGATGCCTGGGGTGGCAGCGAGGCCCGGCGCGCACGATTCACACTGGAGGTAGTGGACGCGTGTTGTGCGGTCTTAGGTGCGGCACGGGTCGGGTTGAGACTGTCGCCCGCGGGCACTTTCAGCGAGATGCAGTGGACGCCAGGTGACAACGAAACCTACGAATTTCTCGTCGACGAGGCGCGCCAGCGCGACTTGGCCTACCTGCATACCGGCATCACCGAAGACGACCATTTTGATCGCCTCGGCGCCACCTCCACCGGGTTCCTGCGTCAGCGGTGGCAGGGCCCGCTCATCGGCAATGGCGGCTACGCACCGGCTGCTGCCGCGGCCAACATCGCGGCCGGAGCGTTTGACCTCATCGCCTTCGGCAAGCTGTTCATCGCCAACCCCGATCTGGTGGCACGTCTGCGAGCCGGCCAACCACTCAAGCCCTACCAGCGCGGGATGCTCGAAACGCTTCGTTAGCACGTTCTGCTCGGTCGGTGTAGCCAGGTCGTGGAAACCTGCGGCTTGGCCTGATGGCAGCACCCGCAGTTGGTGAACCTATTTTCCTCAGTTGCCCAATAGGAAAGTGTCGAAAACGTGCGACCAGATAGTCATCGTGGGCTCCTGAATTTTTCAGATAGCCGTATATTGCTATCTGACGAATCATGCTATAAATCCGCGTATGAATCAACCCCAAATTGAAAAGAAAATCGAGAGGATCAAGCAGGAACTGGGGGCGCTGGGGGAGATGCGCTCGGGCTCGCTCTCGCGCCAGTTCGCGTCGTGCCAGAAACAGGGCTGCGCCTGCATGGATCCGGTCAATCCCAAGAAGCACGGTCCGTTCTATCAACTCAGCTACAGCTTTGAGGGCAAGAGTACGACCCGCTTTGTGCGGTCGGGTTATGTGGCCAAAATCAAGAAGGAGTTGGCGACCTACAAACGCTTTCGAAAGCTCACCCAGGATTGGGTGTCGCTGGCCATCGCCCTCTCACAGATGAAGCTCGCAGAGGCGCGTCAAAAAGACAAGGAAAAGTAGCCGAGAACTCGGCACTCTCAAGTTACTGTTTCGGCGGGGCTACTTTAGCTGACCACGCAACAGACCCAGTCATTGGGCTTCACAACCACCCCCCCATTTACAGGCGACACGTGCAAGGGGGTGTCTCCAGTCGCCCTTCGGGCTCCTTCCAACACCCCCTTGACGATCAATTCAGGATTGGGTCCAACATCCATTTCCGCCATATTTACGCGCTTACTGACAGCCGTTCACATGGATATCATTAGCCAGGGGGGTACACCTTGGTCCTCTTGAATAAATCGCTTCACGGGCGTTCTACGGGGTCGATCTTGCGATTTCATTCGGTCGCGGACGCAATATTGAAAAACTCTCACGCTCTCAGAGCGTGAGAGGCAATCGATTGGGCGCCTCGGCCCGCACAGGGCAACACTCCGCAACTGGCTGTGGCCCGAAGGCGGTTGCGAGGTCTTGCGGCTTACATTCCGCAGGTGGACGTATGAATATCCACGAATTACCCGCCTTGTTTTTTTGACCGATACGCCGACTCTGGTACGCCCAGCAGCATCAGCACCTGCTGCTGCAGTGGCGTGAGATCGGCTTCGAAGACCTGCAGGGTGCGCAGTACAAGGACCACGAGGGCCTCAAGAGCAGCTTTCAGCGGGCCAGGATCAAGGCAGAGATGCCCTGGGTGAACTTCCATGACCTTCGCCACAGCTGCGCCTCGATCCTGATGGCCAAGGGCTCTGACCTATACACGGTGTCTAAGATCCTCGGGCACAGCACGATCACGACGACTCAGCGATACAGCCACTTGGAATTCAAGCAGCAGCGGGATGCCCTCAAAAGGGCGTTTTCATGATGGTTTGCA
>Ga0209702_10005868_pt1 | contig 16274 bp, 18 predicted proteins | sample FRY01_FD_187210 | JGI IMG/M metagenome (GOLD analysis project Ga0209702, IMG submission 187210) | Freshwater microbial communities from Lake Fryxell liftoff mats and glacier meltwater in Antarctica - FRY-01 (SPAdes) (version 2) | ecosystem: Environmental > Aquatic > Freshwater > Ice > Glacier... | reverse complement strand
ACGCAAGCCTCAAGCTCGATACGGTCTGCTGAGGAAAGAAAGCCGGGGCGGATCATAGGCATAGCTGAATCGTTCCAAACCCAGCCGTCAAGACGTCAAATTCGGCTTCCGCGAGACTCGGAGTATAGGTTAAATCCTTTGTGCTTATAATTGCTCCGTCCCAGATCCTGCATTCCATCGAAGGTCAAAATTGTGTTTGCGGCAACCGGTGAAGGCACGAATCAATCCTCCTAAAACGAGAAAAAAACTTAGCGCTGATCAATTTCAAAAGCAATTATCAATTCATATACTAGACATGCTGCCCGCCGTTCACCTGCAACTCTGACCCGGTCATATAGCTTGACTGGTCCGAACACAGGAACCAGATTGCATCCGCCACTTCGCGCGGTTGCCCCAACCGACGCATCGGCAACCCGCCGACAATCTTGTCCGTCCCCGGTGACAGGATCGAGGTTTCCACCTCGCCCGGCGCAATCGCGTTGACCCGCACGCCCAACGGTCCGAAATCATGCGCCATTTCGCGGGTCAAAGCCGCAAGCGCCGCTTTGGATGTGGAATAGGCCGCCCCGGCAAACGGATGCACACGGCTTCCCGCGATGGACGTCACATTGACCACCGCCCCCTTGGCCGCAATCAGTTCTTCCATCAAACCGCGTGCCAGCACGACGGACGCAAAGAAGTTGACATGAAACACCTGCCCCCATGTCCGCAGATCGGTGTTCAGCGTGTTCAACCGCGCGCCGCCCGTGCCCTTGGGCGAGATGCCCGCGTTGTTGACCAACGCATGCAGCCGCCCGCCGAGTTTCGCCTTGATCACCTCGATCGCCTCGATGGTCTTTCCGGGATCGGCAAGGTCGATCTGGATGTGGTTGTCCTCGCCCCCCAGCCAAGGACAGCGGTCATCGAACGGCTGGCGCGAACAGGTCAGCACCCGCCAGCCTTCCGCCGAGAACCGTTTCACCGTGGCATGCCCGATGCCGCGGCTCGCTCCGGTCAGGACGATGGTTTTCTGCTCGGTCATGGACGCCTCCGGTTTGGCCAATACCCTACTGGAACACTCGGAAACGACAAGGCATCCCGTGGGCCATCCTGTGGTCCATCCTGTCTTGGCACAGCGCTGCCATGCCGTTATCAGGAAGCATCCCGTGGAGGCCACAGTGAGAAAGCAAACGATGACGCAGTCCGACGCCGCCGCTACCGCCCGCGTGTTGTCCGAAGCCCTTCCCTACATGCAGCGCTATTCCGGGGCTGTCGTGGTGGTCAAATTCGGCGGCAATGCGATGGGTGACGATGCGGCTATGTCCGAGTTTGCCCGCGACATCGTGCTGATGCGGCAGGTAGGCGTAAACCCTGTTGTGGTGCACGGCGGCGGGCCGATGATCAACCAGATGCTGGAAAAGCTGGGGATCAAAAGCCGGTTCGTGCGTGGCAAGCGGGTGACCGACAAGGCTACAGTAGAGGTGGTCGAGATGATTCTGTCCGGACTGGTGAACAAGCGCATCGTGCAGGCGATCATGGATGCCGGCGGTCGTGCCGTGGGAATTTCCGGCAAGGACGACGATCTGATGGTCTGCGAGGCCGATGACCCCGAATTGGGCTATGTCGGTCGCCCCATCGAGATGAACGTGCAGGTGCTGCGGGATCTCTATGAGGCCGGGATCATCCCGGTGGTGGCGCCGGTCGCCACGGGCATGGCGGACAACGAAACGTTCAACGTCAACGGCGACACGGCGGCGGGGGCGATTGCGGGGGCGTTGCAGGCGGATCGCCTGTTGCTGCTGACCGATGTGGCGGGCGTCAAGAACGCGGCGGGCGAGGTGATGACCCAGATCAGCCCCGAGGACGCCCGGCAGATGATCAAGGATGGCGTGATCGCGGGCGGGATGATCCCAAAGATCGAAACTGCGCTGGCGGCGCTGGAAGAGGGCGTGCGGGCGGTGACCATCCTCGATGGCCGCATCTCCAACGCCTGCCTTCTCGAACTGTTCACCGATGTCGGCACTGGCAGCCAGTTGCGCGCCACCGAACCCCGCGTCAAGCCGCGCATCAAGCGGTGACGCTCGCACAGATCACGGCGCGGGCGGCGGGGCATCAACTGACCGTTTTGGGCGGCTTTGCCTGCCAGGATGAACCTGACCTGCCGGCAGGAACCCGAACGTTGCTGTTGCTGGGGCCCGCAGAGCCGGGGTTCTGGCCGCATCTGACGGCACAGCCCGAATGGGGTGCTGCGGATGCGGTGGATCGCTGGTCGCGCCGCGTCATCGGCAGGATGGCCTGCGATCTGGGTGCCAAGGCGCTGTTTCCGTTCGGCGGGCCGCCTTACCACCCCTTCTACCGCTGGGCCCTGCGCACGGGCCGGGTTTGGGAAAGCCCGGTGCGGCTGTTGGTGCAGGCGGAACAGGGTTTGCTGGTCAGTTTTCGTGGGGCGCTGGCGTTAAAAGAGCCAATAGAGGTGCCGCCACCGATGCCCCGACCTTGCGAGCTATGTGTAAAACCGTGCTTGACCGCCTGCCCGGTTGGCGCTCTGGAACCCCAGGGCTATGACGTGCCTGTTTGCCACGCCTTCCTTGACACGCCATCGGGCGCAGATTGCATGGACACTGGCTGTGTTGTGCGCAGGGCTTGCCCCCTGTCGGCCCGCTATGCAAGACTGCCCCAACAGTCCGCCTATCATATGAGGCAGTTCCATCCATGAAGCGCCTGATCCTGACCCGCCACGCGAAATCCAGTTGGGACGACCCCACCGCCCCAGACCACGACCGCCCGCTGAATGCGCGCGGCAAGGCCGCGGCTGCAGACTTGGGCCAATGGCTTTCGTCGCGCGGCTATATCCCGCAGCAGGTGCTGTGCTCGGACTCGGAGCGCACCCGCAAGACGTGGTCCGGCATCGCCCCCGTTCTGCCCGGCACCCCGGTGGTGGAACTGAAGCCGGCGCTTTATCATGCCGGGCCTGATGTGATGTTGGCCGTGCTGCGCCATGCCAGTGCCGACGCGGTCATGATGATCGGGCACAATCCCGGCATCGCCGAATTTGCCGAGCGGTTGACGGCCCACCCGCCGATGCACCCGGAATTTTCGCGTTACCCGACCGGTGCGACGCTGGTGGTCGATTTCTCGGTGGACAGTTGGGCGGAGGCGGGCTTTGGCCTTGGCACCGCGATCGACTTCACAATCCCGCGTGAGATTGCCGCCTGATCGGTCCACGCGCGGGGCCGAAAAGTATCCTTTCCGATCAGTGGGTTGACCTCGTCGATTTAAGGGTTTGTTAACATCAGCCCTGTTTGCGTTGCACATCCCGTGCGGTGCCGGCAACGATCCCGCTTGCGAGCGGGGTCGGTTTGAGGCATTGCGCACAGCCAACCCACACCGATGAGGCACCGCGATGGACTACGGCAAATCCGGCAATCCGAAGATGAGCAAGGATCACAACCGGCAACAAGACCCAAGTGCCAAACCCGGAAAGGCGCTGCGCATCAAAGGCAGCACCAAGACCCCCAATTTGCGCCCCAGCAAGGAAGAATTGCTTGAACGCCTGAAGGCCGCCGTGAAAGACTGAACTAGCCTAATGCCCGAGGATCTGGCTGAGAAAAAGCTTGGTCCGGTCCGATTTCGGGTTGCTGAAAAACTCGCGCGGTTCGTTCTGTTCCACGATCTGCCCCTGGTCCATGAAGATCACCCGGTTCGCCACGGCTTGGGCAAAGCCCATTTCGTGGGTCACGCAGATCATCGTCATCCCCTCTTCGGCAAGCTGGATCATGGTATCCAGCACTTCCTTGATCATTTCGGGGTCAAGGGCCGATGTTGGCTCGTCAAACAGCATGATGCGCGGCTTCATGCACAGCGACCGCGCGATCGCCACGCGTTGCTGCTGACCGCCCGACAACTGACCCGGAAACTTGTGGGCCTGTTCGGGGATCTTCACCTTTTCAAGGAAATACATCGCAATTTCATCGGCTTCCTTCTTTGGCACCTTGCGGACCCAGATCGGGGCCAGCGTCAGGTTGTCGAGGATCGAAAGATGCGGGAACAGGTTGAAGTGCTGAAACACCATTCCGACCTCGGACCGCACGATGTCGATGTTCTTCAGATCGGAGGTCAGTTCGGTGCCGTCGACGATGATCTGGCCCTGCTGGTGTTCCTCCAGCCGGTTGACACAACGGATCAGCGTCGATTTGCCGGACCCTGACGGGCCGCAGATGACGATCCGTTCGCCCTTCATCACCGACATGTTGATGTCGCGCAGCACATGGAAGGTGCCGAACCATTTGTTCATGCCGCTGATCTGGATGGCGACTTCGTCGGTCACCTGCATCCTGCTGCGGTCGATTGCGGATTCTGCCATGTGATAGCCTCCTAGCGGTGATCGGTTTTCAGCTTGTTTTCCAGATACCTCGAGTATCGCGACATGCTGAAGCAGAAGATGAAGAACAACAAACCGACAAACATGAACAGTTCCCAGTAGATGCCGTTCCATTCCTGGTTGGCGCGGATCGACGATACGACTTGCAACGGGTCCGACAGGCTGATGAACGACACCAGCGTGGTGTCCTTGAACAGCCCGATGAAGTTGCCGACAATGCTGGGGATCGAGATTTTCAACGCCTGCGGCATGATGATCAGCCGCTGCGCCTTCCAGTAATCCAGCCCCAGCGCATCCGCCGCCTCGTATTGCCCAAGCGGCAGGGCAGCAAGGCCACCCCGGATCACTTCGGCCATGTACGCGGCCGAAAAGATGGTGACCATGATGATCACCCGCAAGATAACGTCAAAGGTGGTGCCCGGCGGAAGGAAGTAGTTCAACAGCAACGAGGCCGTGAACAAAAGCGTGATCAACGGGACCCCCCGGAAGCCTTCGATGAAGGCCACACAGAACGTCTTGACGATCAACAGATCCGATTGCCGCCCCAAAGCCAACAGAATGCCCAGCGGCAGCGAAAAGACGATGCCGGAAATCCCGATGACGGTGGACAAAAGGAACCCGCCAAACTGGTCGGAGCCCAATTTGATCAGCGCGATCGGCACGACCGACTGCGCTGCATCGGCAGCGGCGCCGCACAGGAACATCCACCACAGCACTGGCACCAACGCAGCCAACACAGCCCCGGCCAATCCGTTGAATTGCGACACCAGCCGAAACGCCACATAGCCCAGCACGAACCCGAGCAAGATCATCACCGGCAGCCAGACCGTGCCGCCCCATAGCAGCCAGAAGGCGACGGCGGGGAATGTGATCGAGAACCACAGCACCTGGCGCGGCACCCAGGAAAACAGGATCGGCCCCAGCGCCACCAGCATCAATACCAGCGTCAGCATCGGTCGCCAGTACAGCTCACGCGGGTAGAAGCCAAAGACGATCTGCTGCCAACGCTGGGAAATCACGGCGAAGCATGCGCCGGTCTTGCCCTCGCCAAACCTGGCCTCGATGATCGCGCGGCAGTCCTGCAGGGACTCTGCGTTCCAGACCGACCGATAAAGCCACGGCCCGATGGCGGCCACGATGATGTAAATCGCATAGGCCGCAACCACCGTCAGGGCGATGTTGCCCCACGACGACAGCAGGTTTTCACGCACCCAGTGGACGATCCCGGTTTCCGACGCCGGCGGCTTTTGCGGCGACAGCATTTCGGTGCGCACGTAAGACAACTCGGTCATCCTAGCGCTCCTTCAGCTTGATGCTGTTGTTGTAGATGTTCATCAACACAGAGATGATCAGACTGATCGTCAGGTAGATGCCCATCAGAAGCAGCATCGATTCCAGTTCTCGGCCGGTCTGGTTCATCGTGATCCCGCCAAGGGTCGACCGCAGGTCCATGTAGCCCACCGCAAGCGCCAGCGAGGTGTTCTTGGTGATCGACAGATACTGCGAAATCAGCGGCGGCACGACGACCCGCATCGCCTGAGGCAGCACCACCAACCGGGTCGCGAGGCTGGGTTGCAGGCCCAGCGCGAGTGCAGCTTCGGTTTGGCCGCGAGAAATTGCAAGGATCCCTGCGCGCACGGCTTCGGCGATGTAGGTCGCGGAATAGATCGACAATGCAAGCCACATTGCCACCAGCGAGTTGCGGGCATGTACGCCGCCGACAAAGTTGAAGCCTTTCAGCTCGGGGTAGCCAAGATGAAAGCCGGTCGCGACCAGAAAAGCCAGCAATGGCAGGAAGATGATCGCCAGACCCTTCCACCACGTCACGGGGCGGATGCCGGTTGCATTCTGCACCCGTGTCGCATTGGACTGCAGGCGGCGGTAGGCCCAGATCGAGCCAATGACCACGGCAATGATCGCCAGAAAGTCGTTGGATACAAGGAACAGGCCGATATCGGTGTCGCCAAGGCTGCGCGAAAACAGCGGTTCGGGAAAATAGACGCCGCGGTTGGTGACGGCCACGCTGTCAAACAGCATCATCTGGGCGGTCGGCGTTTCGCCGCGAAACTCTTTCGGCTCGGGCATGCTGACCGCCATGATGGCGTTGACAAGAACGATCCACAGCACCACCGGCACGTTGCGGAACGTCTCGACGTATATTTCCATCAACCGCGAGACGAGCACGTTCTTCGACAGTCGCAGGATCCCTGCGACGACGCCGATCACCGTCGCCAGAATACAGGTGATGAAGGCAAGGAACAACGTGTTCAACAACCCGACCAGCATGGCGCGGCCATGGGTGCTGTCGCTGGAATACTGAATAAGCATCTGATTGATGTCGTAGCCGGACCGGACCCAGAGGAAGTTGAAAGAGAAGTCCTTGCCTGCCGCTTTCAGGTTGGTCGTGACGTTTTCGACCAGCCAAAACGCACCCAATACGATCAGGATCATGAAAATCACCTGGATGGTGATCGACCGATACCGTGTATCGTAAAGCAGCATACCCAGCCGGAAACTCGCCTTCGGCGGGTCCAGTGCAATAGTCATCGGTTACCCCCTGTGTTCCCCGGGCTCTGCCATTTTTTGTCGCCGCCAGTATGAGACTGGTCGGATGGCCCAGGTTGAACGGATGATCGAAAAGAACGGGGCGCGCCAATCAGGCGCGCCCCCAGATCATACTACCGGAACGGCGGCGCGTATTGCAGGCCGCCCTGCGTCCACAGCGCGTTCAGACCGCGCGACAGACCAATCGCCGTCGAAGCCCCGATGTTGGCTTCGAAGATCTCGCCGTAGTTGCCACCGGCTGCAATCGCGCGGGCAGCCCACTGGGCGTCCAGACCCATCATTGCGCCAAGATCGCCCTCGGTGCCGAGCAGACGGTTGATTTCCGGGTTCGGGCCCGGTGCCGCCGCCATTTCCATGACATTGGCCGCAGTGATGCCGAACTCTTCTGCTGTCAGCAACGCGTTGAACGTCCAACGCACGATATCGGCCCATTCGTCGTCGCCATGGCGCACTGTCAGCGCCAGCGGCTCTTTCGACACGATTTCCGGCAGGATTACATGCTCGGTGGGATCGGCAAAGGTTGCGCGCGTCGCTGCCAGACCAGAGGCGTCTGTCGTGTAGACGTCGCAGGAACCGGCAGAATACTGCTGTTCGGCTTCGGCGTTGTCCTTCAGCGGCACCGGCTCGTAGGTCATGCCGTTGGCCTTGAAGAAGTCTGCCAGGTTCAGTTCGGTCGTGGTGCCGGTCTGGATGCAGACGGTAGCCCCGTCAAGCTCTTTGGCCGACGACACGCCCAGAGACTTCTTCACCATGAAGCCCTGACCGTCATAGTAGTTGACGCCCACAAAATTGAGTTTCAGGTCAGAATCGCGCGAATAGGTCCATGTGGTGGTGCGCGACAGCATGTCCACTTCACCAGCCGACAGGGCGGTAAAACGAATTTCAGACGACAGCGGGACGACCTTGACCTTCATCGGGTCGCTTAGAACGGCAGCAGCAACGGCGCGGCACATCGCCACGTCGAAACCCTGATAAACGCCGGCGGCGTCGGGGAACGAGAAGCCCGCAAGGCCCGCGTTGGACCCGCACAGCAGCTCCCCACGTGCTTTCACGTCTTCGAGCGTGGTTGCCGAGGCAATTCCGCCAAGCAGCGCAGCTGCCGACAGGGTGCCAAGGAATACGGATTTTTTCATAACTACCTCTTCCTGAGTATCCGCCCATTCTGGGTCGGTTTCTTGTGTGACCGCCCAAGTTCCTGCTTCAGGTTCCTGTGCGCAGTGCATTGGCAGCGAAACCACCAGTGTAGGTTACTTTCGGCCAAACCGGTTTGTCAGGTCAAGAGAAACCGCCTGACGAAGGGGCATTGCCACTTATTTCGACGCAAGCGGCGGGAAGGCAGGCAATTTGCCTATAAACGGCTGATTTGCTGCAAAAAGGGTCAGTCACACAGCGCATAAAAGCGGGTTGCGTGGACGAATGCCTGTTTCTTCAGCGCCTCCAGCACGGCGGCATCTTCATCGACACCCCAAAGCTCGGCCTGCCAGTGTTCATCGATTCGGCTCAGGCCAAAGGCGTCATCAGGGGTCAGGCGGTTTCGGGTGACCGCAAGACCAAGAATCAACGAACCGGAAATTGCCACCAGATCATGAAATGCCGCGATCTGAAACGGCGACTGCGCCGCCACGGCCGCATGCAGGTTTTGCAGCGCGCTTGCCTGCTGTGCAATGAACATCACCCCCGGCACCGCCAGCAAAGGTGCTGCACAGGTCGATGCCGCCCAGTCCAGCAGCGGATTCCAGGCGGCATTTTGCCGGTCGATCAACGGCTGCGGGTCTGTGGCACGGTAACACAGAAGGTCGGTCCCGCCGTAACCCGCCAGATTGTCCACCACGGTGTCGAACTGCGGGGCGACCTTGTCGATCGCCGAGTTGGCGGTGCGGGTGAACGGCATGGTGTCGGGCTTGATCAATCCGGTCTGCGCGTCCCACTCTGCCGCGATCGCGGCGGCAAGGGCTTCGGTCGGCATCACCAGCGGCAGTTTCGCCGGGGTCCTTACCGGGCGACCGTCCAGCGTGATGGCAAATCCGCCGTCAGCCTTGGTCACCGATGCCTCTTTCCAGAATCGCTTGGCCTTCCAGCCGCTCATTCACTTCCCCCGAAAGGATCGGCGGGCACATCGCCTTCGCCCCAGTCCAGCGTCTTCCACGTCCGCGCCATGTGTTCGGGCAACGGTGCGGTGAACGTCATCATCACCTTGGACACGGGATGTTCGACCGACAGGCTGCGGGCGTGCAGGTGCAGCTTGCGGCTGATGTCGCCGCCCACCGTCGCCCCCCAGCCATCGCCCATATTCTCCTGGCCGCCACCGCCATATTTGCCGTCGCCGATGATCGGATGCCCCATTTCGGCCATGTGGGCGCGCAGTTGATGGGTGCGACCTGTCACAGGCTCCAACGCCATCCACGAGATGCGGTTGCCCAGAAACCACAGGGTGAAATAGTCGGTATGCGCGCGTTTGGCATCGGGATAGTCGGCCATCTTGGCGGGATGGACGCAGATCATCCGTTCATCGCCACGCTGGCCGCCCGGCGCCTTCATCATCCCGTATTTGATTGACCCCTTGCGAGGATGCGGCACGCCAGCCACCGCCGCCCAATAGATCTTGCGCGTGTTGCGATGTCGCAAGCTTTCCGACAACGCGCGCGCCACCCGGTCGGTCCGCGCCAGCATCAGCAGCCCCGAAGTGTCCTTGTCCAGCCGGTGCACCAGCTTGGGGCGTTCCTTGAAACCGAACTTCAACGCTTCGGTCAGCCCGTCAACATGGCGGTCGCCCATGCCCGAACCGCCTTGGCTGGCCAACCCCGGCGGTTTGTTCAGGATGATCATATGCTCATCCTTCCATAGCACCGCGTTCTGGATCATCCGTTCGTCCGCCGCCGACACCCCGCCATCGCGCGGCCGGCTTGGCGCCTCGCTGTCGGGCAGGGGCGGCACACGCACGGTCTGGCCGGGCGTTACATGGTCCGACGCCTTGACCCGCGCGCTATCCACCCGGACTTGCCCGGTGCGGCACATCTTTTCGACCGCCCCTTGGGTGATCTGCGGAAAGCGCCGCTTGAACCAGCGGTCCAGCCGCTGTTCGCCTTCGTCAACCGATACGGTCAGCAGTTTCACGCCGCTCATGCGAATACTCCACGCGCCAAGGCCGCACCCAAGGCGACGGCAGCCAGTGACAACACGACCGACCCCATCACATAGAAGGCGGCCTGTGCGACTTGCCCCGCCTCCCACAATTTCAACGCATCCAGCGAAAACGCCGAAAACGTGGTGAACCCGCCCAGAACGCCGGTCATCAACAAGGGCGACAGCCGGGCCGACAGCAGAACAAAGGCCAAACCCATGGCAAAGCTGCCCACCACGTTCACCGCCAGAACGGCAAAGGGTGTGCCGAAAGAGGCCACGGTCAGAAAGCGCAAGGATGAGCCGATTGCACCGCCGAGGGCGACTTGGGTAAGGGTCCAGATCATACGGTTCCCTTGGGCGCGGATCGCGGCTTTGTCAACCGCAGCCCGCGATGCGCCCCTACAACTCAGCCCGGCTTCAGCGCGATAGCATCCCCAGAAACAGCAAAATGGTCAGACCCAGCAGCAGGCACACCCGGGCGGTCTTGATCGATCTGCGGCCTTTCGGAATATCGAGCATCTTTTCCATCCGTCGTTCCTAAACGGCAAAATGTTAAAAGACGTTCACGCACATCGGCCTGCACCGGAAACAACCTGTTTCCCAACCGGAAACCATTCACCACCCGCTTCCCCTTTCGCGCGCGATGCGCTAACCCGAACGCCGACCATTCCAAAGGGGCAAGGCCATGAAATTCACGCTGAACTGGCTCAGGGACCACCTTGAAACCTCGGCCCCGCTGGATGACATCCTTTATGCCCTCACCGATCTGGGGCTGGAGGTGGAAGGCGTCGCAAACCCCGCCGACACATTGGGGGTCTTCCGCATCTGTCGCGTGATCGAGGCCGCGCCCCACCCCAACGCCGACCGCCTGCGCCTGTGCCGCGTTGCCACCTATCCCGGCGGGCCGGGGACGGCGATGGAGGAAATCCAGGTCGTCTGCGGTGCGCCCAACGCGCGCACCGGGTTGGTCGGCGTTTTCGCGCCCGTGGGCACCCATGTGCCCGGCACCGGGGTCGATCTGAAACCCGGCGTGATCCGAGGTGTCGAATCAAACGGGATGCTGTGTTCGGAACGCGAGTTGATGTTGTCGGACAATCACGACGGCATCATCGAGTTGCCCGAGGATGCGCCGCTGGGTGCGCGGTTCATCGACTATCGCGGCCTGAACGACCCGGTGATCCACATCAAGATCACCCCCAACCGCCCCGACGCGCTTGGCATCCGGGGGCTGGCGCGCGATCTTGCGGCGCGGGGCCTTGGTACCATGAAACCGCTGAATGTACCCACGATCACCGGCAGCTTCCCCTGCCCCATCGCGATTAAAATCGCCCCCGACCTGCGCGCCAAAGGCTGCCCGCATTTCGCAGGCCGCGTGATCCGGGGCGTCACCAACGGTCCTTCGCCTGTTTGGCTTGCTTCCCGGCTCAAGGCGATCGGCCTGCGTCCGATCTCGGCGCTGGTGGATATCACCAACTATATGACCTTCGCGCTGAACCGGCCGCTGCACGTCTTTGACGCGGCGACCGTCCACGGCCCGCTGCGCATCAGGATGGCGGAGACCGGCGAAACCCTGCTGGCGCTGGACGGGCGGACCTATGCCCTGAGCCCCGGCCAGATGGTCATTGCCGACGACAACGGTCCGGAATCGCTCGCGGGCGTGATGGGCGGCGAGGCGTCGGGCTGTCAGCCCACCACCACCGATGTCTTTGTGGAAAGCGCGTTCTGGGACCCGATCACCATTGCCGCCACCGGGCGCGCGTTGAAGATCAACACCGATGCGCGCTATCGGTTTGAACGGGGCGTCGATCCCGCCTTCACCCTGCCGGGGTTGGATATCGCCTGCCAGATGATCCTGGATCTCTGCGGCGGCACCGCGTCAGATCTGGCGGTTGACGGGGCAGCCCCCGACACCACGCGCGCCTACCGTCTGGACACCGCGCGCACCTCCAGCCTCGTCGGGCTCGACATCCCCGAGGCACTGCAGCGCGCGATCCTGCTCGCCCTTGGTTTCACCCTGGACGCCGACATGGCGACGCCGCCGACCTGGCGGCCCGACATTCTGGGCGAGGCCGACCTGATCGAGGAAATCGCCCGGGTCGCCAGCCTGTCAAAGCTGCACGGCACACCCCTGCCCCGCCGCACGCCGGGTGTGCCAAAACCGATCCTGACGCCGATGCAGGTGCGCGAACGCACGGCGCGCCGCACGCTGGCGGCGCTGGGGTATAACGAATGTGTCACCTACAGCTTTATCGACGGACCCGCGGCCCGCCTGTTCGGCGGTGGTGCGGATGCGGTGCAGATCGACAATCCGATCAGTTCGGAAATGACCCACCTGCGCCCCGATCTGCTGCCCGGCCTGTTGCGCGCAGCCAGCCGCAATCAGGCGCGCGGGTTTGCCGACATGGCGCTGTTCGAGGTTGGCCCAACCTTTCACGGCGGGGAACCCGGCGAACAGGCGCTGCACGCGACCGGGCTGCTGATCGGGCAATCCGCCCCGCGCGACCCCCATGCCGTTCGCCGCGCCGTGGATATCTACGACACCAAAGCGGATCTCGAGGCGGTGCTGGCGGCACTGGGTGCCCCCGCCCGCGTGCATATCACCCGCAAGGTGCCGGCATGGCTGCACCCAGGCCGGTCGGGCTGTATCGGTCTTGGGCCCAACACGCTGGCCACTTTCGGCGAGGTGCACCCGCGCATCCTGGCCGCGATGGACGTCAAAGGCCCCGCGGTGGCGTTTTCGATCCTGATAGCCGCCATCCCGCAGCCACGGGTCAAAACCCCGACGAAGCCTGCGCTGACCCTGTCGGACCTGCAAGCGGTGGACCGCGATTTTGCCTTTGTGCTGGATGCGCAGGTCGAGGCGCTGACGGCGGTGAATGCGGCGTTGGGGGCCGACAAGTCGCTGATCGAAAGTGTGCGGGTGTTCGACCAGTTCACCGGGGACAGGGCCGAGGCACAGATGGGCGCGGGCAAGAAATCGCTGGCCCTGACAGTGCGGTTGCAACCACAGGCGCAGACCCTGACCGAAGCCGAGATCGAGGCAGTCTGCGCCAAGATCATCGACAAGGTCAGCAAAGCCACGGGTGGCACCCTGCGCCGCTGACAATCGCCCGCAGGGCGGGGTTTACCCCGCCACCCCATCCCCCGGAAACCCCGCATACCATTCGGCGTGCGAGCCTTCCCAGTTGGCCCGCCCCGGCTTGGTCAAACACCCCCGAGGGACCACATACGAATCAATCCGCCGCACCGGCGCCTCGTGCCAACCCCGATTGAACGCCGCGTTTTTGGGGAAGAAATACAAGGTGGAATACGGCAGATGGTCGTGGATCCACCACGCCAGCCCCCGCCAATCCGCACCCGCCGCAAACCGATCGGCAAACCACGGCACCACCACCGTGACCATTGCCCCCATGCCACGATCATCCCTTTGGTCCCAGATATGGCCCGCCCGGTTCAAACGGTTCGATCCACACGGATACCCACCCTGCCCGGCCTGCTGGCGCTGCGACCCGAACCCGTTCACCGCCACCGACCGATAGCCGGACCGCAGCGCGATCCGCCCGAACGCCGCCTGCAACGGCTCCAGCAGGTTTTCGCACAATCCCCGCCCGGCTGCGATGGCAAGGTCGGGGTCGTCGGGAATGTTCGGGATGCCGTGCAGGTTGGCGATTTCGGAATACAAAAACTCGCGCAGGTAGAAATGCTGCGACAGCCGCACCCGGCCCAGATCGTCCAGTGCCGCCACAGACACAGGTTTGCGCATGACGTCCGCCTACTTTCCGGGCTTGCCCCGCCAAGTCGCGAACCACGCGCCAATCCGGCCAAAGAACCCCTGCGTTTGCGCGCGCGCGGCATCGGCGCGGGCATCGACGGCATCCCATGCCTCTTCGGCATTTGCCACCGCCGGATCCACCGTCCGTTCCCAGAACTGCAACCACATCCGCCGCAGCATGAACACCACAAAGCCAAGGAAACTGAGGATGATGATGTTGACCCAAGGGATCAGCACCACATCCGGGCTTTCAATCGGCCGCAAGGAGATCGCGTTGGGATAGACCGTGATGAAGATGATCCGCCAGCCGTAATGGGTCATCACCGCCCATCCGGGAGGCTGGTCCTGCGCCATCTTCGCCGCTTCGGCTTGCAGGTCCGAACTGTCGAACTTGAAAAACGGCGGCCAGATCCATCCGGTGTCCTGATTGCGGTAGACCAGGGTCTGCTCGCCCCGGTCGATCAGGCCAAACAGCCATGTCCGTTTGCGCACCGTCTGGATCAGCCGCAGACTGAAGGTGTCCTGCACCACCGTCCCCTGATCGGCCTGCGCATAAAACAACGGCCAACTCGTCTGGAAACTGGAAATCTGTTCGACCCCCGTCACCTTCACAATGTCGCGCTGCGGCAGAATATAGTGCAAAAACACCGCCACAATCAGGATCACGACGATCCGGAAACCCCATTTCACCTTGGTCCACATCGCCAGCACCCTTTGTCAGTTCACCAAATACCCCGTCACCGCTGCGGCGATGAAAGGAACAATATAAACCAGAACGATCAGCCGCCGCCGCAGGCCATGCCGATACTTGACCATCCCGGCTTCGATGTAGGCGTCGCGGTCGCCCGCCACCCCCCCGGCATCAAAGCGTTTCTCCAACCTCTCGCGCCGCACAGATCTCGAATAGACCGACACCAGCAGATAGACCACAGTCATCAGCACAAACCATATGACAGCCAGCTTGATTGCGCCGAAAATCATTGTTTATCCCCCTTCAGCGCCCCCCAAGGCCCAATTATCGCACCGGGCTCCGAACCCGAAGCAAAACGCGCGCTCATCCCCGGCTCGGGTCCAAACAGCGCCTCGCGCGCGCCTTGTTTGTCCACCACGTAATCGCGCGCCAGAAAATCCGCCACATACTGCCGCTTTCCTTCTGACCAGGACGCATAGCTTTGGTAAAACAGCGATTTGTGGGTGATGAACAACTGGAGCACATCCATGGGGGCCAGTTCCGACAGCAGCATGTTCACCAGATCGCGATCGCGCCCCGCTGTCGCCCGCAGGGTATAGAAATACGCCGGATGCTGGCTGTCGATCCGCGGCCACTCACCTGCCTTTTCGACCCAGGCCAGCAGCGCCGCCAACCCTTTGAACTCCTCGGGCAGCGCCTCGCCCAGCCGGTAGGCGATCTTGCGCAACTCGGTCCGCCGCGCGTCGCCGATCTCGATCCCCAGCTTATCCGCCGCATCGACCAGAACGAAATCCATCTTCGTCCGGATCACCGGGCCTGCATCCATGCCGCGCGCCTGCACGATGGGTTCCACCAGCTTGTTGCGCCCAAGCCAATCGGCGACCTGGTTGCGCTGGCTCAGGTCCATCACCGAAGAAATCGGCATCTTGCCCAAGCTGTCGCGGGGTTCGGTCGCGATCACGCCCGGAAATTTCAGGTCGCGAAACACATAGACCCCGCCAAAAAGGCCGGTCCAGAAACTGGGCTGTTGAAACGTCATCGCAGGCAGCGCAATCGGCACCCGCGTCACGTCACCGGTCTTTTTCGCAAGCTCGATCATCTCGGCAATCAGCACATCGTCGCGCCAGCCGTCAGGCTCGCCCCGAAACCGCTCGATCAGTGCCGCGAGCTTGCCCGCCTCCGCCACATGCCCGCCAATGGTATCGGCCTCGACGGTGACCTGCCGCATCTCCAGCAACTTTGCCGGGGTTGACGCCTCATAGACCGACCCCTGCAATTCGCCCGCCACGGCGTCCCGCGCGGTCAGAGCAAACAGTTGCGCCTCGTTCGCCTCGATGAACTGCCGCAATATCCCGCGCGAGGTGGAAAACCTGGCGTTCAACAACGGGGCCGTCTTCTGGCTGGTGGTCAGCAAAATGAACTGCCGGTTGAATCCGGTGGGGTTGAGGTAAAGGTCGTCGCCCAACTCATCCCCAATCTCGGGCGAATAGCCCGAGATGTCGATATGAAAATCGGTCAGCGCCGTCGTCTTGCCCGTCAGATGCGTCAGCGCCCGGTTATAGCGTTCGATGAGTTGCGGCGACGAGACTTCGACGAGGTTGCCAAACATCAGGCCTTTTTCGATGAGGCGTTTCATCCCGCCTTATTCATCGAAAGCGGAAGGGATTGGTTGCGTGCGCCTGAAAGTGCTGTAGATTCAAGCTGCTAGACAAAAACAAACGGCAGCATCGGACGCACGCATGGGTGAAACGTTACTTCCGGTC
>Ga0209702_10005865_pt1 | contig 16279 bp, 15 predicted proteins | sample FRY01_FD_187210 | JGI IMG/M metagenome (GOLD analysis project Ga0209702, IMG submission 187210) | Freshwater microbial communities from Lake Fryxell liftoff mats and glacier meltwater in Antarctica - FRY-01 (SPAdes) (version 2) | ecosystem: Environmental > Aquatic > Freshwater > Ice > Glacier... | reverse complement strand
CGTTGTAGCGGTAGCAGAGTTGGAAACTTTTCTGGCAGCTATGCCGATTGCAGCGCCAACGCTGGTCGCCGTTGGGGCGGTGGCCGTTCTTGACCGTGTCGGAACTATCGCAATGGGGGCACAGGATCGGATGAGTATGTAGCATGACACCAATATAGCGAAATCAACCCATATAATCCATTACCCTATTTCCCTTGATCTGCTCAACGAATACCTTGGCTTCTTCTTGATTGCGCTGACCGCTGTGAACCGTATGGATATAGCTACCTTTCCGGCAAAACGCCCATAAAAGTCCGGCGATCGCCCGTCTCCTCAGGGTATTTCTGGCGTTCTTCTGAGGTAAGATTCTCTTTTTTTAAAATAAAAAAACGCGGCGGATCGTCAGAATTCATCTATCTGCACTCGATCAAGGTGCATGTCGCTTTCCAAATATTCACTGATTTGAGAAACGTGATTCGCTGCCCTTAACAGCCAGCGTCTTTGCGTTGCCAGGCAGACACCCGTAGTTCGCTCGATGGCCCTCTTCCGACAAATCCTTCAATACGCTTATTACTAAGGTCTTTTCGCTACGCATGTCGTAAAAAAAGGTGTCTTTGGTTATCCCCAGCGACTTTTGCAGCCGTTACAGTAAACCGAATTATTCTTTGAGCTTAGTGTGCGTACGTTGCCTGAACCAATTTGGTTATAGTATTTGCACAATTCATTGGTGCAGTATTGCAACAGTCTGTATTTGTCAAAGTCAAGATTTGTGGCGCATAAGTTACGAACCATAAATTATACACTCAGTACCAAAAAACAGAAGCAACAGGAACTCATCGAACTACAAAGAACATCTTTGGAACTGACTAATAACTTATTTCAAGCGATTTCGACGCTCAAGAGTGAGATCGAAGCGTGGAAACAGCGGTTCATCGTCACGACACCCACACCGGGTAGGGTCACTGGCTCCTTTGCAGGAAGGCCAAACCATGAAAGCCGGACAAGATTTATTTTATATTCTTTCAGAGGGAAGTAAAGTAATTTCAAAGGGGATATGTACGCAGGACAGCAGAATTTTGGTATGCTCAAAGTAGGACAGGAGGTCATCGTCAAACTACCAAGCTATCCATTTCAGGAGTTCGGAACTGTTCGTGGGCACATCACTTCGATCGCCGACTTCTCCCGCGACAGCACCTTTCTGGTAAATGTGCAGTTTCCCGATGGCCTATAAACTTCCTCGCAGCACAAAATCCTCTTTCGAAACGGCATGACCGCTACCGGTGAAGTCATAACAGACGAGCGGCGTATTCTGGAACGTATTTTTATGGAGTTTCTGCGGCTTACGGCGGGTAGGTAACAAATTTTTGGCCACCTTTGATTTAAAACTCAGCCGCCCCCGCTCGTTCTACGATCAGAGCGGATTCCGACAAAAGGATTGGGATTGCTTTCAAATTTGAAAGCAATCCCAATTTTATAAATCTGATAACCTTGTGCTACAACGATTAGTTAGAGGAAGGCTTAGGAGCAACATCTTTTACTACTACTTCACCTTTCAGGAATAAGGTAAGGCTTGCAGATTCAGCGTTGCTAAAAACGGTGATGGACTTATTGAAAGGTCCCATTGCTGCTGCGTTATAGGTAGCCTTGATAGTACCTGTCTGCTTTGGCAACACAGGGTCTTTGGTATAACTAGGAGTAGTACAACCACATGTTGCGCTTACGTTAGATATGATAATTGGCTCAGTTCCAACGTTAGTAAAAGTAAACTCTTGGGTAACAGGCTTACCTTGCTCGATCTTACCGAAGCTATGTGTTTCTTCCTTAAACTTCATAACTCCCTTTTGAGCAAAGCTCACGGAAGCAATCGACAATAAAACCACTAAAACCGAAAAAATTTTTTTCATGATAACCTCAAAATTTAATTGTGAAAATATAATTGCTACAACAACATTACAATCTAAAGCAAAAGCTTTGCCAAATTTTTCTTACGATACGGCACTTTTTCAACAAAGTAACGTAAGAAATCGTTTTTTTGAAAGGAGATTTTTTTATTTAAATTTTGACGTGAAACGTTATAAAACGTAACTTAACCGAAGAATAAACGCCAAACGGTATTACCAATAATACTATGCTTTTAAACGAAACCTTACCGGAAAATAGTGTAATAAGCACCGAAAAAGTACTCAGTGACTACCGGATTGTGTGCGAAAGTCGACAAGCAAGCGTGTTGGGGAGGAAAGACGTTATGGGTGGTCGGGCTAAATTCGGCATTTTCGGAGACGGTAAGGAATTGGTTCAGGTAGCGTTGGCTCACTCATTTCACCGGGGCGATTTCCGTTCGGGATATTATCGTGATCAAACGGTTGAAGCAGCACTCGGCAACCTTACCTGGCAGCAATTTTTTGCGCAGCTCTATGCCCATGCCGATCTGGCCCATGAGCCTCATACCGGTGGCCGTTCAATGAACGGCCACTACGCAACTCGCTGGCTCGATGAGAACGGGCAGTGGTTTGATCAGACTCAGCTTTACAATTCAGTTTGTGATATTTCACCCACCGCCGGACAAATACCACGGGCGCTGGGCCTTGCCTATGCATCCAAATTATACCGGACTAATACCGATATTCAATATCTGAGTACTTTCTCGAAAGAAGGAAATGAAATCGTATTTGGTACCATCGGTGATGCTTCTACTTCCCAAGGGATGTTTTGGGAAACTATGAATGCCGCCGGTGTGCTACAAGTACCTCTTCTGATGTCAGTATGGGACGATGGCTACGGAATTTCAGTACCAATCGAATACCAAACTACCAAAAGCAGTATATCAAAAGCGCTGGCCGGATTACAACGCAACAGCAAAGAAAAAGGCTTTGAGATTTTGACGGTGAAAGGTTGGGACTACCCTGCTCTGGTCGAAACCTATCAAAAGGCAGCCTTGATCTGCCGAGAAGAACATATACCCGTACTTGTGCACGTGCAAGAAATCACCCAGCCCCAGGGTCACTCGTCTTCGGGCTCGCACGAACGCTACAAAACTTCTGAGCGCCTGCAATGGGAGTCTGCACATGATTGCAATGACAAGTTCCGGGTGTGGATACTGGAAAATGATCTGGCGTCCGAAACCGAACTCAAAGAAATAGAGAATCAGGCCAAGGAATCGGTCAGAGATGCCCGTAATAACGCTTGGAAAGCCTACCGCAAGCCGATTGAAATGGAGCTAAAAGAAGTTCAGAAGCTGCTTGAAGACGCCATTCAGCAAGCCAGCCAGCCTTCCGAAGCACTCAATACGCTACTAACCGACTTACAAAAAGCGTACTTGCCGATCAGACGCGATACCGTCGGGGTTGCCCGCAAAGCACTTCGTGCCTTACGCCATGAGCATACTTCTGCCCGTACCCGGCTAAAAGAATGGCTACAAACCGAACTCGAAAGTAATACCGAACGGTACAGTGCTCACCTATATAGTGAATCAGACCAATCGCCTTTACTGGTTGCCACGGTAGATCCGGTTTTCTCTGACGATAGCCCCATGACCGATGGTCGCGAGATTATTCGTATGTACTTTGATTCACTTTTCGGTCGCGACCCGAGAGTAGTAGCGCTCGGCGAGGACGTTGGCCATATTGGCGATGTGAATCAAGGCTTAGCCGGCTTACAGGAAAAGTATGGCGAAATACGAATTACTGATACCGGTATTCGTGAGACAACCATCATTGGGCAAGGCATTGGACTTGCCATGCGTGGCCTGCGGCCCATTGTTGAAATCCAGTATTTTGACTATATATTTTATGCCCTGGCAACTCTCACCGACGACCTTGCCACGCTTCGCTATCGCACCGTTGGTGGGCAAAAGGCCCCGTTGATTGTCAGAACACGCGGACACCGACTAGAAGGCATCTGGCATTCGGGGTCTCCGATGGGAGCTGTGCTAGGTAGCCTTCGTGGATTGCATATTGCGGTACCCCGCAACTTTACGCAGGCCGCCGGCATGTATAATACTCTCATGCAAGGCGACGACCCCGCTTTGGTGGTGGAACCACTCAATGGCTACCGATTGAAAGAAAAATGCCCCGATAACCTTGGAGTATACACCGTAGCACTCGGACAACCCGATATCCTCCGGGAAGGTACCGATATTACGCTCGTTACTTATGGATCTATGTGCCGGGTAGTAATAGATGCCGCGACCCAACTGGCTGAAACCGGTATCGAAGTAGAGGTTATCGACATTCAGACCTTACTACCCTTTGATCTCGATCATAGGATTGTAAAATCAATTCGGAAAACCAACCGGGTTATTTTCATTGATGAAGACTTCCCCGGTGGAGCTACCGCGTACATGATGCAGCAGGTACTGGAAGAGCAAAATGCTTACCGTTGGCTCGACTCGGTACCACAAGCCCTTTCGGCCAAAGCGCACCGCCCGGCCTACGGATCAGACGGAGATTATTTCTCCAAACCTAATACCGAAGATATATTCGAAGCCGCCTATGCCCTTATGCATGAAGCAGAACCACGGCGTTTTCCCGCAATTTTGTAATTTCAGGCTATCTGAGCGATTTAATTATTCTTAAAAAGTGCGTAAGGCTTCTTGGTCCTGCGCACTTTTTTATGGCAAATGTAGCACTAATCACTTGCTGCCCTTAACTTGCCCATTGGGCTAACCGCCAATTACCATGTATCAGCGTTTTGGTAAACGTTTTATTGATCTGCTTATCTCCTTGTGGGGATTGGTACTGCTATCCCCATTACTGTTGGCGATTACAGTAGTAGTATGGTTAGCAAACCAAGGCAGTCCATTTTTCAGGCAACGCCGACCGGGGTTGAACGAGAAACTATTTATTCTGATAAAATTCAAAACAATGAATGATAAACGTTCGGTATCCGGCGAATTACTACCGGATACCGAGCGCCTGACCTCCGTCGGAAAGTTTATTCGTGCATCGTCTCTTGATGAACTACCTCAGCTTTGGAACGTTCTGGTAGGCGATATGAGTCTTATTGGTCCCCGGCCATTACTAGTAGGGTACCTTAAGCTTTACACCCCTGAGCAACGCAAACGGCATGCGATACGCCCCGGTATAACGGGTTGGGCGCAGGTAAACGGACGTAATACCCTAAGCTGGGAAGCAAAGTTTGCTTTTGATGTCTGGTACGTGAAGCACCTCTCGTTGGGTTTAGATATTAAAATTATACTTTTAACCATAGGAAAAGTAGTCCGGCGCGAAGGAATCACCTCCGACACCTCAGCTACCATGGAAAAATTCACGGGAAAAGCAGAAGCCCGGTAACCCCTTCAACTTAACTATTTCCCATGCTACTATTCGGAGCCAGCGGCCATGCCAAAGTAATAGTCACAATTCTAAGGTCGATGGGTCAGGAAGTAACCGCCCTTTTTGATGATGATCTGGAAAAGAGACTATTGGCAGGGATTTCGGTTGTGGGAACCTATGACCCAGCCTATCAACCCGAAGAGCTAATCATTATCTCTATCGGCCATAATCGAATCCGTCAGAGCATCGCAAATCAATTATCCCACCGTTTCGGCGTTGCCCGGCACGCTACAGCAGTGATTGATACCAGTGTCACGATAGGGGCCGGAAGTGTTATCATGCAGGGTGCCATTGTGCAAGCCGATACCGTCCTTGGCCGGCACGTTATAATTAATACAGGCGCGAGTGTAGACCACGACTGTACCATAGGCGATTTTGTGCACATTGCGCCTGGGGCAGTTTTATGCGGCTCGGTTCAGGTGGGAAACGGTACGCTCATTGGGGCAGGGAGTATTATAGCTCCCAATCTGAGTATCGGCACAAACTGCCTCATCGCCGCAGGAAGCGTTGTGACTACCTCCATCCCAGACGGAGCGATTGTTCGCGGGAATCCGTCACGAATTATAAAAAAACCACCTACATCATATTGACTAATTTATTACATTGGAATCATCCCGTAACCAAAAAATATGGCTGTCGTCACCGCACATGAGTGGTCGGGAGCTTTCTTATGTACAAGAAGCATTCGACACCAACTGGATTGCTCCCCTCGGACCTAATGTCGATGCATTTGAACGAGAACTCTGTGACTACGTCGGTACAACTCACGCCGCTGCGCTCTCGTCGGGTACCGCTGCCTTGCACCTTGCCCTCATCATGCTGGGCGTATCGGCTGGTGATCTGGTCCTATGCCAATCGTTTACCTTCTCCGCCTCGGCCAATCCCATTGTATACCAAGGCGCTACGCCAGTATTTATCGATAGTGAACCCGATACCTGGAATATTTGCCCCATTGCCCTGGACAAAGCCCTGAAATACTACACAGATCGTGGTCAAAGGCCTAAGGCCATCATCGGTGTGCATTTATACGGAATGGCAGCCAAACTTAGCGAAATCCTAGCCGTATGCGAAAAATATGGTGTACCATTGATCGAAGACGCAGCGGAAGCACTCGGATCAACTTACCAAGGTAAAAGGCTGGGCTCCTTTGGCCTGATGTCCGTTCTATCATTCAATGGCAACAAGATTATTACTACTTCAGGGGGAGGTGCTTTACTTTCACACGAAGAAGAGTTGATTAAAAAAGCCCAGTTTCTGGCTACGCAGGCCCGCGATGCGGCACCGCACTACCAACATTCTCAGATCGGGTACAACTATCGGCTCAGTAATGTTTGCTCAGGCATTGGCCGTGGACAACTCGAAGTCATTGATCTCCGGGTAGAGCAGCGACGGGCAAACTTTGACCATTACTACCGGCATTTACAGGCCTTACCCGGTATATCGTTTCAGCAGGAGCCCGCCGGTACTTTTTCGAACCGTTGGCTGAGCTGCTTCGCCGTTGAGCCGGAAGAATCAGGGAGAATCAGCCGGGAAACGATTCGACTGGCACTAGAGAGAGAAAATATTGAGTCGCGCCCGCTGTGGAAACCCATGCATTTGCAGCCTGTTTTTGCCCAAGCACCTTACTTCGGGGAAAACGTAGCGGAGACCTTATTTGACAAGGGACTCTGCCTGCCGTCGGGCTCCAATCTAAGTACCTCTGACTTAAATCGTATTACTGATACGGTCAAATCACTATTCGTTTAAACCAAAAGAGCCAGGATCAGTCAGATCCTGGCTCTTTCTGCTCAAAAAACAATGCTATTATAACCCTTTTACCAGGCTCTTTCCAATAGTAATCAATACCTCCGGCGACTGATACCCAACTACCTTTTTTACTATTCTTCCGTTCGGATCGATAAAGAATAGCGTTGGATAAGCTTCCAAGGGAAAGATACGGGCTAATTGAGGCCCTTCGCCCCGCTCCATATCCACTTTTACATTGATAAAGTTCTTATTAAATACCTCTCCCACATCAGAGCGAGTAAATACATTTTTCTGCAATAGCTTACACGGACCGCACCAGCTGGCATAAGCGTCCAGAAATATGATTTTATTCTCTGCTTTTGCCTTTTTCATGATCACCGCCCATGCATCGTTGGTAAAGTGGATACCTTCTCCTTCGACTGACTTTGCGTTTTTATCTTCACCACCGGCCCAGCCATTCATCGTGGTTAGAAGTACCAATCCCAATATCCAAGCTACTTTGTTAAGCATACTCATTATCTTTGATTTAGTGTTTAAAAAGTACAGTAACTACATAACGTACAGAAGGCCTACGTTCGTTTCAGCCTCTGAGTTTTTCATTTTATCACCCAGCAATTCTCTATCAGAATACATACCTAAGTTCTATACTACTCAAAAAAACGCTAAATGTAAATAATCCGTCCTGCCTACTGAATGGAGGTAGGGTGAGCCGTAGTCAGGCATAAGAAGAAAACCTGTATCTTTGCCTGCTTAAATCGCAAACTATGGCCATGATTATTCAGGAAGCAGACTACGTAATGAGTAACGCGGACTACAGGCAATGTCCTGCTCCCGCTTTACCCGAATACGCCTTTATTGGGCGTTCTAATGTAGGTAAATCGTCACTGATTAATATGCTTACGCAGCGCAAGGCATTAGCCAAGACCTCCCAACATCCCGGTAAAACTCAGCTCATCAATCACTTCATTATCAACGAATCGTGGTATCTCGTCGATTTACCGGGCTATGGCTACGCCAAAGTAAGTAAAACAGAACGCGACAAGTGGGAACATATGATCTACGAGTATCTCAGGTACCGTGCCAATCTTGTATGTACTTTTGTATTGATCGATAGCCGCCACGATCCTCAACGGGTCGATCTGGAATTCATGGAAAAGCTAGGCGAAGAAGGGATCCCTTTTCATATCGTTTTTACTAAGACTGATAAGTTAAAGAACAACCAACTGCCAACGCAAATTACCCGATACAAAGCAAAGCTTCTCGAATCCTGGGATGAAATTCCGGAGTATTTTATCACCTCCGCCGAAAAAGGCGATGGTCGTGATCCTATCCTTGAAGCAATACGGTCCTACAACGACACGTTTACACCCTTAGAAAACTCATAGTTGCGTAGGCAATGATCTTTGCGTTACTTTGCGGCGCAATTAGCAAGAATAAGAATGAATTAGTCTATATTGTTGCATACAAAAGAAGAAACTCAGGAATGGAAGTATTAAAAGAAATCGCTAACGTATCGGGAAAAAGTGGCCTATATCGCATCCTGAAACCAAGTCGGGCTGGTGTAATTGTTGAAAGCCTTAATGCCAAGAAAGAAAAGTCTATGATTGGCCCCACGGCTCGGGTATCTGTGCTGAAAGATGTGTCTATCTTTACAGGCGGAGCTCAGGAGTCAGTGCCCCTAGCAGAAGTTTTCTTAAAAATCAAGAGCATTCATGGTGATAAGGTGGCTCTCGTACCAAAGGAGGCCTCAGACAAAGACTTAATCGAGTTTTTGGACGAAGTACTACCTGATTTTGATCGTGAGCGTGTCTATGCTTCTGATATCAAGAAGATCATTACGTGGTACAATCTGCTGGTAGAGCACTTCCCAGACTCTTTTGAAGAAACGACTGTTTCTGACGATGAAAGCAGCGAAGCACCCGCTGGCGAATAATCTGTTTCTAGTAAAAAATCAGGGATACCTCGCGAGCTATTGCGAGGTATTTCTTCATTTTTATCACCTGGCATTCATTACCTTTCATCGTGAACACCGCTCCCAATTCAGATATGAATACCTACATTGACCACACCCTCCTGAGCCCAACGGCCAATGAAACCGCCATTCGTAAACTCTGTGAGGAGGCCTGGATTCATGCTTTCAAAGCCGTCTGTGTGGCTCCAACCTATGTAGCCTACACAAAAGACATGCTCGAATTTTGTCCGATCCGGATTGAAATCGCTACCGTGATTGGTTTTCCGTTAGGTTACTCAACACTAAGTACAAAATTGCACGAAGCGGAAGTTGCCCTCCGGGATGGCGCCAATGAACTAGATGTGGTCATGAACCTATCCCAGTTCAAATCGATGGCTTATCTAAGTATACGCGAAGAGCTTAGCCAACTGGCAAGTCTGGCCCACGGGCACGATGCGCTTCTGAAAGTCATTATCGAAACGGCCTACCTCGATCGGTTTGAACTTCATACTGCTTGCGAAATCTGCGTAGAATCACAAACTGATTTTGTGAAAACCTCCACGGGATTTGCCCCACAGGGAGCTGATCTTGAAACCGTTCGCCTCATGCGAAGCTTACTCCCTGACTCGATTCAAATAAAAGCATCGGGAGGTATTCGCACCCGGGAACAGGCGCTTGCATTTGTCGAAGCCGGAGCTACCCGCCTGGGCACCTCGGCGGGTGTTGCTATTGTCAGTGAGGCATGAAGCGGATGTTGCTGCTAAGTACTGTACATCCAGCCACAGACCCACGCATCGTGTACAAGATAGCGCCCTCGCTGGCTAAGCATTATCAAGTATTCTTAGCATTACCGGAAGCTACCTCCACCGGGCAGGTAGATAACCTACGTCTGATAAGACTCCCTCACTTTCGCCATATTCTTTCCCGCTTTTTATTTAGTCACCCCGTAGTGCTATGGAAATGTATACGGCTGCGCCCCGATGTGGTGCATATTTTTGTTCCTGAGCTGATTCCGATTGCATTTGTGTTCCGCTGGCTGGGAGCACGTGTGGTATATGAAGTGCAGGAAAACCTTTATAAAAAGTTTTCACTCAAACGGTACAACAATCAGTTACTGTTTCAGTATTTCTTCCACTTCTTCGATCACCTGGCCCGACGGTACTTTCACTGTATCCTGACCGATGATGGCTACCAAACGGAGTATAAATCTCTGGCTCATCCGCACGCTATTGTCCATAACTACGCTTCGGTTTCTTTCCTGGATAGTCTGATAAACTCCGCTTCGCCATCACCAACCGTACCCGTCTTTTTTTATAGTGGGGTCATTTCTATGGAACGGGCGTTTGATACCTTGGTGGCAGCCTTGGCTATTCTTCGGCAAACATACTCCGATTTTCAGGTGCACTTGTTTGGACCTATACAATTTGACTGGAAAGAAGCGCAGGCTCTGCCCGATTTCGAGCTTGTACGACCTCATTTAACCTTCTACGGCTACACCGATCAACGAGTTGCCATCCAGTACGCTCAGCGCGCTACGGCGGGCATTGCGCTATTAAAACCAGTCGGCGATTACCCTGAGTCCTACACCACCAAGATTTTTGAATATATGGCTTTAAAGTTACCGGTCGTTACTTCCGATTTTCCACTCTATAAGGGGGTAATAGAAACTCACAACTGTGGCCTGTGCGTTTCCCCATATGATGCCCCCGCAGTAGCCAACGCCTTAGCTTGGCTTATCGAGCACACCAAAGAGCGCACACTCATGGGAAACCGAGGACGAGAAGCGGTTGAAAAGCAATACAATTGGATAAACGAGGAAACAATTTTGTTAGGCTATTATGAAGACCTGATCAAAATAGTCTCTCTGTAAATTGAAAACCGTTGGGATATTGAGATATTTACATAAATATTTAACTATTATGTTGAATTGTTCAAATATTTAGTACTACACTTTCTACGAAATATTTAACTTTCGGGCATATTCGTAGTAGTCGTTTCGAAAAGCTTCAAATTTAATTATGTATATAAATAGGGTTAGTCATTACTTACCTAGTGAAATAGTTGGTAATGAATATTTTACTGAACTGAATAACCTATCCAGCGAGTGGATAGTAGAGCGTACGGGTATAAGCGAACGACGCAAAGCCGGGCCCGATGAAAACACCAATACAATGGCTATTGAAGCGGTCAATGCGCTACTCGAGACCATCCCATACAGCAAAAATGAGATCGACCTCATTGTGGGAGCCACTTATACTCCCTACGATACCATCGTGACCCTCGCCCACGCGGTTCAGCACCATATTCAAATACCTGATATACCCGTTGTATCCGTTTCATCAGCCTGCTCTTCTCTTCTTAACTCCATTGAGATTGTGGAAGGATACTTCGCCATGAACAAAGCCTCACGGGCACTTGTGGTCGTATCTGACCATAACACGGCCTACTATAATGAGCGCGATACTATTTCCGGCCACCTATGGGGTGACGGAGCATCGGCGCTGTTAATTTCCAAAGAACGTCAGACAGATTCTGACCTTTTTATTCGTAAACTCATAACGGGAGGAGCCGCCACCAGTGGTAAAGCTACCGAGGCGGTTGTATTGCGACCTAATGACCGAGGAGTAGTTATGCCTTTCGGAAGAGATGTATTTCAGAATGCATGTACTTATATGCCCAAAGTGAGCCAACAGGTACTACAAGCCTGTGGTCTAACGATTTCGGATATCGACTATCTGATTCCTCACCAGGCCAACCACCGTATCAGTCTGAATGTAATCGGTACCTTGGGAATACCCGAGGAGAAGCTTCTATCCAATATACAACGTCTGGGCAACACTGGGTGTGCCGGATGCTCCATTGCTCTATCCGAAAATATGAAGCGTTTCGAAAAAGGACAGCGGATCGTGATAACGGTATTTGGCGGAGGCTATTCTTATGGTGCTATGCTTATTGAAGCGTAGCCCGTCGGTACTTATATAATTCGTTTCAGCACTATACTGGTAAAGATCAATCGGCCACCTCTTCGTATGACAAGGTTGATCTCCTTACCTTCCTTACGTTGTAACAGTTTATAAATCTCTGTCATATTCAGCTCACCGGCCGGTATGTTATTTATAAACATCAGACGATCGTCTTTTTGTAAGCCCGCTTCTTCAGCTGGTGAATCATCAATGATACGATCTATATAGTACTCATTATAGTTAACTCCCTTGGCCCTTAAATCCATTCCGCTCATATCGTGCTCGAACGACTCCTTCATAGCGCTTTTTATCGGCCTTAGGGTCATAAATTCTTCTGCGTAGTTGATAGTCACCTTAAAGCGTCGAAGTAGCTCACCCCCAATATTTCCCTGCCTACCGTCTGACTCCCTGAACTTCATTCCAAAAGAGGCACTATCGGGAAATGACGCCAGTACCTCCGGTAAAGAGTACCGCCCTACTTTGACCTGGTCAAGGCGCCCTAAGTGCCCGCTGATTTTACCAGAAAGACCAATACCCAATTGGACGTTGATTGTTGTGTCAGGTTTGGGTATCGTTGTGGCGTAGCTATTCAGCATTATGGCATGTCCGGCACCAGTATCCAGTAGGAGCTTTACCTTTTGCTCTTGATTTGCTTCTTTTATAAAAACATTATTTACGAAAGGCTTTTTATCAATTACTTCGAGTGGTATCTTTTCTCCATCCCTTCGTCGGTATTTATAATCTTTCGGCAGTCGTAAATGTATTTCCCGTTTCCGAAAATCAATAGTAATTACAAACCTATCGAATAGCTCATAGCCAATCAGGCCATGGATAGGCGAGCCAATCAATTCTGATAAATTAAGAATGTCCTTTTCCAGTATTACCAGGTTATGGTTGTAGGTTCGGGCATACCCAACCCGAAGAGTATTCCCAATACTGACAATGGCTTTCAGACTACTATCTTTTCCAACTCCTTCCAACTCGATATTTCGCACGTACTCCGTATTGGTATATTTCAGGAGCGTTGGGTCTGTAATGATGGTAGTGCTAACTCCAGTATCCAGGATAAGATACAGCGTATCTGAATCATTAATCAGCGCCGGTACAATGATCAGGTTAGAGTGAAACTCAAAAGGTATCCGTAGATTACGCCGTTTCTGCATCAGGTGAAAACCAAATATCTTACTCTGCGCTTCGGTTACCAAAGGGCTTGTTACAAAAATTATCGCAAGAATAAGCACAAAAATCAATTTCATATCGGTCCCAATCGGAAGGCTACAATTTGCAAAAACTACCTATTAATTACTATTCACCTGTATACAAAGATGCCGCCCAACTGTACCCGTCTGCAATGACACGGGAACAGCCGGGCGGCATCTACATTATTTCCTTATGGAAACCTAGTCAGTTTGACACTGGCGATGTGTAACGAACTGGCCGCCAACTATTATTAGACGGATTAATATCTGGTAATTGATTGTCTGGATCGATCTGTACGCGACGGATCGGCTGCTCCGTTGCAGCACGGAATGTCCAGCTACCACCACGTTGCCAAACTTCAACGGGTAACTCCACGCGTGTTTTTTTACCATTGGCTTCTTCCACCTCTATGGTAGCAGGCATTGCCCATTGATCAAGATTTTCAATCGTTATTATTGATCCTTTTTGGGGATTTTGTTCAACATAAACTACATCTTTAACGCTTTGATCCAGCTTATAGTTTTCAAAAAACCAGCCTTTCCAAAACCACCCAAGATCTTCACCGCTGGCATCCTCCATGGTACGGAAGAAATCGTAAGGCGTAGGATGTTTAAAGGCCCAGCGCTCCACATACTGGCGGAACGCATAGTCAAACCGGTCTTTCCCTAAAACCTGCTCACGTAGCATTTTTAGGCCGATGGCAGGTTTGTAATAAGCTTCAAAGCCAAGATTTTTGGTCTGTACAACGTCCGGAATTGTCATAATCGGGTCGGCGTCCTTTCGGAATAGTACCGGAGCTAGCCGATGCTGATCATCCATTTGATTACTTTTATACTCTCCGTTGTTGAAGGCATCCGTCGAAAGGGCATTGATGAAAGTATTGAACCCTTCGTCCATCCAGGCGTATTTACGCTCATTACTACCCACAATCATCGGGAACCAGTTATGCCCAAACTCGTGGTCAGTAACGCCCCAAAGGCTCTCTCCTCGATCTCCATGAGCGCAAAAAACAATTCCTGGATACTCCATCCCCCCTACAATACCAGCCACGTTGGTTGCTACGGGGTAAGAATACTCGTACACATAGTTAGAGTAGAACTCAATACATCCTTTGACATATTCAGTGGAACGACCCCAGCCATTGGAATCGCCATCTTCTGCCGGATAAGCCGACTGCGCCAGAGCTGTTTTTCCACTAGGGAGATTGATACGGGCGGCATCCCACACAAAGGCTTTCGAGGTAGCCCATGCAATATCTCTGGATTCAACGCAACGGAACCTCCACGTGAGCGTTCCTGAGTTTTTAGGCCGCGAGTCAGCACTTGTTACCTCCTCAGCGGTCCGCACCATTACGGTCTGATCACTCTTAGAAGCCTGCTCCAAGCGGTTAATCTGAGTTTTTGTCAGTACATCCTTGGGATTTAGCAACTCTCCAGACCCGACCACGATATGATCCCAGGGGACCGTTACTGCATATTCAAAATCACCGTATTCAAGGTAAAACTCTCCTGCGCCCAAATACGGCAGGGTATTCCATCCTTCAATATCATCAAATACGCACATGCGTGGGTACCACTGGGCTACCTCATAGATCATCCCGTTTTTGGTTTGGAGGGTACCCATGCGGTCCGAACCGTACTCGGGTATTTTGAATGAATAGCCGATCTTGATTTTCAGAACCTCACCGTTGGCCCTTAATGGTTCGGAAAGCCGCACCTGCATCCGTGTATCATTCACGAGGTAAGAGGCGTTCACCGCTTTACCTTTTCCTTGTTGGATCGTTACGAACGATATAGCATTACCTCCTTCGAAGCCGGTATTGCCAAAGCGTCCTCCCGAAATGGGGGTGGTTTTACCGCCTCGTGAATCATCATTAAAGGCATTTTGGTCCAGTTGAAGCCAAATAAACTCCAAGGTTTCCGGACTATTATTCTTGTAGGTTATTTCAACATCACCCCCTAGTGTTCCGTTGGCTTCATCAAGGGTAATATTTATTTTATAATCTGCCCGATTCTGCCAGTAACGAGGTCCCGGAGCACCGCCGCCGGTTCGGTATTCACTACCGGGCTGGAAATTGAACAACGGGTGAAACAGAACGTGTGCATCATAGTTTGATTTATCACCTTCTTGGGCGAAAGAACTTAGGCTAACCAGCATCCAAAATACTAAGTAACCTAAGCGCGTTATGGGTCTCTTCATTCTTTTAGTTAATTATTGATCGTAGTTTACAATACTCCGTTAAGGATTTTGGGTTAATATTTTGAAAATGTAGAAAAAGGCCGTAGGGTTACGTTGCAAAACCAAACCGACTACGACCTTATGAATACCGTTGAAACCATATTCACCTTACTATTTACAAATTTTCCTGAGACTGACAAGTGGCAGCGTGATTTTTTAGTTGAATTATTCAATTCGTTGTTCAGCCGACAAGGGCGTTTTAATTTTGAGAACCTTGCCCGTTATTCAAAATATAACGAGTTGACCCACCGCCGCCAGTTCAGCAAACATCTTGATTGGCTAAAGCTAAATGTAGGGTTGATTGACTTCTCACAAAGCACTTTTATCGGAGTGATTGATTGCAGTTTTATCAGCAAAAGCGGTGAGAAAACCTTTGGTCTGGACAATTTTTGGTCTGGGGTGGCCCAAGTTGCCAAACGGGGACTTGAACTAAGCGTTTTGGGTTGCATAAATGTGTGTTCGGGACGGGCCTATTTTTTGGATGCCACCCAGACCCCGGCTGGCTTATCCAAGAAAGATGGCGGTGATTATTCACGGACAGACTTTTATTTGGAGCAGGTGCGGGATTGTTTAAAATACCTACCATCAGTTGTTTACTATGTGGCAGATGGGTTGTATGCCAAGGCTAAAATAGTCAACGGATTGAGCGGTGCGGGCAAACATCTAACCACAAGGTTAAGAACTGACGCAAACTTGAAATACATAAATACCAGTCCACGGCAAAAAGGGGCAAGTCGTAAAAACGATGGCAAGGTTACTTTTACGGACCTTTCCAAATGGGAACTGGTCGGTCAGGATGAAAAAAATCCCCACTTGACGGTCTATAACCAAAAACTAGTTGCCGTCAACTTCAACAGGATGTTGAACGT
>Ga0209702_10005864_pt1 | contig 16285 bp, 13 predicted proteins | sample FRY01_FD_187210 | JGI IMG/M metagenome (GOLD analysis project Ga0209702, IMG submission 187210) | Freshwater microbial communities from Lake Fryxell liftoff mats and glacier meltwater in Antarctica - FRY-01 (SPAdes) (version 2) | ecosystem: Environmental > Aquatic > Freshwater > Ice > Glacier... | reverse complement strand
GCTGCCATTGGATTGCCCTTCATTTGAATGGTAAAATCTTGCAAATTATTAATGGCAACCGCCTCATTATCTCCATAAAAACTTCTTGGTAATGCACTAGTTAAACTTACTGCTCTAAATGGTGTTGCATCATGCCCCAATAAACCTACTGCCCTATTTAACCAACCACTTGCTGTGCCTTTATTAAATGGTGTTCCACTCTCCATATAATCTTGCGCATCAAAGTGGCTACGAGTTGTATTAGGACTACCAACGCCGTGTACAATGGCCATTCTTTGTTCGCCAAAATAAGGATACAAAGATTCAAATGCAGGATGCAATCCAAACTTACCATCTAAATCGAATTGCTTTCCTTGTGTAGCAGATGGACTCATATACAAAGTTGGACGAACCATTTTAAAAGCAGGATCTGAATACGGACTCACCGCCATCAACCCATCCATTGCACCTCGTTGAAAAATACAAACCAATGCTTTATTTTTTTTGTAAGGAAGATTAGATTTTACGCTGTTAGCAGCACGAGCAATAAAAGTAGGTATGCCACCTGCAATACCAGTTGCGAATAATGCCATAGCACCCGATTTCATAAAAGCTCTTCTGTTTGTCATCTTATTCGTTTTAATGAATTTGTAATTATTGTTGGCCAATGACTAATGACTAGTGCCCAATGCCTATTTTCGTTGAAACTCTGGTGAACCAATTATAATCCCCGCAACCTGAGCAACCATTGAATTGTTGCCGGCATTAGATGGCATTGTAAAAGGTCTAGATTTTTTACCCAATATAGCTTTTTCATTGGCTTTTTTTACTCTGCTATCCATCATATCTATATTCATCATTTCATCTGATGAAGTTGGATTAGTTTTTTCGGCTGCTTGATTAATTTTATCTACAACATTTTCATCTCTCACTAATGTAGATAGTCGTTTAATGTTAGCTGCATTATCTCTTTCTGGCAATAAAAATTTGCTGTACAATGCTAAAGCCTGATCTGCACTTTCTGGTTCATGGTTGCTATTCAATGAAAGTAAATCCATTTTTACTCCTGGAATTTTTTGTCCAGCAAATGCTAAACCAAAATTCATTCTATTTAATAATGCTCCTGTATTAATCCAATATGCAGCTTTATCCGGAAAGCCAGTTGGAGCTTGATAGAAATATAATTTTTGTCCCATTTTATTACACCAATTATACAATTGAAACGGTTGGTGAACATCAGCATTGGTGGCTCTTACAGCGCTTACTACTAATTCGAAAGGAGATTTTATTTTTTCACGTGTAACTTTTTGATTCCAAAAAGCTGCATCATTTACCAACGCCATTAAAACCGCTTTAATATTGCCATTTGTTTTTTGAAAAACTGTAGCCATATTTTTTACCAATACAACGGAAGGAGTATCGTTTACAAAACGAGTAGCTAACTTTTTACAAATAAAATTGGCTGTAGCAGCATTTGTTGCTAATATATGAATTACTTCTTCGCCTTCTTTGTAACCACCGTTTGCTGGAAACAATTTTCCTAAAATTATTTTTGCAGAATCATCATGCTTATCTGCACGAAACATAAAATCGTTTTCAAAAACATACCCTCTTTTTTCTAAATTTTCTTTACCTACTCTTTCTATTAAGTTATTGGCAGGGGCATCTTTAACTAAAGGCCTAATACTCCATCCTGTTAAAGCTCTTGCAACAGCAGTTACATCGGCTTGTGTATATCCAGCATCAACTCCCATTGTATGGAGTTCCATAATTTCTCTAGCATAATTTTCATTTAACCCTTGTGCTTTTCTGGCTTTAACAGCTTGTTCCATAAACTGTGCACCTGGCTCTTTATTAGCCATCATTTCATCGGCCTTTTTTTGTAATTTTTGAGCTGCAAAAGCATTCGCTCTTTTACTAACAACACTATTAGTATTACTAACGCTACTTGCATTATCTAAAAACTCCAACATCGCTGGATGTTTAGCAGTTGCTGCAAGCATAGTCTCAAAATTTCCAACTACATTAGGACGAATAGCATCTCTTTCATAAGTTAGAATAAATTGAGTGCACTGTTGTTTTGTAAGAGATACATTAAAATGATTGAACCAGAAATCGGTAAGTAATTCATGCAATTGATTATTACTATATGCAGCTTTAATAATTTTTTGATTAATCAATTCAGATTGCAATTCAACGATTGGGCGGAATCCTTGTTGTTGCATTACTTCTCTTACCTTATTACGATACTCGCCTTTGTCAGCTTTTAAGCTTGAATCTTTTTCTACCAAACCATTTTTTATTGCAAAGCGATACACCTGTCCTGCATTCATGTAAGTGTTTACAATGGTTTCATTATTAAGTGCAAGTGTTTTAAAATTATTGAGCCTTTTAGAAACTTCTTCATCGGATATTTGTCCGTCTAATTGTTGATCAAACCAGCGATCTATGCCCATGTTAACTACCTCATCTATCTGACCAGGTTTTGCTCCAAACGTAAAACGATCCAATAATCTAGCAGCAGCCTGCCTTTCGGTATAGCCATACTTTTTGTAGGGCATTTTAACTCCCGAAGACGTAGTTTCCTTTGAGCCTGCAAACGCGGTTAAAAGCGTTAAAGCAGCTCCCACAAGAAACGATTTGTACATTCGGCTAAATTTCATGAGTCCCTATTTTGTTATTGGATGAAATTAGTAGCCAAAGGTTTAATCATTACTCCACATTTTTCTTCACGGCAACCCTATAAAGCATTAATCCCATGATGGCAAAGAATATGGTACCAAGTAAAAAGTATCCTCCCTTACTCAAGTAATGAACAATGCCGTCTTCGGCACTTACCGCATTTAAAAACTTCTCTCCCCCTGAGGATCCGGAAATAAAGGCAATAATTACACCTGCTACCGCGCCTCCTGCAACCAATCCGGTAGCAAATAAATTACCTTTCCCCAGCTCTTCTTCTTCGGCATTCACTATTTTATTTTCTTTCTTTTGTTTGTTTTCAACCAATCCACGTATAGCACCTCCAATAAATATTGGCAAAGTAGTAGCTAAAGGCAAGTAAGCACCAACAGCAAAACTCAATGATTTAATACCACAAAGTTCCATGGTTACAGCTAAGAAAACGCCTGCGAAAACATATTGCCAATCGAGGTTTTGAGATAATATTCCTTTGATTAATGTTGCCATTAATGTTGCTTGAGGAGCAGGATATTTTTCTGTTCCTATGGCATGATTAATACCCTGACTAATCATTTCGGAACTTGGCTTATCTAAAAACTTTACAGTAACACCAATTACAATAGAGGATACAATTGCCCCAACAAATAATGCAATTTGTTGATTTCGTGGAGTGGCTCCTACAATGTAACCGCTCTTCAAATCTTGTGAAGTTGCGCCTGCATTTGCTGCAGCAATACATATCATTCCACCAACAACTAAAACCAATGGTTCAAAACTTTGACCCGTCCACCCAACACTTAAAAATATTAAACTAGTGCCCATTACAGTTGCAATAGTCATACCGCTAATTGGGTTATTAGATGAACCAATTAACCCCACAATTCTTGAAGATACTGTTACAAATAAAGCTCCAAAAATTACTACTAATACTCCGATCAATAATTTTTGAACAATTGTATCTCCCGGAACTTGTGGTAATACAGTTATTAATCCAACTAATGCAAGTGTACCAAAGCCTACCACTTTTAAACTCAAATCTTTTTCGGTTCTTAAAACAGTAGAAGCATTTTCACCGCTTTCATTTTTTAAAGACGCTACACTACCCTTCACAGATTTTACAATAGTAGGGATGGTTTTAATCAACGTAATAATACCTCCCGCAGCAACAGTACCTGCCCCAATTTGACGAATAAATGCATAATAAACTGCTGAAGAATAATCTGTAAATTGATGAGTGATTGGGTCCCAACTGCCCTTGCCACCTGATTTAGCTACATTCGCTAAATATCCCAGCTTTACTAACTGAGCAGCAATTACATCTGGGGGCACCAATGATGATAATAATGGAATAAAAACCAACCAACTTAATACACCACCAGCAACCAATACACCACCAATTTTTGGTCCAATTATATAACCTACACCTAAATATTCAGGTGTAATTTCACCACTTATTTTAGCAGATGGAAAAAATTTATTCATTTGCTTTGTAGCATAGAAAGGGGTTTCGGCAATTACGTGTAATACTTTTTGTAATAATGCATATACAAATGCAACGCCCAATCCCCAGAAAGCGGTCTTTGCAAAATCCCCTCCTTTCTCTCCTGCTTTTAATACATCGCCGCAAGCAGTTCCTTCGGGATAAGGTAAATTATCGTGTTCATTTACTATCAATGCTTTTCTTAATGGAATCATTAATAATGTTCCTAATAATCCACCTACAATTGCTAATATTAAAATAGTGAGGTAATTAAAATATTCGGCGCTATCAGGAGATGATAAAAACAAAAATCCAGGTAAGGTAAATGCAACGCCTGCGGCTATACTCTCTCCTGCAGAACCAGTAGTTTGAATAATATTATTTTCTAAAATAGTGGTCTTGAAAAATTTTCTTCCAAGAGTAATGGCAATTACTGCGATTGGAATTGAAGCAGATACGGTTAATCCTGCTTTCAAAGCTAGGTAAACAGTTGCGGCTCCAAAAATTACTCCGAATAAGCTTCCTAACAAAATAGATTTTACAGTTAGCTCAGCCATATTGCTTTCGGGAGCAACAAAAGGTTTAAATACTTTTTTTTGATCAGACATAAAATTGATTATTTAATTTTTAGAAAATTAATCCATCATTTTTTTCAACTTAGTTGATAATATAAATAACAATAGTGAAGCTATTCCAGCCATTATTACAAACATCATAAAAAAGTCGTTTAAATTATTAAGTTCAAATCCTATTATATATGTTGTTTTACCATCAGGATATAAGGCACTTAAAACGCCTGCTAATTTATTGGCAAAAGCATTAGCAGTATACCAAACAGCCATTAATAAAGAGGCAAACTTCAATGGAGCTAATTTATTAACTAAAGATAAGCCAATTGGCGATAAGCAAAGTTCCCCGCAGGTTTGCATAAAATACATTCCAATTAACCATATCATACTCACTTTAATGCCAGGCTCTACTCCCTTCACTCCAAATGCAATCCATAAATAACCAACTGCTAAGAAAAATAAACCCATGGCCATTTTAAAAGGAGAAGATGGTTCTCTTTTACCCAATTTTAACCATAGCCATGCAAATAATGGAGCGAGTAAGACAACGAAAATTGAATTTAAACTTTGAAAGAAACTAGTTGGAACTTCAAAAGAGCCAAGATTGCGTTGCGTTTGCTCTTCTGCAAAAAAAGTTAATGATGCACCTGCTTGTTCAAATGCACTCCAAAAGAAAATTACAAAAAAGGAAACTATAAATATAACTGCAATTTTCTTTTTTTCTAAAGCAGTAAGTGTTTTATCTAAAAAAACTAAAAATGATATAATAAGAATACATCCGATAAGTAAATAAAATAAGTAACTAAAAATTTTCGCATCAGCATAAATCAAACCGATGGTTAATAATGAAAATGCCAACATACCTACAATCAATACAATTGGTTTTTGCATCACTTTAGGAGCATTAGCAGGAACCAATCCTAAAACATTTCCTTCTGGGTCTCTTATATATTTATTGTGAAATAAAGCCATAACCGCTACACCTATTAACATAGCAATTCCTCCAACTAAAAAAGCCCATTTAAAATCTGCAGGATTGCCAGTGTCACCTACTATTCCACAAATAATCGGCCCAATTGCACCTCCAACATTTATTCCCATATAAAATATGGTATAGGCTGAGTCAATTCTTTTATCGCCTTTGGCATATAATTGTCCTACTAAAGAAGCTATATTAGCTTTAAAAAAACCATTTCCAGCAATCATAAAACCAAGACCAGAAAAAAACAAAATAGAAGAAAGCTCAGGATTACTTTGATAAAATGATCCGCAGAAAAAAAGGATCAATTCGCCAATAGCCATTACTAAACCTCCAACAATAATTGATTTTTTATTCCCCCAATATCGATCTGCAAAATATCCACCTACTAATGGTGTTAAATAAACTAGCCCAGTGTAACTCCCATATAAATTCGAAGCAAATGCTTTGTCCAGTAAAAGCGCCTTAGTCATAAATAAAACCAATATGGCCCTCATCCCATAATAATTAAATCTTTCCCACATTTCAGTGGCAAATAATACATACAATCCTTTGGGATGGGCCGAAGAAACCGTTTTATCAGTCATAGCAATCATTTTATTTAACAGCCCAAAATAGTGATAAAAGTGAATAGCAAAGGTTATTTTCGCAACCAATTTAAGATACATGAACATTCTCTTATTAGGAAGTGGTGGCCGCGAGCACACATTGGCATGGAAAATGGTGCAAAGTCACCATTGCGATAAATTATTTATTGCCCCTGGAAACGCTGGTACAACTGAATTTGGTACTAATTTATCCATTTCAGTTTCTGATTTTGAAGCGATAAAAGTTGCATGTATTGAGCATTCTATAAATATGCTGGTTGTAGGACCCGAAGACCCATTGGTAAATGGCATTTATGATTTTTTTCAGGCAGATCCTTTATTACAACAAGTTATAGTAGTTGGTCCATCTGCCGAAGCTGCTCAATTAGAAGGCAGCAAAGCTTTTAGCAAGAAATTCATGCAAAGGCACCATATTCCAACTGCAGGATATGCCGAATTTACGATCAATAATTATGAAGAAGGCAAAGCATATATTCAGCAACATTCTTTGCCAATTGTACTTAAGGCAGACGGTTTAGCGGCCGGAAAAGGAGTGGTAATAGCTGAAACCACAGAAGCAGCATTGCAATGTTTTGAAGAAATGATTCTACAAAAACAGTTTGGTGCTGCAAGTGAGAAAGTGGTGATTGAAGAATTTTTAAAGGGAATTGAAGTAAGTGTTTTTGTATTAACCAATGGTACCGATTACCATATTATAGGACATGCTAAAGATTATAAAAGAATTGGTGAAGGAGATACAGGTTTAAATACTGGTGGAATGGGCTGTGTTAGCCCAGTTCCCTTTATGGATAAGGCTTTTATGCAAAAAGTAGAAGATAAAATTATTCGTCCTACTGTGGAAGGAATTAAAGCTGAAAACCTCGTTTACTTTGGTTTTATTTTCTTTGGATTGATGAATAATAACGGCGATCCTTATGTAATAGAATACAATTGCAGATTAGGTGATCCGGAAACAGAAGTAGTAATTCCTCGTTTAAAAACCGACTTAGTAGCGCTTTTTGCTGCAATGGATAATGGCACTTTAGAAGATGCTAATATTAGTTTTGACGAAAGAAGTGCTGCTACCATTATGGCAGTAAGTGGCGGATATCCTGGTAACTATGCAAGGGATAAGCCAATTAACATTCCCTCTAATTTGGTAGAAAATGGGGAGAGCATACTCTTCCATGCTGGAACTCGACTAGAAAATGAAATATTATTAACAAATGGTGGCAGGGTTTTGGCTGTTACTTCATTTGGAAAAAATATTGAGGAAGCTGTATTGAAATCCAAAAAAATTCTTGAAGACGTTTCTTTTGAAGGAATGTATTTCAGAAGAGATATTGGCTACGAATTCCCTTGTTAATACCACTAATTTCAAGCACCTTTGTATCTATTGCTTAACATATTGTAACTCTATTATAAAATGGGATTGTTTAATTTTTTTACGCAAGAAATTGCGATGGATCTTGGAACTGCAAACACATTGATTATTCATAATGATGATGTGGTTGTAAATGAACCTTCAATTATAGCATTAAATCGCAATAATATGAAGGAGGTTTTGGCAGTAGGAAAAAAGGCATTGATGATGCATGAAAAAACACATGAAAGCATCAAAACTATTCGTCCGTTAAAAGATGGGGTAATCGCCGATTTTAATGCTGCCGAATTAATGATTAGAGAGCTCATGAAAATGATCTATCCAAAAAAACCTTTATTTCCTCCAAGTTGGAGAATGGTTATTTGTATACCATCATCAATTACCGAAGTAGAAAAACGTGCAGTAAGAGATAGTGCAGAACAAGCTGGTGCCAAAGAAGTTTATATGATACATGAACCAATGGCCGCTGCACTCGGAATTGGAATTGATGTAGAAGAACCAGTTGGAAATATGATTATTGATATAGGTGGAGGTACAACTGGCATTACAGTAATTGCTTTAGCAGGAATTGTTTGCGATCAAAGTATTCGTATTGCAGGTGATGAATTTACTGCAGATATTATGGAAGCATTAAGAAGATACCATAGTTTGTTAATTGGTGAACGTACTGCAGAACAAATAAAAATTAATGTAGGTGCAGCAATGAAAGATTTAGATAATCCACCTGAAGATATGCCAGTTAATGGCCGAGATTTAGTTACAGGTATCCCTAAACAAATCATGGTAAGCTATCAAGAAATTGCAGAGGCTTTAGATAAAAGTATTTTTAAAATTGAAGAAGCAATTTTAAAAGCGCTTGAAACTACTCCTCCAGAATTAGCCGCAGATATTTATAGAAGAGGCTTGTACCTTACAGGTGGTGGAGCTCTGTTACGCGGACTAGATAAGCGTTTGGGAGCAAAAATTAAATTGCCTGTACATATTGCTGATGATCCATTGAAGAGTGTTGTTAGAGGCACTGGATTAGCACTAAAAAATTATAAGCGTTTCCCATTCATCATGAGATAGAACGATAGTTAGCTGCTTTGAAAAATATATTTCTATTCATAAGACAATATTTTACTTTTCTCAGTTTCTTACTGTTACAAGTAGTGTCGATTGTTTTATTAACTACTTCAAGTAAAACACATGAAACTTTTTTTGGCAGTATTGCCAACGAAGTAACTGGGAAAATAAATAGCAAATTCAGTAATTTAAGAAGCTATTTTACTTTGCAAGAAACCAATCGATTGTTGGTTGAAGAGAATGCTCGATTACGAAACGATTTGCCAAAAAATATTTTATTTTCTGATAGCTCAATAATTGTTGTTAAAGATTCTACACTAAAAGATACGCTTGCTAGATCAAGAAAATATATTTACCTGCCCGCAAAAGTAATTGGTAATACATACACTTTGCAAAATAATTATTTGATGCTCGAAAGAGGATCATTACAAGGAATTAAAAAAGGAATGTCGGTAATTAGTCAAACCGGTATAGTTGGTGTTGTTGTTGAAACATCAGATAACATTAGTAAAGTGATGAGTTTATTGCACCGAAATAGTAAAGTTAGTGCCATGCTAAAAAAAGATAATTCTGCCGGTAGTATAGAATGGGACGGAGAAGATCCTTCTTATTTAATATTAAAGAATGTTTCTAAAAGTACTAAAGTTATTAAAGGAGATTCAGTTGTTACTAGTACTTACTCATCTAACTTCCCTTCTCATTTATTTATTGGAACGGTTGCTGCTATTAATACAGACCCATCATCTAATTTTTATACCTTGAAAGTGAAAACTGCTACTAACTTCTTTACTATTCAGTTTGTTAACGTAATTGAGAATATCAGGTATGCCGAACAGGTTCAATTAGAAAATAACGGGAAAAACCAATGAGTACCCTTTTAAAAAATATTATTCGATTTATACTTTTCCTTGGAATACAGGTATATATTTTAAACCAAATACCACCACTTCATCAATTTATTGTTCCCTATTTATATTTTCTTTTCATTATTTGGCTTCCATTTAATTTAGGTCGATTTCCATTATTGCTTATTGCTTTCATATTTGGTTTAAGTCTCGATTACTTTACTGGAACCATGGGATTGCATGCTGCTGCATGTGTTTTACTTGCTTACATTAAACCATTTCTTTTAAACTTATTGATCCCACAAGAAACAACAGAACAGAGTTATGTTGAACCTAGCATCAGCAGTATGGGCTGGGCACCTTATAGTTTATATGTTGCTTTACTCACTTTTATTCATCATTTCTATTTGGTTTTACTAGAGTGGCTTCAGTTTGGTAATTTTGTGTACTTTCTAGGGAAAGTAAGTGCAACAACAGGAATCAGTCTCTTGTTAATTTTTGTAACTGAAATGCTATTTAGCAGAAATGCTAAGTTTAGAACAAATTAATAAAGAAAAGAGTGTATGTCCGTATTCAATCAAAGCCGAGGAAGAGTTATACAAATCATCATAGCAGCAGTATTTTTAATTATTACATTTCAACTAATCAATCTTCAAATCTTTTCATCAAAATATAAACTAGCAGCCGAAAACAATGCTATTTATAGAAAAATAGTTTACCCTGATAGGGGAATTATTTTCGACAGAAAAAAAAGAGCTTTATTAGAAAACATCATCAGCTTCGATTTAATAGTAACACCTGCAGAAACTAAAGGTTCCGATACAACCTCTCTTTGTATTTTATTGGGAATAGATACTACAGAATATAAAAAAAGAATGCGCGAAGCAATTTTTAAAAATACAAGTGTCAAGCCGAGTATTTTTGAACCATTACTTGGCCCAGATTTATATGCCAAGTTGAATGAGAATATGTACAAATTTCCTGGCTTTATATTGAGTGAAAGATCGGTTCGTACTTACCCTTATAATACTGCAGGGCAATTACTCGGATACATTGCAGAAGTAGATACTACTTATTTAAGAAAACATAAAGAGGATGGATACGAGATGGGAGATTACGCAGGAATGAATGGACTTGAAAAGACTTATGAAAAAATATTAATGGGGCAAAGAGGAATTAAACGTTTTATAAGAGACAATAAAAGTAGAATTCAGGGACCCTATGAAAATGGATTATTTGATACTGTTGCTATTGCAGGAAAAAATTTATTTACAAGTATCGATGTTGAAGTACAACAGTTAGCAGAAAAATTATTGCAAAATAAAATTGGTAGCGCAGTAGCAATCAATCCTCGCACTGGTGGAATTATTGCAATGGTATCTAGTCCATCTTATAACCCCAATATTCTCACAGGAAATGCTAGAAGAAAAAATTGGGGCAGAATGATAATGGACACCGCAAAGCCAATGTATAACCGAGCAATTAAAGGCCAATACCCTCCTGGATCTACATTTAAACCATTAGGTGCATTGGTTGCATTAGATGAAGGATTAATTACTCCATCTTATGGCGTGCCTTGTTACGGTGGATATGGTGGTTGTAATGGTGTATATGTAAAATGCGAACATAAAAATCCGGGACATGCTGCCAATCTTAGACTGGCGCTAGCAAATTCATGTAACTATTATTTTTCAGATATTTTTAGAAAAGCAATCGATAATAAAAAATATGGAAATACAATTCAGGGTTATTTAAAGTGGAAGGAATACATGAATTCGTTTGGACTAGGAAGAACATTAGAAGTTGATTTACCAAGTGAAGACAAAGCAAACATTCCAGACACAAGTAAATACAATAAGTTTTTTGGAGGTGCAAGAAGATGGAATAGTTGTAGCGTATTAACCTTAGGAATTGGACAGGATAAAATGACTGCCACCCCAGTTCAAATGGCTAACTTAATGTGCATCATTGCTAATAAAGGATTCTATTACGCTCCGCATTTTGTAGATAGTATTGAGCATGAATCTATTAATGATACTGCGATGCTAGGAAAATACCGTAGAAAACATATTGTAACACGTATTTCAGATAGTGCATATAAAGCTGTTCATGATGGAATGCATGATGTAACAATATATGGAACAGCTGCAGCAATAAAAATTCCTGGTCACGAATATTGCGCAAAAACTGGAACAGCACAAAATCCACATGGAAAAAATCATTCCATTTTTGTTGCTTTTGCTCCAAAAAATAATCCAAGAATAGCCATTGCAGTGGTAGTTGAGAATGGCGGTTATGGCTCAGTAGCTGCTGCGCCTATTGCTGGACTAATGATGGAAAAATATTTGAATGATACCATCAACACTGATGGTTTAGCTGAAGTTGAAAGATTAGCAAAAGTAAATTTAATTCCAGATGCGATTAAACGTTGGTACTACAGAAAAGATTCTATCCGTTTAATAAAAATAGCGCTAGAAGAAGCTGCTGCAAAAGCCGAAGCTGTTGAAGAAAATAATAAACCTAATACTGAAGCTATTTTAGAAAGCGGTTCTAAACCTGTTGGCGAAAAAAATACTGATCCAAAAATAAAAGTTAAATCTCTTTTATTATTAAACGAAGAAAAAAAGAAAAAAAGAATCAGCGGTAAGCCATGAATAGACAAAAAAACATATCTCAAGGTGTAGATTTTACAATCATTTGGTTATACGGCATTTTGATTGCTATTGGTATACTCTGCATTTTTATGGTTGAATATAGAACCAATACCAATTGGGTTCAATCTTTTTTAAATGGCAAATCAAATTATAGTAAACAATTAATTTTCGCAGGTGTTTGTGCAATCATTGCTACTTTAATTTTATTAACGGATAGCAAATTATTTACAGCATTTGCCAATCTGTTTTATGTATTTGGTATTTTATTAATGTTTGCAACATTTGTAATCGGAAAAAATATTAATGGCTCAAAAAGTTGGATTCCTTTAGCAGGAGGATTTAATCTTCAACCGGTAGAAATTTGTAAAATATTTACAGCATTGGCTTTAGCAAAATTTTTATCGCGACAAGAAACTGATTTTTCAAAGTTAAAATCGCAAATTACCGCTGGTGTTATATGCCTTTTGCCAGCTGTTATTTCAATTGCACAGCACGAAGCTGGAATGGCATTGGTTTATTTTAGTTTCTTTCTAGTAATGTTTAGAGAAGGACTTTCTCCAATTGTTCTCATTATTGGATTTTCCTTTGTTGCATTAATCATTTCTACATTATTAATTGAACCCAATACTTTAGCTATAATCTTATCAGCTGCTGCAATCTATTGTATTTATCTTTTTAAAAGAATGATTAAAAAAAGCAAAAGTATACTTTATTTAATTTTATTTATTTGGTTTTCTAGTGTAGGTATTCAACGGTTTGCAGTCCCCTTTATTTTTAATAATGTATTAGAGTGTTACCAAAGCGCAAGAGTTTATAGTGCATTTGGTAGAGATTATGATTGTAACTTAAATAATCGTTCTGCAAAAAAATCTGATAAAGCTCCTCGAAAACCAGATGATTACAATGTTAGGCAAAGCAAAATTGCCATAGGATCTGGTGGATTTTGGGGTAAGGGTTTTTTAAAAGGAACACAAACAAGGGGTAAATATGTTCCAGAACAACATACTGATTTTATTTTTGCCTCCTTGGGTGAAGCATTTGGCTTTGTTGGTTCTTTTACTTTTTTATCAATTTATTTAATTTTACTTTTTAGAATAATTACAATTGCTGAGCGACAGCGAAGTACTTTCAGCAGGGTGTATGCTTATTGTGTAGCAAGTATTATTTTCTTTCATCTTGCATTCAATATTTGTATGACTATTGGATTATTCCCTTCACCTGGTATAACCCTTCCACTTATTAGTTATGGGGGCTCTTCATTAGTTTCATTTACTATCTTATTATTTATTTTACTCAGACTCGATGCCGATCGTCAAATGGTACTTCGTTAAAACGTATTCATGAAAATTATTCCCTTATCTGAAGGAAGCTTCACCATAGATAAAACTAAAGTTTTTGTTCCGTTTAACACTTCAACAGGAATATTAAATGAAAGGCCGATTGGGAGTCTATTAGTAGAAATTCAGCCTTTTGTAGTGATCACTTCAAAAGACATTATCCTTATCGATACAGGACTTGGTTATAATTTACCCAATGGAAAGTCACAATTATTACACAATCTCGAACTTGCAGGAATAAATCCTATTAATATAACAAAAGTATTAATTAGTCATTTACATAAAGACCACGCCGGTGGTATTACCACAAAAAATGAAATCACTGGAGAACAATTCATCAGCTTCCCCTATGCAACCTATTATGTTCACAGCAAAGAATTTGATTTTGCAATGGGTATTGGCTCTGCATCTTATGTAAAAGAAGATTTTGCGCTTTTACAGGAATTCAGCAGAGTTGTTTGGCTAGAAGAAACCAATGGTTATATTGATAACTACATAAAATATGAACTTACTGGAGCTCATAGTAAATTTCACCAAGTATTTTGGATAGAGGAAGAAAATGAAATAGTGTTTTTTGGAGGTGATGATGCTCCTCAATTGCAGCAAATGAAGAGTAGATTTATTGCAAAATATGATTTCGATGGAAAGAAATGCATGGAATTAAGAAGGCAGTGGTGGGAAGATGGAAAAAATCAGGAATGGTCATTCCTATTCTACCACGATATTGCTACTCCAATATTTAAGCAAAGCAATTATTAATCATTTTTGCTTGATGATGGTTCTTGCTCAATTCGCTTTTTAAAGTTGGGATTGTTCTTCATTCTATTCTTCAACTCTTTTCGTAATTCATTATTAAAATCACGATCTGAAGTAAACACTTTATTTACTCTTTCATCACTTATCAATACTTTTTTAAATTCTACGCTGTATTTTTTGCGGACAGAAAGCGCCTTTTCTTCAAACGCTAATTCGTTATCTAAATTATCTTTCCTTGCTTTCTTCAATTCTTCAAAATAAATATTGTGTACAGGCCAAAATTTTTGTGCTTCTTCGGGAGTTAGATTAAGTTGACGAGTAATATAAGCAACTTTTAAAGCTTCTATATTATTTCTATTAAACCCTTGTTTATTTGGCTTATTCTGAGACATAGCAATAGCTACTATTCCAAAACTTACTATTATCAATAAAATAATTTTTTTCATATCAATTTAACTTGTTTTTTTAATTGGTTTTTCGCCATTCTCATTCAAATATTGTAACATTTCATCGTCCCCAATATTTCTGAAATTACCCTCAATCTCATTAATTAATTCAGGATCGAGCCATCCGTGATTTACATTTAATGAGGATGCACCATTCAAATAATTTACTAACTCTTCTTCCGAAATATTATTCAAAGCAGTAGAAATATTTATTTTATTGTATTGATCAAAATCAAAAGATTGATTGTTTTTATTTGTGTATAAAAAACCTGCTGTTACCAGAATTCCAGCAACAATTGCTGCAGAAGAATAAGACATCCATTTACGGATAAAAGGCATTTTAACTACGGTTGATTGTTGTTTAGGTAAATCCACATTAAAGGATTCAAAATATCCTTGAGGTAATGATTGTATTGGTTTTCGAGAAATTTGGTTTAATAAAGGTGCAATATCATTTAACTCATTACCAGCATTTAAACCATCTGATTGCTGTTTTGCTAAAAGCAATATTTTTTCGGTAAAAGTTTCAAAATAGCCAATAGGCAGTTGTTGTGGCATTTTTTTATTGATACTAGCAACCGAAGGCGCAATTAGTTTCAATTCTTCTACTATGGTATTCTGCTGATTCATTTCCAAAACTTTGACTTTATAAACTGTACGAGGTTTAACTATTCTTTATAAATTCTTCAATTTTTTTTGCTGCATGATGATAACTGGCCTTTAACGCTCCAACACTTGTATCTAATACTTTGCTCATTTCTTCGTAGGGCATTTCATCATAATAGCGCAGATTAAATACAACTCGCTGTTTTTCAGGTAGTTGCTGAATTGCAACTTGTAACTTCCATTCCAACCGATTAGCATCGAAATTAGCGTCGGCTTTCACTTTATTACTAAAATCTTCGGCTATGTCATCAAAATTAACAACCGACTTTCTTTTAATTTGATCTATAAAAGTTAAGCATTCATTGGTTGCTATTCTGTATAACCAAGTATACAGTTGACTATCTTCTCTAAATGAGTCTAATCCATTCCATACTTTTATAAATGTATTTTGCAAAACATCATTCGCATCTTCATGTTCAACAACCATCCTCCGAATATGCCAATATAATTTCTCTTGGTATTTTTTTACCAAGCTTGTGTAGGCAGCATCTTTTGTAGATGCCGATTTAAATTGTACAACCAATGCTTGATCTTCAATAAACATTCAAATGTTTTGCAGCATTATGACCAATGAATATTCAAATAGTTTAATATGCCCTACCAATTGTATCGCAAATTGCCTTTAATAAGGAGAGCCCATCATTTCTATCTTGACCTTTTTCCCACATCATTACACCATTTGCCATTGATTTAGCCAACATGGCTTTACGTTTTACAGTAGGCTGTCCGTTATAATAAATTGTATAGTTAGTGAACCCTGCAGCACTTACTACTGCTGAATCTAATAAAGCAGAGCCAGATCCGTTTGTAATAGTATTATAAGTAAGAACTGTACCGGTTTGTGTGATTCCACTTGGTC
>Ga0209702_10005860_pt1 | contig 16291 bp, 17 predicted proteins | sample FRY01_FD_187210 | JGI IMG/M metagenome (GOLD analysis project Ga0209702, IMG submission 187210) | Freshwater microbial communities from Lake Fryxell liftoff mats and glacier meltwater in Antarctica - FRY-01 (SPAdes) (version 2) | ecosystem: Environmental > Aquatic > Freshwater > Ice > Glacier... | reverse complement strand
AACAGGGTCCGGACGACATCATCTGCTTGCCGATCCTGAGGATTGCCGCGGGCCATGAAGACGGTCTTGACGCCGACAGCTTGCGGCACGATCCCGGCTTCAAGATCGCGCTTGAGCATGCGCCAGAAACCCGGCGCGGCCCGGTGTTCGCAGCCCACGATCTCGCACAGAGAAAATCTGCCCGATCAGAGCTGCGCCGGCCGCGACGGGCAGGCAGATGGTCCGGTTCTGCCGCCACGCATGTCCGCGCGCACCGGGCCAGGTCGTGCTCGATATCGACGACACATTCGACACGGTGCATGGCCCCCAGCAGTTGCGTTTGTTCAATGCGTTTTACGATGCGTATGGTTCAAGCCCGTTGTTGTCTTCGACGGAGAGGGTCGTCTTCGTCGGGGAGGGTCGTCTTCGGCGGGGCGGTGGTGCGCCCGGCCCGCCGCCCCAAGGAGGGCGAAAGTGCGGCACATAGTCGCCGCTTCATCCGGCAGATCCGCAAACATCGGCCCAAGACCGAAATCCTGCCGCGCGCCGACAGCCCCTGTTGCACGCCACTGGGTCCGGATCGGTGCGACAGGCTCGGGCTGCGCCATGTCTTCGGTCTGGCCCAGAACAGCCGTCGGTCCGGGAACAGCCGTCGGTCCGGGAACAGCCGTCCGGCCGGGAACAGACAGCCTCCGGAGGCGTCGTCTGCAGCGCGGTGCGCGCAGTTCCGGGCAAAAACTGCGCCGCTTCAAGACCTTGTCCTTCGCTGCCCGGCCCTGGTCAGAGCCGCGCCGTGTCGCAGCACCCGGTCCGACAGGCTCTGCCTACCCCTCGTCAAGTCGGCGGCCACTATCGTTGAGAAAAAAACCCGAATTTTGGTGACGCTACCGGCGTCCTGTCCCCGGCAAGGACTGCAGCACATGCTCTTCGATGCCCCCGCCCCACCCTGACCCGCTTCACGATGATCGGCCTAACTTGACCGGCCCGACGCAAACGCCCCGCAAGCCCTGAAACCCCAACCCGCATGCCCAAAACCACAAACCGTGCGGACCTCACAACCCGGACGCTGGACCCGTCGGTGCAGGAACTCCACCCAATCCAGAAAACAGCCCGCCGACGGAGAAAAGCTGAACATGGTGGATAATGGCGGTTAAAACGCCTTGAACGTCATCGTGGTCAGCGTCCGCACAATCCCCGGAATGTCAAACAAACGACCCGACAGATAGTGGCCGACATCCTCGTCCTGCGGGATGTAAACCTTTGCAATCAGGTCATATTCGCCGCTGGTTGAATACAACTCGCTGACCACTTCGCGGTCATAGACAGCCGTGGCCACGGCATAGGTCTGCCCCGGCACACAGCGAAACTGCACGAAAACACAGATCATTCCCCACCCCCTTCGGGTTCCAACGCAAGGGCGGCCGGCACCCGTGCCAGATCATCCACCCCCAAGGCCGCTTTCGGCAAGCCCAACCGGTTGCGCACCACCCACAACAGCCGTTTTTCCGCACGGGTGATCGCCACATAGGCCAGCCGCTTCCACAACGGCAAGCCCGCCTCGCTGCGCCCCGATTGGGCTGCGGCATAAAGATCGGGGGCAAAGACCTGCACATCCGACCACTGACTGCCTTGCGCCTTGTGAATGGTCACCGCCGCCCCGTGCAAAAACGTAGCCCCCATCGTCGCGGCGGACGGGATGAACGGCTCTTCCTCGTCCGGCTTTTCGATCTTGATGATGCTTGCTGCCGAAACTTGCGGCTCTTCTGCCCCAACCACATGCAGCCGCGCAAAGCCCGCGCGATTACCGAGGCCAAGGTAGATGACCTGTGCCCCCTTGATCAGCCCTCGCGCCTCCAGGTCGATACGTTTCTTGCGGTGTTTCAGCGGCAATTCGATCCCGTCGCAAATCAGGGGCTCGCCGGGCAGCAACGCATCCTCGGGCGCGCCGAACGCCCCGCGAAATGCCTGAATCAGACGGACGCGCGTTGCGTTGCGCCACACCAGAACCGGGGACCGCGCCATCATCCCCGCATCCACCCGTTCGGCCCAGACCACCCGGTCGTCCTTCGCCGCCGCCGCATGCACCATCGCCTCGAAATCCTCGAACCGCAGCCGCTCGTCGCTCAGGGCATGGGCAAGATCGAGGATCGGGTTGTCTTCGGCCTGCCGGTGGATGCGGCTCAGCACCAACCGACGCCCCTCCGCCAGCCGGTCGAACACCATCTGCCCCGACAACCCGACCGGAGCCAACTGTGCAGGATCGCCAAACAGCACCAGCGTCGGAAAAATCTCTTTCAGATCCTCGAACTGCCGCTCGTCCAGCATCGAGGATTCGTCCACGAACCCCACATCAAGCGGCTCTTCCCGCCGCTTCCAGCCCTGAATGAAATCGCTGCCCTTCAACCCCGCCGCAGCCAGCGCGCCGGGGATCGACGCCACTTGCGCATAAAAGGCAAACGCCCGATCCAGCGCCACTTCTGCCAGCCCCTCGACCACCGGACGACTGCCCTGCCCCGTCAGCCATTCGGCAATCCGTTCATATTGCGGGTCATAGACCGGGGTATAAAGGATGCGGTGAATGGTGGTCGCCGGAACTCCGCGCAGGCGCAGCACGCTTGCCGCCTTGTTGGTCGGTGCAAGCACCGCAAGCGTCCGGCGGTCCTTGCGCCGCCGCCCTTCATAATCCCCCGAGACGACATCGACCCCCGCGGCCACCATCGCCCGGTAGAGCGCGCCCAGCAGCATCGTCTTGCCCGACCCTGCCTTGCCGACCACCGCCAGCACCGACGCCCGACCCTCTGCCTGTGGCGCAAGCCCATCGTCCAGATCAATTCCCATCGCCAGCAATTCAGCCGCAACGCGGTCAAACGCCTCGGCCTGATCGTCTGAAAATGTGATGGCGGGCAACAGGTCACGCATGTCCCGGACCATAGGCCGTAGCCTTGTCCAAGGCCAGAGCGGCCCTGTGTCCTAATTCGTTTTCGGCTTGGACTTGACAGCACCTTGGGGGTCCGGCACATCGTCCGCCTGCGCCACTTCCTTGCGTGCGACCTCCAATGCTTCGTCCGCCTTCGCGGCAAGAGCAGTCATCCCATGGGCCAAGGCGTAGGCTTTCAGGTCGGACAGAACGTCGAATATCCAGTCATGGCGCATATTGGACCCTTGCAGGGCACACCCCCAATTGCATCCAGAATACCATTCAACCAAGGGACGAGGGTATCCGAAGATTGGTAAACACAGAGTTTACCAATCGGAAACAAGACCGGCAGCAGACAGATGTCATGAAATAAAAAGGTTTCACCCCGGCACAACCCGGAGCGAAACCTTGGGAAATCTTACCCATATTTTCAATAAGTTGAACGCCGGGGTCACAAGCCCCGGCTTGCCTCCAGCGTGTCCTCGAAGGTCCGCAGCCCGGTGTGCGGGGCCTGCACCAGAACCGCCATGTTGCCCGGCTTGTGCTCGTTGCGCCGCATCTTAACATGGGCGGCCGGAATTTCGGCCCAAGGAAAGACTTCCGACATGCAGGGATCCAGGCGCCGCTCCAGCATCAGTTTGTTGGCGGCCGACGCTTGTTTCAGGTGGGCAAAGTGACTGCCCTGCAAGCGCTTCTGGTGCATCCACATGTAACGGACATCGAATGTGCAGTTGAACCCGGTCGTGCCCGCGCAGATCACCACCATGCCGCCCTTCTTGCAAACCAGCGCGCTGACCGCAAAGGTCGCCTCGCCCGGATGCTCAAACACCATGTCTACACTCACGCCCTTGCCCGTGATGTCCCAGATCGCCTTGCCGAACCTGCGCGCCTCTTTCAGCCAGTCATTGTATTCGGGCGTGTTGACCGTCGGCATCTGGCCCCAGCATTTGAATTCGCTGCGATTGATCACGCCTTTTGCGCCCAGACCCATGACAAATGCGCGCTTGGACTCGTCGCTGATCACGCCGATCGCATTGGCCCCGGCGGTGTTGATCAGTTGGATCGCATAAGACCCCAAGCCCCCCGACGCCCCCCACACCAACACGTTCTGCCCCGGTTTCAGGTCATGCGGCTCGTGCCCGAACAGCATCCGGTAGGCGGTTGCCAGCGTCAGAGTGTAACAGGCACTTTCCTCCCACGTCAGATGACGCGGCCGCTGCATCAGCTGTTGCGACTGCACGCGGGTGAACTGGGCAAAAGAGCCGTCCGCCGTCTCATATCCCCAGATCCGCTGCGACGGAGAAAACATCGGATCGCCGCCGTTGCAGTCTTCGTCGTCGCCGTCGTCCTGGTTGCAATGCACCACCACCTCGTCGCCGACTTTCCAGCGTTTGACCTTGTCACCCACCTTCCACACGATGCCCGACGCATCCGATCCGATAATCGCATAGGGTTGTTTGTGGCCATCAAAAACGCTGACCGGAACACCAAGCGCTGCCCAGACGCCGTTGTAATTGACGCCCGCCGCCATCACCAGGATAAGCACCTCGTTGCTGTCGATGCTCGGGGTGTCCACCACCTCGACCAGCATCGCCTTGTCCGGCTCACCGTGCCGTTCGCGCCGGATGGTCCAAGCATACATCTGCGCGGGGACATGTCCCAGCGGAGGCATCTCGCCGACCGCATACAAATCTTTCACCGGAGCATCATACGCGGCAATCGCCACTCGGGTATCCAAGGCCATGACACGTCCTTTCACAATGCTGCGCCGCAGAACCAGCGCGGATGATGCGAGGGATATGGACCTTCACGCAACTTTGCAATGGCAGGGATGCGTATTTTGTAATTTTATGTCTGCGGCGATGCGGCATTTTTACCAAGACGCTGCATCACCGAGGCCGCATAAAACTCCAACAGCGGCAAGCCCGAAGGCAGAACCACGCCCTCCGGTCCCAAAATCCCCCGCGCCACCAGGGGCGCCAAGCCCTCGCTGACTGTCTGCGCGATGCCCGAAAACGGCAGTTTCAAAACTGCACCTTGATCTTTCAGTTGCGTCGCCAACGCTGCCACCCGCGCCTCCAGCGGCCCCTCGCCGCCGCGAAGCACCGCAGCAGCGACCAACGGCACCGCAAGCACCGGCACCACCGCCGCAATCTCGTGCATCAACCGCGTGCTCAAATCCTCGACGTCGCGCGGACCGCCAGCCAGATGTGCCCGCAGGCTGACCGGGTGCCCAAACCCCGCCGCCGCCGTGCCGAACCCCGCAAACCGCCGGCGCAAAACCCGCCACAGCAACCGCAGCAGGAACGCCGCAATCGGCACGGGCCGCGCCCGGAACCGCCGGGTGCCCTCGGTGTGCGCTTCGGTCAACAAGCGGTCCTCCAGCACCCGGTCGTAGGCCAGCCCAACCGGCACGAACACCACATCCCGCCCCGCCGGATCGAACCCCTGCACAATATACGACAAAAGTCCCATCCGCGCCGTCCCGACCCGACCGTCCAGCGACAGCCCACCTTCGGGAAAGATCGCCTGCGTCACCCCGTCAGCCGTGATAAGTTGCACATACCGAGCCAGAACCCGCCGATACAGCGTGTTGCGGCTGCCGCGCCGGATGAAATACGCGCCCATTGCCCGGACAAGACGCGACAGCGGCCAGACCCGCGCCCATTCCCCCACCGCGTAGGAAATCGCGAGCCGCCCTGCAACCAGCCATGTCACCAGCACATAGTCCATGTTGCTGCGGTGGTTCATCACAAAGATCACAGTGGCCTTCGGGTCGATCTGCCCAAGCGCCTGATCGACCCTGCTGATCCGCACCCGGTAAAAGGCCTGGCTAAGCCAGCGTGCGGCTCGGGTCGCAAAGCCGAAATAAACCGATGCCGAAAAACCGGGGACAATCTCGCGGGCATAGGACTGCGCCTCGGCAAAGGCCACCTCGCCCGGCTGCCCCGTTTCGGCGGCATGTTCCGCCACCGCCTCCATCACGATCGGATCGTAGACCAGTCGCGCGATCATGTCACGGCGTTGGGCCAGGCGGAACGGCTCGATCTTGCGGTCCAGCCGCGCGTTGACGCGTGCGACCACGCGCTCCATTCGGCGGCGAAAGAACCATCTCACCCCCGGCCCGATCACCCGGTCCAGCGCCGCCACTGTGGCCAGCAGCAGCACCAAGCCCAAAACCCATACCGGAAGTTCCACAGTTCCACCCATGACATGACCCTAGGGCAGGCGTATGCTGGCGTCCATCCAAAGCACGATTGCCGCAATGCAGCGAATTGACAGCGCCACTTTGTTTCGCATATTTACGCACAACAGCAATATTATTTCTTGCAGCGAGTCACCCATGCCCAAAGATGCCCGCAAAGACGCACCCTGGTTGTTCCGCACGTATGCGGGCCACTCGACCGCTGCGGCCTCGAACGCGCTTTATCGGGGCAACCTCGCCAAAGGGCAGACCGGCCTGTCGGTGGCCTTCGATCTGCCGACCCAAACCGGCTATGACAGCGACCACATCCTCGCGCGGGGCGAGGTCGGGAAAGTCGGCGTCCCGGTGGCGCATCTGGGCGACATGCGGGCGCTGTTTGCCGATATTCCGCTGGATCAGATGAACACCTCGATGACGATCAACGCGACCGCGCCGTGGCTGCTGGCACTTTATATCGCCGTAGCCGAAGAACAAGGTGCGGACATCGCCGCTCTGCAAGGCACCGTGCAGAACGACATCATCAAGGAATATCTGTCGCGCGGCACCTACATATGTCCGCCCAAACCCAGCCTTCGGATGATCACCGACATCGCGGCCTACACGCAGAAACACCTGCCGAAGTGGAACCCGATGAACGTGTGTTCCTATCACTTGCAAGAGGCGGGCGCGACGCCCGAACAGGAACTGGCCTTTGCGCTGGCGACGGCCTGTGCGGTGCTGGATGATCTGAAAGGTAAAGTTTCGGCTGAAGATTTCCCCTCGATGGTTGGCAGAATATCGTTTTTTGTAAATGCCGGCATCCGCTTTGTTACCGAACTCTGCAAGATGCGCGCCTTTACCGAACTGTGGGACGAGTTGTGCGAGACGCGTTACGGCATCACCGACCCGCGATTTCGCCGCTTCCGCTATGGCGTGCAAGTGAACTCGCTGGGGCTGACCGAACAGCAACCCGAAAACAACGTCTATCGCATCCTGATCGAAATGATGGCCGTCACCCTGTCGAAAAACGCCCGCGCGCGCGCCGTGCAACTGCCCGCGTGGAACGAGGCGCTTGGCCTGCCGCGCCCGTGGGATCAACAATGGTCGCTGCGCATGCAGCAGATCCTGGCCTTCGAGACTGACCTGCTGGAATACGACGACCTGTTCGACGGCAATCCAACGATTGATCGCAAGGTCGCCGAGTTGAAGGACGGCGCACGCTCCGAACTCGCCCAGATCGATGCGATGGGCGGGGCTGTTGCCGCGATCGCCTACATGAAGGGTCGGTTGGTCGACTCCAACGCCGAACGGATCAGGCGGATCGAGACCCGGCAAACCACCGTGGTTGGCGTGAACGCCTGGGTGGAAACCACCCCCAGTCCGCTGACCGCAGGCGACGGCAGCATCATGAAGTCCGACCCCGACGCCGAAGCTGACCAGCTAGCCCGCCTTGCTGCATGGCGCGCCGCCCGCGACGATCAGGCCGTGCAGGCTGCCCTCACCGCCCTTCGCACCGCCGCCACGTTGGGCACGAACGTCATGCTGGCCTCGATCACCTGCGCAAAGGCGGGGGTTACGACCGGCGAATGGGGCGAAGCAATCCGAACCGCCTTCGGCGAATACCGCGCGCCCACCGGTGTCTCCCGCGCGCCCAGCAACCGCACCGAAGGGTTGGAACCGATCCGCGAAGCGGTTGCAATCGTGGCCGCAAAACTCGGGCGCCCCCTGAAATTGTTGATGGGCAAGCCGGGCCTCGACGGACATTCCAACGGGGCCGAACAGATCGCTACCCGCGCGCGCGACTGCGGGATGGAGATCCACTACGAAGGCATCCGCCTGACCCCTGAACAGATCGTGGCGCAGGCGCGGGCAGAGACCCCCCACGTCATCGGACTGTCGATCCTGTCGGGCAGCCATGTGGCGCTGGTCGCCGACCTGCTGGCCCGTCTGCGCGCCGAAGACCTGACGATCCCGGTCATTGTCGGCGGTATAATACCCGAGGCGGACGCCATAACCCTGCGCGCGATGGGCGTAGCGGCGGTCTATACGCCCAAGGATTTCGAGTTGAACCGCATCATGTTCGACATTGTGGCACTGGTGGACCACCTCAACCTTGCCGCCGAATAGCGTTTTGGGCTGGTCGAACACCCGACTGCACGGTTATCAACGACCCTGATTGCACTCACTTGAAGGGCCCAGCGATGACCGTCCACATCGGCGCAAACCCCGGCGACATCGCCGAAACCGTCCTGCTGCCCGGTGACCCCTACCGCGCTCGTTGGGCCGCACAGACCTTTTTGCAAGACGCGGTTCTGGTGAACGAGGTGCGCGGAATGCTGGGCTATACCGGCACATGGCGCGGGCACCGGGTCACGATCCACGGCACCGGCATGGGTCAGCCGTCGATGGCGATCTATGCCCATGAATTGATGGCGGATTTTGGCGCACAGACCCTGATCCGGATCGGGTCGGCGGGGGCGTTGCAACCCCATATTGCAGTGCGCGATCTGGTGCTCGCACAGGCCGCAAGCACCTTTGGCGGCCCGTCGGCGTCGATGTTCCACGGGCTGAACTTTGCCCCGGTTGCGGATTTCGGCCTGCTGTCGGCGGCTTACACGGCGGGAATGGCGCTGGAAACCCCCATTCATGTCGGCGGCGTTTACACCTCGGATGCGTTCTATGACGAACGGCAGGACCTTTCGGACCAATTGCAGCGCCACAACTGCCTGTGCGTCGAGATGGAAACCGCCGAGCTTTACACGCTCGCTGCCCGCCACAACCGCCGCGCGCTTTCGATCCTGACGATGTCCGACCATATCCTGACCGGCGAGGCGCTGCCCGCCGACCAGCGTGAACGCAGCTTTGGCGCGATGGTCGAACTCGCCCTGACCGCTGCCTTCCAGCCAAAGGCACCAACATGAAAACCCGCCAGCTCGGGGCCGGCGGCCCGCCCGTCTCTGCCATCGGTCTGGGCTGCATGTCGTTTGGCGGCATCTTTGGCGCGACCAATCTGGACGAAAGCCTGCGCTGTCTGGATGCGGCGTGGGATGCTGGGATCGATTTCCTCGATACGGCCAACATCTACGGCATGGGCGTGTCGGAAACCGTGATTGGTCAGTGGCTTGCCAGCCGCAAGCATGCCGTTCACATCGCCACCAAGGCGTCCATCGTGGGCGGCCCCAACCGCCGCTTCGACAATTCCGAAAGCCATCTGCGCCGCGAGTTGGAAGGGTCGCTGAAGCGGATGGGCGTTGATCATGTGGCGCTGTTCTACATCCACCGCCGCGAACAGGAACGCCCCATCGAAGAGGTCGTGCAGACCCTGCAACTGCTGATCGCCGAAGGCAAGATCGGCGGCTACGGGCTGTCCGAAGTGTCCCCCGGAACGCTGCGCCGCGCCCATGCGGTGCATCCGTGCATGGCGGTGCAGAGCGAATATTCGCTGTGGACGCGGCAGCCCGAACTCGGGATGCTGCAGACCTGCGCGGAACTCGGAACTGCCTTCGTGCCGTTTTCACCCTTGGCGCGCGGCGTGCTGGGGCGCGAGGGCGTTGACCCGGCAAGCTTTGGGCCCGGGGATTTCCGGTCCGGCATCCCGAGGTTTCATGATCCGGATTGGACGCTGAACCAATCCGCGATCAGCGCCTTTCGCGCTTATGCGGCGGACCGAGGCACCTCTGCGCCCGGCTTGGCGATGGCTTGGATCCTTGATAAGGGGCCACATCTGATCCCGATCCCCGGCACCCGCACCGCCGAACATCTGCTGGATTGGGCCGGAGCGTCCGACCTGGTGCTGACCGACGAAGACCGCCGCGAGATTGGTCGCATCATGCCGGTCGGCTGGGCTTATGGCGACCGCTATGGGCCGGATCAGGCAACGATGGTCGAACGCTACTGCTGACGCCGTTTACGTATTCCCGCTGGCAAGTCTTTCAAAAATGGCCAAGACTTCGGCCTCGGTCGCGTTTTCGGCGGCCCCGTCATGCACCGCCTCGCGCGACCAAAGCCACGAATGCGCCGGGTCGTCGCGCATCGCCCAGGCCCCGAACAGCCGATCCTCGACGAGGCGCCGCGTCAGCGGTCGTATTTCGATATGCCGGTCGTCGCGGCGAATGCGGACATAGGCCGCCTCCACCGCCTCTGCCGGCCCTTCCAGCAGTTGCAGATACAGATCCTCCCGACAGATAAGCGCGCCGGTGATCTGATCGCGCGCATTGCAGCGCCGGGCGTCGCTGAGGATACCGGCGAGCATCCCGGCATCAAAGCCGAATGGGCGCGAGGCGTAAGTCAGTTGCAACAACGTCATCGGTGCACGCCTTTCAGGGTTGGGAGAGGGGTTCTTGCCGAAGGCCGGGGGCCAGCCCCCGGACCCCCGGGATATTTATGAACAGATGAAACGGGCCGTCAAACCACCCGATCGACCATCATATGCTTGATCTGCGCGATCGCCTTGGCCGGGTTCAATCCTTTGGGACAGGTCTTGGTGCAGTTCATGATCGTGTGGCAGCGATAAAGTTTGAACGGATCCTCGAGCGCGTCCAATCGTTCGCCCGTCGCCTCGTCACGGCTGTCGACGATCCAGCGATAGGCATGCAGCAGGGCGGCGGGACCGAGATAGCGGTCGGAGTTCCACCAGTAGCTTGGGCACGCCGTCGAACAGCAGGCGCACATCACACATTCATAAAGACCGTCGAGTTTCTCGCGATCCTCGATCGACTGGCGCCATTCCTTGGCCGGGCGGTTCGTCTTGGTTTCCAGCCACGGCATGATGCTGGCGTGCTGGGCATAGAAGTGGGTGAGGTCGGGGATCAGATCCTTGATCACCGGCATGTGCGGCAACGGGTAGATCTTGATGTCGCCCTTCACCTGATCGATGCCATAGATGCAGGCCAGCGTGTTGATCCCGTCGATGTTCATCGCGCAGGACCCGCAAATGCCTTCGCGGCAGGACCGCCGGAACGTCAGGGTGGGGTCGATTTCGGTCTTGATCTTGATCAGCGCGTCCAGAACCATCGGGCCGCAGGTCGCAAGGTCCACGAAATACGTGTCCAAGCGCGGGTTTTCGCCGTCATCGGGGTTCCAGCGATAGACCTGAACCTTGCGGACCTGGTCTCCGGCCGGTTTCGGCCAGGTCTTGCCAGTCCGGATTTTCGAATTCTTGGGCAGGGTGAACTGAACCATGATCTGTCCTTTCAGGGGCGGGCTTGCTCTGCGCGGGGCCGGTCGTCGGGCTGCGCGCGGGGCGGAAGGGTAAGAGGTTTGTCGAGGTTGAATCCGGCAGAGGCTACCAGGGCAAGGTTGGCCAGCAGCTGGTCGCGATGGGTCTGGCATGTGGTCAGCCAGCCACGCAGGTCGTGGACCACGGCGGCGCGGTAGGCAGCCTCGTCCCAATAGGGGCGCGGGTCATGGCCCAATCCGGCGAACAGATCAAACACCACGTCCAGATCGTAAGTCGCCGCCGTCAGGTCCAGCCGGTCGGTGCCGTTCGGCATCCGCGCGCCAAAGCGGTGCCCGACAGCGGCATGATAGCGCAGCCTGTTGCAGCGTGGCGTCAATTGTTCCGCAGCAAGATCCCGCCTGGGGCGGCGGCGCAGCACATGAATGTCTTGGGCGATCCGCCCCAGCAGCAGCCGTCCATGGATCGCAGAGCCTTCCGAAAACACCAGAACCCCAGCGCCGGCATAAATTGCCAACTGACTTGCAACTTTCATCTGTGCCGGATCGACCACCCGTACGCCCGCGCGGCCCAGGACATCTGCCAGATAGGCCTCGCCCGCATGACCTCCCTGCCCCCGCGCCACCAGACCCGCACGGGTGACAAACACCACATGAGCCTTGTCCGCAGTCAGCGCGTGACGTGCCATGTTGGCGTCCAGAAGGTCCAGATAAGCCTCGGAGGTGAAGCTCTTGCCCATCATCTCGCCTTGCGCTGCCACGCGCAACTCATCGGCCACCAGCGCACGGTCCACCAGCCGCACGCGGTCACGAGGCAGGCCGTACCAGTCCAGAACCTGCCAGACCCATGCGGGCACAGTCTTTATCTGGCCCGCCGGCGGGACGGTAAACAGAACCATCTCACCGGGGCATTCCACCAAAGACTGCGGCAGACGGGTCAACTGCTCGACGATCAGATGGCCGAATTGCGGGTTCAAAAAGCCGCCCCAGATCGCGGGTTCGCGCAAGGCTACTGTGGCATCTGGGGTATGCGGGTGGCGGTCGACGGCCACCCGGTCGCGGCAATGGCGAGCGTCCAGCTGTTGATCGAACGCAGGCCAGATCGGCCCCCCATGGGCGATATGATGCGACACGGACCGCACCGGGACGACAGGGATGTCGTGAAAGACCTGAAGGGGGGGAAGAGCGGCCATGGTCACACCTGCAACGCCGTGATGCCAGTTGCGGTCAGGCAGGTCACAACCGCCGGGCGGGCCGCAATCGTGCGGATGGTCTGCACCGTCAGCGTCCCGGCCTCGACCGCGACGTCGCGGGCCAGCGATTGCAGTTCTGCCCCGCTGGCCGCATCGAGCAGGCAATAAGTTGCAGCCTGCGCCTGCCCTGCAGTCAGATCACGGCTGACGACCGGCATGATCACCGAATCCGCCGCGCGCCGAATGGTCTTGTCGGCCAATTCCTGCGGATCGCACGCGGCAAGGCTCAGCACCGCCGCGATGATGACCAGCCGCCCTGTCATCCCGCAACCTGCGGCGCCGCCGCCAGACACTCACCCACCCCTTGACGCGTGGCCACTTCGCGCACCAAGTCACGGAGCGCGTCAGGCTGATTTCCCGCCGTGGAATTCGGCAACGACAGGACTTCGACCACCGTCATGCCCTTGATGATGCAATCCGTCGCCATGGCGGTTTCCACAGTGGGCAATTCAACCGCCACGACCGGGCCAAGGACGTTACGACTTACCTTGCGCGACTCGCCATACACAACGGCCCCCGCGCAACCCTGAAGCCCAAACGCCATTACAACGATTGCCAGCCCTACCTTGCGCATCAATACACCCTTTCTTTCGGAGCGATCCGTTTCAGGTCGATCCCGCCATCCTCTTCCTTGGTCAGCGGGTCCAGGTGCACGGGCCGGGTGCCCAGACGCACCTTGGTGCCCTCGACATACGCCAAACTGTGAACCCGCCAATTTACATCGTCGCGGTTCGGATAGTCTTCGTGGGCATGGGCCCCACGCGATTCCTTGCGGGCCTCGGCGGCGACGATGGTGGTCAGCGCGTTGGGCATCAGGTTCTGCAGCTCCAGCGTTTCCATGAGGTCGCTGTTCCAGATCAGGCTGCGGTCGGTCACATGGATGTCGTCCATCCGCGCGGCAATTGCCGCCATCTTGGCGACACCTTCGCCCAGCGTCTTGTCGGTGCGGAACACCGCCGCGTCATCCTGCATGGTTTTCTGCATGTTCAGCCGCAACGTCGCCGTAGGGACGCCGCCGTTGGCATGACGTGTGACATCGAACCGGGCAAGCGCCTTCTCCACCTCGGCCTTGTTGACCGGAGCGACGGGGGTTTTGGGATCCACCACCTGCCCCGCCTTGATCGCCGCCGCACGGCCAAACACCACAAGGTCGATCAGGCTGTTCGACCCCAACCGATTCGCGCCATGGACCGATGCGCAACCCGCCTCGCCCACCGCCATCAAACCGGGGAAAATCGTATCCGGCGCGCCCGGCTGCGGGTTCAGAACCTCGCCCCAGTAGTTCGTCGGGATGCCGCCCATGTTGTAATGCACGGTCGGGATCACCGGAATCGCTTCTTTCAACAGATCGACGCCCGCGAAAATCCGGGCCGATTCCGTGATGCCTGGAAGACGCAGTTCCAGCGTTTCTTTCGGCAAATGGTTCAGGTTCAGCGAAATGTGGTCCTTTTTCGGCCCCACCCCCCGGCCTTCGCGGATCTCGATCGTCATGCAGCGGCTGACCACATCGCGCGACGCGAGATCCTTGTAGGTCGGCGCATAGCGTTCCATGAACCGCTCGCCGTCCGAGTTGGTCAGATAGCCGCCCTCGCCCCGCGCGCCTTCGGTGATCAGGCAGCCCGATCCGTAGATGCCAGTCGGGTGAAACTGCACGAACTCCATGTCCTGCAATGGCAGCCCCGCCCGCGCCACCATGCCTCCGCCGTCACCGGTGCAGGTATGGGCGCTCGTGGCACTGAAATAGGCCCGCCCGTAACCGCCCGTTGCCAGCACCACCATCTTGGCGTTGAACACATGGATCGTGCCGTCATCCAGCTTCCAAGCGACAACACCGGTGCAGGCCCCATCGGTGATGATCAGGTCCAGCGCAAAGTATTCGATGTAGAATTCCGCGTTGTTCTTCAGGCTTTGGCCGTACAGCGTGTGCAAAATGGCGTGCCCGGTCCGGTCGGCCGCCGCACAGGTGCGTTGCACCGGCGGACCTTCGCCATATTCCGTGGTGTGCCCGCCGAACGGACGCTGATAGATCTTGCCCTCTTCGGTACGCGAAAACGGCACGCCGTAATGCTCGAGCTCGTAGACCGCTTTGGGTGCCTCGCGGGCCAGATACTCCATCGCGTCGCTGTCACCCAGCCAGTCCGACCCCTTGACGGTGTCATACATGTGCCATTGCCAGCTATCCGGACCCATGTTGCCCAAAGACGCCGCAATCCCGCCTTGCGCCGCCACCGTGTGCGACCGCGTCGGGAAAACCTTGGTCACGCAAGCGGTGCGCAACCCCTGCTCGGCCATCCCCAGCGTCGCGCGCAAACCAGCACCGCCAGCCCCCACGACCACCACATCGTAGTCGTGCACTTCATACGGATAAGCAGTCATTTCAGCCCCTTACAGCGCGATGCGGACCAAGGCGAACAGCCCGGTCACCGCTATCACGGTCGATAATAAAGTCGCGAAGATGATCAGCATCTTGCGCGTCGTGCCTTGGGTGTAATCCTCGATCATCACCGAGGCCCCCATCGCAAAATGTCGCATGCCGACGACCAGAATCATCGCGGTCAGGATCGCGGGCAAAGGTCGCGCAAAAGTTGCGAGCACGACCGCATGATCCTGCCCCAGCGCATGGCCGAACACATAGACCCAGACCGGCACAAGGAAAGCCAAGCCCACCGAAGACACCGTCATCGACCAGTGATGCGCTGTGCCGGTGTGCGATGCTCCCCGCCCCTCCGCCCGCTTTCGCGCTGTCAGATACCGCATGTCAGCCCCCTCAGATGATCACAATGGTCAGGATGGTCAGCACGACCGACCCGCCGATGCAGCCCCAGCCCAGCTTTTCCGCCGCAGCGATGTCCAGTCCGTGGCCCGCATCGAAATACAGATGCCGAAGACCGGCCAGATAGTGATACCACACCGCCCATAACGACCCGGTGAACACCAGATCGCCAAACCAGCTTGTCGCAACCGCATTTGCCGTGGCAAAATACTCTGCGCTGGTCGCGGCGGCAAACAGCCACCACACCGCAAGAATAATCCCCACAATCAGCGCGTTTCCGGTAATCCGCGTCAGGATCGAGGTGATCGAGGTCAGTTGCGGGCGATAGATTTGCAAATGCGGCGACAACGGCCGCGCGGCCCGTTTTACGTCTGCCATGTCGCGTTCCTTCTTGCTGGCTGCGCTGGCAACAACACCGGAGCCATGCGCATCTTCTCGCTACCACAACCATAGCGTGGAAATCGCAAGTGTCACGGGTTCATAAGCTGCAACGCAGCACAAGCGGCCCGTCAGTGGCAGAATTTTCATTTTGTGATCACAAATATTTTTCGAGTGATCACAAAAATCTTACACGTGGCAAAACAGATCTTACCGCCCAGCGCCCTCTCGCGACACGAATGTCGTGTCCCATGTCGATGAAAGTCCGACATAGCCGCCCAAATATTCAATGCCGTCGTAATAAGGGACATCAAGGCCTTACTCTTCGCCCAACGCGAAACTGCCGCCAAAATCCCCTTCCTGCCGGTCGCCTGCACCGGCCGCACCAAAGGTGCCGTAACTGACCGAAACCCACAGCCTATCCGTCAGCCCATAGGAAAAACCCAGATACAGATCGTTGACGGCAGGATTTGTATAATCCCGCCTTATTCATCGAAAGCGGAATGGATTGGTTGCGTGCGCCTGAAAGCGCTGTAGATTCAAGCTGCTAGACGCAAACCAACAGCAGCATCGGACGCACGCATGGGTGAAACGTTACTTCCGGTCACGATGGGTTTCAACCGCTCTTTGCG
>Ga0209702_10005858_pt1 | contig 16294 bp, 11 predicted proteins | sample FRY01_FD_187210 | JGI IMG/M metagenome (GOLD analysis project Ga0209702, IMG submission 187210) | Freshwater microbial communities from Lake Fryxell liftoff mats and glacier meltwater in Antarctica - FRY-01 (SPAdes) (version 2) | ecosystem: Environmental > Aquatic > Freshwater > Ice > Glacier... | reverse complement strand
GAAATGAGTGGTCATTAATTCTAAAATCTTTTTGGCTTTTTCGAAATGTTTGTATTTTTCAAAAATCACATCTACAAAAAAAGAATATTGAAAAGGCGTTTCTATTATAGGCATCGACTGAATTTTGGTTAAATTTAGTTTGCAATTATTCATCACATTCAAAACCGTTGCCAAACTTCCGGCGGTATCGTCCAATTCAAATTTGACAGACGCTTTGTTAATGGCTTCTTTTGGGAATTCTTTTTGTTGCGTTTTTACAATTACAAATCGGGTTTTGTTACTTTGAACGGTGTGAATTCCAGCTGCTAAAATTTCTAAATCATATAATTTTGCAGCAATTGGAGCAGCTACAGCACCAATTCCAAACAGTTTTTCTTCCTGAATTCGTCTTGCTGTTTCGGCAGTATCGCCACTTTCTACCAATTTAATATGTGGATATTGATGAAAAAATACCGCACATTGCAACAACGCAATTGGATGCGAATGCACTTCTTTGATGTCTTCAATCTTTTGACCTTTCAAAACCATCAAATTCATGTGAATATCCAAATAATGTTCGCCAATTATGTATAGATTATTGCGGTCAATCAAAGCATAATTTGGAATTATCGAACCTGCTATAGAATTTTCTAATGCCATAACAGCTTTTTGCGACTCGTTGTTTAATAAACTAGAAACTAGTTCATCAAAAGACATGCATTCGTCCAAATCATATTCTTGCTCAAAATATTCCTGCGCTACTTGATGATGAAATGAACCTTTAATTCCTTGTATTGCTATTATAGTATTCATAGTTAATCTTTAAAGATTATAAATAAAAAAAATCCCAATTTGCATTGGGATTGTATCTTTAGGTGAGTGAATTTTTATTTTCTAACAACTATATGACAATCCCTTTCTGTTTCCAGAAATAATAAAATGAATTGTTATAATAAGTTGCAGTTTGTAACATTTTGTTTTTTTATATTCGGCTAATGTAAAAAATAAATTCGTACGAACAATAAAAATATTCAAAAATTACGCTAATGTTGTGGTAAACGCTAACAAAACAATTGGTACGAGTTTAATTATTACATTTGCTTCAAATATTTCAATTATGTCAATAGAGGTTAAAAATGTATCTAAAAATTACGGTTCTCAAAAAGCGTTAGACAATGTTTCTTTTTCGGTAAAAAAGGGAGAAATTGTTGGATTTATTGGTCCAAATGGTGCTGGGAAATCTACTTTAATGAAAATTTTAACTACCTATATAAAAGCAGACCAAGGCGAAGCTAGTGTTAACGGTCATAATGTTGAAACTAATTCTAAAGAGGTTCAAAAAGCTATTGGATATTTACCAGAACATAACCCTTTATATTTAGATTTATATGTTAGAGAATATTTAAGATTTAATGCTGATATTTATAAAGTATCTAAATCTAGAATTGATGAGGTTATTGCATTAACAGGTTTACAGCCTGAATGTCATAAAAAAATAGGGCAACTGTCTAAAGGTTATAGGCAGCGTGTTGGCATTGCAACTGCTTTATTACACAACCCTGGTGTTTTAATTCTAGACGAGCCTACAACTGGCTTAGACCCAAACCAATTAATAGAAATTAGAGAATTAATTAAAAATTTGGGCAAAGATAAAACTGTTTTTCTTTCTACCCATATAATGCAAGAAGTTGAAGCTATTTGCGATAGAGTTATTATTATTAATAACGGTAAAATTGTTACCGATAAAAAACTAGACAAATTAGTTTCGGAACAAAAAGAGCAAATCATCGAAGTTGAATTTGACAAAACTATAGATGAATCTTTATTGTCCAATTTGCCAAACATCATTGGCTATAAAAACACCAACGATAATCTCTGGACATTAACTTTTACCACAGAAGAAGATATGCGTTCTTTAGTTTTTGATTTTGCTCAAGAAAATAATTTAAAAATTCTTCAATTAAATTTAATTAGTAAAAATCTAGAAACTATTTTCAGAGAGAAAACTAAAAGTAGTTCATAGAACGAAGGTTTTAATACTACTTTGTGGGTTTATTTTCTAGGTATTATGTTTTATGTAGGTTTATTTTCTATTTTATCATTAAGTAACATTATATAAGAGTTACTAAAAATTATACAGTTTATTTAAAAAGAGTAAAATTGTTTTTCTATTTAAAATAGTCTTTATACCTTTGCAATCAAAATTTAGAGGAAAAATTTGTACTGATTGCACCCTCGCAAAAAAAATGCTAAAGCAGAAATACTTTCTTTATTTTTTACATGCAATTTTTTCGAATTTCCTAGACATTAATTTAATAAACAAATTATATTATGGCTTATTTATTTACATCTGAATCTGTAAGTGAAGGACATCCAGACAAAGTAGCCGACCAAATTAGTGATGCTTTAATTGATAACTTTTTAGCTTTTGATCCAGAATCTAAAGTTGCTTGCGAAACATTAGTTACAACTGGGCAAGTTATACTTGCTGGCGAAGTTAAATCTAACACTTATCTCGATGTTCAACAAATTGCTAGAGAAGTAATTAGAAAAATTGGTTACACTAAAAGCGAATACATGTTTGAGGCTGATTCTTGTGGTGTGCTTTCTGCAATTCATGAACAATCTTCGGATATTAATCAAGGTGTAGACAAAGCAAATAAAGAAGAACAAGGTGCTGGCGATCAAGGAATGATGTTTGGTTACGCAACTAACGAAACAGAAAACTATATGCCTTTAGCATTAGATTTATCTCATGCTTTATTAATTGAATTAGCAAGCTTAAGACGTGAAAATTCTGAAATAACATATTTAAGACCAGATGCTAAATCTCAGGTTACTTTAGAATATTCTGACGATAATAAACCCGTTAGAATTGACGCTATTGTAATTTCTACTCAACACGATGATTTTGCCCCAGAAGCAGAAATGCTAGCTAAAATTAAGAAAGATTTAATAGAAATTTTAATTCCAAGAGTTAAAGCTAAATATCCTCAATATGTTCATTTTTTCAATGACCAAATTACGTATCACATCAATCCAACAGGTAAATTTGTAATTGGCGGACCACATGGAGATACTGGTTTAACTGGCAGAAAAATCATTGTAGATACTTATGGTGGTAAAGGAGCTCATGGTGGCGGTGCTTTTTCTGGAAAAGACCCAAGTAAAGTAGACCGTTCTGCTGCTTATGCTACAAGACATATTGCTAAAAACTTAGTTGCTGCAGGTTTATGCGAAGAAATATTAGTTCAAGTTTCTTATGCTATTGGTGTAGCTAAACCTACTTCTATATATGTAGATACTTACGGAACATCTAAAGTGAAAATGACAGATGGCGAAATTAGTAAAGTTGTAGAAGAACTTTTTGATATGCGACCGTATTTTATAGAGCAACGATTAAAATTAAGAAACCCAATTTATAGTGAAACTGCGGCTTATGGTCATATGGGTAGAAAGCCAGAAATTGTAACCAAAACTTTTCAGTTGCCAAATGGTTCTCCAAAAACCATAACAGTAGAATTATTTACATGGGAAAAATTAGATTTTGTAGATCAAGTAAAAGCTGCGTTTAATATCTAATTTGCTTTATATAATAAAAAACTCAGCAATTTAAACTATCCCAAAAAGTTTAGATAAAATTAATTAACCAGTTGCAAAAACTTTTTTGTAACTGGTTTTTGTTTTATAGGTTCTTATTTTAACAATATTTTGCAGTTACCAGCAACAATATCCGAAGAAACCGCTAAAAAATGAGTAAACAATATAAAATAAATAAAATGGCTAATAATTTATATTTATTTTAACACCAGTAAATCAACATCTTATCATTAATTTAACAAACAATAAGAAATTCAAAATTAAATTTGTAGAAACTTTAAAATAAATAACATGAAAAAAGTACCATTTACCCAAGAAGGCTTGGATTTAAAAATTAGAATGATTAATTTTTTAGCTCAAAATGAATTTAGGAAAGAATTATTTATAATTCAATATGAAACCTCGGATTGGATTATAAACAATTTCGAATTAAATGAAGACCAAATTGAATACACAAAACAACTCCCAAAAGAACTAATGACTTACATTGGTTTTGGGACTGCTTCTTGTATAGCAAGTGGTCAAGAAATCGAATTGATTACTCCAGAAGTTTATCAAAACCCTATAGCTTCGAGAAGAGGTGTAAAAACAACAATAGAGGGTGGCGGAACTTGGTCGTGGGGCGACACTCCAAATATTAAAGTAAAATTTTCAATTTCATTCACTTTTTAATTTTATGAAAAGATTATTTATCGTTGTAGCATTATTTTTCTTTAGTTTTGTTTATTCACAGATTAATTCTCAAGACAGTAATAGGGAATTAGAAATAATTTTAGGTGGTTATGTTATCTTAAATAGTGAACTAGAAAACATAAGCCTTGTTGATAATCTTGAAAATGGTTTATGTGTAAAAATCATAATCAAAGATAAAGAATATGTTTTTTTATTAGACACTGCCTCATCAGTATCAATTATTAACAATAGTTATGATGACATAGGTCAAACAAATTTAAAAATCACAACAAAAGACAATTTTGGCAATGATATTGAAAAAGATTTATTTGTTTTGGATTTTAAAATTGGTCAAAATTTGTTTAAAGATTTTGCATTTGTAAAGCACGATTTAAATAATATCAAAAATGATTCTTGCTTAAATTTTGATGGAATAATAGGTATAAATGTGTTGAAAAAATTAAATTGGAAATTAATTAAAAACGAAAAAACCTTATATTTTTCAAAAAAACAATTTGATTACGAAAATTATTATGAGCCTTCTACAATTAAATGGCATAACAATCTTATTCCATTAGTTGAATTTAATACAAACTCATCAAGTTTTTATGTAGCAATTGATACTGGGTATTTTGGCTCAATTAAATTATCCGAAGAAACTTATAATTTAAATTTTAATAATTATAAAAAATTAATAAAAGGAAGTGGTTTTCCATTTTTCTCAATTAATGGCAGAATTAAAACAGATTTAAGAAAAACACGAATTAAAGATTTAAGTTTAGAAAATGGATTAAACTTTAGTAATTATGATATCGTAATTGACAATTCAAAACCATTAATAGGAAAAAAAATACTCTTTAATAACAATTTAATTTTAAATTTTTTGGTTAGCGAAATATCATTTGATAAAAAATTAAGTCTTGAAAAAATTGAAAACAATGATTTAAATTTTAAAATTTGTAAATCAGAACAAAACGAAAATGAGATTGAATTATGCTTTTTTTGGGATACTGATAGTAATAAAAATTTAAAAGTTGGGGATAAAATTATAAAAATAGACGCCTATAATACTCAAAGTATTTCCAATATTGATTATTGTGATTTATTAAATTACATAAAAAAAAGAGATTCAATTAGTGTAACTTTTCAAAGAGGAAAAAAACAATTTATGAATAATATAATTTTAAAAGAATAGTGTAATTATCTTTGAATTAATAAAATTCCCTTTTTCAATTAATAAAATTGCAGCGGGTAACAGCGGGGGTTGCTAGATTTGGGTTTTATGCTTACTTTAAAGTTAGTTTTGTATTTGCAAAATTTAATGATTATCCGAAAAAGAAATCTTAATTTAGTCCCAAACCTAGCAAAGCTGCGAAACGATGCACTTGATTAGGCATAAGCATATAATTGGAATGATGAGGTTTTTTTTGATTGTAAACTTCGATTGCATTTTTTAGAGCCACTAAACTACTTTCTGTATTCATGTTGTCAGTGACATTAAACCCTATTATTTTTATAATATCATGTCGCTATATTTTAAGATAGTATTATACCCTTTTTGTTTAAAATAAACTGCAGGATTTTCTTTTGCAATTACCATTATAAAATCGCCTCCCCAAGCACCAAGACTTTTAATTGTTCCTTTAAAATCTAGAAAAAGAGATTCTTTAATAGTTTGCAGCTCTAAAATATCGCTTAAAATATTTTCATGTTTTTCTAAAGCTAAATTAAAATTAGCGAGTGTATTTGCGTTTATTACGTTTTGAGTTAACGTATTTATTTCTTTTATATGTTTTATTGCTTTGTTCTTATTGTTTAAATAATTTGCGATTGCACTTTTACTGTTTTGCTTTTTATTTAAATAAACAAAATAAATAGCGTCTTTAAAATCAGGGTTAAAATCTACAGTTTTAAAAGTTGGATTGTTGTTTATAATTGTATAAATAATTGGACTGTTGTTTTTTGCACAAGCAATATCATAACCACTACCGCCAAAACTGTTTTTAAGCAACATAAACGCATCTATTTCTAACCAATTACTAATATTGTTAATTAAGGTGGACGAAGTGCCTAAACCCCATTTTTTTGCAAATGTTAGTGTTGTAGATATAGTGTAACCATTGCTTTTGTGTATAAAATCAGGATTTAGTTTAAAAGCTTCATGTAAAACCTCTATTAAAGTGCTTTTAATAGTATTTAAATGGAGTTGTTTGTTATTCGAAATAATATCATTAAATAAAATAACATCATCAAACCAAACCGAATCATCTACATCAAAACTTGTCCATTTTATTAGTTTACCTTCACTAGGTTCAACATGTAAATATTGACCAAATCTAGTAGGCAAAGCAAATGCATTTGCACCATCTAAAACTAAATATTCGCCAGTAATTAAAAGTTTTCCGTTACTATAAAATGATTTTTTCAATCGTTTATTTTCTTAAGGTTTCAATAAAATCAACAACAGCAGAATGCGTTACAGCATTAGTTTTAAAATGATTAGTAATTATTAATCTTTCATTTTCAGATGCATTAAACTGATTTAAAATATTGTTTAAGTGCATTTTCATGTGTCCTTCTTGAATGCCAGAAGTTGTTAAAGATCTTAAAGCCGCAAAGTTTTGTGCCAAACCAACAGCTGCAACAATTTGCATAAGTTCTTTAGCCGAAGGGTTTTCTAATATTTCTAAAGCAATTTTGACTAATGGATGCAAAGAAGTTAACCCTCCAATTGTGCCTAATGCTAAAGGTATTTCTAGCCAAAAAGTAAAAGTATCATTCTCTATTTTTGCATGCGATAAACTTGAATAACTACCGTTTTTACTTGCAAAAGCATGAGCTCCAGCTTCTATTGCTCTAAAATCGTTTCCTGTAGCTAAAACTACAGCATCAACGCCATTCATTATCCCTTTGTTATGAGTAACTGCTCTATAAGGTTCTATTTCTGCAATTTTAACCGCTTTAACAAATTTCTCTGCAAAGGCTAAAGGATTTTCTATATTTTCATCAACTAGTTCATCAATTTTACACGAAACTTCTGCTTTAACAATGCAATTAGCAACATAGTTAGATAAAATACACATTACAATTTCTATGTTTTTTTCATCATCAGAAAAAGCTTCAAAAATAAGAGCTTCTTTTTTAACCGTCTTTGCAAATTGCTCTAAACAAGAGTTTATAAAATTAGCACCCATGCTGTCTTTTGTTTCAAAAGTTGCATGTAATTGATAATAATTATCTAGTTTTAATGTTTTATCTATTAGTTTTATATCTAAAATTCCACCACCACGCTTTTGCATGTTTTTGGTAATAAATTCAGTTTCAGAAAACAAAAGAGGTTTAATTTGATTAAAAAACGAATTTAATTTATTAAAATCTCCTTTGTATATAAAATGAACTTGACCAATTTTTTCGGTATTAATAACGGTTGTTTTAAAACCACCTCGTTTACTCCAAAATTTTGCAGCTTTAGAAGCGGCAGCAACAACAGAACTTTCTTCTATAACCATTGGCACGGTATAAAATTTGTTGTTTATTAAAAAATTTGGCGCAATGCCAAAAGGTAAATAAAAGTTAGAAATGGTATTTTCTATAAAATCATCGTGAAGTTGCTGTAATTTTTCATCAGAATTCCAATAATTTTTAATTAAAGTAATAGCTACTTCTGGATTTGCAAAATATTGATTTGCGATTAGATTTATTTTTTCTTCTTTAGAAAATTTAGAAAATCCGGTAATTTCGTTGTTCATTATCAGTAAAATAATTCAAATATTATGCAAATATACGTTTTACCTAGTTTAATTGTATAGAATTATCTTTAGGCTTATTTTTCTTTGAAATGTTGCATTTAACAGAAAAAACAAGGATAATTGCTTTTTTTTCACTAAAATTGAAAGTTTTTTTAATACATCTAAAATGAATTATATCAAAAAGGTTTTACTATTATTTTTATTCACGACTTTTACTGCGGTAGCTCAACAAAATATAACCCTCGAAGAAATTTGGGGTGGAGCTTTTAGAACATCTGGAATGGATGCTTTGCACTCTTTAAAAAACTCTAATCAGTACACGGTTTTAAATTCTAATAGACAAACAAGAGAGTTTCAAATAGATTTGTATGATTTTTCTACCTTAAAAAAAGTATCTACGTTATTAGACACAAAAGACCATAAAAATTTAACCTCTATAGATTCGTATGCTTTTAATTCAAAAGAAAATCAAATTCTTATAGCTTTAAACTCAGAACAAATTTTTCGTCATTCTTTTACAGCAGATTATTTTATTTATGATGTTGCCTCAAAATCTTTACAAAAACTTGCAGATTATCAAGTACAAGAGCCAACTTTTTCTCCAGACGGAACTAAAATAGCATATGCCTATCAAAACAATCTTTATGTTTATGATGTTGTATCTAAAAAGCATTCTCAAATTACTAGCGATGGTATAAAGAATTTTGTAATTAATGGTATTACAGATTGGGTTTACGAAGAAGAGTTTGCCTATGTTAGAGCTTTTGATTGGAACGCTTCTAGCACTCATTTAGCATATATTAAATATGATGAAACTAATGTGCCAGAGTTTTCTATGGATGTTTTTGGCTCGGAATTATATCCGTCTCAGTCCGTATTTAAATACCCAAAAGCAGGAGAAAAAAATGCAGATATTTCTTTGCATATATACGATGTAAATGCAAACAATACTAGTAAAGTAAATTTAGATACCTATTCAGATTTTTATATTGCTAGATTAAAATGGACAAATAATGCTTCAGATTTAAGTATTCAAGTTTTAAATAGACATCAAAATAAATTAGATTTAATTTTTGTAGATGCTAAAACGGCAAGTGCTAGAATTATTTTAACCGAAAAAGACAATGCTTACGTAGATGTAACTGATGATTTAACTTTTTTAACAGATAATAGTTTTATTTGGACATCAGAAAAAGACGGGTTTAATCATATTTATCATTATGCAAGCAATGGTAAATTAATTAATCAAATTACAAAAGGCAATTGGGATATTACAAAGTATTATGGTTTAGACGAAAAGTCTAAAACAATTTATTATCAATCTGTAGAAAACGGGTCTATAAACAGAGATGTTTACGGTATTAATATTAACGGAAAGAGCAAAAAAAGATTAACGCAAAAAACAGGGACAAATAATGCAACTTTTAGCCCTAATTTTCAATATTTTATTAATTCGTTTTCAAGTGTAAATTCGCCAACAGATTATAATTTACACGAAACAAATACTGGAAAACTCATTCAATCTATTGTAGATAACAAACAATTGTTTAATAAGTTAGCAACTTATAACATGCCAACCAAAGAGTTTTTTGAATTAACTACAGAAAAAGGACATGTTTTAAATGCATATATAATTAAACCTAAAGATTTTAATCCTACTAAAAAATATCCGTTATTAATGTTTCAATACAGCGGACCAGGATCTCAACAAGTAGCTAATCAATGGTTAAATTCTAACGATTATTGGCACATGATGTTGGCTCAAAACGGTTACTTAGTTGCTTGTGTAGATGGAAGAGGAACGGGCTTTAAAGGTTCTGATTTTAAAAAAGTTACACAAAAAGAATTAGGAAAATTTGAAGTCGAAGATCAAATAGATGCAGCAAAAGTATTAGGAAAATACAACTATATCGATGCAAGTAGAATTGGAATTTGGGGATGGAGTTACGGCGGTTTTATGTCTAGCAACTGTATTTTAAAAGGTAACGATGTGTTTAAAACAGCAATTGCTGTTGCACCAGTTACAAATTGGAGGTTTTATGATTCTATTTATACAGAAAGATACATGCAAACACCACAAGAAAATGCAAATGGTTACGACGAGAATTCGCCTATAAATCATGTAGATAAATTAAAAGGAAATTACTTAATTATACATGGAACTGCAGATGATAATGTTCACGTTCAAAACGCAATGCGAATGATTAGAGCATTACAACTTGCAAACAAACAATTCGACCAAGCAATTTATCCAGATACAAACCACGGAATTTATGGTGGTAAAATAAGATTACAATTGTACACAAAAATGACTAACTATATAACACAAAAATTATAAAATGAGCAACATGAACATTGAAGAAAAAACTTTTTTAGGACATCCAAGAGCATTATTTATATTGTTCGTTACAGAAATGTGGGAACGATTTTCATTCTACGGAATGAAAGCGTTATTGATATTTTATCTTACAAAATATCATTTATTTTCAGACGAATCAGGTAATTTATTAATAGGTAGTTATGCAGCATTAGTTTATGCAGTACCTGTAATTGGAGGGTTCATTGCAGATAGATATTTGGGGTTTAGAAAAGCCATTGTTTTTGGCGGAATCATGCTTGTTTTAGGACATATAGGCATGACTTATGAAGGTAATGCAGCAACCCAATCTCTAACCGGAGAAATTGCAAGAGATAATACAGCATTGCAAATTTTTTACTTTTCATTATCCTTAATTATTTTAGGAGTTGGATTTTTAAAAGCTAATATTTCTTCTTTAGTAGGAGAATTATACGAAGTTGGAGATAAAAGAAGAGATTCTGGGTTTACACTATTTTATATGGGTATAAACTTAGGGTCGTTTTTAGCAACAATAATTTGTGTATGGTTAGGAGAAAGTTATGGGTGGAGTTATGGTTTTGGAGCAGCTGGTTTAGGTATGTTCTTTGGATTAGCAACTTTTATTTCTGGCAAAAAACTACTAAAAGGTAAAGGAGAATCTAATAATCAAGGCTTTTTAGAAAAAAAATCATTCGGAATTAAAAACGAATGGTTAATTTATATAGGAAGTGTTTTATCATCTTTATTATTTTGGCAAATGGTTCAAAATCATAACGCGGTTTCTATAGCTTTACAAGTTGCAGGCGGAATTTCGTTCCTATACATTGTATATTATGCAAAGACACAATTAGACGGTAAAGCACGTGAACAATTAATTGCATTAACAATACTTATTATTTTTACAATAGTATTCTGGGCATTGTTTGAACAAGCTTATACATCTATGAATCTTTTTGCAGATAGAATTCTAGACAGAAATATTTTTGGAATTGAGATTTCTGCAGGACAGTTTTTAAGTTTTAATGCTTTATTTATAATTTTATTAGCACCTGTTTTTGCTTGGATGTGGGTAAAATTAGGAAAATATAATCCAAATACAGCAGTAAAGTTTTCTTTAGCTTTAGGCTTAGTTGGTTTAGGTTTTGGAGCTTTAGTTATGGGAATAAATGTTTCTGGAGCTGGTAAAGTAGCAGCAATCTGGTTAATTTTAGCTTACTTTTTACATACATGTGGAGAGTTAAGTTTATCTCCAGTTGGTCTTTCTGCAGTTACAAAATTATCTCCTGTAAAAATTGTAGGTTTCATGATGGGAGTTTGGTTTTTAGCAACAGCAAGTTCAGAGTTTATTGCTTCGGTTTTAGCAAATATTGCTTCGGTAGATACTTCTAATGGTTTAGTACCAGATTTAAACATAGCAAAACAGAGTTATTTAAAACTTTTCGAATATTTATTTTATACAGGTATAGGTTTTGGAGCACTTCTTTTAATGCTTTCACCAGTAATCAAAAAATTAATGCACGGTGTAGATAAAGAACTAAACAATTAAATTAACAAAAACAATAATAATTAACTTATGAGTCAAAATTCAACAGATCAGTTTTTTAAAGAAACTGTTTTAGGACATCCAACTGGGTTGTTTGTTCTATTTTTTACAGAAATGTGGGAACGATTTTCGTTTTACGGAATGCGTTCTTTATTAGTATTATTCTTCATGGCATCTTTTGCAGATGGTGGTTGGGGATGGGATCAAGCTACGGCTTCCTCTTTATTTGGGTCTTATGTAGGTCTTGTATATTTATCTACTATGTTAGGCGGGTATTTTGCAGATAAAAAAATTGGGTACAGATGGGCTGTTGTTATTGGTGCTTTCCTAATGACATTAGGGCATTTTTCTATGGCATTTGAAACAGAATTTTCAATCTATTTAGGTTTAGTGTTCTTAGTTTTTGGTAACGGATTCTTTAAACCAAACATGACATCTATTGTTTCTGAAATGTACAAAGATAGACCAGAAAAAAAAGACGGAGCTTATACCATTTTTTATATGGGAGTTAACGCTGGTGCATTTTTCGGAATTTTACTTTGTGGTTATTTAGGAGAAAAAGTAGGATGGGGTTATGGCTTTGGTCTTGCGGGTATTTTTATGTTCTTAGGATTAATTCAGTTTTGGTTATCTCAAAGCATTTTTGGAGATATTGGTTTAAAACCAGTTAAAAAAGATGCAGCAGAAGAACTTAAATTAGATAACGATAAAAGAGTGCCATTTTCTAATTGGCAATTAGGGTTAATTGCAGTTTCTACAATATTAGGTTTGTTATGGATTATAAATGCTCCAGCTACAAAAATATCTAAAGGGGCAATTAATATTTTTAACTTTGAAGTATTTGGATTATCTGGAAACAGTTTTGCAATTCTTTCAGCATTAATTTTATTTATTATACTATTAGTTTATAGATTAATGCAATACTCTAAAACAACTAGAGAAAAATTAATTGCTGTTACTTTCTTTGCATTTATTACAATATTTTTCTGGGCTATATTTGAGCAATCTCCAAATAGTTTAACTGTTTTTGCAGAAAAATATACTAATAGAATTTTAACAGGAAATTCAAGTTTGATATTCTTAATCATTAATTCGTTAATGACTTTAGTTCCGTTATTAATTATAAACTGGGTAATGTATTTATTATTCAAAAAAACATTTAAAAAATATTCAATCGCAAATATAGTATTGTCTTTTAGTTTTGTTATTGTTTGGATAATTGCACTCTGGATGTTGGCTAAAGATTATTATACAGCCGGTTTGCTAGATTTATCAGATTCTACATTAGCCTTTTTAAAAATAGAAAAAACTGCCGAAGCTATAACAGAAGTTCCCGCAACATGGTTTTCTACTTTAAATTCTTTATTTATAATAACATTAGCTCCATTGTTTTCTAAAATTTGGGAAAGTAAATACAACCCTAATGCAAACGTTAAATACGGAATTGGGATGTTCTTATTAGGATTAGGAATGGTTGCTGTTGCATTTGGTGCAAACGGAATTGCTCCTGGTGCAGAAACTGCAAGCGTAAGTATGATTTGGTTAATATTAGTTTTCTTTTTCCATACAATGGGAGAATTATGTATATCGCCAGTAGGTTTATCTTATGTTAGCAAACTAGTTCCAGCAAGAATGATTGCATTTATGTTTGGAGTATGGTATCTTGCCGTTGCAATAGGCATGAAAGGTGCTGGTATGTTTGGAGAAGAAGTAGAAATAATAGCAAACGAAAAAGGAATTAGTTATTTCTTTTGGATGTTAGCAATTGTTTCTTTTGCCCTTGCAACATTCGCTGTTTTAATGGCTCCTGTTATAAAAAAGTTAATGCATGGTGTAAGATAGATTTTCGGCATTATATTTGAACCATCTTTGTAAAAATTATTTATATGAAAAAAATAGCCTTTTTGTTATTTGTTCTAGTAGGAACAGTAACAGTACAAGCACAAGAAATTAAATGGATAACTTTAGATGAGGCTTTGGCTTTACAAAAAAGCACGCCAAAACCAATTTTTATGGATGTTTACACAGATTGGTGTGGACCATGTAAAATGCTTGATAAAAACACCTTTCAAACTAAAGAAGTTTCAGCTTTTATAAATAAAAACTATTATGCTGTTAAATTTAATGGAGAAGGAAATTCTGAAGTTAATTATAAAGGTGTAAAATATACTAATAAAGGTTTCGACCCAAATAGAAAAGGAAGAAATAGTATACACGATTTTACACTTCATTTAGAACTAGAAGGATATCCTTCAATGTATATTTTAAACGAAAAAAGCGATGTGCAAAAAATAATTGTTGGTTATAGAACACCAGAGCAATTACTTGGAGAAATGTCTGCCCAATAATTTTTTGTAATGAATAGATGTCTAATATTTTTTGTTTTATTATTTTCTTTTTTAACCGTTTCTGCCCAAGAGTTAAAATGGCATACAGATATTAATGAAGCAATTAAAATATCTGTAAAAGAAAAAAAACCAATGTTTTTGTTTTTTACAGGAAGCGATTGGTGTGGTTGGTGTATTAAATTACAAAACGAAGTATTTAATAAACCCGAATTTATTTTGTGGTCTAAAAAAGTAGTTTTGGTTGAGTTGGATTATCCAAAAAGAACTCCACAAGCAGATTTAGTAAAACAGCAAAATCAAAATTTGCAGCAAATGTTTAGCGTTAATGGTTTTCCAACGGTTTGGTTTGTTAAAGCAGAGATAAAACTAGATAAATCTATCAATTTATTGCAACTTGGCAGAACAGGGTATTTAGCTGGAGGACCAACAACTTGGTTAGCAAACGCAAATCAGTTTATAGGTAAATAATTAAGGCTTTAAAATTTTATAATATCCCTTTTCGCTTGTAGAGTGAAAAGGGATATTTTGTTTTTTACAGCTTTTTTTAATAATTGCTACTGTAGTTTTATAATTACTGCCATCAACAATAACAACTTTAGGGTTAATTTCTAAAAGAGCTCTTTCAAAATTTATTCTTGGAGATTGTGTTATCAATAAAATATCGGGCTTTAAGTTTTTTAAATAAATTCCAGTAGAATCTAAAACGTACATTTTTTTAGCATAAACTTCCATTACGTTTAAAACTTCTTTAGTTTTATTTATCGTAGAAAAATTAGAATGTAAGTAGTTTTTAATTATATAGTTTTCTTTTGCTAAAGTATCATTAGAGTATAGGTTAATTTTATTTCCAAATTTTTCTGCAAGAATTGTATTATTTGGTAATTGAAAAACAATAAACTCATCTGAAATTTTATTCATCCCTTGAGAATAAATATAAACACTTTGAAACATTATAATAGAAAGTATACAAATTACAAGGTTTTTATAAGTGTTCTTTTTAAAAACCATGTAAATAGAAATTATTAAAATACTAAGTCCAAATAAAATAAAGTTATTAAAAGAGATGTCTTTAATTACAAAATTGCTGTAAGATGATATCCATTTAATGTAGTTATTCATTACGCCAATACTATTAGAAACCAAATCAATTAAAAAAGTAAAATATAGGCCAAATAGGTTTAATATACTTGATAATATACCTAGAACAAGAATAATAGTTAAAAGCGGAATTACAACTAAATTTGTTAAAAAGAATAAACCAGGAAATTGATGAAAGTAAAATAGGCTTAAAGGTAAAACCCCAATTTGTGCCGCAAAAGAAACGGTAATTATATCATAAAAATAACTAATCACTTTATTTTTCGGCTTCCATAATTTAGAAATAATTGGCTGAAATGCAACGATAGATAAAACAGCACAATAACTTAATTGAAAACCAACATCAAATAAATAATTTGGGTTAAATAATAGTAAAATTAATATTGACGAAGCAATAGTGTTGTAAATATTAGTTTCTCTTTTTAAAAACATACCTATTGTTACAAAACTAAACATGGCTACGGCTCTAACTACAGATGCAGAAAGACCAGCAATTAAAGCAAAACTCCATAAAATTACAATAAGGAGTATCGGGATGATGTATCTGTGTTTTTTAACCCTTTTTATCGGACTTAATAATGCTTTAAAAAAGAATAAAATAATACCAATATGTAATCCAGAGATAGCTAGAATGTGTATTGCACCAGCTTGAGAGTATTGATTTAAAGTTTCTTGGTCAATGTCTTGTCTTTGCCCGAGTAATAAAGCTTTTAAGATATTTAAGCTAGAGGTTTCAAAATTATTAATTTGGTAACCATTAATAATCTTCTGCCTAAATTTTTCAATGTAATATTCAAAATTATAGTATGTTCCGTATTTTTTATAATTGTTGTTTTCTAAGTATAATTGATGAAAAACATCTTTCTTTTCAAGGTATTTAGAATAATCAAATTGATTTGGATTATGAGGTTTAATTATGGGGCTTAAAACAGAAAAAACAGCTATTTTATCTCCAATTTTTAAAGGG